>Ga0335078_10009003_pt1 | contig 14812 bp, 12 predicted proteins | sample Lox_Sample_32_FD_206711 | JGI IMG/M metagenome (GOLD analysis project Ga0335078, IMG submission 206711) | Soil microbial communities from Loxahatchee National Wildlife Refuge, Florida, United States - Lox_Sample_3.2 | ecosystem: Environmental > Terrestrial > Soil > Wetlands | place: USA...
CGGCAGGTCAGCACCCCAGCGCTCCATGACCGCGTTCATTCTCGGCATCTGGATCCCGCTGAGCACGACCGCGATCCCGGCGTCCTTGAGGACAGCGTCGAACAGGGCGGGGAACTTGCCGTCGCGGTCCCGGATCAGGAACCGCGCCCTGCTGTCGGCATCCTCCAAGTCCATGACGAGGTTCCTGGCGGCTTGGACGACCCGAGAACCCGTCGGTTGAGCGGTTACGCCCAGGACCCGGATCCGGCGGCTGGCGTGCTCAATCGCCGCCAGCACGAACAGGCGGGCGCCAGTCAGGGTGACGGTCTCGAAGAAGTCGCAGGCGATCAGGGCATCAGCCTGGGAGCGGAGAAAACTGGCCCAGGTGGTGCTGGTGCGCTCGGGTGCGGGGTCGATGCCGGCTTGGCGGAGGATCTCCCAGACGGTGGAGGCAGCGACCTTGATGCCCAGGACGAGGAGTTCGCCGTGGATGCGCCGGTAGCCCCAGGACGGGTTCTCCCGGGCCAGGCGCAGCACCAGCAGGCGGACGGAGCGGATGGTGCGCGGCCGGCCCGGGTGCCGGGGCCGGGACCTGGCCGCATGGCGGCGGGCCAGCAGGTCGCGGTGCCAGCGCAGCACCGTGTCCGGCTGCACCAGCAGCCGGAACCGGCCGAGCACGTCCCGGGGGAGGCGGCGCAGCAGGGCGGCCAGGAACGCGCGGTCGCCGGCGGAGAACCGTGGCCGGGTCGTGCCGAGCTGCCGCTGCAGGACCGTGATCTGCTGGCGCAGCGCCAGGATCTCGATGTCCTTGTCCCGGTCGCTTGCCGGCAGCAGCCGCAGTAATGCGAACACGTTCGTCACGCTCAGGTAGACCAGTCGCAGCAGCACAGCCGATCATCATGCCGCAGCAGGCAGGACTTCGGGGGAGAACCCGGTTCATCCGCCGTCAGGATCCACGTACAGCTACTCTCACCCGGCCGGATGGGTTCTCGACACATGCACCGTTCGCTACTGCCATGATGAGCGGCTGTGCTGCTGCGGACATGCCGCTTCACCTGCACGGATGAGATTTTCGGCAACTACAAGGCCCGCCGCGAGCAGCGGGCGCGCAGCCACCCGGCCAGCGACGCCCGGCACAAGCCCCGCTCCGGCCGGCCACCCCTCTTCCCCTTCCCCGACCGCGTCGTGGCCACCGTGCTCCACCTGCGCCTCAGCCTGCCCGACGACACACTCGCCCACCTGCTCGGCACCAGCCGCACCACGATCAGGCGAGCCCTCACCGAAATCCAGGACCTGCTGGACCAGCACGGGCACCGCATCGAGCCAGTCACCGCCCCGCCCGGCCTGCCCGCGCATATCCCGCCATATGTCCCTCAGACGGTCGGCAACCCAGAGAACAACGTCAAAAGCGCATGTTAATTTTCTGCGAGCGCTTAGTCGCCACAGCGCACCGTATCTGTATCCTCTACCATTGACGATAACGGCTTCGCGTAATCTGTCACCATATGACCGTGATGGCGTGCTGAATCCGTGCTGACATCCGGCTACCTGACACGCGCATCTACCTGCGGAAACTGCCCGCCAGTCGACGATCACCCAGATCTACGAGGGCACCAACCAGATCCAGCGCGTGGTGATGGCCCGCAGCTCCTCAAGGGGTAACTAAAAATTTGGGCCGCTGACCTGCAATTTCTCCTGTGCTTCCTGCCATAAAACGGGCCGTTCGACACCGAGTCGGGCGGCCCATTCTCATGTCAGGATTGTCCGATCGGGGCCGGTTATTTCCCGTCGCCATCCGGACCGCGGGCATGCCCCGACCAGGAGCATGCCCGCTCGGCGTCACCAGCCCTCTGCGGCACCGTCGATCCCGTTCATCCGGGATCGCTCCTGGATGTTCCTGGCGGAGAAGAACATCTCCAGTTCTGTCACGCCGCAGATGCCGACCAGCGCGCGCATGATCAGCGGCTATCGGTGATTGCCAGAATCCGGGGCTGACGCTCTCGGTCAGTGCGCCTCTGGTGACGCCCTTGCCGTCGGTCCATACAACCCAGTCATGATGCGTCCGGTTTCGATGGAATGGCGGGCCCTGGCTTGATCGCAGGGATAGTTCCTGGCGGGTTCGAGCGGTTCCTTGGATACTGCCGACAGCGGTCCGCTAACCTGCCCGGGTATCGGCCGCTTGCCCGTCTGCGGCCGGGCGCCCGGCGGAGGTGTGACGAACTGTGTCACGCAGGTGACTGGGCGGGCTGGCGGCGGGCGTGCGGGTCGCTGGCGGGCTGACGCCTGTCACCCGGCCGTCCCGGGTGAGGGCGGCGGGCCGGGGCTGGTGAGGGGTGGTGAGGCCCATGGCGGAGCAGGCGGGGCCGCGTTTCGGGGAGCTATTGCGGCAGCTGCGGGCCGATGCAGGGCTGACGCAGGAGGAGCTGGCGGAGGCGGCTGACCTGAGCCCGCGGTCGATCAGCGATCTGGAGCGGGGGGTCAGCCTGACCGCCCGCAAGGACACGGCCCGGCTGCTGGCCGATGCGCTGGGCCTGTCCGGGTCGCAGCGGGCGCTGTTCGAGGCGGCGGCGCGGGGCCGCGCGCCGGGCGGGGCCGGAACGGGCGGGGCGGCGGCGGCAACGCGGACGCTGCCCCGGGATATCAGCTCGTTCACCGGGCGGCAGCACGAGCTGCGGGAGCTGGTGGATGCTGCGGCTGGTGTGACTGGCGCGGGCGGGGTGGTGGGCATTCATGCGATCGGGGGGATGGCCGGGATCGGCAAGACCGCATTTGCGGTGCACGCCGCGCACCAACTCGCGCCGCAATTCCCCGGCGGGCAGATCTTCCTGCCGCTGTACGGGCACACGCCCGGGCATCGGCCGGTGGACCCGGCCGATGCGCTGGCCAGCCTGCTACTGACGGCGGGGGTAGCGGCTGGGCAGATCCCGCCGGGGCTGCAGGCGCGGATGGCATTGTGGCGAGACCGGCTGGCGGGCCGGCAGCTGCTGCTGGTGCTGGATGACGCGGCCAGCAGCGAGCAGGTACTGCCGCTGCTGCCCGGTTCCGGGGGGAGCCTGGTGCTGGTCACCAGCCGCCGCCACCTGACCGCGCTGGAGGACGCCAGGACGATTAGCCTGGACACCCTGTCGCCGGAGGAGGCAGCCGAGCTGCTGGTCCGGCTGGCGGGCCGGCCCGGGCTCAGCCCGGCCGATCCGGCGGTCGGGGAGATCACCGGGCTGTGCGGGTACCTGCCGCTGGCGATCGGGATGCTGGCCCGTCAGCTGCACCATCATCCGGTCTGGTCGCTGGCCGAGCGAGCGGCCGAGCTGGCGGCGGCGCGGGACCGGCGGCTGGAGCTGATGGCCACCGAGAACCTGTCGGTCGCCGCCGCGTTCGCTTTGTCCTACACCGACCTCACACCCGATCAGCAGCGGTTGTTCCGGCGGCTCGGGCTGCATCCGGGCGCCGACGTCGACGCCTACGCCGCCGCCGCGCTGGACGGCACCTCGCTGGCGGTCGCCCGCTGCGGCCTGGAGGCCCTGTACGACCAGTACCTGCTGGCCGAGCCGGCCCGCGGCCGGTACCGGCTGCACGACCTGATCCGCGAGCACGCCCGTGCCCTGGCCAAGCGTCTTGACCCCGATGGTGACAGGGTCCAGGCCACCGCCCGGCTGCTGGATTACTACCAGCACGTCGGTGCCCTCGCCGATGCCCTCCTGGCCCGCCTGGCCCGCGCCGCCTTCGCCCCGGCGACCGGGATCATACCGGCTGCGGTTCCCGCCTTGGCGGGTCGTGAGCAGGCCCTGGCCTGGACCCGGGCCGAGCGCGCCAACCTGATGGCCTGCCTCGACCACGCCACCGGAACCGGCCAGCACGCCCGCATTATCGCCCTTACCGCGGGTCTGGCCGCCCTGCTGCACCACGACGGTCCGTGGGCCGAGGCCATCACCCGCCATGCCACCGCCCTGCGCTCCGCACAGCACCTCAGTGACCGGCGCGGCCAGGCCAACGCCCTCACCAGCTTGGGGAGCATGCGGAAGCTGACCGGGGATTATCCGGGTGCGACCCGGGACCTGGAGGAGGCGCTGGGCATCTACCGCGACCTCGGCGGCCGGCTCGGCCAGGCCATCGCCCTCAACTTCCTGGGGAGCATGCGGCTATCGACCGGGGACTATCCGGGTGCGGGCCGGGACGTGAGGGAGGCGCTGGGCATCTACCGCGATCTCGGCGACCGGCGCGGCCAGGCCTACGCCCTCACCAGCTTGGGGATCGTGGGGCGGGTGACCGGGGATTATCCGGGTGCGGCCCGGGACCTGGAGGAGGCGCTGGGCATCTACCGTGATCTCGGCGACCGGCTCGGCCAGGCCTACGCCCTCACCAACCTCGGGGACGTGGGGCGGGTGACCGGGGATTATCCGGGTGCGGCCCGGGACCTGGAGGAGGCGCTGGGCGTATACTGCGACCTCGGCGACCGGCTCGGCCAGGCCAACGCCCTCAACTTCCTGGGGAGCATGCGGCGGGTGACCGGGGATTATCCGGGTGCGGCCCGGGACCTGGAGGAGGCGCTGGGCATCTATCGCGACCTCGGCGACCGGGGGGGTGAGGTCGAAGCCATCAACGAAGCTGGCACGTTGTACAGGGTCTGCGGTGACCTCTGCCAGGCCGGGTCATGTCACCAGCAGGCCCTGGACCTGGCCCGCCAGATCGGCAGTTCCTGGGATGAGGCCCACGCAGTAGCTGGCCTAGGCCGGTGCGCTCTCGCCACCGGCCACACCGCTAAGGCAGAAGGCAGGTTGCGGCAGGCGCTGGCGATCTTCCAGCGGATCGGGGCAGCCGAGGCCGCCGACGTTTCCGCTGAACTCCAAGCTCTTATCGTTGCGCGACCGATCGTGCAATGACCATGACTTCCAGCGCAGGCCGGATCTGGCGTCCCTCTGAGGAGGTGTAGCCCAATGTGAGCTGCCGCCCAGATCGCGGTCAAGTCCCCGCGATCCGGGCGGCTGATCTCCGCGCCGGGCTGGCAGCTGTTCAGCTCCAGACCACGATTCTGGAATTCTCGTGCGCTTCCTTGACTTGAGGGTCGACCTGACGCGCGTCCCAGGCCTGCACCTCGACGAGTTCTTCGGTATTAGTGTCGAAGAAGCCTGTGACATGGGTGACCTGGTTGTTATCGAGAGCTTCCTTGATGTCCTTGGTGGCCTTGAGTGAGATCGCCTTGTATCGCTTGTTCGCCAGGTACCTGCGATATCTGAGGAACCAGTCCCGCAGCGTGGTCATGGCCAGATAGCTGACCGCTATGACGGCGGCGACGGTGGCGTTCGCCAGCAGGCCGAGCACGACCGGGATTAGAAGGTGAATCATCACGACTCCTTGGTGGTAGCAGGTTCGGGTGTTCTGGCCAGCGCCCGTAGCGCGGTATTTCGTAGCCAGGCTTCTTCTTCGCTGCCCGCTGGCACCGGGGTGGGCCACGCGCCCGGGGCCGGTGACGGCGGACGTCGGGGGACACGCTCGGCCTCCACCCGCCGCACCGCGCGGATCAGCGCACCCTGGTCTACCGCCGGCCGGTTAGCCAGCCTGGTCTCGGTCGCCGCCTCGATGACTGCGGTCCGGATCTCCCTGCCGACCAAGGCCGCCACCTCAGCCAGTGCGCTCACCGACACGTCATCAGCGAGCGGCAGCCTGGGCACCAGATGATGCCGCCAGATCTGTTCACGCGCCGGCCGGTCGGGCACCGGGAAGTAGATTTGCCTGACCCGGCTATCGAACGCCTGGTCGTAAGACTGCACGAGGTTAGTTGCGAAGATCACAAGGCCCTCGAACTCGTCGAGTGCGAGCAGAAGCGAACTGCGCATCGCATTGACCGCGTGCTCGGATCCCTGGCTCAACTGCTCGAAGCGCTGTGACATCAGTGAGTCGGCTTCGTCGATGAACAGGACGGCGTCCTGCTGTTCGCTCGCGTAGAACAGCGCCTCGAGGTTCTTCGGCCCCTCACCGTGGTACTTGCTCTCGAGTTGCGAGTACTTGGTGCAGATGATTCTCCTGCCGAGCCGGTCTGCGACGGCGTGTGCGGCCAGGGTCTTTCCCGTGCCGGGCAAGCCGTGGAAGTTAAGCGCGGAACTCGGGTGCGCCTCAACGCTGCGCAGATCCCAGTCGTCAAAGATCTGCTTCCGCAGTTCCATGACCGAGACCGCTAGCAGCAGCCGCTCGAGGGTCTCCTGCGGCAAAACCAGCGCGTCGAAGCAGGACAAGGGGTCCGCCGCGCGGTAGTACGAGGCGCGCTCTTCCAGCGATTGCTCGTCGGGACCGGTCTCCGGTGACCGCTCGGCTTCGTTGCTCACCACCAGGGTCAGGCCCCTGCCGTCCGTTCTCTGAGTGAACTCGGTTGCCGCGTTGAGCAGCCGGCCGCGCAGCAATGCTGCCTCGGTCGAATCGGCGTACCCCGGGATACCTTTCACCCTGAATCCGTTCTTGGTCATCTCAGCCCCCTTCCGCGCGGCCTTTAGGTGACGATGATCAGGTCATGGGCGCCGAAGGCGGCGCGAAGTTCATCATCCACATCAAGGACCGAATAGGCGGCCATGGGCGCGCCGCCGGCGAGCGGGCGGTAATTCCCGTCGAGGTACAGCAAACGGATGAGCTGCCGGGGTCCGTTTGCGGTCCGAAGGACCGCGCCCGCTTTGGCCCAGGGGACCCGGGCACGGTTGGCCGGGAAGAACCGCATTGCGTCTGCGAAAGTGAGGAAGTCTTGTTCCCTTACCTTCTCGTCGGCCAGGACGGCAAAAGCCTCCTTGATCCATCTGGTCACGGTAATGACAGTGTCAAGGGTGGCCTCGGGCGCCGCTACGACGCGGTCTGTTATCTCGTCAAACACGGCTTCGGTTACCCTGCGCGTGCGGGACTGAGTATTCACTTCAAAATTCATCGGGGTTCCCTCATTCCGTTTCTCGCGGTGCTTCTCGCCTGGGACGCCGGGGCTTTCCGGGCTTGAGTGCGGTTCATTTCCCTGTCGATCCGGAATTCCTCTTGCCGTCCGCGAGGCCTTATCGAAGACGTTAGGACCGGCTCCGGGCCGTCACCATGAAGAAAACCCACGGGATGACCCACAGTTTCGCGGAGCCAGTACCGCGCCAGAACTCGGCGCAGGGTCTCTGAGCTGCTGTTTGGCGGGGTGGGCTGGTTGAGCCGCAGCCAGGCGTCCAAGGACGCGGAAAATCATGGTGTTGCGTCATGAGGTGATGGTGCTCTGCCAGTGAGCCCGGCCGGACCCCGGACCGGGCCCATCGCGCGATCCTGGCGGCCCTATCAGATCAGCGGAGCGACTGTCTGGCGGATCCTCCGCTCTCGCGATTACCGGCCCGCTCCCGCAGCCCGGACATCTCCTGGCACCGTGCGGGGTTTCAGAACTTGGGCACTGGTCTTGACCTGGGTTTCTATGCGGCTCGCTGGTACTCGTTGATGAGGCCGCCGAGGACGGGTCGGCGCTGGATACGTTCCTGGGAGAGGTCTGCGGGAGGGTGGTCGGGCCGGGGCGGGTGGAGCTGGCGGCTGCGATGGGGGCGCCGTCCGTTGTAGTGGGCCGCGTACTGTTTCAGGATTGCCTGCAGGTGCCGCTGGCCGAAGATCAGCATCTGGTCGGTGAGCTCGGTCCGGGCTGTGAGCACGAACCTTTCGGCATAACAGTTCGCGCGCGGGCTGCGCGGCGGGATCTTCACGGCCTGGATACCGGCGTCGGCCAGCACCGCATCGAGCGTGCCGGTGAACTGCCCGGCGCGGTCCCGGACCAGGAACCGGAAGGCCGTGACGCGATCGCCCAGGTCCATCGGCAGGTTGCGGATCTGCTGCGTGGTCCACAGCCCGTCCGGGTCCGCGGTGACCCCGAGAATGTGCACGTACCGTGAGCCGGCCTCCATGACGAACAGGCAGTACAGGCGCCGCAGGGTGACCGCGCAGTCGACATGGAAGAAATCGGTGGCGAGCATCGTCACGGCCTGGGTGTGCAGGAACTCTCGCCAGGTCGTGTCGGTGCGCCGTTGCGGTGCGGGCGGGATCTTCAGCGCCTTGAGGACCCGGCGGATCGTGGACGCGCTGACCCGGTAGCCGAGTTTGAGCAGCTCGCCTTGGATCCTCTGGTATCCCCAGCGGTTGTTCTCGGTGGCGAGCTGTTCGATCAGGGCGGTGATCTCGGCGCTGACCGGAGGCCGTCCTGCCCGGTTGGGGTAGGTCCACTTGCGGGAGACTAGGCGGCGGTGCCAGCGCAGGACGGTACCTGGGTGACCAGCCGGTGCATTCGCAGTCTCGCGGGCAGGAGCCGGATCAGCGCGGCCAGGATCGCGCGGTCTGCCCAGCCGAGCCGGGGCCGCGGATTGGTCCGGCGCAGCACGGCGACCTCGTGGCGCAGTACGAGCAGTTCGGCGTCCTTTGATGCCGGGGACCGGCCGAGCAGGATCAGCCAGTCGCAGACCCGGACGAAGATGAGATAGAGCAGGCGTACGGACACGGATCATCATGATGCCCTACCGTTTAACATCAGGGCCGGACATCGCCGCAGCTCACAGCGCGGGCAGACTTCTGACAACCCCACAGGCCCGGGATCTTCCCGCACCGGTTCGCCCGCCGCCTCACGTCGGCCGCCTGCGCGCTGGTCCACGGCCTGGTCTCCCTCGAACTCGACGGCAAGCTTCCCCCGGCAGCGGCCCGCCGACTACCAGGCCATCCTCCGCGCCACTGTCACCGGCTGCCAGCACGCCACTCCGTACTGACCGCAGCAACGGCTGGCACCCTGGGCTGGCCAGCTTGCGCGCAGCCAGGTGCCCTCTCTCGTCCAGAGTCGCCGCGGAGATCCCGGGCAACCAGGGACCGGCACGGCCTGAGCACCCTCAACCGGGCCGAACCGGCGGGACGGGCATCACCCGCTCACCACGCGCCGCGAACGGCACCCCCGGCCCGGCGCCGGGTTCGGGTTGATCGACAACGCGATGTTCGCACTGGCGATCGAGCCGCTGCCGGAGGCTAGGGCCACCGCACAATGGAACCTCGCCTGCGACGCCGGATACGGCGCGGCCCCGGCCGTCTTCGGCCTGTTCGCCGCCCGCACCGGCTACCCGGCGGCGTCCGCCCTGACCGGCACCTTGGTGCTGGCAGCACTCCCGGCCGCCCTGCGCGAGCGGAAGGCCGTGTCAGCACCGCGCGCTTGGCGTAATCACAGCCGCGCTCGTCCCGACGCGCCGCCAGCGCCCCTATCGATCCTAAGCAGGACCCCGCACCGCGCCGCAGAACACCCAGTTCGGCACGCCTCGAACGGCCTGGACTGAAGGAGCTTGATCCGGTACAGAACGGCGGATCCCGCGCGCGATGAGTGACCAGGACCGATAGCGTAGCGTAACTAACGCTGGCCTGCACCTGGTGAAAGATCGCCGGATCCGGCCGCTGTGAGGCTGGCCGGCCACATGGGCGGGCGCGTGCCGCGCTTGCAGGCCTTGCCGTCAACCGGCCTGATGGTGTCACACTGGAAGGGGTCGGCTCCTGCGATCGTCCCCGGTCGCGCCGCCTTAGCGAGGGACAGGTGAACCGCGATGCACCGCCGCATGCCGAGAGCGCCGGGGCTTCCGTTCGGCGGGGGCCTCAACTTGCTGCTCGTTGCCGGCGCGGCGTACTTCGTGTGGGAGCACGGGCAGGGCCGGCACGGACGGCCGCAGGTGCTGTGCCCGCTGTGCTGGCTGGACAAGATCGCCCCGGCCCCCGGGGCGTCCGGTGGCCCTAGTCCGGCCGCGCCGCCGGAACAGGCCTGACCGGCATGCCAACTGGGTGTCACCGCTAGCCGCACTCACTGCCTCCCGATGAGCTGCTCACCAAGATCGCGGATCAGATCCTGATGGCGCTCATCCAGGCGATGCGGCCGGCTTCCTGGCACAACAGCGGCGGCTCGGCAACCGTGCCGAACGACGGGAGTGTGCGTACTGGCGCGGACCAGTCGCGGTCGCTGAGCGTGATCGGAACGCTGGGTCGCTGAGTTCCTTATCGCCGACTCGGCGCGGCTTCTGGTCACGCTACTATTGGCTGGTGGCTGAGCGCATTATTGGCTGGTGGCTGAGCGCAGATTAGCTGATACTGGGCGGCGCGCTCACAGTTGCTGGCTAGGCCGGGGCATGACCGCCGGGTCCCGCGCCGGGTTGGGCGCGTGGGTGGGCCAGGCGGCTCGGACCGTTGATGGGCCGGATCTGGTGTCTACGGCCTACTTGCTGGCGAGCGAACTGTGCCAGGCATTCGGGCAGGCCGAAGCGCCCCGGCTCACCCGAGACACCAGCTCCGGCTGCCCTGCTGGAGCCGGTCGTGGCAGCACCAGGCCGGCGCCGGGAGGAAGCGGCGGGGGTGATGGTCAGCAGCCAGGTCCTGCCACGGCGTGGGTAACTCGTCCGACCGCTCCCCGCGGGACCCGGGCGTGGCCCGCCCGGCTATCGGGTCGAGATATGGCTGATCGAGCCGTTGGCCCGGCGTCTGATCCGGCAATGCCGGCGGAAGGAAATCGCCTGGCAGGTGACTCAGGCAGGAGACGTGCCTGGCCTGGGGTTCGTACGTGCCGAGGGACTTCGGTCCGCCTCATCCTGGGAATAACGCCCCTGCCGCTGTGACCGGTGCGCCGGCGAGCATCGCGGGTATGGCAAGGGGACGGCTGCGGGTGCACCTGGGCGCGGCGCCGGGCGTCGGTAAGACGTACGCGATGCTCACTGAGGGCCAGCGCCGCAGGGCGCGAGGGACCGACGTGGTCGCGGCGCTGGTGGAGACCCATGGCCGGCGGCTGATCGCGGCGCTGGCCGAGGGGCTAGAGCTGGTACCGCGGCGCACGATGAGCTACCGCGGCGCGAGCTTCACCGAGATGGACACCGATGCCGTGCTCGCCCGCCGCCCGCAGGTCGCGCTGGTGGACGAGCTCGCCCACACCAACGTGCCGGGCTGCCGCAACGCCAAGCGGTGGCAGGACGTCGACGAACTGCTCGACGCGGGAATCGACGTGATCACCACGCTGAACATTCAGCACCTCGAGTCGCTCAACGACGTGACCGAGCAGATCACCGGGGTGACGCAGCACGAGACCGTGCCCGATGAGGTGGTCCGGCGCGCCGAGCAGATCGAGCTCGTCGACATGACTCCCGAGGCGCTGCGCAGGCGGATGGCACACGGCAATGTGTACCCGCCGGACCGGATCGACGCCGCGCTGACCCATTACTTCCGTCCCGGGAACCTGACCGCGCTGCGTGAGCTGGCGCTGCTGTGGCTCGCCGACCGGGTGGAGGAAGGCCTGCAACGCTACCGCGCCGAGCACGGGATCGCCGCGCCGTGGGAGACCAGGGAGCGGATCGTCGTCGGCGTCGCCGGCGAGAAGGACGACGAGGCGGTCATCCGCCGTGCCGTGAGGATCGCCGCCCGGTCGCCGGGCAGCGACCTGATCGCCGTGCACGTGACCCCCGACGACGGCCTGTCGGCCGGCGACAGGACGATCCTGGATAACCAGCGGGCACTGGTGGCGTCGCTCGGCGGGAGCTTCCGGCAGGTGCCAGGACGGGACGTGGCCAGCGCGCTGCTTGAGTTCGCCCAGGCTGAGAATGCCACCCAGATGGTTCTCGGCGCGAGCCGCCGCAGCCGGTTCGTCACGTTGATCGCGGGCAAGAGCACGCCGGCCAGGCTCGCGCGCCGCGCCGGGCACATCGACGTCCACCTGGTCAGCCACGAAGACGTCGGCCATGCCGGGCAGCACCCCGCCCGGCCGCTGGCCCCGTCCCGCTCGCGCCGGGATCGGGCCGAACGGGCGAGCGCGGAGGCCGCGGCGCTCACCCGGCTCGCGAACAGCGTGCTCAGCGGGCACAGCGACCCGCCCGCGCTGCTCGAGGAGATCCGCGAGATGTCCGGCCTGGCCGCGGTCAGCCTGCTGGAGCGGCGGCGGGACGCGGAGAACGGCTGGTATGTCGTAGCCAGCGCTGGCGAGGGGGCCCCGGAGGGTCCCGGAGCCGACGTGGAGCTGCTGATCAGCGAGAATTTCACGCTAGCCGCCCGGGGGACCGCGCTTGATACCGAAAACATGCAGGTACTGTGCTCCTGCGCCACCCAGCTTGTGGCCGGGATCATCCAGCGCCGCGAGGGAGAGCGGGAGGCCGGCGCCGCCGATCAGGCCGTCGGCCCGCAGTCCCGTACCGCCCTGATCGCGGCCACCACCCAGAAGGCCCGTGAGCTGACCATCGCCGCGCAGGCCGCCGTCGTCCGGCTGGCCGACCCCGCTCCCCGCACCCCCGCGGAGAACACCGCGCTGATCTGCTCGGCGCGCCTGACGCTCGACCGCCTGGCCAGGCTGGTGGGCGACGTCAGCGAGCTCAGCCGGCTGCACGCCGGGGCACTGGAGACCTACCTGCGCCCGGTAGAACTGGACGAGGTCATCGCCGCCTGCCTGGAAAGCCTGGGCCCGGGCGGCCATCCCATCACGCTGGAGACCCCAGAGGACCTGCCCGACGTGATCGCCGATGCGGCGCTGCTCACCCAGATCCTGACCAGCCTTGCGGCCGATGCCCTGCACCGCAGCCCGGCCGACGCCCCGCCAGCACTCACCGCTGCGTTCGATGGGAGCAGCGTGACGATCCGCATCACCGATCAGGGCGCCGGCCCGGTCCCGGCTAATGGCAACGGCCTGGCGCTGCGGCTTGCCTGCGACCTCGCCGAAGCCATGGGTGGCACGCTCTGTTGCGACCCGGCCCCGGCCGGCGGCCACAGCGTGGCCATCATCCTGCCCGCTGCACGCCGCCCGCTCCCTCACCCCGTGCCCGCCACGCTGCCGTAACCACCCACCCGCAGGCCGCCCGCCACTCCTGCTCCCCGGCCACTCCCCGCTCAGCCCTGCCCGCCAGCCGTGCCTGCCCGTAGGCCGAACGGCACGGGACCCGGGGCCAGGTAGGTCGTATCAGGGTGAGCGACGCTGGCGTTCGCGGTCGACGCCCGGGTGAGCGGGCCGGCCCAGGGCACCCAGCCGGCCGTGTCCACGTCGCGTCCCCGGCCAGGGAGGGCGAGTTCGCGGCCGTCCGGCCACAACCGCCGCACCTGGCCACGTTCCGCAGCTGCCCGGCCGGGCCGGCCTCGCCGTTAAACGTCAGCACCGGGATCGTGGACACGGTCAGCTGCTGGTGGCCGACGGCAGCGGCAGACCCGGGAATCACCGGCAGACGTACTGCCAACCACAAGGCCGACTCCAGGTGTCCGGCCTGGAAGGCGAAGCTGCCCCACCGGCCAGACAAGGCCGCAGGCCGACTGCTCTTCGAAGGTCAGCGGCTGAACGCCAGGATCAGGTCGCGTTCGAAGCTGATGACTATGATCTGCGGACCCGGACCGGGTGGAGCGTTCTGGTCAAAGGCCGCGCGGAGGTGGTCCACGAGGATGCCGAGATCCAGCGGCTCAGTCGCCTTGGCCTATATCCGTGGGTCACCGCCGCGGATCGCCCGTTCTGATCCGGATACGCCCCACCCCGGTAACAGGACGGCACACACCATTGGCCACCAATAGATAGGCGAGGCCGGCCTCGCGTGCGCCCGAAGCGTCCTGACGACAGGTGCACTACCGCCTCAGTGGCCCGCTTGACCGGCGTGCGCTGCGGTGGCGGCAATCCGGCCTGAGTGTCGTCAGGTGGTTGGGCCCCACGGATCGCGGACAGTTCCCGGCAGTCGTCGCAGCACTCGACGGATTTGGGGTCGCGACGACCCGCCAGACCGAAGTTTCGGCCGGTTCGGCAGGCGGTTCCGGTCAATGACGGCGAAAACGGCACGCGTTGCGGGCGGTGTCGTCGACGACAGCTGGGCGATGGATTCCTTCTGACGCGTACGTAAGGTCGCCGCGTATGCCGCTACTGTCCGGATGCACCACAATCATCCCAGACCCAGCACCCGGGCCAGGCAGCACACATACCGGATCGACACGGCGGCGGACCGAACGCCCAGACAACGCCTGCAGCCGCGCACAGATCACCCAGCTCGGCACGCAAGTGAGGCGCGCGTGCTGACAGCGAGCTACCGACCATAACGGCGGAAGTGTGCGCTCAATGATGAAGCAGGATCGATCACACAGCGTGAGGCGAGCGCAGCTGGGCGACGGAAGCGGAGCGCCGGCTATTTCCGACTGCCACGATGAGATCCGCGGCTCGGCAACTGTGCGCAGACGCTCCAGTCCGGGCGTCCCTACTTCGTGCCGACGATGCAGCGGGCCACGCCCGGAATCCTTACCCTGCCGTCTTGTTCGTAGGTGCTGACCCTAGGGATGACGGCTTCCGCGATCCGTTCCCGCGCCGGTTCGCCGACCTGCGCAAGCGCCGCAACCGCGAGCGAGACAGGTCACCGGTGTGGAACCAGCCACCAGCGAAGGCCTTGGCGGTGGCCTGCGGATCGTGCAGGTATCCCTTCATGACATGCAGCCCGCGGGTGACCACCTCGCCCACGTGGTCCCTGCCGGGCGGCAGGGCATTGCCGTCGTCGTCCCAGACTTGCGTCTGCGTCCCCCAGATGGGCTTGCCGACGCTGTAGGCACGCCGTTCGGTGATGCTCTTGTTCTGGGTCGCGGTGGATGCGGTCTCGGTCAGCCCGTAGCCCTCCAAGATGACGACGCCGAAGCGCTTCTCGAAGGCGTCCAGCACCGGCGCAGGTATCGAGGCGCCGCCGGAGACCGCCAGCCGCAGCGAGGAGACGTCGTAGCTGTCCAGACCGGGATATTGCAGCAGGGCGATGAACATGGTGGGCACGCCGTCGAAAACGGTGGCATGGTCGCGCTGGATCGCGGTCAGGACCGTGGCGGGATCGAACCGCGGGATGAGCGACATCGCGCAGCCGAA
>Ga0335078_10009004_pt1 | contig 14812 bp, 10 predicted proteins | sample Lox_Sample_32_FD_206711 | JGI IMG/M metagenome (GOLD analysis project Ga0335078, IMG submission 206711) | Soil microbial communities from Loxahatchee National Wildlife Refuge, Florida, United States - Lox_Sample_3.2 | ecosystem: Environmental > Terrestrial > Soil > Wetlands | place: USA...
ACCGTGCGACGGAATCCTGACGCAGATTCTCGCCCCGGCCGGAATGGTCGTCCCGGTCCGGGAGGTCATGGCGCTAATCGCCACCCCGGATTCGGCGCCTGGCCGGTCCGTACCCACGGACGGCCCGGCGGTCCAGGTCACTCCCGCGGCGCGGCGCGTGGCGCGGGAGCACGGCATTACCCTGCCGGACGTGACGGGAACCGGGCCCGGCGGCCGGGTCACGGAGGCCGACGTCCTCGCGCACATCGGTCGCGGCGCCCTAGCCGGCGTCCAGGCGCTGACCGGGACGCGCGGCGTGATCGCCCAGCGGATGCTGGCCAGCCTGCACGGCTCGGCCCAGTACACCCTCGTCCGCAGCGCGGACGTCACCGTCCTCGCCGCCAGCCACGGCGGCGGTCTGCTGCCGGCCTGCAGCAGCTACACCGATGTGATCGCCCGCGCCGTGGTCCTGAGCCTCATCGAGCACCCGCGCATGAACGCGCATATCACCGAGGACCGGATCCAGGTCCGGTCGGAAATCGCCCTCGGGATCGGCATTGAGAGCGCCGACGGCCTGCGGGTGGGGGTGATCCGTGACGCCGGGCGGCTGAGCCTGACCGAGCTGAGCGCCGGGCGGCGGGCCATCACGCAGCGAATCAGGTCAGGCCAGGCGGGTTCCGGCGAGCTGGACGGGAGCACATTCACGATCAGCAACCTGGGCGGCGCGGGCATCGACGCCTTCACGCCGATCATCAATCCGCCCGAGGTCGCGATCCTCGGCATCGGGCGGATCGACGACCGCCCGGTCCCCGCCGAGACCGGCATCTCCTGGCGCAAGGCCGTCACCCTCAGCCTGACGGTTGACCATCGCGCCGTCGACGGCGCGCCCGCTGCCCGCTTCCTCGCGACCGTCGCCGGATACCTGGAGCAACCCGGCCGCCTCAGCTGACCGGCAGCACCGGAAGGAGCAAAGGTGCCACAGCAGGCACAATCGCGACACGTCTTCGGCACGACCGGGCTGCCGGTGTCGCCGGTCGCTTACGGCACCTTCGGCCTCGGCGGCGGATGGGGCGAGGTGTCCGACGATGCCGTCGCGGCCCTGCGTCGGGCTTTTGACCTCGGTATCAACTTCATCGACACCGCCAGGTCGTACGGAGCCGGGGAGGCCGAGTCCACCGTCGGCAGGACGCTCGCCGACATCATCTCCTCCGAGCGCGACGAACTCGTGATCGCGACGAAAGGCGGCCTGGAGCGGACGCCGGCCGGCAGCCGCCGCAACTCCGATGCCGCCTACCTGCGCGCGAGCCTGACGGACAGCCTGCGGGCGCTCGGGACGGATCACGTCGATATCTACCTCATCCACTGGCCCGATCCGACTGTCGACCTGGCCGAGACCGGCGCCGCGCTGGCAGGCTTCGTGCAGGACGGCCTGACCAGGCATATCGGCGTCTCGAACTGCACGGTCGAACAGCTGCGCAGGTTCAGCGAGGGAGCGCGGATCGAGGTTGCGCAGTTTCCCTACAACCTGTTCCGGCGGGCCATAGAGGCCGAGAACCTGCCGTACTGCCAGCAGAACGACATCGCCGTCATGGCATACCAGCCATACGCCGGCGGTCTGCTGACCGGCGCGATCGGCCGGGACACAACCTTCGCCGGCGCCGACTGGCGGACCGGCTCACCCGAGTACGCCGGCGAGCTGTTCGAGCGCGAGATGGACGTGGTCGACGAGCTGAGGCTGCTGGCGGCCGAGCGCGGCTGCACGGTCGCGCAGCTAGCGCTGGCCTTCGTCCTGAGCGGCCCGTACCGGGTTGTGCCGGTGACCGGCGCCGAACGCCCGGCCCTCGTCGACTCCACGGCTGACGGCCTCAGCATCGAGCTGAGCCCGGCCGAGCGGGCCCGGCTGACCCGCCTGGCCGAGCGGCTGGCCCCCATCGAGAAAGGCGGACCGCCGGCCCGCCCGGTGTGAGCAGCAGGCCTGCCGGCCCGCTACTGCCCCGGCGCGCCGGGCGCGCGGCGGGACAGGTAGATTTCCCTGGCCAGGTCGAACTTGTCGTCGCCGGGCGGCCCGGTGTGAACGACTCGACCGTCATCGAGTATTACCAGCTTGTCGGCCCGGTTCAGCACGTCGTTCACGAGCTGCTCGACCAGGACGATGGCGGTGCCGGCCGCGCGCAACTCGTCGACGACGTCGAGTACGAGGTCGAACATCGCCGGCGCCAGCCCGGCCGACGGCTCGTCCAGCAGCAGCACCCGGGGCTGGGCCATCAGCGCCTGGGCGATGGCCAGCATCTGCTGCTGGCCGCCGCTGAGCTGGTCAGCCCGGACATTGCGCTTGTCGGCGAGGAGCGGGAAGCGGTCGAAGGTCTGCTCGATCCGCTGCTGGCGGTCACCCCGGCGCAGGCGCAGCGGGTAGGTGCCGAGTGCCAGGTTCTCCGTGACCGTCCGCCGCCGGAAGATCTGCCGGCCCTCGGGTATGCAGCTCAGGCCGAGCGTTATTCGCCGCACCACCGACCGCCCGGTCACATCGGTACCGTCGAGCGCGATCGAGCCGGTACGGGCCTTCAGGACCCCGGCGATGGCCAGCAGGGTGGTCGACTTGCCAGCGCCGTTGCGTCCGATGACCGCGACCAGCTCCCCGGCGGATACCTGCACCGAGACGTCGCGAACGGCGATCAGGTCGCCGTACCCGGCCGAGATCGACTGCACGTCCAGCAGGGGGCCCGGCCTCGACTCGTCGGCCTTGGGACGCTCGGCCAGGCTGCTGGTCACGACGCGTTCTCCTCGGTTGCGCGGCCAGCGTGACGCTTGCCGAGATAGCTCTCGGCCACGGCCGGATCGTCGCGGATCACGTCGGGCGTCCCCGATGCGATGACGTGTCCCAGGTTGAGCACGTGGATGATGTCGGCGACCTCGAGCACTAGCGGGAGGTTATGCTCCACGAGCACCGCTGTCATCCCCAGCTTCTTGATGTTCTGCAGCGCCTGGGCCAGGATCTCGATGTCAGCCTCGTCCAGGCCCGAGGCCGCCTCGTCCAGGAGGATCACCCCGGAGTTCCTGGCCAGCGCCCGGCCGACCTCAAGCAGCCGGCGATGCCCGAGCGACAGGTTCACGGCTGGCTCGTTGGCCAGCTGACCGATCCCGAGCTGGTCGAGGACGGCGGCGGAGGCGTCCCGGTCGGCCCGCGCGAGCCGGCGGGCCTTGGGCGTCGCCAGCGCCGCCTGAGCGACCGAGCAGTACTCGGCCTGGTACCGGGCGGCCGCGATAACCTCCCATGCCAGCAGGCCAGCCGGGATGATCGGCGTCTGGAAGGTGCGGGTGATGCCGGCCCGCGCGTGCTGGTGGGCCGCGCCGCTGAGGCGCTTGTCGCCGAGCAGAACCTCGCCCGAGTCAGCGCCGTACACGCCGGCGATGACGTTCAGCAGGGTGGTCTTGCCACTGCCGTTCGGCCCGATGAGGCCGGTGATCTGGCCGGGCTCGGCGGTAATGCTCACGCCGTCAAGCGCCCGCACGGCGCCGAAGGACTTGGTGACCTCGCGCACGACGACGGGCCGCCCGCGCCGCGTATCGACCTCGGCCAGGCTGATGCTGGCGGGTCCGGCCCTGGCCCGAGTTTCCGCGCGCAGCAGTTCCGGCGGCTGGAACCCGGCGTAGGCGACCAGGCGCCGCCCCAGCTGGGCCAGGCCGCCGGCCACGACGACCCCGCCCGCCAGCAGGACCACGCCGTATACGAATGTCGACCAGCTCACGAACGCGCTCGTCTCGAAGTTGACGTACTCGAGGATCGCGCCGCCCGCAATCGCGCCGTAGATACTGTCGGCCCCGCCGATCACCGACCCGGCGATCACGCCGATGGCGAGGGTGAAGCTGAAGACGCTGGGCGAGACGAAACGCTCGCACATGACGTACAGGGCGCCGCCGATCCCGGCCGGAATGGCGCCGGCCACGTAGGCGGTCACCTTGAGCCGGTAGACCGAGGACCCCATGGCGGCCGCCAGGTCCGGGCTCTCCCGCAGCATCTTGAGCGCGATGCCGTGCCGCGACAGGGCGAAGTTCCTGAACAGCAGCACCCAGATGCCGAGAACGACGACCGCGACGAGGTACACACCCTTCTGAGTCAGCGGCAAGCCGAAGATCTCGGGCTGGGGCAGGCCGAACAGCCCGACGGAGCCGCCGATACCGGGGATCATCTGCGTGAAGTCGGGGATCAGGATGACGAAGAAGAACGAGGTCATCGCTAGCGCCCAGCCGCCGATGCGCAGTCCGGGCAGGCCGGTGAGCAGGCCGATGAGCGCGCCAGCGGCGGCCGACGCGAGGACGCACAGCACAACGTCGTTGTGGCCGCTCATCATGAGCCAGGCCGACAGGTAGGCGCCAGCCGCGAACACGCCGACCTGGCCGAGCGCCAGCTCGCCCGCGAAGCCGAAGCCCAGGTTGACGCCGCAGACCACCAGCGCGTAACAGATCATCAGGACGATCTCGATCTGCCAGAACAGCCGCAGGCCGGCGAAGGGCAGCAGCGCCAGGACCACCAGCATCGCGATCGCAAGCAGCGGCCCTACGAGCGACCGGTCGGCCGTTCCCAGCCGACCCAAGCGAGCGGCGATGCCCCCGGGCTCAGATCGTCCGGACACGCCGGCTCCCGAACAGACCGTTGGGCAGCATGATGAGCGTTGCCAGCAGCAAGCCCAGGATGATGGTGTTGGTGTACAGGGTGCCCACGTAACGGGCGGCGTAAGCGTCCACCCGGCCGAGGACGAGGCCGCCGACGGTCCCGCCGACGAGGCTGCCCGATCCACCCAGCACGAAGGCCACGAACGCGATCAGGACCAGGCTGTTGCCCAGCTCGGGATAGACGTAGGTCTCGGGCCCGATAAAGGCGGCGGCTACGCCGGACAGCGCGCCGGCGAGGATGAAGGCACCGTAGCTCTTGGCCCGGACGTTGATGCCGCGCAGCTCGGCCGCCCGGCGGTTCTCGGCGACCGCAAGGCTGGCCCGGCCGCGGAGGGTGAAGCGGTACCAGAGGGCCAGCCCGACGGTCATGACGATCGCCAGCCCGATGAGGAACAGCTGGTCCCCGTCGGCCCGGCCGCCGAGCACGGTATAGAGGGAACTGTTGATCGGAGACGTGGACTGCCGCACGTTCTCGGTCCAGACCAGGACCATGATGCCAATCAGCACGGTGGCTGCGCCGACGGTCGTCAGCAGCTCCGCGTGCTCGCGCAGGCGCGGCAAGAGGACGACACGGGCCTCGAGCGCCCCGGCCGCCGCGCAGACGACGGCGGCCGCGAGCACTCCGAGAATGGGCGACAAGTTGTGCTCATCCACGACCCAGTAGGAGATGTACGTTCCGAGCGTCAGGATCGCCCCTTGCGCGAAGTTGAACACTCCCACCGAGGTGTAGACCACGTTGTAGGTAATCGCCAGCAGGGCGAAGATCGCGCCCTGTGACAATGCCGCCCAGACCAGTGTCATCGGATTGAGTTTCGCTCCTCAGCCGGTCGTCTGCCCGAACGGGAGCGACTGGCCGTCCTTGGTGTATGGGCTGACCAGCACCGCGGCATTGAGATCGGCGATTGCAGTGTGCGTGGACGCGGTGTAGTGATAGGGCCCGAGCAGGAAATCGGGGGCGGTGGGATCCTTCAGGTTCTCCAAAGCGTGAACCATGGCCGCCGTGGTGAACGATCCGGCCTGGGTTGCAGCGGCCTTAGCGACCATGATGTCGTCCCACCCGAATGCGTAGAGAAGGAACGGGACCGCGAAGGTGCCGCTGGACGGCAGCACCGCCTTGTACAGCGTCTGGAACGCCTGACTGTGCTTGTTGAGCGGTACGTAGACCTGGTTCTGCGTGGACAGGACGCTGACGCCCTGCAGCTCCGACGCACTGGCCATAGAAGGCAGCGGGTTCGACGAGAAGGACGCGTCACCCACGAGGGGAACGTTCCAGCCGATCTGGGCCCGGCCCTTGAGGATGTAGCCGGCCGGGGCACCGAATCCTCCCGCGATGAGCAATTGCGGATTCTGCGCCCGCAGCGCTTCGAGCTGAGGAGTCATGTTGACGGTGTTCGTCGGGTCGTACTGCTTGACCACGGTGCTGTACCCCTCCTGATGCAGCGCGAGGAGCTCGTTGTGCAGGTTGCTCGAGCCGGTCACGTCGTTGCCGAGGAGCATGCCGATCTTCTTGACGTTCGGATACCTTGCCTTGATCGCGTGCGCGAGCTCGAAGCCGAAGTCTGCCGAGGACGAGGCCAGTGAGAAGGCGTACGGAAACTTAGCGGGGTCCATCGTCTGATCCGAGGTGGCAGTCTGCTGAGACAGCACCTTGGCCTGAGTGAGAATCGGCTCCATCGCATAGGTCTCGGTGCTGGTCGTCCCGGCGTAGACGACGTTGGGAGCGCTCCCGCCGGACAGATAGCTCTGCAGGATGGTCGCAGCCGTGGTCGGGTCGTCGTTGTCGTTCTTCACGATGACCTGTACCTTATGACCGTCAATGCCGCCGTGGGCATTGACGTACTTGGCGCCTTCGGCCATCCCCTGCATCTCGGACGCTGTCACCGCGGCGAGCGGGCCGCTGGAGGCGACGATGGCCAGTACGGTGAACGGCGTCTTGGTGCTGGAACCACCGGAACTGGTGGACGGCGAACTGGAACCGCAGGCCGCGATCCCCAAGCTGGCCAGGGCGACCGCGCAGGCGGCGATCGCAGTCGGATGTCTCATCGTGAGGATCCTCCTCGGACTAGTTGTTGTTGTGCCGGATCCCGTTCAGGAGCTTCAGGCGACGCGCGACTCGCGGTCAGCAAGAGCAGAGGCGACTTCGTAAGCCCACGAAGTGACGGCAGTTCGCGCGCTACCCAGCCGCGGCGGGGAGCCGATCTCGGTGAGCCCACGGCCCGTGAATGTCCAGGCGAGTCCCAGCAGCCGCCGCCGGCCGTACAGCGGGTGCTCGATCGCGGGCCGGTAGGCAGGGTCCAGGCAGCCGCCGTCGGCGGCGACGAGGTCCGCCACCGAGTAGACGACGGAGGCCATGACCCCGGCGCGGGTGAGCCTGGCGACCAGTTCGTCGGCTGGCAGTCGGCTGACAGCGGCCGCCAGCGCCTGGTCTAGCGCGTCCTGGTCGGCTGCGCGCCCGGCTGCGCTCCTCCACGCCGCCCACGCCAGCGTTTCCGGGTTGCCCAGGGCCGAGGCCACCGCCTCCCACTCCGCGTCCGCCAGCACGGAGATCGCGACCTCCCGGCGGTCGGCCGTGGGATACACCCCGTTCGGGGCGTACGGCGCCTGCCGGCTGCCGCCCGCTTCCGGAGTCGTGTCGATACCCAGGCCGGCCGCCGCGACGAACTCGCTGAGGCGGGAGGCGATGAGTTCCGACATGGCCACGTCGGCGCTGGCCCCGGACCGGCGGCCCGGCCCAACGGCCCAGGCCGCGACCATGGTCGCCAGCGCGAAGCCGGTCAGCAGGTCGGCGGACGCCATGTTCACCGGGGCGAGGTTGCCCGCCGGGCCGCGAGTCAGGTACTGCAGCCCTGAGGACGCCTGCAGGCCGTACGCATACGCCCGGTAGGCCGCCCACGGACCTGTGTGCCCGTACCCGGACGAGCTGATCGCGAGCAGTCCCGGACGCTCGTGCGCCAGTACACCCGAGGCGATCCCGAACCGGGTGGCCCGACTGAGGCCGTAGTTCTCGATGACGACGTCCACCGCGTCGAGCAGGGCCGCGACGTTACCGGGGCTGGAGAGGTCGACGTCCAGGCTGTGCTTCGAGTGATTCATCAGCGCGAAATAGGCCGACCAGTCCTTGTCCGCGTGCCCGTCGATGTACGGTCCCCTGGTCCGGTAGCTGTCCGGGCGACGCGGGTCCTCGACCTTGACGACGTTGGCGCCGCACGCACCGAGCAGCGATCCGGCCAGGGGCACGGCCAGGATGTGACTTGCTTCCATAATCCGCAGACCGCGGATCGTCCCGGCGCCCGGAGCTTGGGCGCCCGCGGTCCCGTCCTGGCCGTGGCCCGCGACGACGCGGAACGGGGCCGCCACGACCCGGCCGGACTTCCCGTCCAGCGCGATGTCACGGAAAGCGCCGCGGGCCGCGAACTGCGGCGAGGCCAGGAGGTCGTGCGGGCTGCGGAGCGCGCCGGCCGGCACGCCCTCGCTCTGCAGCTTCGTCTCAAGCTCCAGCCGTCCCCACGGCCGCACCGCCGCCGCGAGGAGGGCGTTGCACTCGTCGGCCCGGTCGATACGGTCGTCGACGCTCTCGAAGTCGCGCGCCCACTCCGGATCGCCCAGCGCCCGGACGATGCCCGCCCACTGATGCTGCTCCATCGCCATGATGGTGACGGAGCCGTCACGGCACTCAAACAGCCCGGACGGGGCCCCGAACCGGGCGGCGCCGCCTGCCTCCTCGGTGTTGAGCATGGGCGCCGCGCACTGGATGACCGGGCCGGTCATGAGGGCCGCCGCCTGCGCCGACACCGACGCGTGCCGGGGCTCGCCGGTCGCGGCCTGCTCGCTGAGGGCATGCAGGGCGGCCAGCGCGGTTGCGGCACCGGCTGACAGGAGTGCCTGCGATCCTGGCAGCTTGACCGGGCGGCCGCTGCCGGGGTCGCGGACGAGGCCGAGCACGCTGCTGGCCGCCGCAACCGTCAGCTCCGACCCGTACACGTCGCCGTCGGGACCTTCGAGGCCGAACGCACCGACGGTGACCCAGGCCCGGCGATTGTGCGCTGCGACGAACCGGAGGTAGTCGGCAGCCGGGGCCGGCAGCCCAGCCGCGGCGCGATGAACCCGGTCGGACACGACGACGTCGGCCGCTCCGATCTCCCGCAGCAGAACGTCGGCCGGCAGGGACGCCACGACCTGCTTGCGGGAATCCAGCACCGCCGACAGGACCGATATCCCGCCGGCTTGCGGCTGCAGGGCGCGCAGCACCGAGTCGCCCGAGACGACGGTCGTCACCACCGCGCCGAGGGCGGCCAGCACATCCGCGGCGGCGGCGCCGGCGATGCCGTCGCCCAGTTCCAGGACCCTCAGGCCGGACAGAGGGGCCAGTTCATGAGCAGACTGCTGACCGCTCACCGCACGCGCCCCGCGCCCTGCAGCGCCAGGCCATCGAGACCGGCCAGCCGGGGGGCCGGCGGGCCGCTGCGACCTGCATACGGCCGCCTCGCGCGTGTCCCCGACACCTCAGACGACATGTGACCAGCCGATCATAAACATCAGAGCGATCTTTTCTTTCTCAAGTGAAGTGGGCAGTTCGGGAGATGTCAAGCCTGTTACGAAACCGTTTCAGACGGGCCTATCCGCAGCCCGACAGGCCTTCGACCGGGCGCGCGCGAACCGGGCCGCGCCACTCCGGCGGAACGACGGGCCCAGGCGCAGCGGACTAGTTCAGGGTTACCGAGGCCGTCACTGCGTACCGCCCGGCTCCGGATCGGGCACGACCCAGCGCGGCTCGCGCTTCTCGGCGAAGGCGCGCGGCCCCTCGAAGCAGTCGGGATGCGACTGATGGGCCTTCAGCACGCCCCAGCCGCGCTGGAGGGCGTCCCACAGCGGTCCCTCGATCGCACCCCATACGACGCGCTTGGACAACTCGTAGGTCACCGGCGAGACCTTGACGGCCGCGGCCGCCAGCTCCCTGGCCCTGGCCAGCAGGTCATCGGGCGCCGCGACCTCGCTCACCAGCGAGATGCGGAGCGCATCCTCGGCCGACAGCCTCCCCTCCTTCCCCAGGGTGATCATCCGCAGCGCGTTCGACAGGCCGATCCTCGGCAGCAGGCCGATCGGTTCGAGCGCCGCGACCTGGCCGATGTGCGCGTGCGTGTCGAAGAAGCTGGCATTGCTCGAGGCGATGACGATGTCGGCGTCGCAGACGAAGTGCAGGCCGCCCGCCACGCACATGCCGTTGACCGCGACGATCGTCGGAACCCAGACGTCGTTTTGCAGCGGCGTCATCTTCAACGAGTCGCGGACGAATTTGTCGTTCTCGCGCTGGCGATGCCCGCCCCTGGCCACGTTCTGCTGCATGTCCATGCCGGTGCAGAAGGCCCGCGTCCCCGCGCCGGTGATGATGATCGCCCGGATAGACGGATCTCGCTTCACCGCCTGCCACGTCTCCGGCAGCGCCCGATGGACCTCGTCGGTGAGCGCGTTGAGGCGATCCTCCCGGTTGATGGTCACGGTCAGGACCGGGCCGTCGCGCTCGACCAGCAGTTCGTCGCTCATGAATCCCTAGCCTTCCGCGTGGTCAGTCAGCGCTATGCCGATAGATCAGATTGAACATACATTTCTTATAGTCCCCGCCCGAAGCCGCTGTCAACGGCTCGCCTTCTTCCAGCTGGCGGGCGGCGGCGTGTCCGGCGGCACCGTCGGCTCGGTCTGCGCCGGATCGAATTCGAACCCTCGCGGGTGCATGAACTCGCGGCCCACCCTGGGCCGGGTTCCGGCCGGGTAGTAGCGGCCGTCGACCCAGTCGTAACCTTCCAGGTCGTCGCTGCCCTTGCCGAGGATCGTGCCGGACGCGACGAACTGCTCGATCACTGGTTTCAGGCCGTACTTCTGCACCGGGCAGACCTTCGTGCAGATCCCGCAGCCATGGGCCTGCACGATGACGGGGAAGCAGAGGTCCATCCGGATCTTCGCCTTCTCCACCCCCCGGTACTCCTGGCGGCGCGCCTGAACCGCCCCTGGCGGGCACCGCCGCACGCAGACCTGGCAGGCGTCGCAGATTCGCGGGATCCCGAAGTCCTGCGGCGCATCGTGGACCAGCGGCGCGTCGGTGTAGATGAGCCCGATCCGGATGCGGGATCCGGCGGCCGGAGTGAGCAGCTGGCCGTTCAGCCCCATCTGGCCCAGGCCCGCCTCGACCGCGTAGTGGTGCACGATCGAGTTGCTGCTCGAGTCGGCCGCCCGGGCCCGGTAGCCGCGAGCGTGGATCATGGCAGCCAGCCGGGCGCCGGCCACCATCAGCTCCGCGTACGTGCTGAAGGCATCCTGCTCGAACTGCTTGTGCGGGATCTGCTGAGTCAGCTCGTAGTTCTGTTCCTTGATCAGGACTATGACCGTGGGCCCGAACCACTTCGCCTGGTGCGGCGCGAACGTGTACTTGCGGTCGTAGGGGGCGAAGCCGATCGCGTTCACGCCCAGCTCGGCGGCCCAGCTCCGCACGTCCTCGGTCAGCACCCGCGGATCTGGTGGCGTCGCCGGCGGCACCGGGACGACATCGTCGGTCTCATGGACAGCGAGATAGGCGCGCTTGTGTCGAGGCGCGGCCGGGAGGAGGCTGCGCCAGGCCGCCCGCCGGGCCCACTGCGCGGCCGAGTAGTGCAGCTGCGTCCAGATCTGCAGCGGCGCTGCCTCGAACGCGGCCTGCTCGGCGGCGCGATCACGGCGGATGCCCGGCGTACTGGCCAGCTCGGGCGCGAGCGGCGGCAGTTCCACGGTCCACGGGTCGTCCGGGTGGGCAAATCGCCGCCGGAATACGCCCGGTAGCGAGGGAACCAGGTGCACGTAGTTCATCAGCGGCGAGGTCAGCAGCCACCGCCCGACGGGGTCGAATACCCGCTCCAGCTCCGCCTCGATCCGCGCTCCCACGGACTTCTGCTTACCGACAGCCATGGCGGACCTCCCAGCCCTGCCGCCAAAAATCAACTGATTAATCTGATGTTGAGGCTATGCCTACGGCCGGCTGTCGGCAACCCCGGCGCCCCCCGCCGCCGCAGGCCCCGCAGAGCCAGCTCGTTCCGGCCAGCGGTGGGTGAACTGGGGCGGCCGACCCTCGGCGAAGGCGCGCGGGCCCTCGACGACGTCCGCGCAGAGCATGAGGCGCTGCTGGACCGCGCGGTAGTAGTCCATCGACTCGCGGATGGCCAGGTTGCGCCAGAAGTACGCCACGCGCTTGGAAGCCTGCACCGCCACCTGCGAATTCCGGGAAATCATCTCGGCCACGCGCATGACCTCGCCGGAGAGAGAGTCCGGCGGCACCACCTTCTGCGCCAGCCCGAGGCGCAGGGCGTCCTCCGCGCTGACGCGGTCGGCGGTCATGAGCATGTAGAGGGCGTCGCCGACCGGCATGTACCGCGCCAGCAGGTTCACCGCGATGCCGGCCATGATCCCCCGCCTGACCTCGAATGCCCCGAACCAGGCGGTGTCCGCGACGATGCGGATGTCGCAGTTCAGCGTCAACTCGAGCCCGCCGCCGACGGCTAGCCCGTTGACCGCCGCGATCGTGGGCTTGGCGCTGCGGCCGACGCTCCACAGGTCGACGCTCGCGGCCCCGGCGGGCCGCGCCGACGTGCTGCTCTCGTTCCTGGCGGCGATCTCGGTGAGGTCGGCACCGGCCGAGAACGCCTTCTCGCCGGCCCCGGTGATGACGGCGACGTGCTGGTCGGGGTCGGCCTCGAAGTCGCCGAAGGCCTGCATGAACTCCTGGCCCATCGCCCTGGTCATGGCGTTCAGCTTGTGCGGGCGGTTGAGCGTGAAGACGGTGACATGATCATGGCGGGCGACGAGGACATCGGCCATCCGGAAACCTCTTCCTCCCCGGCGCCCGGCGCACCGCAGGCGGCCGCGGCGGCCGTCCGGGCCTTGACGAAGCGCGACAGGGTCGTCATTCTTCTAACATCGGATGTATCTGATAACTCCGCTGAGAGTAGCTCAGATCACCGGCGCGGGTCCAGCTGAGAGCCGCTCCGCCCGTTCGTCTCAGGAGGTGCATCGATGCACGCATTGCTGGACGATGAGCAGGAGGCCCTCAGGGAGGTGGCCGTCCACCTCGCCCGCGCCCTGGCCACCGACCATCCCAGCGATCTGCAGAGCGAGCTGACCGCGCAGGGCTGGCAGACGCTGGTGCAGACCGGGCTGGTCGGCCTGCACGCCCCGGAGAAGCTCGGCGGCGGCGGATCGTCCGGCGTGGAGCTGGCGGTCGTCGCCGAGCAGCTCGGCCGCGCGCTCGCGCGGGAGCCGTACGTGGGCAGTGCCGTGCTCGCGGCGGAGCTCGCCCGGCTGTGCGGAGCCGACGACTACCTCAGCCGGCTCTGCGACGGCACCGTGCGGGCGACCGTCGCCCTGACCCCCGACCTCGGCGCGATCGCCACCGCCGGGACGCCCGGCGCGGTGGCATGGGACTGCGCGGGCTGCGACCAGGCGCTGCTGCTGGATGGCCGGGACCTGCTGGCAGTGGACGTGCGCGGCGAACTCGTCGACTCGATCGACGTCACCCGCGAGGTCCGGCGGATCGATACCGCCGCCGCAACCCCGGTCGGCGGCGAGCTGACCGCCGACGCGGAGATCCGCTGGCTCGCGGTGGCACTGACCGGCCTGACCGCCGATCTGGTCGGCGTGATGGACGGCGCCCTGGCCAGGGCCGTGCGCTACGCGTGCGAGCGGGAGCAGTTCGGCGTGCCGATCGGCTCGTTTCAGGCGATCGCCCACCTGTGCGCCGACCAGGCCGTCAGCGTGAGCGCGGCCCGCGCGACCATGAACTACGCAGCCTGGTGCATTGACCAGTGTCCGCCAGCCGAGGCCCTGCGAGCCGCCCGCACGGCCAAGGCGTTCGCCGCCGAGGCCAGCCGGACCGTCTGCGAGGCCGGGATCCAGGTCCACGGCGGCATCGGGATCACGTGGGAGTGCAGCGCGCACCTCTACCTCCGGCGCGCGCTGATGTCCCGTAAGGTCCTCGGCGACGAGCGCCACCACCTGCGGAAGCTGGCCGGCGAGCGAGGGGCGGCATAACCGGTGGACTTCCGAGACACCCCGGCGGAGGCCGCCTTCCGGCAGCGCCTCAGGAACTGGCTCGCGGACAATATCCCCCGCGACGAACCCGACACAGACGAGGGCCGCAACCAGTTCGAGCAGGAGTGGCACCGGACCCTCTACCGGGCCGGCTGGCTGGGCCTGTCCTGGCCCCGCAGCGTCGGCGGTCAGGAACTCAGCCCGATCTACGAGGCGATACTCAACGACGAGCTCGGCGAGGCCGGCGCTCCGCCCGCCCCCGGCGGCTTCCTTGGCCGGGCCATCCTGCATTTCGGCACGCCCGAGCAGCAGGCGGCGTATATCCCCGGCATCCTCAGCGGCGAGGTGCAGTGGTGTCAGGGCTTCAGCGAGCCCGGCTCAGGATCCGATCTGGCCTCCCTGCGGACACGCGCCGAGCGCGTCCCCGGCGGCTACGCCATCACCGGCCAGAAGCTGTGGACGAGCCGTGCGCACTGGTCGCAGTGGTGCCTGCTGCTCGCGCGGACCGACCCGACGGCGAAGCGGCACCGCGGCATCTCCTGCTTCGTCATCAAGACGAGCACGCCAGGAGTCAGCCCGCGCTCCATTACCCAGATCACCGGCGACCGCCGGTTCGCCGAGGTGTTCTTCGACGGCGCGTTCGTCCCCGAGGACCAGCGCATCGGCCCGGAGAACGGCGGCTGGCAGCTGGCCCTGACCACGCTGGCTTTCGAGCGCGGCCCGGCCGACATCGGCCAGGTCGGCCGCCTGCGCCGCCGGCTGCGCGAGCTGGACGCGCTGCTGGCCAAGACGCCGGATGACTCCGAGGCACGGGCCCGGGTCGAGCGCTGCCACCTGATGGTCGAGGTGCTGCGGCTACAGGTCCTGAGCAGCCTGTCGAAGCGGCTGGACAGCGACCGCCCCAGCTCCGAGGGTTCGATGGACAAGCTGCTCATGGGCCAGACCGACCAGCTTCTCGCCCACACCAAGATGGACCTGCTCGGGGCCGGCGCGCTGCTAGGCGAGCACCCGGCCGACCTCTACGAGTACTTCTGGTCGCGGGCCGCCACCATTTACGGCGGGACAGCCCAGATCCAGCGCAACATCGTCGCCGAGCGCGTCCTGCACCTTCCCC
>Ga0335078_10009005_pt1 | contig 14812 bp, 11 predicted proteins | sample Lox_Sample_32_FD_206711 | JGI IMG/M metagenome (GOLD analysis project Ga0335078, IMG submission 206711) | Soil microbial communities from Loxahatchee National Wildlife Refuge, Florida, United States - Lox_Sample_3.2 | ecosystem: Environmental > Terrestrial > Soil > Wetlands | place: USA...
GATTTGCTTTGGTTTGCACCGCCGTGAGATCCTGGGCTTCTCCGGCCTCGTCGGTGCCGGCCGCACGGAGTTGATGCGGTCCATCTTTGGGGCTGATCCGCTGGATTCGGGCACGGTTCTCCTGGAAGGCCGGCGGCGGCGATTCCGCTCGATCCACGACGCGGTCCAGGCGGGTATCGCTTATGTGCCGGAAGACCGTAAAACCCAAGGGCTGTTTCCGGACCAAAGCGTCGAGGAGAACATCCTGGGCGCCAGTCTCGGGCAGTGTTCCCGAGCGGGATTCGTCCGCAAGCCTCTCGCTGACCACCTGGCGAACCAGTACCGGCGCCGGTTAAAGATCACCTGCAGCGACCCAGACCAGGAAATCCGAACTCTCTCCGGCGGGAACCAGCAGAAAGCGCTGCTGGCCCGCTGGCTGGCGACGGCGCCTAAAGTCCTGATCGTGGATGAGCCAACCCGCGGTATTGACGTCGGAGCCAAGGCCGAGATCCATCGCCTGTTGCGCGAGTACGCCGACGCCGGGAACGGCGTGATCGTGGTCTCCTCGGAAATGCCCGAACTGCTCGGCCTGTGTGACCGGATCCTCGTTCTGCACGAAGGGCGCCTGGCCGGGGAGGTTGATGGGCGCACCGCCACCGAGCAGGAACTCATCCATTTGGCGACGGGATCACTAATCTAATCACGAAAAAACGCACTATGATTACTACCAACTTAGGCAAACAACTCCGCCTGCGACGGGTCTTCCGCGAGGGCAAGGCGCTGATCCTGCCGCTGGACCATCCGATCTACTTCGGGCCGCAACCCGGGACGGAAAACCCGGCCAAGCTTCTCGCGCTGGCCAGCGACAACGGCGCCACTGCGGTGCTGCTGACGGCCGGGGCTTTGCGGCAGGGGCTCGAAGCCGTTGGCGATCTGGGCATTATTCTGCGCATCGATGCGACGCTCTCACACCTGGGTGGGCCGGATACCATCATGCATTTGCTCCACACCGCGGATGAGGCTGCCGCGCTGGGCGCGGACATGGTCGTCCTCAACTGCTACGTCGGTATCGGAAACCCAACGGTCGAATCCGACCTGCTCAAGAAACTCGCAACCGTGTCGGCGCAATGCGAACGGGTCGGGCTCCCGCTCTGCGGCGAGATCATCCCGCGCGTCTCCTACGCCGACCCCGCCCAGACCGCGCCGACTTCGGCCGATTTGGCCATGGCCATCCGCCTCGGACTCGAGTACGGCTGCGATGTGGTCAAGACCGTCTATAACGGAGATCCCGCCGGTTACGCCCAAGCCATCGCGACCGGCCACCTGCCCGTGATCATGGCCGGCGGGCCCAAAGGAGAGGGCGAGTTGGCGATCTTCCACCAATTGCACGAGGCCATGACCCACGGCGCCAGCGGTGCCGCCATCGGCCGGCGGGTTTGGGGCAGCGAACACCCCGCCGCGACCCTTCAAGCCATCCGAGCCATTGTCCTCGAAGGCGCTTCCGCCAAGGAGGCCATCGCCATCTATTTGAAAGCGACTCAGAGCCGGTAGTCCTCGACCGCCTGGAGGTAGGCGTGAATATTCTCCCACGGCACTTCCGGCTCCAACACGTGAGTGGGACAGGGGAAGTAACCAGTAGGACCCAGGATTTCGATCGTTTGCTGCACGCGGCGATAGACCTCGTCAGGTTTCGCGAAGGGCATTGTCGTCTGGGTGCCGATGCCGCCCCAGAAGATCAGGCGCTCTCCAAAGTGTTTCTTGACTTGGGCGAGATCGAGGCACTCGGGCTGCACGGGGTTGAGGACGGTCACGCCGATCTCTATCAAGTCGGGGATAATATCCCAGCACTGGCCATCGCTGTGGTAGCAGACGGGAAGGCCGGGGCGCACTTCGCGCGCGGCGCGGATGACCGCGGCATGCCGGGGTTTAAACCATTGGCGGTACATGGCGGGGCTCATGAACATGGCCCTCTGCGTGCCCATGTCGTCCCCGATTTTGAGCAGGTCCACGCCCGCAGCGGCATGGAGCCGCGCCTGGGTGCAACGGATGGCGGTGATGCGATCCAGCAGGTATTCGGCAAGGGGCGGGTTGAACACCAGGTCCTGAATAAACTCTTCCATGCCTCGCAAGTGCCAGGCGATTTCGAAAATCGTCCATTCCATGAAGCCAATGGCGAACAGGCCGCGGTCGCGCAGGCGGCGGACATCGCCGGCCAGATGCTGATGGCGCTCCGGCGGCGAAGGATCGGGAAACGGGTACTCTGCCAATTCCGCGATCGTCGTGAGATGCCGCATCGGGTGTTCGATGTGGATGAAGTGGTACGTCGAACAGCCCTTGACGCCGACTCCCCATTCACCTACTTCCCAGCCCGGCGGGCTCCACAGTTTGGGCAAGCCCTCCGGGTAGTACGGGCCAAAATCCGGCAGCTTCGCCAACGGGGCGAAGTAAACGTCGCGCACGTCCAAGGCGAAGTGCTCGGCTGGGTCGGTGGCACCGGTTTCTCGTTGCAGCACCTCGAGGAGCGGGGGCGTCAGCTTGAGCTCGCGTGGCAGGCGATCCGGTCGCTGGCGGGCCAGCACCGCCAAGGTTCGTTCACGAGGCGTCACCAGGGGTTAAGTCGAGCGCTGCCGTTTCGGAGTTGCAGCGGATGATGGGGACTTAATCAGGCGCCAGAGCGCATCCAGCGAGGTGACGCCGCGGTGGCTAAGCTGGGTCGTACACAGTGCGCCTGCGGCATTGGCCAACAGGAGTGATTCATCCAGCGGCCGGCGCCGGCTCATTCCTAACAGGAACCCGGCAGCGAAGGCATCGCCGGCGCAAGTGGTGTCCTGCACTTCAACCCGGTAGGCCGGGTGCTCGCTGATTCCCCGGCGCGTCGCCAGCAGGGCCCCTTGCTTGCCACGCTTGATCACGACGGCCTGTGGGCCCCGGGCCAACAGGTCTCCAGCCGCTACGGCGGGCGCTTCCTGGCCGGTCAGGCTGGCCGCCTCCTCCTCGTTGGTCATCAGGTAGTCAATGCGGGGCAGCGCGGTCCCGAGCCTTCGCATCCAATTGCCATGTACATCCCAGTCCGTGTCCAGCGAAGTAGTGCAGCCGAACGACTTGGCCCGGCGCATCAGTTCCGCCAAATCCAGGTTCAGGAGCTTGAGCGCGCCGCCGACGTGCACAAACGTCGCGGCTTTGAGCATCGCGTCGGTCACGTGGGTATTGGCCAGCAATTCGTTGCCGCCGTTGCGGTAGAAAAACGACCGCTCGCCGTTGTCGCTGACCAGCACAATCGCTGCGGACGTCGGCGCTTTCGGGTTCCGCGTTACTTTGTCGAGGCCCACACCGCACGCTCCAAGGTCGGCCAGCACTGCATCGCCTAACGCGTCCTGTCCGATCAATCCAGCCAACCGCACTTTGGCTCCCAGCTTGGCCAGCACGGCCGCCGTATTCGCGGCACAGCCTCCCGCCAGCAATTCCAATTGCTTGACTAACTCCGTCCGGCCGGGGACAGGCAATCGGCCGGCCGGCCGCACAACAATATCCGCCACAAGCTGTCCCACACACAACACCGGCACTTCCTGATTCGATTTCATTTGATCGCTCGAAGCTCCGGTTGATACATGGCGACAATGTTAGCGGGCGGAGTGTCGGCACTGATGTCGTGGCTGGAGGCGAGGATGTAACCGCCCCCCGCTCCGAGTGTCGCGACCCGGTGAAGCACAGCCTCGGTTACGTCCTGCGGCGTCCCGAAGGGCAACGTCCGCTGGGTGCAAATGGCACCGTGAAAAGCGATCTGGCTGCCGAAGTCCCGCTTCAGTGCGACCGGCTCCATTCCCGCGGCGGCGACCTGAATAGGATCCAGCATATCCGCCCCCAGGGCGATCAGGTCCGGGATGAGCGGCCGGATGGCGCCGCAACTGTGCGCCATGAATTTCACCCCGGCTCCGTGGACCACATTAATCAGCCGTTTGAGGTAGGGAACGATAAACTCGCGGAACATTGGAACCGACAGCAACAGGGCCCGCTGGGTGCCGTAGTCGCTCCACTCGCAGTAGATATCGAAACCGGCATCGGTGGCTTCCAGGGCCCGGGTGATGTCCTCGCAATAGAACTTCGTGAACTGCTCGAACAGATAGTGCGCCATCTCCGGTCGCTCAATCATATCGAGCATGACATTTTCCATGTTCCGTAGGATGCAGGGCCGAGTAAACAAATCGGCCCCCTCATACATCACCGCATATCCGCCCTCCCGATACCGGGCGCACTGCTCGCGCATCACCGAATAGTCAAAGAGGTCCGGCGTCGGCCAAGGGTGCCGTTCGAGGTCGGCCACCGACCGCGCATCCCAGACGGGTGTGTGCACGTGCATGTCGTAGCTGCCATGGTCGGCCTGGAGACGCTTGGAGCGGATGCCCCAGTAATCCTCAAAGACTCCGTCTGCGTCCGTCTTGAACGGCGGCCCGATGTACCACGGTTCCAGACGGCGAATATCGATTTGGAGCCTGCGCAGCAACTCCTCATAATCGTCCACCTTGAGGTGTTCCATCATGTACCGATTGACCTCCGGCTCCGCCTTATAATCGGCGGGCGTGCGGTCCGGAACCTGGCGGGCAATGGCCGCGAGCACTCTTTCTCGTGAGGTCATATAGAGTCCAGTTTAACGCTTCTGCCCATTACGGTGTGGAAATCTCATGGAGGACGTGCGCTGGCACCGCCCGAGTGGATTCCCGGACGATCAACTCCACCGGCAACGTCACCTGCTCCGAGTGGCCGCTTTTCCCGATGCTCGCCATGAGCACTTCCGCCGCGCGCCGCCCCAGCAGTGCGCGGGGCTGACGAACGGTGGTCAAAGCGACTTTCAACATGCCCGACTGGGGGAGATCCGCGTAACCGACGATCGCCAAGTCTTGCGGTACGCGGATTCCCTGGCGGGTGCAGGCCTCGAGAATGCCGAAGGCAACCAGGTCGCTGAAACAGAACACTGCGTCCGGACGCGGGCTCAGGGCGAGAATCCGGTCCAGAGCCCTCTGCCCGGCTTCTTCGCAGGAAGACCCAGCCAAGGCGTAATCAGCCCGGGGCAGGAGGCCATGATGGATGAGTGCGGTGGTGTAACCGGTGTGTCGCAACCGGTTGGTGGAGATATCCAATGGGCCGCCGACCCAGACGATGCGCCGGCAGCCGGTGGCAATCAAATGCTCGACAGCCATCGCGGCGCCAACCTCGTCTTGGGTCGAGACGCTGCAGAAAGGCGTTTCCGGAAACGTCCGGTCTAGCAGCACGAAGGGAGTCTTGCGGCGCCAGAGTTCCCAGAACAGCCCTGCCTCCCCGGCCGCTTGGGTTGGAGCAATGATCAGCCCATCGATATGCCAGGAGAGCAGGTCATCCATGCGGGCGCGTTGAATCCGCGAATCACCGTTCGAGTTGGCCAGGATCACACTATAGCCTTCTTCGGCCAAGTGAGTCTCGAGGGCGCTGGTCACGCCCGGGAAAAAACTGTCGGTCAATGAAGGCACCACCAAGCCAATGATCCCGGTCCTGGCCATCGACAGGCCGCGGGCGAGCTTGCTGGGCTTGTAGCCCAGCTTGGCGGTCGCGTCGAGGACTTTCCTCTGCGTCTCAGCAGCGTAAGGGACCCGGACTCCTTCCGGTGCAGCAAGGATCCGCGAAGCGGTGGACTTGCTGACGCCGGCCAGATTGGCGACGTCTTCCAAGGTCGGGACATTGTTGGCCGCAGGCATATTATCGCTCGATCAACAAAGCATCATCGTACAGACCCGCCCTGTTTCCGCTTCCCAGGCATTCTCCACAACCGGTTGCATTCCATCCCGAGTATGCCTGAAGCAAGCACGCTATCAACCTTTATTTGCACGTAGAAGAAAGTGAATAATCCCTGTTGACGCGCCTTCATGCAACCGGTTATACTCAGCTATTCCGTAAATGAAGACTGATGCCAACAGCAGCGGCTCGGCTCGGCTTTCAGTGACCGCCACCTCAACGCGGCGTTCACGACTCCACGGAACAGCAACGGCAGCGAACTCCGAGGCGGTTAGCCCGACCCACGATCCGTGCTCAAAGGCAGATCCCCACAATCCAACCCCTCCGATAGACCTATGATTATCCGTCGATTGTCCCTACAGCCGCAGATTCCGGTTTGGCGCCAAATCCTCGTCGGTTCAGCCGGATTGCTGCTCACATTCTGGTGCGGCTTCACGGAGTTGCCAACTCAGGCGGCCGACTATGTCGGCACGGTCACGAACACCCCGAGCCTGTTAGGCTACTGGCGCTTTGATCCGCCGTTCCTGACGAACAGTTGGGTCAACGGCTTCACGGGAACCAACATAGACGACGCGGTGATCGGCGCGCCCGGCAGCGGATGCCCGCTGGCTTCGCTCCCCAGCAATCAAGGTTTGGTGCTGGACGGGAACGGTTATCTGGCTTCGGATTTAGTTGGGCAGATTACCAACCAATTCACGCTGATGGCCTGGGTCAATATCGGCACCTACCCAGGCAACGGCACCGATCCTTATTATGAAATCATCGACCAGCAACAGAATGGCGACGACTGTGATCTCATCGTGTTCCCGGACGGCACGATCCACTTTTTCACGGACGCCGGGGGTAATGACCAGGTGGGCACTCCCAATCCGGTGCCGCTGAATGAGTGGCATTTTATCGTCGGCACCATGACCAACAACGGCCCCCGCCGCATTTATCTGGACGGACAACTGGTGGGCGCCAACACCGCCGGCACGCATTCCGTCAGCACGACCGCTCTATGGATTGGATATGGTCCCGTTTTTACTCCCCGCCACTTCGTGGGCTCGATTGACGAGGTGGCGGTTTTCAACCGCGCGTTAGCGGCCTCGGAAGTCGCGGCGATCTATCTGGCCTCCGGGCCGAGCAACCTCGGCACGCTGGACTCTCTGAGCCTGAGCGGCATAGGGTCGCTGGCCGCGACGCTCACCGCGCAGGCTTCAGTGACGGCGGTGTACTCGAGCGGGGCCAGCTTTGATGTGGCGGGGCTGGCGACTTATACCTCAAGCGATACCAATGTGGTGACGGTCAGTGCGAGCGGGCTGGTTAGCCCCCATCTGACAGGTTCGGCGACAATAACCGCCAGTTATGGGGGTTTGACCTCGACTCAAGCCGTCGCGGTTATCGCGCTGCAATCAGTTAGCCTTAGCGGTATCCCGCAGTCGCTGCAGTCCGGCTCGTCGGTGCAGGCGGTGGTCACGGCGACCTTCTCGGGCGGGACCAATTATGTTGTTACCGGCCAAGCGAGTTATTCCTCCAGCAATACCAACGTGGTGACGGTTAGCGCGAGCGGGTTAGTCAGCGCCCACCTGTTGGGTCTGGCCACAGTGACCGCCACCTACGGCGGTCTCGCCTCGAGCCAAACGGTGATGGTGGATTCGACCAGCGTCAATAGCTACGAGCGGACGGTGATCGATACGCCGGGCCTGTTAGGCTATTGGACCTTTGATGGGGCGGCCCCAACCAACAGTTTGTTCAACGGCTACACCGGCACCCTCGGCGGCGATGCCCTGATCGGCGCGCCGGGCTCCGGCGCTCCGCTGGCCGGAGATCCCTCCAACCAGGGCCTGGTGCTGGATAGCAACCCGGGCACTTCGCTGGCTACGGATCTATTCACCGGGATCAATGACCAGTTCACCCTGATGGCTTGGATCTACATAACGGATTATGTGGGTGCCACCAGTTACCCGACCATTCTCTCCAAGGGGTCGCCAGGCGATGACTGTGATCTGATCGTCTTCCCCGACGGAACGATCCACTTTTACACGGATGCCGGGGGTCAGGATGCCGTGAGCACGGCGAATCCGGTGCCGCTCAATGAGTGGCATTTTATCGCCGGCACGATGGTCAGTGGCGGACCCCGTCAGATTTACCTGGACGGACAACTGGCGGGCGCCAATGTCGCCGGCACTCATACCGCCAACGACACTCTGGCACTGCTGATTGGCGATAGCGCCTCTTTCGGTCCCCGTAATTTCGCGGGCACTATCGACGAGGCCGCGGTTTTCAACCGCGCGTTAGCGGCCTCGGAAGTCGCGGCGATCTATCTGGCCTCCGGGCCGACCAATCTCGGCACGGTGCAATCCATCAGCCTGAGCGGCATCCCGGCGACGTTGTCGCTCGGGCTCACCGCGCAGGCTTCGGTCATGGCAACGTACTCGAGCGGGGCCAGTTTCGATGTGACCGGGCTGGCGCGCTATTCCTCGAGCAATACCAACGCGGTAACCGTCAGTGCGAGCGGGTTGGTCAGCGCCCACTCGTCAGGTTCGGCCACGGTGACCGCCACCTACGGCAGTTTGGTCTCGACGCAAGCCGTCAACGTCAGCGTTCAATCCGTTGTATTGACGATTGAGCGGCAAGGTGCGGGCTTTGAGCTGGGCTGGGCTGCCGGCGTTTTGGAATCGGCTACCTCCGTCTTGGGTCCGTGGGGCACCGTTACCAATGCCAGCCCGCCCACCTACCAGTTTACCCCAGCCCAAGGAGACCCGAACAAGCGGTTTTTCCGAGCCCGCTTGAATTGACAGAGGATGTAGGATTAATAAGAAATGAACTCGCTGTCTTCCGGGGAGAACCCGTCGTGTCGAGCTTCCGGGAAATCGGCCGGAGGGCGGTGATAAGACGTAGGAGTGTTTGATATGAAAGCGCTGGAGATGAAAGCGCTGAGCGTGCCGGTGAGGCCCCGAGTCGGGGAACCAACCTCAGAAAAGGCCTGGCCGATGAGCCGGGCCGGCCAGGCGTTCACGTTGATTGAATTGCTGGTGGTCATTGCGATTATTGCGATCCTGGCAGCCCTGCTCTTGCCGGCGTTGTCCAGGGCCAAGACGGCGGCCATTAGAACCCGATGTATCAGCAATCTCAGGCAATTGGGAGTTGTCTCCTACATGTACGCCCAGGACAACAAGGATCGGTTCCCGGACATGAACCAGGGCAGCGACACGGGCGAGGGCGGCATCTCGAACTGGCCTTGGGACGTACCGGCCTATGTGGCCAACCTGCTGGCCGACAATGGCAGCAAGCGGGGCATCTGCTACTGCCCAGCCAACTCGACGTTGAACATCGACAAATTCTGGAGCTATGACGGCAGTGGCATGGGCGAGATTAGCACCGGTGTCGGTTATCGGGTCCTCGGCTACACATTCGCCTGGAAGAACACCGGTTCGATGCCGCTTAATAACATCACGGAATCACTGAACCCGGCGCCCTGGAAGATCTTTACACCCGGCGGAATTCTCTATACGAACCCGCCGCTAGCGGCGCGTGTCATCATTGCCGATGCGACCATCTCTGCGGCGCCGCTCAACATGAATCCGAAAACGGCGAACCAGTTCAAGCATTGCCCCAATGGAGTGAATCCCCCGGATTACTCAGACACCTCCCATTTGAACGGAAATATCCCCGCCGGAGGCAATCGGCTCTATGCGGACTCTCATGTCTCCTGGCTTCCGTTTAGGGATCCTAGCTTCATCACTCGGAGCTCTGGCGCCGCTTCCGGCATCATGTATTTTTGGTGGTAAATGGAAAAATCGATTCGCTATCTCCTTCTAACGGCCGGCTTCATACTCTTTGGTGCGCTGAGGCTACCCGCGGCTGCGGAGGTCACGGTCACGATTGAGGCGCGGCCCCTGAATGCGGGCCAGATTGACCCGCGGATCTTCGGCAACTTCATCGAATTGCTTGACGATGTCGGGCCCGGGATGTGGGCCGAGCTCTTGAACGACCGTTCTTTTGAAGGCGTCACCCCGGCTGCCAATTGGTGCTACTACGACGGTTCTCTGGATATCTGCGACCGCAAGTGGGATACCAATGCGTCCTGGAGCCGTGTCACCGACCAGCCTTTTAATGGCGCCCAGTGTGCCAAACTGACGGCGGGCTCCGAGCCCGCCATTTTGACCCAGTCCGGCTTGTCGAGCCGGAAGGGAATGGACTATCACTTTTCGGGCTATTTCCGCGCCGAGCCCGGCATCAAAGCCGGCGTGCGGCTCAAATTCCGCCTGCCAACCGGTGATTGGCTAACTCTGGCCTCGGCGGAATTGCCCCCGCTCTCGGCTCAATGGCGAAGGGTCTCGGTCACCATGACCTCGCTGGGGGATACCGACCGGGCCGTCTTTGAGCTCCGCGCCCAAGGCGAGGGCAGTCTTTGGGCGGACAGACTTTCGTTGATGCCGGCGGACAACCTGAAGGGATGGCGGCGGGACGTTGTGGACGCGACCAAGGCGGTGCGCCCTGGGGTCATTCGTTGGGGCGGGTCCACCGTGGACCCGGGGGCCTACCGTTGGAAGCAGGGCATTGGCGACCGCGATTTGCGGGTTCCTTTCCCCAACAAGAACTGGGGGCGCATGGATCCCAATGACGTCGGTATCGAGGAGTTCTGCCAGTTTTGCGAATTGACCGATGCGGAACCGCTGATCTGCGTCAGCTTCAGTGATGGCCCGCAAAGCGCAGCCGACCTGGTCCAATACTGCAATGGCAGCACCGATACTCAGTGGGGCGCCAAGCGGACCGCCAACGGCCACCCTGCCCCTTTTCAGGTAAAACTTTGGCAGATCGGTAATGAAATCGGCGGCGATAATCCGCAATACTCAAAGGGCTTCCCTGATTTCATTACGGCGATGAAACAGGCCGATCCTTCGATTCAAATCCTGTCGTCCTTTCCGACCAAGGGCCTGCTGGATCGCGTCGGCAAGGACATCGCCTTTGTCTGCCCGCACCATTACACGGCCGATTTGGCGTGGTGCGACCGCGAGTTCAACCAGATTAGCGAGCTGATCGACCATGTGCCAGGCTGCTCTGATATTAAGATTGGAGTGACCGAATGGAACACGGATGCCGGCTCATGGGGTCTGGGCCGCGGTTCGTTCGCCACGCTGAATGTCGGTCTGCTGAACGCCCGCTACCTGCACGTGATGATGCGGCATTGCGACAAGGTCAAGCTGGCGTGTCGCTCCAACCTGGCCAACAGCTATTGCGGCGCAATCATTGAAACCTCACCGACAGGCGACGGGGTCCTCAAACGCCCCAGCTATCATGTGATGGATCTTTACGTTCACCACTTCTTGCCTGACCCGCTGGCGCTGAAACAATCCAGCGATCTCCTTGACCTCTTTGCCGGCGCCTCGCCAGACCGGAAGTCGATTGTTGTGTTCGCGATTAACCTCAAGCCTGAATCCGTCGCTCTCTCCGTCCGCTTCAACGGCTTCGCCAACCAATTCGGGATCACCAAGGCCGGGGCGGTGTGCGATACCCAGAACGCCCACCAGCCCGATGTCATGAATCACTGGGACTGCCCGGACCGCGTCAGGATTGTGACTTTGCCCGCCTCCGGGGACACGATGACTATGCCTGCCCTTTCCGCCGCCGCCATCGAGCTTAGGGCAAAGTGAGGCCGAATAGGCTAACGATCGCGGTTGCCTTTGCCCGCACGGAGGTTCAGGAGCCTGCGCCCTGAATCAATGTCGCGCACATGCATGTGCAGGCCCTCGCTCAAGCTCAGTCCGCACGAGTAGAGCGTCACCAGACTTTCGGCGCACGGCTCAACGCTTACCTGGTTAGCAGGCGCGATGGGAGCTTAAAGAGTATCCGGCTCGGGGGCCACGTGAGGCCGTAGCACGGAAGTTGGAAACGGGAGGTTGAGTTCGACCGGTGGTCGGTGCCTCGTAAGCGGTTAGGTTGAGACCTGTAGTTGGCAAAAACCTCATCGCGCAGCCCGAGGTGAGACAGTGGTTGTGCGGTTCGACTGAGGATAGGTGAAGGGCGCTGGGCCCGACGAAGCCAATTGGAAGTCGAGGTTTTCGTAGCGGGCAAAACCCCGGGCGTGAAATCAAGTGCTGGCAGCAACCGGATCCTGGCTTGGAAGCGTCGAACCGAGTGGGCGTGGAGGTTGTCTTCAGGCCGCCCGGCGTTCGTAGCGATGATGGAGGCCACCGACCTCGGGGAAGGCGACAATCTTGCCTTCTGCGGGCAACTGCACCCGACGTGGTTCTGGGGCATCCTTCTCCAAACCCAAGTGCGTCCGGCAGCCGTGATAATAAGCCAGATACCTTTGCAGTACACGATGCAAATGGGCTCGGTTTAGCACGACGACGTGGTCCAGGCACTCACGGCGGAGCGAACCGATGAACCGTTCCACATACGGCGACTGCCAGGGCGAACGGGGCGCAATCCGGAGTTCCTCAACCTCCAGAGCTTGTGCCACGTGCTGGAATTCCAGTCCATAAACGCTGTCGCGGTCCCGCAGGAGGTATTTGGGTGGCCGAGTGAACGGAAAAGCCTCCCGCAGTTGCTGGGCCGCCCAGCGGGCAGAGGGGGTGGCCGTCACGTTGAAGTGGCGGATCTGGCGACGGGCGTGCGACAGGACCACGAACACATAGAGGATGTGAAAACTGAGAGTGGGCACCGTGAGAAAATCTACCGAGACCATTTGTCCGAAGTGGTTGTGCAGGAAGGTGGTCCAGGTTTGGCCGGAGGCGCGACGTGGCTGGGGGACCATGTACTTGCCGACGGTTCGTTGGGCGACCGCGATCCCCAGCTTGAGCAACTCGCCTTGAATGCGTGGAGCGCCCCATAACGGATTAGCCTCGGACATCTGCCGAACGAGGGCGATTGTCTCTGGAGCCAGGTTTTTGCGTCCCGCCCGGCTTGGCCGGCTTTTCCATTTCCAGAAGAGGCGAAAGCCCTGCCGATGCCAGCCGATCACCGTGTCAGGCTGGACCAACCACAGCGCCTTACTCCAACGGTTCCAAGCCAACGAAAGCCAGACCCAGAAGACACGGTCGACCGGGTTGAATCGTGGTCTCTTGGTCCTCCGACTCAAGACGAGGAGTTGGTGCCGCAAGGCGGCATTCTCGAGCAGCAAATTGCGCCGAGATTTCAAAGCGCTCACGGTGAGGCCGACCACGAAATGAAGCCATCGAATCATACGGCGGAAGCTCCAGGAAAACCCTGCGGTGGCCCAGCATTTTATTGCCGTATGGAATTATTGCCAACTACTGGGGAGGACTGCGCTAGAAACTTCAGCATCGCCGGACGGGAAAGCCTCTCAGCCGTTGCGCAGGTCTATTTGCGACAAGTCGTTGCGCCATTCTCGCAGCGTTGGGAATCGATTTGATTCCCGACACGGCTCGTTTTCCACGGACTTCAGCCCGAAGAGCAGCCATTCAAACCCCTCGCCCGTCATGTCAGCCGTGTGGGGGTTGTCCTTGAAGGTTGCCCCCAACAACGGCGGGCTGCTGTCTTCCATGGTACTACCTGCTGGCGCTGGCGCTCAGGCGCTGCGCGAGTCTTCAAACAATGGGACACCGAAAACATTGGCGGTCAGGCGTTTTCAACAACCGCCACGTCCGACTGTCGAGACACCCCTCAAAATCGGGAGCTCCTATTCGATTGAAAATCTCTCACTTTTCGGCCGCCAGATGTTTCCGCTCGTAATCCTCCAGTGCTGGAATTTTGACGAGCGCCCGTTTGGCATACGCTCGATGCACGGCCTTTGAATTGTGCCCCAATGCTTCCTGCGCAAACCGCTCAGGATACCCGCAGCATTTTGCCCGTTCGGCCCAGGCGTAACGGTAAGAGTGAAGCGACACCCCCTCGATGCCCAACTCCCGACACCGCTGCTTGAATTCAGTCGCCCGGTCGCCAGAACGAACCCTGGACAGATACGGGAACAGAGGCCCTTGACTCGGAAGATCTTTGAGCAAGTCCAACGCTTCCCGGCCCAGATGAACCACCACGGGCACCCCCGTCTTCTTCCTGAAAAAGCCGATCGTCTTGTTTTCCCACTCCACATCTTCCGCCTTCAGATTGGCGATGTCGCTCTGGCTGGCGCCCAGATGCCAACACAGCCGGTAATAATCTCGTCTCTCCCGGTTGCTTTCGTGGGCCACAATCCGTTCTTGCTCGTCGCGGGTGATGGCCCGTTTCTCTTTGAAAACAACCTCCGGCCATTGCCGCCTTGGAATCACAGGCGTTGGCAGCCAGTTCATGCTCAAAGCGAAGTTGTGCATTTTCCGCAAATGCACGTTGGTAGAGACAGTACCCGCTTCCAGCGCCGCCAGAAAGTGTTCGGCTTGAGTTTCGATCAGGCGCACACGGCGAATCCGCTCCATCGGCTTCTCTTTGCGGGCTCGTTCGTATCGCTCGCGCGTCGGCCCCTGCTTGAGCTTGATCATGGCCTCCAGCACATCGTCCCAAGTTCGCTTGGCCACCAGCGGATCGCTGGCCATCAGATAGGCCCGCGCAATTTGCAGGTTGATTGCCGGCTGCTGCGTAGCCTCATTCCGGGCGTGCAGCATCCGGATCGCCTCCGTTTTGTCGCGCGTCTTCAGGCTCTCCTGTTTCCGGTTCAGTCCGTCTTCCAGGAAGAAGATCCCGCTGCGTCTTCGGAACAGACGGTAACGTAATTTCATATGTATCCTCACAGTTTTTGAGGATACCGCGTGCCGCCGGACCGGCGTCCGAAATACTGGCGTAATAGTGCCAGCAGAGTGAGAGAATAGTGGCCGAATAGTAAAATCACTGGAGATTTTACTGGAGGTCGGCCGTCCTGTCTCTCACAAGTCGTTGCTGCCCAAGCAGTTAGGACTGGAGGCGAGGGTCGGAATCGAACCGACGCATAAGGCTTTTGCAGAGCCCTGCCTTACCACTTGGCTACCCCGCCACCCGCATGGCGCAGAGAGTAGGTTACGCTGACGAGCGCGCAAGCCTTTATTCGCGCCGTCTCTCTTCACACACGCCCGGCCGCATGCGTATGAGGAAGGCCAACGCCAGGGCGAGGAGCTCTGGTTTTGCACAGTGGGTATCCCGAATTACCACGATC
>Ga0335078_10009007_pt1 | contig 14811 bp, 12 predicted proteins | sample Lox_Sample_32_FD_206711 | JGI IMG/M metagenome (GOLD analysis project Ga0335078, IMG submission 206711) | Soil microbial communities from Loxahatchee National Wildlife Refuge, Florida, United States - Lox_Sample_3.2 | ecosystem: Environmental > Terrestrial > Soil > Wetlands | place: USA...
CCTCCAGCACGTCAATGTGAAGCTGCTCGTGAGCGATCCGGAGTCCGTCGATCTCGAGCCGCTGATTCCCGTGTTTCACCGCTGGATTCAAGGCCAGGTTTGCGAAGAATTGTTGCTCGATATTGCCGACTATCGTCACGTGCCGGAAGGCCCTGGCGTAGTGCTGATTGGTCATCAAGCGGACTATAGTGTGGACAACACAAATGGCCGCCTCGGCGTCCGCTACAACCGCAAAGCTCCACTCGATGGCAGCAATCGGGACCGGCTGAAGCAGGCCGCCTATTCGGCGCTAAAGGCGTCCGCGCTCCTGGAGGCCGAATCGGCGCTCGAAGGGAAACTTCGCTTTAACGGGCGAGAGCTCGATCTCTTCGTGAACGACCGCATGCTGGCGCCGAACCGCGAGCAAATGCGCGCGGCAGTTGATTCAGAGTTACGGTCGTTTTTCGACGCGCTCTTTCGCGGCGGCAAGTACGCCATCGCCTACGATACCGACCCGCGTCATCTTTTGAGCGTTTCTGTCAGGTCCGAGAACCCATTCTCGATAGGCGATCTGCTAAGGAATTTGGAACCGTGAAGGTCAGTATCGACAGCACCTCGTGGCTCCGAGCCCTCGGCGTCGCATAATCTCACCGAGCCGTATGACAATCCGTTTGACTTTGATCGCGTTGCCCCGGCAGAATGTAGGAGTCATGCGGCTGAACCAGACCCTCGCTTCTATCCCGACCGGAACGATTCGGCCTGCTCAGTATTCGACCATGCAGGAGTTGAGCCTAAAAGGCCTTCCGGGCGACTGATTCATTCGCCGGTCCAGACCGGCGTCCTCGCGTTTTTCCTTCTAAGCAGTTCATATCAACTTGGAATCCAGTGCGCCGAGCTTCGCTCATAAGCGCACACCCGCAAGCCGGGCCTGACAAGGAGCCGCAGCATGCCGCACAACAACGGAAGACCGCAAAATCTCGAAGCCGAATGGCGCACGAATCCGCGCTGGAGGGGCATCACACGCCCGTACACGCCTGAAGATGTCGAACGGCTGCGCGGCTCGATTCACATCGAGCACACGCTGGCACGGCTCGGCGCAGAGCGGCTCTGGAATCTTCTGCACACCGAGCCGTTCGTGGCCGCCCTCGGAGCGATGACCGGGAATCAAGCCGTGCAGCAGGTGGGCGCGGGCCTGAAGGCTATCTACGTCAGCGGCTGGCAGGTAGCCGCGGACGCGAACGATTCCGCGCAAACCTACCCGGACCAGAGCCTCTACCCGGCGGACAGCGTGCCGCACCTCGTGCGCCGCATCAATCACGCGCTCCAACGAGCCGATCAGGTTCATCACCTGGAGGGCCGAGCCCAGACGCATTGGTTCGCTCCGCTCGTTGCGGATGCTGAGGCGGGATTCGGCGGGAATTTGAATGCCTTCGAACTGATGAAGGCGATGATCGAAGCGGGCGCCGGGGGCGTGCACTTCGAAGATCAACTTTCATCCGCGAAGAAATGCGGCCACCTGGGCGGCAAAGTTCTCGTGCCGACGGCGTCGGCGATCCAGAAGCTCGTCGCCGCGCGGCTTGCCGCCGATGTTCTCGGCGTGCCGACCCTCATCATCGCGCGGACCGATGCCGAAAGCGCGAACCTGCTAACGAACAATTCCGATCCGCGTGACGCCGAGTTCGTCACCGGCGAGCGCACGTCCGAAGGCTTTTATCGCGTTCGAGGGGGAACCAAAGCCGCGATCGCCCGGGCCGTTTCCTACGCGCCTTATGCCGATCTGATCTGGTGCGAAACATCCACGCCGGATCTCGAAGAGGCTCGCGAATTCGCGGAGGGCATCCACGAAAAATTCCCGGGCAAGATGCTGGCCTACAATTGCTCGCCTTCCTTCAACTGGCGCAAGAATCTCGATGACGTCACGATTTCGAGCTTTCAGCGGGAACTGGCGCGGCTCGGATACAAGTTTCAGTTCATCACCCTGGCAGGTTTCCACGCGCTCAATCACTCGATGTTCGAGCTGGCCCGCGGCTTCAAAGACCGCGGTATGACCGCATATTGCAGCCTTCAGGACCAGGAGTTTCACAGCGAGGAAACCCACGGCTACGAAGCAGTGAAGCACCAGCAGTTCGTCGGCACCGGTTATTTCGACGCCGTGCAAACGGCGATCACAAGCGGCAAAGCCTCGACGATTGCGCTGGAAGGCTCCACTGAAAAAGCCCAGTTCGCTCATCGTGGAGACGCCAAGCGTCCGACGTCGACGGCCCAGGCTTGCTGATGCACGAACCAGATTGCCGTTTGGAGCAGAGATGTGCGGATTCTTGACATCGCGTGAATCGGCATATACGGTACTCGCTTGCATTGATGGCTTCAGAACGACCATGCATTTCCCCGGCGCCCCAGCCACGCAAGCGACGGGATCCACAGCAGGATTGATACTACGGGAGGGGTGAAATGCCTCATAAGCTGCAGAACATTCTTGCGCGCGTTCCAAGCGACATTGAAATTTCCCAGGGCGCCACGCCAATTTCCATCGACAGAATCGCGGCCGAAGTAGGCATTCAGCCGGACGAACTGGAGCTTTACGGCAAGAACAAAGCCAAAGTGAACTTGTCCGTTCGCGAGCGCCTGAAGAGCGTGCCCAACGGAAAGTACATCGTCGTAACAGCGATCACGCCGACCCCGCTCGGCGAAGGCAAGACCACGACCACCGTGGGCTTGAGCCAGGCGCTTGGCGCGCATCTTGGCAAAAAAGTGTTTACGTGTATTCGGCAGCCTAGCCAGGGCCCGACCTTTGGTATTAAGGGCGGCGCGGCCGGCGGCGGCTACAGCCAGATCATCCCGATGGAGGAATTCAACCTGCACCTCACCGGCGATATCCACGCCATCACCGCCGCGAACAACTTAATGGCTGCTGCCATCGACACGCGCTGGTTCCACGAAAAGTCTGCGAATGCCGAGACGCTTTTCGAGCGTTTGTGTCCGCCCGCAAAAGACGGCAGCCGGCGTTTTTCACCCGTGATGCTGCGCCGCCTGAAGAAGCTGGGCATTTCAAAGACGAACCCGAATGACTTGACGCCGGAGGAGCGCGCCCGGTTCGCGCGCCTGGATATCGATTCGAACAGCATCACCTGGCGGCGCGTAACGGATACGAATGACCGCATGCTGCGCCAGATCACGATCGGCCAAGGTCCCGAAGAGAAGGGCGTCACGCGCGTAACGGGTTACGACATTTCCGTCGCCAGCGAAATCATGGCTATTCTTGCGCTGACCACGAACCTCGCAGATATGCGCGAGCGACTGGGTCGCATGGTCTTCGCGACGAACACGGCGGGTGAAGCGCTCACGGCGGACGATCTGGGCGTCGGCGGCGCGCTGACGGTGCTGATGAAGGACGCGATTTATCCCAACCTCATGCAGACGCTCGAAGGCACGCCCGCATTCGTCCATGCGGGACCGTTTGCAAACATCGCGCATGGGAATTCCTCGATCGTTGCGGATCAGATCGCGCTGAAGCTGGTGGGACCCGATGGTTACGTCGTTACCGAGTCCGGCTTCGGAGCGGACATCGGCATGGAGAAATTCTTTAACATCAAATGCCGCTACAGCGGTCTCGTTCCCAATTGCGTTGTTATGGTCGCTACGATTCGCGCACTGAAGATGCACGGCGGTGGCCCGAAAGTGGTTGCCGGCCAGCCGTTGAACCACGCTTATCTGGAAGAGAATCTTGATCTGCTGGAAAAGGGATGCGCCAATCTGGCCAAGATGATTCAGAACGCAAAACGATTCGGCATCCCTGTGGTTGTCGCCGTGAACCGTTTCTCCAACGACACGCCGGCGGAAATCGAACTGGTTCGCAAGAAGGCGATCGAGGCCGGAGCGCACGATGCGGTCATGTCCAATCACTGGGCGGAGGGCGGCGCCGGTGCAGCAAATTTGGGCAGAGCGGTGATCGATGCTTGCGACAAGCCGAGCAATTTCCAGTTTCTCTATCCGCTCGAGGCGAGCATTAAGCAGAAGATCGAAACGATCGTGCGCGAAATGTACGGCGGCGCGGCTGTGGAGTATCTGCCCGAAGCGGAGAAGAAGGTCGAGCTTTATACGCGGCTTGGTTTCGACAAGCTGCCGATCTGCATGGCCAAGACGCACCTGAGCCTTAGTACCGATCCGAACCTCAAGGGTGCGCCCACAGGATTTACAGTTTCCGTTCGGGACATTCGAGCAAGCGTCGGGGCGGGATTCCTTTATCCGCTTCTCGGCACGATGAGCACGATGCCGGGTCTTTCAACGCGGCCCGGCTACTACGAAATCGACCTGGATTTGGCGACTGGCCGCGTCATTGGCTTGTCCTGAGGCAAGGGCCACGGAGTTCTACCGGCTGCGACGGTTGAGCCTATCGGTGTGCGGCTTCGATGGACATTGTCACCTGTCTCAGCACCGACTGCGCTTGCCTGTAAGCGTTCGTCTCAAGTTCTGGCCGGCCGTGCATCAGGTCGCTATACGCCGAGGGATTTTTCGCTAACAGCTTGACGTTCGAATCCGCGCACATTAGAAAAACGCGCAGCGCGCCGCCGAGCAGTGTCGCGGCAGTTCCCAAATCTGCGGCTACGAGCGCGTGAACGATCGGCACGGCTTCGACGCAGAGTTCAATTCCTTCCGTCGCAGCCCTCGCCGCCGCCATCGGCGTCTCGATTGCTTTTCGAGCGGCCGAGGCAAGCATCTCTTCCCGGTGTTTTCGTTCCTCTTCAGTCCCATAAGGCAATTTCGCATTCAGGATGTACTCGTTGAAGGCAGTCATGTCTGCATCGGCGTATTGCAACATGCGCGTTGAAGCAGCCTTGGCTGAATCGGCGAGCTGCTGAGCTTTCGTGATGTCTCCAGAGAAATCTTTGCGACGGCTTGCGACCGTCACGACTTTTGCGAGGAGTGCGAGCGCAAAGCTGGCCGAAACAGCAGAAATTGCCACGCCAGCAGGTACGGGTTGGGAACCCGCAGCTGCGGTGCGAAATATTTCTAACGTTAATTCCGAAACGCGTGATTTTGACACTTCGCGGGTCTTTAGTTTCTGAGCTGTGCCAAGCCTGACGGCCATACTGTAGCACCGCATGTGGAGATTCACAGCGCGTGAGCGAAATTCGTAACGGTCACTTTGCTTGCGCCCCTGCATCGCGTGGGATAGACTGGCCCGCCTAAATTGCAACCTCGGCACCGATGCAAGCCTCTGACCAGGAAACACTGAAAATTCTGATCCGTCACGCCGCAATCGAAAAGCGCGTCAAAGAAGTGGCGCGCCATGTCACGCGGGACTTCAAAGACGACCGCGTTCACTTGATTGGCGTGCTGAAGGGCGCGTGCATTTTCCTTTCCGACCTCGTGCGCGAAATCAACCTGGAGACGTCGATCGATTTCATCGCCGTCTCGAGTTACGGTCGAGGAAAAGACAGTTCCGGCCAGGTGCGCCTGCTAAAAGATCTGGATTCCAACATCAAGGGCCTGAACGTTATTCTGGTGGAAGATATTCTCGATACGGGCCTGACCGTCAACTATCTTTTGCGCGTTCTTAGGCAGCGCAAGCCAAAGACGCTTTGCGTTGCAGCCCTGCTCGATAAGCCTGCGCGCCGAATCAAGCCCGTGAGAGCCGATTACGTCGGGTTCAAGATTCCCAATGATTTTGTGGTCGGTTACGGCCTCGATTACGCCGAGCGTTATCGCAATCTGAAGGACGTCTGCGTCTTATCGCTCCCGCCGGAACACGCCTAGGCCAGATTGGCGCTCGCCGCGCTTTGGCGGCAATTTTCCCGACCGCCGGAGGCGGTCCCGCCGCCTGTTATAATGTCCGCAACGCGCCTCATCGTATCGGTACGATTGTGCGACGCATTCTTGAAACACGCCGCGCTGACGGTGGCAGCCGGCCCGTTCGGGATCAATGGACTCGATCAACATCAATTCGGTGCAGGAAATCCCTGAAGAGACGCTTGCCGTCCTCTCGGAGATCAGCCAGGAAATCAACGCTTCGCTGAATCTCGACCAAGTGCTTGCCAGCGCGGCGCAACAGATCCGCAAGCTGATCGACTACGAGATTTTCGCCGTCCTTCTCCCGGAGGAGAACACCAACAATTTGTACATTCGTTTCGCCATCGGTCATCGAGCGGAAGTCGTCGAGAATTGGCGGATTCCGGTGGGCGAGGGAATCATCGGAGCAGCCGCGGCTTTGGGCCAGCCGATTCGAGTCGGGGACGTCTCGAAAGACCGACGGTATTTGCCCGCTGTGGACGCCGTACGGTCCGAGATCGCCGTTCCGCTGATCGTCCGAGGCCGCGTAATCGGCGTAATGGATATCGAGAGCCGCCAGCCGGACTACTTCACGCCCTCGCAGCAAACGATTCTGACACTGGTTGCCAGCCGCATCGGCACGGCCGTCGAAAACGCAAGGCTTTACGAGAATGCGCAGAAGCAGGCCGAAACCTTGCTCCTGCTCAATGAAATCGGGCGCGAAGCAAGCGCAAGCCTCCAGGTGGAAGAAGTGCTGCGCCGCGCGGCGGAGCTCACCAAGCGGCTGATCGATTATCAGATTTTCAGCATTTTGCTCTATGACGATACGGCGGCGGTTTTTCGCCATGCCGTGACCGTGAAATTCGGCCAGCGCGTGCAAGAGAAATCGACAGTTCCGGTCCATGAAGGAATTGTCGGTGCCGCGGCCAAACTGAGACGGCCGGTGGTTGTGCCCGACGTTTCACTCGATCCGCGCTATCGCATGCTGAATCCTGAAACGCGCTCCGAGTTGTCCGTACCCATGGTTTACAAGAATCGCGTTGTTGGGGTGATGGACCTCGAGAGCCCGCAGCTCAATTACTTCACTCCCGATCACGTCCAGGTGCTGTCGATTCTTGCAGCGCACCTGGCCGTCTCGATCGAGAACGCACGGCTCTATGAGCGGGTGGCGCGCGATGAAAGCCGGATGGAGCGCGACCTCAACGCCGCCCGCCGGATTCAGGGAGCGCTGCTGCCGCGTCTTCCCGGGCCGGAGTACGGGTTAGAGATTGCCGCGCGCGTCGTTTCGTCCCGCGAACTCAGTGGTGATCTCTACGACTTCCTCCGCTACGGCCCGCAGGATCTCGGCATCGCGCTCGGGGATGTTAGCGGGAAGGGAAGCGCCGCCGCGCTGTACGGCGCCGTCGCGGTGGGTACGCTGCGCAGCCTCGGCTCGCAGAAGCCGCGCCCGGCCAACATGCTTCATGCCATGAACGGTTTTCTCGGCGAGCGCCTGATCGAAGGCCGTTTTATGACGCTCTGCTTCGCCACCTGGCATCGCCGCCAGCGCCGGCTGCGCGTCGCTAATGCCGGCCAGGAGCAGCCGCTGCTGCTTCACGCTGGATTGTGCGACAAAATCCCGCTGGCTGGCTTCCCGTTGGGGATTTTCGAAGAAGTGAGCTACGACGAGCGATCTTACATCCTCGATCCCAACGATATTCTTGTGCTTTACTCGGACGGCATCGGCGATGCGCAAGGCTTGGGCGGAGAATTCTTCGGCTATAAGCGCGTCGCGCAGATCGTGACCGAAAATCAGCATCTCCCCGCCGACGGGATCGCCGATAAGATTCTTGAGTTGGTGGACGCCTTTTCCGGAGGCCAGCATCCCTCCGACGATCGCACGCTAATCGTGCTTAAAGTGCAGTAGCTATTTCTGGCCAGCTTGCGAGCCTGAACCATTCTGGCCGACGCGCTCGCCGTGGAGGAATCCGTCCACAGAGTGAATGAACATGCTCGGCTGATCGACGAACGTCATGTGGCCGCTTTTAGGCAGAATCACGATCTGTGACCCGGCGATCTTCGCGTGCATTTCTTGAGAAAGAGAGGGATCGCACTCGTCGTGGTCGCCCGCAATAAGGAGCGTGGGGACGTGAATGGTCGGGAGCCGGTCAACGTACTCAACCGAATTCAAATTGCCGTCGATGATGAATTCGCCGTCTGAACCCCACATTTCGCGGTACAAGTCCCACGACATCACACCATTTTGCACGGGGTCGTAGTTCGCGTCTGGATGGTTTTGATAGACGTACGGGAAGTAGCCTTCACCCCACGCCGCGATCATGTATTCGTCCGTGTACCGATTCTTGCGGTAGTCGAGACTTTGCCCGAAAAGGCCCTGCTTCTCCATGGCGTCGATCCTTTGGCGCAAATCGGGAGACATTTTCTCCTTCATTTTGACGAATACCTCATTCATCTGGCTGGTGCTCGGAAATGTGCTGGCGAGGATCAGATGCGTAAGATTGCTTTGATATTTCAGCGCGTATGCTTGAGCGAGCACGCCTCCATAGGAGTGACCCATCAAACTGATCCGGCCTAGCCCCAGCCCCTGCCGCACTGCCTCGACATCCTCCACCATGTTTTCGACGGTATAACCCTTCGGGTCTTCGAGTTTCTCGGATTTGCCCGATCCGCGCTCGTCGATGAAGACCAGCCGGTTGCGCCGTGCAAGGGGCAGAAGATAAGGCAGAAAGTAGTCGTGGGAAGCGCCGGGACCGCCGTGGACGATCATCAGCGGCGCGCCACGGCCGACGATCATGTAGTAGATCAGCACGCCGTGCGCATCAACGAACCCCTCCTGAATGGGATAGTTCGCCGGCATGCCAGCCGCCGCGGATGACGTTGCGGCCGTGCTCGTTTGCGCCGAGGATTGCGCGCCCGCGTGCGCCGGTGATGCGCAGAGGCATCCCAACAGCGTGCCTGCCAAAAGCAGTTGGATGTCGAACCTCATGATGCAACCTCCCGGGAAAAACTCGACTAGCGCTCGCTCCAGCGGAGCTTGCTCCGCAGAACCTCGAAATACGTTTTGTGCGGCGGGCGAATCAGGCTTATGCGGCTGGCCGATTTCGTGACGATCACGCGATCGCGAGGTTCGAGCTGAAATCCGATCTGTCCGTCCAGCGTGATGTAAACCGGCTCCGTGGCCGGCGCAAAGTCCAGTTCGATAATTGCCGTGTCCGGAATCACGAGAGGCCGGTTCGTCAGCATGTGCGGGCAGATGGGCGTGATTACGAAGGCGTCGAGCTGCGGGTCGACGATGGGTCCCCCTGCGGCGAGCGAATAAGCCGTCGATCCAGTGGGTGTTGCGACGATGATCCCGTCCGCGCGGTAACGGCCAACATGATCGCGGTCAACGAACACATCAAATTCGAGCATGCGCGCCATCGCCGCTTTTGTGGCCACGGCATCGTTGAGCGCGCGCTGGCGCTCCGAAACGTGTCCGGCGCGAATGATCTCGGCATCGAGCATCATGCGCTCGCCGACAGTGTGTTTGCCCGCGATCACTTGTTCGAGAACGGGGTACATTTCGTCGAGGGTAACGCTCGTGAGAAAGCCAAGTCCGCCGAGATTTACTGCGAGAATCGGAACACGGTGGCTGCCCAGCGCACGCGCGGCAGAAAGCAGTGTCCCGTCGCCGCCCAAAACGATCAGGAGTTCGATTTTTTCGCTAAGTTCCGTTCGCGGGAGTGCCGGCGCAGGCAGGTCGATGCAGGCGCGAGTTTCTTCGTCCACGAAGGCGTCCACCTTTCGCTCGCGCAGCCATCCAACAAGCGAAGGCGCAACGGTCGATACGAGATCTCGGTTTGGCTTGCAGACGATACCTGCAGAGCGAATCATCGGGGTGGACCGAGCATCTTATGATATTCGCGCCGCCTCGCGTGGAGAAAAAACTCCTGGTTGCCTTCTGCGCCGGTGATGCAACTCGGCCGGAGATCGAGCACCTCAAGGCCGACGCGCCCTGCCGCTTCAGTTACGCTCTGAATCGCTTTCTCGTGCAATTCAGGGTCGCGCACAATGCCGCCTTTGCCCACGTCCCGCTGTTCCAGTTCGAATTGCGGCTTGATGAGAACGATGAAATCGGCGTGCGGCGTGGCGAGCGGCACGAGTGCGGGCAGCACCTTCGTAACAGAAATGAACGAGACGTCGGCCACGATGAGCTCGACTGCCTCGCCAATATCCTCGGGGCGCAAGTAGCGCGCGTTCCGCTCGATGGCGATGACCCGGGGGTCCTGCCGCAGCTTCCAATCCAACTGATCGATCGTCACATCGACCGCGTAAACCTTCCGCGCGCCGCGCTGCAAGAGGCAATCGCTGAAGCCTCCGTTTGAGCTGCCGATGTCCAGGCAAGTCTTATCCTGAGCGCGGACGCGAAAATCCTCGAGCGCGCCTTCGAGCTTTAGGCCACCTCGGCTCGCATAAGGCGACGGCGCGCCAACAAGTTCGATGCGCGCGTCCAGCGCAACCAACGAACCCGCTTTGGTCACGGCTCCGCCATTCACTCGAACCTGGCCGGCGAGAAGAAGCGCCTGCGCACGTTCCCGCGACGGTGCAAGTCCGCGCTCAACCAGCAATAAGTCCAGGCGTGTTTTTCCGGCGTTCGCGCGTTTTTGAATGGGCGGGTGGTGCGAGTCTTGGTTTGGCATCGTGGAGAACAAACGAAGCGCAAAAAACTACGACCGGCGCGCCACCAAAAATTCGGCTACCTGCCGCAGGCGGGAGCCACGCTCGCCATAGTAGCTCAATTCCGCGAGCGCCTTTGACTCGAGGTCCCCTGCGATGGCGCGCGACTTTGCGATGCCGTAAAGGGCCGGATAGGTCGCTTTCGCTTGGGCCTGGTCCTTTCCTGCCGTCTTGCCAAGGGCAGCCGAAGGCTCCTCCACATCGAGCAAGTCATCGACAACTTGAAACGCCCAGCCGATTTGGTCCCCGAAGCGCCGCAGCCGCTCGATATCGCTGTCCGCCGCACCCCCGGCAATTGCTCCTGCCACGACCGAACCGCGAATGAGCGCGGCTGTTTTCGAGCGATGAATATATTCAAGGGTCGGCGCGTCAACCGGCCTGCCTCCGGCCTCCACGTCGGCCACCTGTCCTCCGACCATTCCGTTTACCGTGCCCGCGGCAGCCGCAACCTCAGCAATCGCCCGGACGCATCGCGCGGCGTCGATCGGAGCCGAAGCGAGCGTTTCAAATGCGAGCGTAAGTAAAGCATCGCCGGCGAGAACGGCCATCGCCTCGCCAAACACTTTGTGACTGGTGGGCTTGCCGCGTCGCAGGTCGTCATTATCGAGCGCGGGTAGATCATCGTGAATCAGCGAATAGGTGTGGATGCACTCGATCGCGCAGCCGATGCGGATTGCGCCTTCCAGGTCCTGCGTGAACATCCGCGCTGACTCCAGGCAAAGGACGGGGCGCACGCGCTTGCCTCCAGCAGCAATGCTGTACCGCATTGCGCGATGAATCACGCTGGGCCGCGTCTTTTCCGGCGGAAGAATTCGCTCGAGGGCTGACTCAATCGCGGCGCGGTCCGCTTCGAAGAAATCGGGCCAAGTCATGCGGCGGGCGAAAAGGCGGCTTGGAACGCAGGATATTGATGGAATCGGGTGTCGCGGCTAGGAGGATTCATCTTCAGGCTCGAATGGCTCCGCGACGATTTTGCCGTCTGCCTTCTTGAGAAGAATTTCCACGCGGCCTTCCGCCTCTTCCAGCTGCTTCTGGCACTCGCGGGAGAGTTTTACGCCCTCTTCGAAGAGCTTCATCGCCTCGTCTAGGGAAAGCTCTGGACTTTCGAGGCGCTTCACAACCTCTTCGAGCCGCGCGAGGGATTTCTCGAACTCGCCTTTGCGCGCCGGTTCGGCCGGCTTGTTCGCCGCAGAACTCATCCAGTTAGCCCTCGAAAAGCGGGCGGGACTTCAAGCTAAACGCCGCCGCGTCCGAGCATTCTAACGCATCGCGGAGAGGAGCAACAATGCCGATCGGCGCGAAAAACGCCTCGGCCCATGAGTCTTTGGCTCTTGCGCCGAAAGCGGCGATGGGACGAAAATGCCTGCCATGCCACTCGAATTCACCACCTCGTACTTGAAGGACTCGACCGATCTTCTCCGCTATTACAAGAAATTGGGCGAGCAGGCCATCGCGCAAGCCTCCGATGAGGCGCTCACGGCGGCGCTCGATCCAGAATCGAACTCGATTGCGACGATCGTGAAGCACCTGACCGGCAACATGCGGTCGCGCTGGCGGGATTTTCTGACCACCGATGGCGAGAAGCCGGACCGCAATCGCGACGCGGAATTCGATTCGCCTCCGCGAAACCGCGCCGAGATTCTGGCCCTCTGGGAATCGGCCTGGAGGATCGTTTTCGACGAGCTCGCTCCATTAACCGATGCCGACCTTGGCCGCACCATCCTCATCCGAGGCGAGCGCCATTCGGTGATGCAGGCGATCAACCGTCAGGTCGCTCACTACGCCTACCACATCGGCCAGATCGTCTACATTGCGAAGCATTATTCGGCGGACCGCTGGAAATCCCTCAGCATCCCCCGGGGCAAATCGGCGGAGTTCAATTCGCGCGTCAATGCCGGTCTTGCCTCCCAGCGCTAAGACGCCACACTTCGAGGAAACTTTCGCCTTGGTGTTCCCGCTGCGCGCGCGCCTCCTGATAGAATCGTGATCAATGCCGGGTTTCCGACGTTGCTCGCATCTCGTCGATCGCCGCACGCGTCCCGCGGCCGTTGCACAGGAAATGCCGATCTCTGAGTGCAGGCAGGTTGCTTCGCGATGACGCCCCTTCACCTCATCGGAATGTGTTTCCTCATCAGCATGAATGGGTTTTTCTCTGCAGCCGAATTCTCCCTCGTGGCGGTCAGACTCTCGCGTGTCCGCCAGCTGGTTCAGCAAGGCGATCCTCGAGCCAAAGTCGTCGAGCATTTGCTTGGCGACTTGGGCCGCGTCGTTTCTGGCGTGCAGGTTGGCATTACCGTCGCAAGCCTTTCCCTCGGTTATCTAGGCGAGATAACGCTCGCGGGCCTCCTCCGGCCATTTGTCGACAAGATGACTCGCCCCTGGGCGCCGATCCTCGCGCATGCCGTGGCGCTGGTGATCGTCTTCGGCCTCTTAACGGTGCTTCAGGTAATCTTCGGCGAGCTCGTTCCCAAAAGCATGAGCCTTGCCCGCGCGGAGCGAGTGGCCCTGATCATTGCGCGTCCCTTCAACTGGTTCATCAACACGTTCCGGTGGGCCATCGACTTATTGGACGGCGCCGCCGAGAAGATCACGGGTGCAATGGGCCTGGTCGCCCCGCACAGCCACACACTCGTGCGCTCGATCGAAGAACTGCAAGTGATGGTCCAGCAGGCGCACGACCGCGGCCTGATTCCCGCAGCAGAGGTTCGTCTCGTACAGAACGCCATGGAGCTCGGCCAGGTGCAGGTGCGCGAGATTATGGTCCCGCGCCCAGATATGCACGCGCTGCCGGCGGACGCCAGTCTCGAAGACACCATGAATGTCTTCGCTACAACGCAACGTTCGCGGCTGCCCGTTTATGACGGTTCGCTCGATCACATTCTCGGCTTTGTCCATATCAAAGACGTGATCTGGGTTTTACTCGAGCGCTCGCGCCATGTCGAAGACCAGACGCCCTTCGCGCCCTTTCGGCTGAAAAATCATGTCCGGGAAGCTTTGATCGCCCCGGAGACCAAGCCGGCCAGTGAACTCCTGATGGACTTTCGCTCGCGCCGCACGGGGATGGCGGTCGTCGTCGACGAATTCGGCAGCATTCTCGGTCTGGTCACGCTGGAAGACATTCTCGAGCAAATGGTCGGCGAAATTCACGATGAGTTCGACGTCGTCGAACGTCCGCATGAGCTTTCGGACGGCAGCACGATTCTCGACGGCGCATACAAAATGCGCGACCTCGAAGCTCACTACAATATCAAGCTACCGGACGATGCTCCTTTTGAAACCGTCGGAGGGTTTGTTCTCAGCGGGCTCGGATTCATCCCGCGAGGTGGCGAGACCTTCGAGACCGACGGCTACCGCTTTACGGTAATGGAAATGGATCGCCGCCGCGTTTCCCGCGTCAAGATTAAGCCGCTCTTGCCTTCGGGCCAGGGCACGCCTTCACCGGCGCATGGCGCCGCTCCCGCGAGCGAGCATCTCGCCCCCGTCGTCGCGACCAGGGAACGCCGCAGAAAATGATCCGCTATCTTTCGCTACGCCTCCTCTTCGCATTGCCTGCGCTCTGGCTGATCGTCACGATGGTATTTCTGCTCGCGCACATCGTTCCCGGCGATCCCGTCCAGCAAATGCTGGGGGAAGGCGCGCGCGCCGAGGATCTGCAGCAGCTTCGCCACGCGCTGGGCCTGGATATGCCCATCGCCACGCAGTACGCGCGTTATCTCGCCGGGGTGGTTCACGGCGATTTGGGCGAATCTTTTCGTTTTCGTGAACCGGTCGCGCGCGTCGTACTGCAGCACTATCCGGCGACGCTCGAGCTTGCTCTGGTGGCTCTGATTGTGTGCGCGCTCATCGGAATTCCGGCGGGCCTCCTCGCTGCGGAAAAACGCGCCACAAATGCGGATCGTGCGGTCGGCATCTTCACGCTGCTTGGCTTGTCCGTGCCGAATTTCGCGCTCGGCCCGGTCCTGATTCTCGTTTTTTCAGTCATTCTCGGCTGGCTGCCCGTTTCCGGCCGAGACGGTCCTGCACATCTCATTTTGCCGGCGGTCACGCTCGGCGCTGCTTTGGCGGCTATTCTCACGCGTATGGTCCGCACATCCGTGATCGAGGAGCTTTCGAGCGATTACGTTCGCACGGCGCGCGCTAAAGGTCTTTCGCCCGCCGCCGTTTTGTTCCGCCATGCGTTTCGTAATGCGCTGATCCCGATTTTGACGATTCTCGGCCTCCAGTTCGGCACTCTTCTCGCCGGCACGATCGTGACCGAGACGATCTTTTCGTGGCCGGGAATCGGCCGGCTCGCCGTACAGGCAATCAACGCCCGGGATTACCCGCTTTTGCAAGGTTGCATTCTTC
>Ga0335078_10009008_pt1 | contig 14811 bp, 6 predicted proteins | sample Lox_Sample_32_FD_206711 | JGI IMG/M metagenome (GOLD analysis project Ga0335078, IMG submission 206711) | Soil microbial communities from Loxahatchee National Wildlife Refuge, Florida, United States - Lox_Sample_3.2 | ecosystem: Environmental > Terrestrial > Soil > Wetlands | place: USA: Florida...
ATTGTGCCTCACGTGGAGTCAGGTTCGCGCTCCGCAAAATATGAAATTCACGCGGTGACGGTCCTCACCGCGAATTGGAAATTCTGTGACGGCGCAGACCTCACGTTGATCGCCAATCTCAGCTCAACCGAAGCAACATTCTCATCGGCACCTGCTGGGCGCATGATCTATGCCAGTAATTCGTCGCTTCATTCAGAACTCGAGACGAAAACAATGCCCGCGTGGTCCCTCGCCTGGTACCTTCAGCCATGAGTTCGCCGAGCATGAGTTCGCCGAGCATTCCGCTAGCGACGTATCGTTTGCAGTTCAATCGCAACTTCACCTTCTCTCAGGCGGCGGACTTGGTGCCCTACCTCGCGGCTCTCGGTATTTCGCATTGTTATTCCTCCCCGTTTCTGCGCGCACGGCCGGGAAGCATGCATGGCTATGACATCATTGACCACAACAGCCTGAATCCGGAGGTGGCCAGCCCGCAAGACTTCGACCGCTTCGTGGACGCTCTGCACAGGCACGGCATGGGACAGATTTCGGACATTGTTCCCAACCACATGGGCGTGCTGAGCAGCGACAACGGCTGGTGGCTGGATGTCCTGGAGAACGGCGAAGCCTCACCCTACGCCGAATATTTCGATATTGATTGGCAGCCGCTGAAAGACGAACTTAAGGGAAAAGTGCTGGTTCCTGTTCTCGGCGATCAATATGGCGCGGTGCTCGACAAAGGCGAGCTCAAGCTGATGTTTGACAGCGAAAAGGGCGAGTTCAGCCTTTTCTATGGCCCGCACCGTTTTCCGATCAATCCGAGGGAATATCCCCGGATCCTGTCACGCCATTTAGACCGGTTGGGCGAAAGGTTGGGCGCGCAGGACCAGTCGTTTCTGGAGCTGCAGAGTCTGATTGCGGGATTCAATCATCTGCCAGGCCGCGAAGAAACCGACGCGGAAAAGAAAGAGGAACGCCTGCGGGACAAAGAGATTCACAAGCGCCGTCTGGCCGAGCTATGCGCGCGTTCTGCTGAGATCAGGGAATACATCGAACAGAACACGCGTGAAATCAGCGGCCGCCCCGGCGCTCCCTCGAGCTTTGACGATCTTCATGAACTCATCAAGGCCCAGGCCTATCGGCTCGCCTACTGGCGGGTTGCGGCTGACGACGTGAACTACCGCCGTTTTTTTGACATTAACGAACTGGCCGGCCTTCGCATGGAGAATCCCGCCGTCTTTGAAGCCACGCATCGTTTCGTTCTTGATCTGCTGCGGCAAGGAAAGATCAACGGCCTGAGGATTGACCATCCTGATGGCCTTTACGATCCCGAGCAATATTTCCGGCGGCTGCAACGTGCCGCAACCAAATCTCAGGAAATAGACGGCGCCTCCGCGAGCGCTGATGGCGAGAAGTCCGCTTACGTCGTGATTGAAAAAATTCTCACTGGCGACGAACGTTTGCGGCCAAGCTGGCCCGTCTATGGCACAACCGGATACGATTTCACCAACCTGGTCAACGGGTTGTTCGTTGATCCCGAATCGGCCGGCCGTATGGACCGGGTTTATCGCGGCTTCATCGGCGAGCGCATTGAATTTGAAAGTGTGTTGTATGAATGCAAGAAGCTGGTGATGGATGGCGCGCTCACCAGCGAACTCAACGTGCTTTCCAGCTTGCTGGCGCGCATCGCTCTTGCCGAACGCCACACCTGCGACTTCACTCTAAACAGCTTGCGCGAGGCGCTGAGTGAAATCATCGCGCATTTTCCCGTGTATCGCACTTACATCACCGGGCGCCACGTCTCAGAGACCGATCGCCGCTACATCGAGCAGGCTGTGGGCGCGGCGCGCCGGCGAAGCTCGGTGGCCGATCCCAGCGTCTTCGATTTTGTCCGCGATGTGCTGCTCACCTCTGCCGCTGAAAACCACTCTGAGCCGTATCGCCGGGCGGTGATCCACTTCGCAATGAAATTCCAGCAGTTCACCGGCGTGGTAATGGCGAAGGGCATGGAGGATACAAGCTTCTATCGTTTTCATCGTCTCACCTCGCTCAACGAAGTCGGCGGAGACCCGCAGAAATTCGGCGTGCAAGTGGAAGAGTTTGACCAACGGAACGCCGATCGAGCCAGGGAGTGGCCGGCCAGTCTGCTTGCCACGTCCACGCACGATACCAAGCGCTCAGAGGACGTGCGGGCGCGCATCAATGTGCTTTCCGAAGTGCCGGCCCTGTGGCGCCGCAACATCCGCCGCTGGCGGGAACTCAATCGCGGCAAGAAGCGCGTAGTGGATGGCGTCGAAGCGCCGTCGCCGAATGATGAATACCTCCTTTATCAGACCCTCACCGGCGCCTGGCCGCTCGAATCTGAGCTGGAAGGCGACAAGGCGGGGAGAGAATTCTGCGAACGCATTCAGCAATACATGCTGAAAGCGGCGCGAGAAGCCAAAGAGCGTACAAGCTGGGCCAACAGCAACACGGAGTACGAAGCGGCGCTCACCGGATTCGTGACTGCGCTGCTCGATCCGCCCGACGCCAACTTTCTCGCCGTTTTCCTGCCCTTTCAGCAATATGTATCGCGCTTGGGCATGTTGAACAGCCTTAGCCAGACTTTAATCAAACTCACTGCGCCCGGCGTACCGGATTTCTATCAAGGCAGCGAGGTTTGGGATCTCAGCCTGGTGGATCCCGACAATCGCCGGGCGGTGGATTATGCGCGCAGGAGCGAGATGCTGGCCGGCTTGCAAACCTGCGAAGAGGCCAAGTGCGGCGTGAAAAGTCTGGTTGAATCCATGTCGAACGGACGAATCAAGCTCTATTTGATCTGGAAAGCACTAACTCTTCGCCGCCAGCAGCCCGCGCTCTTTCAGGAGGGTGAATACGTGCCACTTACTGTGAAGGGCGCCAGGGCGAGGCATCTCGTCGCCTTCGCGCGGCGAAAGGCGAGCAACGTTGTGATCGTCGCCGTGCCGCGCTTCTGCGCTCAGCTCTTGGGAATGGAGCCCGCGTTGCCGCTGGGGCCGGGCATTTGGCAGGACACCGCGCTCGTACTGCCCGATTTCGGCCGAGGACCGTATCACAACCTGCTTTCCGGCGCGTCTCTTGCTCCGGAACCAGGATTCAATTCTTTGCAGGCGGAAGCACTGTTGTCGGAATTCCCGGCCGCTCTCTTGGTTTCCTGGTAGAGAAAAACGGCGCCAGACCGGATCGAAAACACGCCTCAGACCGGCAGGCTGGCTTCCTGCGGCACGGAATTGCGGCACGGGATCACAACTTCCACCACCGTTCCCGGATTGGCATTCGTAAGCCGCAACTCGCCGCCAAACTCTTTTGCTCGCTGGCGCATGCCGCCAATGCCAATTCCGATGCTCCCCGGTTGCAGATCGGCGATTTGTTCGCCAATCCCCTTGCCATCGTCGCGCACCATGACCACCGCGCTTCCGTTCTGCTGGCACAGCGTCACCCAGGCTTTGCGCGCACCCGAGTGCCGGAAAACATTCGTCAAGGCTTCCTGAACGATGCGGAAAATCGCCGTCTCCAATTCGGCCGTCAGTCGCGGAAAATCACTCGGTTGCACATTGAGCGCCATCTCAATGCCGCTGCGCTTGGTCAATCCATCCAGATACCAGCGAATCGCCGAAAGCAATCCGACTTCATCCAGCAATGGCGGGTGCAAAAGGTGCGACATGCTGCGAATCTGCAGGATCGCCCGGTCGGCCAGTTTGCTGGCCTCGCCGGCCAACTGGTTCTTCATGCGCGTGGACTTCTGCTGCAGAATTCCATCCACCATCATCTTTGCCGCCGCCAGCTCCTGTCCCAGGCCGTCGTGAATCTCGCGCGCAATGCGGCGCCGCTCTTCATCCTGCATGGTCATCAGGCGCCCTGACAATCGCCGCAGTTCCGCGGTCCGCTGGTCCACCATTTTTTCCAGGCGCACCGCATTATCGCGAATGGACTGTTCCAGCATCTTGCTGTCGTGAATGTCAGAACACGCGCCGTACCATTTGACGATGCTGCCATCTGTATCGCGAATAGGCACAGCGCGCGCGCGAAACCAGCGGTACTGCCCGTCCTTGCCGCGCATGCGGTATTCCGACTCGTAGTTGTTGCCCGATTCCGTGCTTTGCAGCCATTCCGTCATGCTTCGACCGGTATCCTCCGGATGCAGATAATCAAGCCATCCGAAACCGCTCGCCGAACCCGTCTTCGCGCCCGTGTATTCGTAGAACCGGTCGCTGATATAGTCGCGCCTGCCGTCCGCGTGCCGGCTGAAAATGATGTCCGGCGCGGTTCGCACGATGGCATCGAGCTCCTGGTTCTTTCCTGCCAGTTCAATATTGAGCTGCTGCAGCTTTTCCGATCTGTTTTCCAGTTCTTCCGTGCGCTCCTGTACGCGCAGCTCGAGCTCCTGATTCAACCGCTCCAGCAGCCGCGTTTTTCGGTGAAGTTCCGCGAATACGCTGACCTTGGCCCGCAGCAGTTCGGGAACCACCGGCACGGAAATGTAGTCCACCGCGCCGCGCTGGTAGCCTTTCAAACGGTCAAGGTCGGTGAGATGGACCGCAGAAATAAAGATAATCGCTGTTTTCTGAAATCGCGGATGCTGCCGGATCATGTCCGCCAGCTCAAAACCGTCCAGCTCCGGCATGCTTACGTCCATCAGCACGACCGCAATGTCGGTCTTGAGCAGATGTTCCAGCGCCTCTCGCCCGGAGGTGGCTTTAATCAGGTTTTCGCCCAACTCGCTGAGGATGACCTCATAGCTCATCAGCTTGCTGGGCTGATCGTCCACCATCAGGATGTTCATCTTCTCACTGGGGCTCATGGTTCTTTGCTCTCAATTCCAGAGAATCAACTCGCGGCGCACGTTTCAGCCTTATCGGTGCAGCCACATGCGCAAGGCCGAAAGCAGTTGCTCAGTGTTCACCGGCTTGGCCAGATACTCGGAGGCGCCCGCCTCCAGGCATTTCTCGCGGTCGCCTTTCATCGCTTTTGCGGTCAGCGCGATGATCGGCATGCGCCGGAACGACATGTTCTGCCGGATCATCTGCATGGTTTCGTAACCGTCCATCTCCGGCATCATAATGTCCATCAGAACAATCGCAGTGTCGGGCGTGGATTCTAGCGTGGCGATCGCCTCGCGCCCGGTGCCTGCGGTGAGCACTGTCATGCCCCGCCGCTCCAGCACGCTGCTCAGTGCGAAAATATTTCGCACGTCGTCGTCCACCACCAGTACCTTCTTGCCGACCAACGCATCGTCGGAGCGGTGCAGCCGCTCGAGCATTTTCTGTTTTTCCGGCGGCAGGTCGGCGACCACGCGGTGCAAGAACAGGGCCGTTTCATCCAGCAGCCGCTCCGGCGATTCGACGCCTTTCACCACCACGCTGCGTGCCAGCGTATGCAGGCGCGCATCCTCTTCGGGAGACAATTCCTTCCCCGTGAACACGACCACCGGAAGATCGGAAAGATCAGGCATATTGCCCAGACGCTCCAGTACGTCGAATCCGGACATGTCGGGCAGGCGTAAATCGAGCACAACGCAGTCGAACTCCTGCTCACCCACCATCGCCAGAGCTTCTTCGCCGCTTTGCGCGGCCAGGATGTCAATGTCATCCGACCCTGACCCGAGCAGTTCGCGAATGCTCAACTGCTCTGCCGGATTGTCTTCCACTACCAGCAGTCGCTTGCGCCGCGGCGCCGAGTACTCCTTGATGCGGCCGAGCGCCGCTTCCAGCGCCTCCGGCGTGGTTGGCTTGGTGACGAAGGCGAACGCCCCGCGCACCATGCCGTGATGGCGGTCTTCATCGAGCGTGAGCATCTGCACCGGAATGTGCCGTGTGCTCGGGTCCTGTTTTAAATGGTTCAGCACGGTCCAGCCCAGCATGTCGGGCAGGAACACGTCGAGCGAAATCGCCGTGGGATAAAACTCGCGCGCCAGCGCCAGCGCGTCCCCGCCGCGCATCGCGACAAGCACCTTGAACCCCTTGTCGCGCGAAAGGTCCACCAGCACCCGCGCGTAATGGGGATCGTCCTCCACAATCAGCAGCACTGCATCGTCGGACTGCAGATTGTCGCGGTCGTCGGGAATCTGCTCCGCCGGACGCTCCACCACTGCGGTTGACTGCAGCGGCAGGATTGAAGACGCAGAACTCTGGCTTTCCCGCACTGCGCCGCTCGCCGCATAGGGACCGACATACGTTTGCGGCAGGTATAACGTGAACGTGCTGCCTTTGCCGGGTGCGCTGCGCAGTTGAATTTCTCCGCCCAGCAGGCTGGCCAGCTCGCGGCTGATCGCCAGTCCCAGACCGGTTCCGCCGTACTTGCGGCTGGTGCCCGCGTCTGCCTGCTGAAAGGCCTCGAAGATGATTCGCTGTTTGTCGTACGGGATGCCAATACCGCTGTCCGCCACTTCGAATGCCACGACTGAGGCGGCGCCGCCCAGAATCGGGTGGTTGCTGCTCCAGCCGCTTGTCGCCACGGAAACCGAAAGCTGCACGCTGCCCTGCTCGGTGAACTTGAATGCGTTCGACAACAGGTTCTTCAGCACCTGTTGCAGACGCTTCGAATCTGTGACCAGGCTGCGGGAAAGATGCGGATCGGTATGCACGTCGAACGACAGCCGGCGGTTTTCCGCTTCGTGCCGGAATGGCCGCGCGATCATATCGAGCAGACTGGCGAAGAAGACTTCCTCCGCTTCCACCGAGACCGTTCCCGACTCGATCTTTGAGAGGTCGAGAATGTCGCTGATCAGGTTCAGCAGATCGGTGCCCGCGCCGTGGATGGTGCGGGCAAATTCCACCTGCTTGTGGGTCAGGTTGCCGTCGGGGTTCTCGCTGAGTTGCTGCCCTAGTACGAGAATGCTGTTCAATGGCGTGCGCAGCTCGTGCGACATGTTGGCCAGGAATTCCGATTTGTACTTCGAGGTGAGCGCCAGTTCCTTGGCTTTTTCTTCCAGCGCGCGGCGCGCCTGCTCGATTTCCTGGTTCTTGCGCTCGACTTCCACGTTCTGCTCGGCAAGCTGCTGCGCCTTCTGGGCGAGCTGTTCATTGGTCTGCTGCAGTTCTTTCTGTTGGGTTTGCAGCTCGGTGGCCAGCTGCTGCGATTGCTTCAGCAGGCCTTCCGTCTGCATGGTGGCCTCAATACTGTTCAGCACGATGCCGATGCTCGAAGTCAGTTGTTCAAGGAACGCCAGATGCGACGCCGTGAAGGACTGCAGCGACGCCAACTCGATCACCGCTTTCACCTGGTCCTCGAAAAGCACTGGCAGAACGATGACGTTCTTGGGAATGGCCTCAAACAATCCGGAGCGGATCGGCACCGTGTTCTCCGGTAAGTCCGTGATCAACATGCGCCGCTTCTCCGCCGCGCACTGTCCGATCATGCCCTCACCCAGCTTGAGCCGCCGCAGGTGTCCGTCCGCTCCGTCGGCGGCGAATGCGGAGAGCAGCGCCATGCTGCCGGCTTCTTCGTTTTCCATCTGGTAGATCACGCCCTGCTGCGCGTGCACCAGCGGCGCCAGTTCCGACAGCAACTTCCGTCCTACCGTCGCCAGGTCGCGCTGCCCCTGCAACATTCCGGTGAACCGGGCCAGGTTGGTCTTGAGCCAGTCCTGCTCGGTGTTGCGCTCGGTGGTGAGTCGCAGGTTGTTGATCATCGTATTGATGTTGTCTTTCAGCTCGGCGACTTCGCCTCTCGCTTCCACCTGAATCGAACGCGTCAGGTCGCCTTTGGTCACGGCGGTCGCAACTTCCGCGATCGCCCGCACCTGGTTGGTCAGGTTGTCGGCGAGCAGGTTCACGTTGCCGGTAAGGTCCTTCCACGTTCCCGCTGCGCCCGGCACGTTGGCTTGTCCGCCCAGTCGCCCTTCCACGCCCACTTCGCGGGCGACCGTCGTCACCTGATCGGCGAAAGTCGCCAGCGTGTCGGTCATGTTGTTGATGGTCTCAGCCAGGGCCGCGACTTCGCCCTTCGCGTTGACCGTCAGCTTCTGCGTCAGCGCGCCGTTGGCCACCGCGGTCACCACTTTCACAATGCCGCGCACCTGTTCGGTGAGGTTTGCAGCCATCACGTTGACGTTGTCGGTAAGGTCTTTCCACGTGCCGGCCACACCCGGCACCTGCGCCTGTCCGCCAAGTTTGCCGTCGGTTCCGACTTCACGGGCCACGCGCGTCACCTCCGCGGCAAACGCATTGAGCTGGTCCACCATTGTGTTGATCGTGTTCTTGAGCTCGAGAATTTCTCCCTTCACGTCCACCGTGATTTTGCGCGACAAGTCGCCGCGGGCCACGGCCGTCGTGACTTCAGCGATATTTCGGACCTGTCCGGTCAGGTTGCCGGCCATCGCGTTGACCGAGTCGGTCAAGTCCTTCCACGTTCCGGCGACGCCGGGCACGTTTGCCTGGCCGCCGAGCCGCCCTTCGCTGCCTACTTCGCGCGCCACGCGGGTCACTTCGGCGGCGAACGATCGCAGCTGCTCGACCATCGTGTTCAAGGTCTCTTTGAGCTGCAGGATTTCGCCGCGTACATCCACTGTGATCTTCTTCGAAAGATCGCCGTTGGCGATGGCCGTCGCGACCTCAGCAATATTGCGCACCTGGTCGGTCAGGTTGCTGGCCATAAAGTTCACGCTGTCGGTCAAGTCTTTCCAGGTGCCGTCCACGCCTGGGACTTGCGCCTGCCCGCCCAGCTTGCCTTCCGTGCCGACTTCGCGGGCCACCCGCGTCACTTCGCCGGCGAACGCGTTGAGCTGATCAACCATTGTGTTGATCGTGTTCTTGAGTTCGAGGATTTCTCCCTTCACATCCACCGTGATCTTGCGCGACAAGTCGCCGCGGGCCACGGCCGTCGTCACTTCGGCGATGTTTCGCACCTGGCCGGTCAGGTTTCTCGCCATCGAGTTGACTGAGTCGGTAAGGTCTTTCCACGTTCCGGCCACGCCCGGCACGTTGGCCTGGCCGCCGAGCCGGCCTTCGGTGCCGACTTCGCGCGCCACGCGCGTCACTTCGCCGGCGAACGCGTTCAGCTGGTCCACCATCGTGTTGATGGTTTCCTTCAGCAGCAGAATTTCGCCGCTCACGTTGACGGTGATTTTCTTGGACAGATTGCCGCTGGCGATGGCGGTCGCCACTTCCGCGATGTTTCGTACCTGGCCGGTCAGGTTGCTGGCCATCGAGTTCACGGAGTCGGTCAGGTCCTTCCACGTTCCGGCCACGCCCGGAACCTGCGCCTGTCCGCCAAGTCTGCCGTCCGTTCCAACCTCACGCGCCACACGCGTCACTTCGGAAGCGAACGCGCGCAGCTGATCAACCATGGTGTTGATCGTGTCTTTGAGTTCGAGAATTTCTCCCTTTACATCCACCGTGATCTTGCGCGACAAGTCGCCGCGGGCCACCGCCGTTGCCACTTCCGCGATGTTGCGGACCTGACCGGTGAGGTTGCTGCCCATCAGGTTGACGTTATCGGTAAGGTCCTTCCACGTGCCGGCGACGCCTGGCACCTGCGCCTGGCCGCCCAGCTTGCCTTCCGTGCCGACTTCGCGGGCCACGCGCGTCACTTCGCCGGCGAACGCGTTGAGCTGATCAACCATTGTGTTGATCGTGTTCTTGAGTTCGAGAATTTCTCCCTTCACATCTACCGTGATCTTGCGCGACAAGTCACCGCGGGCCACGGCCGTGGTGACTTCCGCGATGTTGCGCACCTGCGCCGTCAGGTTGCCGGCCATCGAGTTGACCGAGTCCGTAAGATCCTTCCAGGTTCCGGCTACGCCGGGCACATTGGCCTGGCCGCCGAGTCTGCCTTCGGTTCCCACTTCGCGCGCCACGCGGGTCACTTCGCCGGCGAACCGGTTCAGCTGATCCACCATCGTGTTGAGGGTTTCTTTCAACTGCAGAATTTCGCCGCGCACGTCCACCGTGATTTTGCGCGACAAGTCGCCGTTGGCGATCGCCGTCGCCACCTCGGCGATGTTCCGCACCTGGCCGGTCAGGTTGCTGGCCATAAAGTTCACGTTGTCGGTCAAGTCTTTCCAGGTGCCGCCCACGCCTGGCACCTGCGCCTGGCCGCCCAGCTTGCCTTCCGTGCCGACTTCGCGCGCCACGCGCGTCACCTCGCCGGCGAAGGCGTTGAGCTGGTCAACCATTGTGTTGATCGTGTCTTTGAGTTCGAGAATTTCTCCCTTCACGTCCACCGTGATTTTGCGTGACAAGTCGCCGCGGGCCACCGCGGTCGTTACCTCGGCAATGTTTCTCACCTGCGCCGTGAGATTCCCGGCCATCGCGTTGACGGAATCCGTAAGGTCCTTCCAGGTTCCGGCCACGCCCGGCACCACAGCTTGTCCGCCAAGCTTTCCGTCCGTGCCGACTTCGCGCGCCACCCGCGTCACTTCCGAAGCGAACGACCGTAGCTGGTCAACCATCGTGTTGATGGCTTCCTTCAACTGCAGAATTTCGCCGCGCACGTCCACCGTGATTTTGCGGGAAAGGTCGCCGCTCGCCACGGCGGTCGCCACCTCCGCAATGTTGCGCACCTGGCCGGTCAGGTTGCTGGCCATGGAGTTGACCGAATCCGTCAGGTCCTTCCACGTGCCGGCCACGCCCGGCACCTGCGCCTGCCCGCCGAGTTTTCCATCCGTTCCCACTTCGCGGGCCACGCGCGTGACTTCCGCCGTGAACACGCCGAGCTGCTGAATCATCGTGTTTACGATCATGGCGGAACGCAAAAATTCGCCTTCCAGCGGCCGCCCGTCCACTTCCAGCAGCACGGTCTGCGTCAGGTTGCCCTGCGCGACGGCCGCGATTGCTCGCGTCACTTCCGTCGTGGGCCGCAGCAGATCTTCAACCAGGGTGTTGATGGAAACTTCCATCTCACCCCAGGCGCCCTTCGACTCGTAGAAGCGGGCGCGCTCGCGCGTCTTTCCGTCTTTTCCCACCATCTGCCCGATGCGCTTCAGTTCCTGCGCCATCTGCTGGTTGGCGGCGACAATGTCGTTGAATGTGTCCGCAACTTTTCCGGCCAGCCCCGTCCACGAGCCCGGCAGCCTCACGGAAAAATCGCCATTGTGCATGGTCTGCAGGCCGGCGAGAATCACGGCCAGATCGGCCGAGACCGGATCGGCCACTGCGGTTGCATGCCCGTTGCTTTTTGCGTCCGAGCTTTTTACTTCTGCTTCGGGCCGCTCAATGATCTCGGCAGCCGCACCTGCTTTGTGGTCGCTCTTCTTCATATTGTTTCCTGATGAACCCTGGGGAGGAGTGGGGATTCTTTTCTGAGTTTCTTCACACGCTCCGTCGTAGGTGAAGGACGAATCGGGTTGGCGTCATGTGCACCCGCACCTGCGTGCCACAGGTGTTCGGTCGGCATGATGCGCAGCAACACAACATCGGTCCCGCCGGCGATCTGAATGAAAGAGGATGGACACCAACCCGAACACGCGCCAGTCGGATCAATTCATCCAGTTATGTTCTGCTATATCAAAAACCAGGCTCCGCCGCTCTACCGTTTTGCCTGTAGGCGTCATCAGGTATTTGCTGTAGCCTGCAATCCCCAGTCATTTCTGCCGCATTCCGTGATCGAAGTAAATCTCCAATCTTGATACCCGAACTCACACCGGCGATTACAGCGACCGCCGGATCGTCGAAATGCGAGAGGAATGTTCAGATAAAGGCCTGAATTGAAGAGTGTTTTGAAGGAGGTCCCTATGCTTTACTGGGCGCTGGTATTCCTGGTTGTCGCGATCATCGCTGGGGTGCTGGGCTTCGGCGGCGTAGCGCTGGTGGCTGCCGGCATCGCGAAGATCCTGTTTTACATTTTCCTTCTCGTGTTCCTGGTTACCTTGGTGATGGGTTTGTCGCGGCGCGGCCATTCCGGGGTGTAATCTCCCCGGCGCGCTGAGAGGCGAAGGTTCACCAAATCTTGGCGGCCACAGTCTCCTCGCCGGAGAGTGACTGCACACGGTGGCCCCTGCGGGCCTTTGCAGTTTGACCGCTTGGAAGCCACCCGTGGCCGCCATTTCCTTTTTGTGACTCCCTGGTTTGGTCACCGCTTAGACAAAAGTTAACGTCCCAACTGCCTACAGACTATTGCCGATTGCATCTCCTCGTCGCTGTGTTTCAACATGACTGCTCCGAGATTATTTTTCCAAGGAGACCGATGCGTGTCGCAATACGAGTCGAAAACGCCGAGTGATGAACAGATTCGCGAGCGCGCCTACGAGCTTTACTGCCAGCGGGGCGCTCAGCATGGCAACGATGTAGAGGATTGGGTGGAGGCGGAAAGACAGCTCTACACCGAAGCTACGGCCTCTTACAAATCGCCGGCAGTGAGGAAACCGCTGGCGCGGGCCGCCGCCGCCTCGGTTCCCGACGGAACCTAGTCGAGCAGATCGTGACTATTGACATGACTGTCAGCCGCATATTTTAATTCTTTCTGCTGTGATTCTCCGCGGCTGGAAGGAAATTGCCAGATACCTGGGCTCAGGAATTCGCACGGTCCAGCGCTGGGAACAGAACGGATTGCCCGTGAGTCGCGTGGGCAATAGCTCACGCAGTCCGGTGCTTGCGGATTCCGACGAGGTTAACCGATGGGTGCGGCATTCGACTCTGCCATGGGGGAATCGCCTGGACATCGAGGCTACCATGCAGCGCACAGCACGGCTGAGAGACGAAGTGCGCCAGACACTCGTGCAACTGGAAGGCCGGCGTGCTCAACTGAGGCGTGAATTGGACGCGCTGCGGCGAAACAGGAGACCAAATCGTCCGGGTCAGTGACCGCGGCGGCTGGTGGGTATGGCTCCGCCAAACTCTGAGTCGCTTACGGCCGCGAGTGAGCGTGCCACCGGCAAATGGAGCTGCTGCCGAAATCCTGAGCGCAGCGCAGCGAGTCGAAGGACCCGGAAATCTGGTGGCGGCGGTTGGACTCGAACCAACGACCTACGGATTATGAGACCGTCGCTCTAACCACCTGAGCTACACCGCCACGGGTGCAAACGGGAAGGGAAGTGGGAACCGAAATCGGGCGCCTGGGCCTGAAATTTCTCGACCCGGAGAAAAAACTTGCGGCCCACGCGATCTCTGGCCGCGATTCCAACGCTCGCTTCATTCTAAGAGTGCACGTAAATCACTGTCAATGTTACGCCTGGCCGGTTGTGTTTTTGATCGAGCACGAAGAGACGCGGCGCGCACGCCGTCAGGTTTTCACTCGCCGATGCCGATGATATGATGAGGATGTCTGGCGTTCGTCGCCAACTCACTCCTCAGTAGCTCAATGGCAGAGCATCCGGCTGTTAACCGGAGGGTTGTAGGTTCGAGTCCTACCTGAGGAGCCATTCCTGAGCGGCAAACGAGCGGCGACGGTCCCCGCCGCTGTTCCCGGCGCAACTACCCGGCGCAACTACCCAGCAAGTACCCCGGCCGATTGCAGACGAGCTTCGAAGAATTCTTCAACGCGCGACAGAATCTCCGGCGCGGACTTCGATTCGTAGATCGCTTTGCGCAGCGCCGCGCCGCCCGGTACTCCGTGCGTGAACCAGGAGGCGAACTGCTTCATCTTGCCTTCGGCGCCGGGCATTTCCTCCGCAATCAGCATTTCGAAATAGGTACGGATCATCTGGTAGCGATCAGCTTCCGAGGGTTCATCGTAAAGATGAAACTCCGGCGAGAGCGCCGCAGAGCTGCGCTCCGCGGCGCTGGCCAAGTCGTTTGACCGGCCCGTCCCGCTCGCGCGACAGAACTGCTCGATCTGGCGAAAGATCCATGGGTTCGAGGGAGCGGTGCGGCCGATCATGACCGCATCGCAGCCAGTCCGAGCCACCATGGCGCAGGCATCTTCGGGCGTGCGGATGTCGCCGTTGCCAATCACAGGAATCTTCACCGCCTGCTTGACCGCGGCAATCCACTCCCAGCGCGCACTGCCGCTATAGCCCTGCTCGCGAGTGCGCGCGTGCAGGGCAACCGCGCACAGGCCGCAGTCCTCGGCCATCCGGGCCAGCTCAACGCACACGATCTCATCGTCATTCCAGCCGGCGCGGAATTTCACCGTGAAGGGAATCTTCACCGCGCTCCGCACGGCCTGGAAAATCTGGCGAATCTGTGGCAGGTCGCGCAGCAGGCCGGAGCCGCCGTTGCACTTCACAACTTTCTTCGCCGGGCAACCCAGGTTCAGGTCCACCAGATCAAAGCCCAGGTCCTCGACAATGCGGGCGGCATCGGCCATGACCTGTGGGTCGCTGCCAAAAAGCTGCGCCGATATGGGGTGCTCATCCTCGTAAAAATGCAGGTAGCGCTTGGCCTTGCTGTTGTCATTCTGGCGGGCGGCGCGAAGCACGCCATCGGCCGAGGTGAACTCGGTCATGATGAGGCCGCAACCGCCGAGATTGCGAATGAAGCGGCGAAACACCGTATCCGTAACGCCGGCCATGGGAGCGAGCACGGTCGCCGGAGCGACTTCCACTCCGCCGATCGAGCAACACGCAGGCACCGGAGCGAGCGGCAAACTCGAAGTCGCCACCGCCGCAGCCCCAGAGCCGTCGTTGGCCGCTTTGTCCCAGAACTTGCGCATGTTCGTTTATTCTAACCTTCCGCCGCTTTGAACAGCTCGGGTCAGTTACTCTGATTCGAAAGACTTTGACAATACAGGAGCGAACGATGGGGCAAATTACTCCGTTCTTGTGGTTCGACGACAAAGCCGAGGAGGCAATGAATTTCTACACCTCCATTTTCAGGAATTCGAAAAAAGGGAGCGTTCGCCACTACGGTGAAGCCGGTCCCGGCCGGAAGGGTTCGGTGATGACTGCCTCGTTCACGCTGAATGGGCAGGATTTCATGGCGCTCAACGGCGGACCGC
>Ga0335078_10009009_pt1 | contig 14810 bp, 10 predicted proteins | sample Lox_Sample_32_FD_206711 | JGI IMG/M metagenome (GOLD analysis project Ga0335078, IMG submission 206711) | Soil microbial communities from Loxahatchee National Wildlife Refuge, Florida, United States - Lox_Sample_3.2 | ecosystem: Environmental > Terrestrial > Soil > Wetlands | place: USA...
CGGGCCGCTCAGCGTCACTGTCTGGATCGTCGTGAACGCCCCGGACGTACCTGGCGCGAACTGGATCTGGGCCGTCTGCGGGGCGCCGGCGGCCGCGTAGCGCGCGGGCCGCACGCATCCCCAGACCTCGAGCGAGCGACCGCGGCGCGCCGACGTGACCGGCAGGAACAGCGGCAAGCGCCAGGCGGCGTACACGGTCTTGGGTGTCCCGGCGAAGCTCAACAGGCCACTCGCGAACCCACCCCAATCGTTCGACCGCGCCGCCCGCACGGGGTCGAAGACCGGGTACTGCGCGAACGACCTGATGCGAGGGTTGCGCCAGCTGATGTACTCGGCCCAGTTGTCGTAGCCGGCCGCGACCTTCGGCGAGAGGTACAGCACCTTTCCGCGCGACCGTGGATCGGGGCTTCGCTTGGGCGGGCTCGTGATGTAGCCGAACTCGGTGTTCCAGATCGGAAACCGCGTGCTGGACGCGTACACCCGCTGCACGCGATCGAGCGCGTGACCGAGATTGGAGATCACCGCCAGCGACGCGTAGCCGGCCGTCGACACTCCGTTGGTGGGGTCCGGATCAATCTCGACATTCGGCGGATTCCACCGCGCATAGGGATGGTCCGCGATCCCGCTGGCGGCGAACAGAGCCGGATGCTGGGTCCGGAAGCGGCGCGAGCCCGCCGGGGTCGTCGGGCATCCCCGGAGGCGCGCCGCGGTTCCGCGCAGCTCGCGATACGACGAGTCGACGCAGTACAGCGCGCGCAGGAACACCAGCGGTGTCATGCCCGAGAACACCCCCCAACGGTTCTCGCCACGCGGCGCGAACTCGCCGATCAGGATCGTGTCGCCCTCCGGCCCGTGGCCCGCTGCGGCCAGACCCGCCCACGCCGCGTCCACCATCCGGCGGTACATGCGCGGGCTGTTCTCGACCGCGAGATCGCCGGGAACCCCCTGGGGGGCGAGGCTCGGCCCGTAGTTGGGCTCGTTCCAGATCGACCAGAATCCGACCCGCGGCAGGTCGCTTGGCGCGCCCGGAACAAGCTCACCGGCGCTCGGATCAAACGCCCCGCTGTACCGGGTCGCCAGGGCCTGCACGAACGCCCCGTACGCGGCCGGCGACGGCTCCCAGTTCGGGTTGCTGTTTCCCTTCGGTCGCCCGGGCCCGAGCGCCCAGCGGGGCGCGCCGCCCATCAGATCGAGGTCGACGGTCAGCGCGTCCCGGCGGGCATCGACCACGATCTCGTCCCACAGCCTCCAGTTCGCGGCAGGGTACGACGCGGGGTCTGACGGGTTGAAACCCTCCGGCGGGTGACCAGCACCCGGAGCGGGCGCAATCGCGTCCCACGGCATCGACACCCGGACGACGTCGGCGCCGAGCGCTCGCATTCGCTCGAGCGTGCCTGCCGGATCGGCCTCGAGGTGCACGTCATCTTCGATCATCGACACCTGGGTCGACGAGGCGCGCGCCGGCGCGGCTCCCGTCAAGATCGCCGCCGCCGCCACCACGGTGCCGAGCAGCAGCGCCGCGGTAAGCCGGCTCCACAGCACGACTGCTACCCGACCTTCACCTTCGCCGTGCGGCTGTAGACCGTGTCCGCGTCGCCCGGAACGATCAGGCTCGGCGTCAGCAGCGGATCACCCGGCGGATAGGACCAGGCCAGCCGGACCGACCCGCTCGCCGGGAACGTCATCCGCAGGTCGAAGTACCCGCGCGTGTTCGTGACCGTCACCGTCCGGATCGTGGTGAACGATCCGCTCGACCCCCGCTGGAACTGGATCTGCACCTGCTGCGGGGTGCCGGCGGTGTCGAGGCGAGCGAAATGCGCCGGTCGCAGGCATCCCCAGACCTCGAGCGACTGGCCGCGTCGCGACGATGTGACCGGCAGGAACAGCGGCAGCCGGTAGGCGTTGTAGCCGGGCTTGCGTGCGCCGTTGTAGAAGATCAGGCCGCTGGCAAAGCCCCCGTACTCGGGCACGTTCTTGACCGGGTTCGGGTCGTACAGCAGGAACTGCATCGAGTTGGCGATGCGCGAGTTGCGCCACGACAGGTACTCCGCCCAGTTGCTGTAGTACGCCGCCGTCGACGGCGAGACGAAGTGGGCGGAGCTGTGGTTCGGCGGGTTGGTGATGTAGCCGTACTCGTTGTTGTAGATCGGGAAGCGCTTGCCGGAGCCGTAGATCCGCTGGATACGGTCGACCGTCTGCGCGAGTCGCGGCAGCTCGCTGAACTCCGTGAAGTCCGGATCGGTGGAGCTCGCCTGGGTCGGCGGGCGGTTGATCGGGTACGGGTGGGTGGCGAACCCCGAGGCGTTGAACAGCGCGGGGTTCTTCCGGCGGAAGCTGCGCGATCCGGCGGCGTTCGTCGGGCACCCCACGGCCGCGGCCGCGCCGCCGCGGAGCTCGCGATACGACGAGTCGACGCAGTAAAGCGTGCGGATGAACTGGAGCGGCTTGGTCTGGCCGAAGTTGCCGGGATAGCCCTGCGGCGCCGCCCGGCTGGGCTTCCCGCTTGTCCCGCGGGCGGCGAGGTTTCCGACCACGATCGTGTCCCGGCCGTGGCCGGTCAGCCCGAGCGCGCTCCAGCCCGCCTCGACCAGGCTCCGATACTCCGGCGCCCCCGACGGCACGGTAGACCCCTTGATCGCCTGCGGCGCGAGATCCTCGCCGAAGTTCGGCTCGTTCCACAGCTCCCAGAAGTTCACCCGGGGAAGGTCGCCGGCGCTGCCGTGGACGATCGCGCCGACCGTCGGGTCATAGCTGCCGCTGTACCGCGTCGCCACCGCCTCGACGAACGAGAAGAACGCCGACGCCGACGGCTTCCAGGCCCCGGCGTAGCTCGACGGGGTGCCGGCGGGGACGCCCGGGGCGCTCGCCCACAGCGGTGCGGGCCCGGTCAACGAGAAGTCGACGGCGATCCCGTCAGCGTGCGCGTCCTGCACGATCTGGTCGTAGATGCTCCAGTTCGCGGCCGGGTAAGAGGCCGGATCGGACGCCTTGAAGCCCGCCGGCGGCCGCTGAGCCGGCGCCACCGTGTTCCAGGCGAGCGTGACGCGTACGGCACCGACCCCGAGCTCGCGCAGCGTCAGCAGCGTCGAGCCGGGCGCGGTCAGCATCCGGGAGTCGTCCTGGAAGATCCCGACCTGATTCGTTTGCGCGCCCGCCGCCGCCGGGAGGGACAGGAACCCGGCCCCCGCCAAGGCCGCGGCCAGGGACAGACCCACCGCGAGCCGCATCAGGAATCGCATCGCAGAACAACAACAGGGCTCCGCGAGCGAAGTTGCGCCCTCCGCCGGCAGGCTAATGCCGGTCTAATGAATCGTGACCGGCGCGACCCGGCTGTAGATCTGCCCGGTGGGAGACGACCACGCGGTCCGCACCGATCCGCTCGAGGGGAACGTCACGGACGTGTTGAAGTAGCCGTACTTGTCGGTGATCGTGACGCGGCCGATCGTCTTGAACGCACCGCCGCTCGCAGGCTTGAACTGGATGAGGACTACCTGCGGCGTCTTCGACGAGGACAGCTGCCAGTGAGCCGGCCGCACGTCGCCCCACACGTCGAGGGCCTTGCCCTTCTTACCCGAGGAGTTGGGCAGGTACAGCGGCATCCGGAACGCGTCGTACATCGGGTCCTTCGGCTTCCCGTTGGTGAATTCCAGCCCAGTGTCGAAGCCACTACCGCCCGGCTGGCCCGGCGGCGGCGGATCGCTGAGCAGGTACTGATCCCACGACGCGACCCGCGGGTTGCTCCAGCTGATGTACTCGGCCCAGTTCAGGTAGTAAGCGGCGAGTGTCGGGGAGATCGCGCGCTGGATCGTCTCGGGCGGGTTGGTCTGATAGCCGAACTCGGTGTTGTAGATCGGGAACCGGGCGTCCAGCCCGTACGCCTTCTGCGCTCCATCGAGCGTCGCCTCGAGGTCTGGGAGCTTCGGGAGATCGGCGTAGTCGGGCTCGTTGGCCGTGGGGACGTTCGGCGTCACCTGACCCTGGGGGTAGGGGTGGACGGCAAATCCACTGGCGTGGAACAGCCCCGGGTGCTGGCTCGGGAACGCCTTGGACGCTGATGCCGTCGCCGGGCAGCCGCGCAGGGTGGCGGCGGTCCCGGTGAGCGGGTGGAACGACTGGTCGACGCAGTAGAGCGCGCGGATGAAGCGGAGTGGCACCATCCCCGAGAAGTTGCCCGGCTGGTCGCCGGTGGTCTGGCCGCGCGGCGCGACCTCGCCGATCACGATCTGGTCGCCGCTATGCCCGGTTTGCCCGAGCGCGGTCCAGGCGGCGTCGACGAGCTCGCGGTAGAGCAGGGGGGAGACCTCGACCGTTGAGTGGTCGACCGCCTGAGGGGCCAGCTGCGCGCCGTAGTTCGGCTCGTTCCAGATCGACCAGAACCGCACGGCGGGCAGCGCAGAGCTGGCTCCGGGAGGCGTGTAATGGCCGCTGTAGCGTTTGCCCACCGCCTGCACGAACTCGCCGTAGTCCTTGGCCGAGGGCTCCCAGGCGCCGAGGAAGTAGCCGGTGGTGCCTGCCGGGACGGCCGGCCCGGTCGCCCACAGCGGTGCGGGCGCCTCGAGCGCGAGGTCGACGCCCATCCCGCGCGCAGCCGCGGCGCGGATGACGGCGTCGTACCCCGCCCACAGCGGCGCCGCATAGGCCGCGGGATTGGTGGCGTCAAAACCGGCCGGCTGCGTGTGCCCGAAGGGGTCCGGAGTCAGCTCGTTCCACGGCATGAATATCTTCACGTCGTCGACGCCGATGGCCTTGAGCGCATCGAGGGTCGGTCCGGGGCTAGTGAACAGCTGGGACTGAGCCTCGAAGATCGTCTCCATCGGCTGCGCCCTCGACGACGAAGTGTCCTGCGCTTTTCCGCCTCCGCCACACGCGCCCACGACCACCGCGACGGCCAGGGCGCACAGCCCCAGGGCCACTCTGAGCGCAGATGTCGAGCGCGGCAACCGGCGGAGGATGGGCGCGAAGGTTCGTGTCAACAAGATGGCGCGATGGGCTCCGGGGAGCGGTCGGGGGGCAACGGGTCGGTGTTCAATCCCGCTCTAGAATGCGCGCGGATGCTCGTCCCGGCCCGCTCGGACGCCGCAGTGGCGGCCCGGACCTCTAGGGCGCTGAGGGTAGCAAGCAGTTCGGTCGAGGCGTGGCTCCTCGCCGGCGTGGTGGTCGTCGGGGCGTGGCTCCGATTCTCAACACTGGGTGCCCAGAGCTACTGGTTCGACGAGGCTCAGGCTGCCCATGAGCTGCATCTGTCGTTCGGCTCGATGCTGAACTCGATGGTCGTCCACGAGACCAACCCGCCGCTGTATTTCGTGCTCGGCTGGCTGTGGGCACGCGTATTCGGGACCGGCGAGGTCGGGCTGCGTTCGCTGTCGGCGCTGGCCGGCACGGCGGTGATCCCGGTTGCCTACCTGTGCGGACGCGAGCTCGTCTCCCGGCGCGCCGGGCTACTCGCCGCGGGGCTGACCGCGCTCAGCCCGTTCATGATCTGGTACTCGCAGGAGGCCCGCGAGTACATGCTCCTGGCATTGCTGTGCGGCGCGTCGCTGCTCTATTTCGCGCGCTCTTGGCACGATCCGTCGCGCCGGAACGTGGCACTGTGGGGGGTGTTCTCGGCGCTCGCGGTCCTGACCCACGCGTTCGCCGGCTTCCTCGTCGCGCCCGAGGCGTTGTGGCTCCTGTACGTGATCCGCGACCGCATGATCGCGGTCGCGGTGGGGATCGTGGCGGCGGTGCAGCTCGCGCTGACGCCGTTGCTGTTCAACCACGCAACGAAGAGCCTGCTCGGCTTCATCACCGCCACGCCGCTTCACCTCCGGATCCAGCAGGTGCCGGTGGCGTTTGGACTCGGAACGCTGTACGAGAGCCCGGGCGTCCGCTACGGGCTGCTCGGCGCCGCAGTCCTCGTCGGAGCGTGCATCGTCTTGCTGCTGGTCGGAGCAGACGCGAGCGAGCTCCGAGGCGCGGGCGCCGCGGCCGCGCTCGCCGCGGTGGTCCTGCTCGTGCCGCTCGTGCTCGCGCTGCTCGGCGAGGACTACTACATCCCGCGGGCGCTCATGCCGGCGTGGATACCGCTGGCGGTGGTAGTCGGAGCCGCGTGCACGGCGCAGCGGGCGCGTGCGCCGGGGGCGGTCCTCGCTGTGGTCCTGCTCGCGAGCTTCGTGTACGCCCAGGTGAAGATCAGCGAAAACGCCCAGTACCAGCGCCCCGACTGGCGCGGCGTCGCCCGAGCGCTCGGGCCGGCAAGGGCCACCCGCGCGATCATCGCCAACGACGGCTCGGCCGCCACGGATCCGCTCGCGATCTACTTGCCCGGGGTCCCGTGGACCAGCGCGCCGACCGGACCGGTGACCGTCGACGAGGTCGACGTCGTCGGGCACCGGTGGCAGATGGTCGGCCACCCGCTGCCCGCCGGCACCCGTCTCGTGAACACCAAGTCGGTCGACGACTTCTTGGTCGCCCGGTTCTCGATCGGCGGCGCGCGCGCCTTGAGCCAGCCGCAGATCACGGCGCTGGCCGGGCAGCTGCTCACACCGGCGGTCCCCGGCGCCGCCGTGCTCGTCCAGAGCCCGCGCGCGCCCCGTTAGAAAAGCGGGCCGCGCGTGGTCGTCGTCCTCCTCCACAACCGCTACCGGACGACTGGGGGAGAGGAGCGCGCCGTCGCGCAGATCGCCGCGTTGCTGAGCCGCCGCGGCCACGACGTCGAGGTGCTCGAGCGCTCGAGTGCGACCACCGGGCGCGGCAAGGCGGCGGCCGGCCTGCTCTCAGGCGGCCTCGATCCCGATGCGGTCGGCCGGATCGTGCAGGCCAAACGCGCGGACGTCGTCCACGCCCACAACATCCATCCGACGCTCGGGTGGCGCGCGCTCGCCGCCGCCCGGACCGCCGGTGCTCGGACGCTGCTCCATCTCCACAACTTCCGGCTGTTCTGCGCGATCGGCATCTCCTACCGTGACGGCGCGCCGTGCTTCCGCTGCCGCGGCGCCGGCACGCTGCCGGGCGTGCGGCTCCGCTGCCGGGGGTCGCTGCCCGAGGCGATCGTGTACGCCGCGGCCCTCCATCGGCAGCAGCCCCGGCTGTACGAGCACGTCGATCAGTTCGTGACGGTCAGCGAGGCGACCGCGAGGCGTCTGCGCGACTTGGGGCTCCCGCCCTCGTTAACCGCCACGTTGCCCAATTTCATGCCCAACGACGCCTTCGCCACGGATTCGCGCGCCGGCGCCGGCGAATTCGCGCTGGCAGCCGGGCGCCTGACCGAGGAGAAGGGGTTCGACACCGCGATCGCGGCCGCGCGCGCCGCGGGCGTCCCGCTCGTGATCGCCGGGACGGGACCAGACGAGGCGCGGCTGCACGACCTCGCCGCCGGAGCGGACATCCGCTTCACCGGCCTGCTCGCGCCCGAAGCGCTGGCCGAACTGCGCGCCCGGGCCGCCGTCGCGCTAGCGCCCTCCCGATGGGAGGAGCCGTGCCCGTTCTCGGTGCTCGAGGCACTCGCGGCCGGGATTCCGGTCCTTGCCTCCGACCGCGGCGGCCTGCCCGAGCTGGTGGGCGAGGACGCGACCCTGCCGGCGTCCGACCCGGCGGCCTGGTCGGACTCCCTCAAACAGCTCTGGCAGAACCCCGGTCTCAGGGCCGAGCGAGGTGCGGCTGCGCTGACACGCGCCCGCGAGCGGTTCGGCGAGGATCTCTTCTACGACCGCCTCATGGCGCTATATGGCGCCGATTCTGCATAACCTTGCGCCGATGACGCGACGGGTGATCACAGTGCTCTCGCTGGTCTGCGCACTCGCCGCAGGCCCAGCGGCCGCTGTCGCCGCGGCCGCATCCGGCGATACCCCGCGGGCCGCGATCGCCGACTGCTCGGCCAACGACCGCCTCACTCAGCATTACTCGTCGGCCACGCTCACAGCCGCGCTCGCCCAGCTCCCGGCGGACGTGCGGGAATACAGCGACTGCTACGACGTGATCGAGAAGCAGCTGTTCGCCCAGCTCGGAAAGAGCTCGACCGGGGCCTCCGGCGGTGGCTCGAGCTCGGGCGGCTCGGTGCTCCCGACCTGGCTGTTGATCGTGATCATCGTGCTTGCCCTCGCGGCGCTCACGTTCGGCGCGCTCGCGATTCGTAACCGGCGCGCGCAGCAATCGGCTGGCGGCCCCGGCGACCAGGGTGGGCCGGACGACCAGGGCCCGGCCGGCGGAGGTGGACCAGACGGTCCCGGCTCGTCCGGCTGAGGTTGTCCACGGGTGCCGAGGCGGGCGGTCGCGGGCTAACGTCGCCGACGGGCACCTGGAGGGCGGGGGACGGCGGCCGGCGGCGCCTCGACCCCCAAAAGAACCTGCATAACGCGCCGATCGAGCCGATCCCGGCGCACCGTGGCGCATTGCGCATGTGGGGCATGCACGACGCGCCGCGGTCGAGCCGGAGCGCGTCGAATGGCGCGGTATGCATGATCGGGACGCGCCGCGACCAGGCCCGCCGCGGACCCGCCGCGACCAGGCCCGCCGCGGACCGCGTCGCGACCCGGTCCGCCGGCGCGCCACCACCTCTCCGAGATGCCCGCTGTTGACGTTCGCCGGCGACTGCTGCGGGTCAGACCCCGAACGAGCCGGGGTCTGACCACGCGCAGATCGAATACGACTACCTGACGGTGATCTTCTGGGACCGGCTGTACACCGTCCCGCCACCGAGCAGCGGGTCACCGGTCGGATAGGTCCACGCGAGCCGCACCGAGCCGCTCCGCGGGAACGCCAGGTGGGTGTCGAAGTACCCGCGGACGTTATGGATCGCGACGGTCGCGACCGTCGTCCACGCGCCCTTCGAACCGGACTGGAACTGAACGAGGACGCTCTGCGCCTTGCCCGTGTCCAGCTTGGCGAAGTACGCCGGCCGGACGCCGCCCCAGACCTCGAGCTTGCGGCCCTTGCGGGTCGACGTATGCGGCAGCCACAGCGGCACGCGGTACGCGTCGAAACCGGGCTTGTGGCTCCCGTTGGGGTTCTCGAGGCCGGTGTCGAAGTACGCCGGCGGCTTCTGGTCGATCAGCTGGTACTGGGAGTAGCTGTCCAGGCGTCCCTGGTGGTAGCTGATGTACTCCGCCTCGTTCATGTACAGGGCGGCGTTCGCCTGGCTGACGCCCTCGTGGGGGTCAGGCGGCCGGGTCCGGAAGCCGTACTCCGTGTTGTACACCACAAAATGGGTGTGCGAGCCGTAGATCCCGTTCAGGCGATCGAGCGTGCGCTCGAGTCGCGGGACCTCGGGCAGATCGACGAAGTCGGGGTCAGCCGGATTGCCTGCGCACAGGTTGCGCCCACACAGGTGGGTGGGCACGTTCGGCGGCGACGCCTCCTCGTAGGGGTGCGCGGCGAAGCCGCTGGCCGAGAACAGCGCCGGATTCTGCTTGCGGAAGGCACGCGAGCCGGCCGCCGTGGTCGGGCACCCTTGCGCCCGTGCCGCCGCGCCGCGCAGCTGCCGGTAGTTTGAATCCACGCAGTACAGAGACCGCACGAAGATCAGCGGCTTCATGTTGGCGAATACGCCCCAGGTCGCGTTGCCGTGCGGCGTGACCTCGCCGAACACGATCTTGTCCGACCGGGTGGTGTGGCCGGTGGCGCTAAGCGACCCCCAGGCCGCGTCCACCAGGCCCCGATAGATGCTGGGGCTGTTCGGGGTCGACTGGTTGCGTCCGGTGCCCTGGGGGGCGATGTCGTAGCCGTAGTTCGGCTCGTTCCAGATTGACCAGAAGCTGACGCGCGGGAGGCCCTTGTAGGAGCCGCTGTAGCGGGTGCCGACGGCCTTGACGAAGTATCCGTATTCCTTCGCCGACGGCTTCCAGTCGGCCCGGAAGTAGCCGGTGGTCCCGCGGGGCGCGCCCGAGCCCGTCGCCCACAATGGAGCGGGTCCGTTGATCGTGAAGTCCACGGCGATGTGGTCGGCCGCGGCCACGCGTACGACGTTGTCGTAGGGCGCCCAGCCGCCGGCCGGATAGGCCGCCGGATTGGTTGCGTCGAAGCCTTTAGGACGAGTGGTCGACAGCGCCGAGGGCGCGATCGCGTTCCAGGTGAGGTTCACCCGGACCATGCCGACACCGAGGTCCCGCAGGGTCTGCAGGGTCCCGGAGGGATCGCCGAGGACCTGGGGATCGGCCTGGAAGACCGCCACCTGCGTCGTCGACGCAGCGGCGGGAGCAGCATTGAGCGCCGCCATGCTCGTGAGCAATGCGGCTATGGGGAGTAAGCGTCTGATAATTCGCACGGTACAAGCAACTACCCGGAACCTCTGAAGTTGCGCCGCGCGGTTACCGGCCTGCAACCCGGCGCCCACTAAACCGCCTCTACACTGGCCCCCATGGCCTCAGAGCGCCAGATCCACGTGGGCGGGGTCCCGATCGGCGGAGGCGCGCCCGTTGCGGTCCAGACCATGACCAAGACCGAGACCGCCGACCTGGCCGCCACGATGGCCCAGATCCGCACGGTCGCTGATGCCGGCGCCGACATCGTCCGCGTCGCGGTCCCCCGCGAAAAGGACGTCGAGGCGCTCAAGACGATCGTCGCCGACTCGCCGATCCCGGTGATCGCCGACATCCACTTCAACTACACGCTGGCTTTGAAGGCGCTCGACGCCGGCGCCCACTGTGTCCGGCTCAATCCCGGCAACATCGGCGGGCCCGACAAGGTCGCGCTTGTGACGAAACGCGCAAACGAGCTCGGCACGCCGTTGCGGATCGGCGTCAACTCGGGATCGCTTCCGGCCCACCTGCGCGACCTCGAGTTCGAGAACCCGGTCGAGGCGCTCGTCAGCGCCGCGGTTGAGTTCGTCGAGCTGATGGAGCGTCTCGAGTTCACGAACTTCAAGGTGTCGATGAAGTCGACGAGCGTGCCCAACACGATCGCGTCGAACCGGCTCCTGTCCGAGCGAATTCCCTACCCGCTCCACCTCGGGATCACCGAGGCGGGCACGAAGTGGTCGGGCTCGCTGAAGTCCGCGGTCGGCCTCGGGACGCTGCTCGCCGATGGCATCGGCGACACGATCCGGATCTCGCTCTCGACCTTCCACGCCGAGGAGGAGGTCAAGGTCGCCTGGGAGATCCTCAAGGCGCTCAAGCTACGCGAGCGCGGGCCCGTGCTGATCGCGTGCCCGACGTGCGGCCGCCTCCAGTTCGACATGGACACCGTCGTCGCCGAGGTCGAGCGCCGCCTGGCGCAGTACGACGACCCGATCGAGGTGTCGGTGCTCGGGTGTGCCGTGAACGGCATCGGCGAGGCCCGGCATGCCGACTTCGGGATCACCGGCGCCAAGGACATGGGCATGATCTACTCCCGCGGCGAGCCGCTCAAGAAGGTCCGGACCGAGGATCTCGTCGACGAGCTGTTCGCGGAGATCGACAAGTACTACGCCGCCGGCAAGAAGGTCGTCCGCGACGAGTCCGCGGCGGCCGAGGCGCAAGCCTGGCTCGCCGAGAACGAGGACGAGACGGCGATGACGCCCGAGCGCCTCGCGGCGATGGAAGCCGCGGCCGCGCTCGACAAGGACGCGTCACCCGTAGCGGGCCGCCGGTTCACTCGGGCTTAGTTAGGCCGCTTCGCGGCATCCATGGGGCCAAGCGGGCCCGTCCGGACGGGGCACAAGGCCCCACGGATGTCGAGCGAAGCGAGACCCTAACTAAGAGACGGCCGCGAACCCCTCGGCCACCTTCGGCCAGTTGACGACGTTCCACCACGCGTCGAGGTAGTCGGGCCGGCGGTTGTTGTAGGTCAGGTAGTAGGCGTGCTCCCACACGTCGTTGCCGAGCAGCGGGGTCTTGCCGTCCGAGATCGGGCTGTCCTGGTTGGCGGTCGACAGCAGCGCCAGCCCCGAGCCGTCGTGGACGAGCCACGTCCAGCCCGAGCCGAAGCGCTTGACGCCATTGTCCTTGAACTTCGCCTTGAAGTCGTCGAACGAGCCGAACGCGGCGTCGATCGCGGCGCGCAGGTCGCCGTCCGGCTCCCCGCCGCCGTTGGGCGACATCCACTCCCAGAACTTCGAGTGGTTAGAGTGGCCGCCCGCCTGGTTGCGGACCCCGGCCTGCTTGTCTGAGGGCAGCTTGTCGAGGTTCTTGAGGACCTCGTCGACCGGCTTATCAGCCCATTCGGTGCCCTCGAGCAGCCCGTTGGCCGCGGTCACGTAGGCCTGATGGTGCTTGTCGTGGTGGAGGTGCATCGTCTGCTCGTCGATCGTCGGCTCGAGAGCGTTGTAGTCGTACGGCAGCGGCGGAACTTCGTAGGCCATCGACTGCTCCTTGCATGAGGTTCTTCGGGACGGGACTCCTTCTATCACGCCCGGGTACGCTGCGGTTGTTGTGACGCGCCTTTCCACCTATTTCCTGCCTACCGAGCGCGAGCCGCCGGCCGACGCCGAGGCCATCTCGCACAAGCTGATGGTCCGCGCCGGCCTGATTCGACAGGTCGGGGCTGGGTTCTGGAGCTGGCTGCCGGCCGGCTACCGCGTGCACCAGAAGGTCGTCCAGATCGTCCGCGAGGAGATGAATGCGATCGGCGGCCACGAGATGCTGATGCCGGTGCTCCAGCCCGCCGAGCTCTGGCGCCGCACCGGGCGCTACGGGATCGAGGAGCTGTTCAAGCTCAAAGACCGCCGCGGCGCCGATCTCGTCCTGGCCATGACCCACGAGGAGGTCGTCACCACCCACGTGGCGGCGGCGGTCAAGTCCTACCGCGACCTGCCGCTGCTGCTCTACCACTTCCAGGTCAAGGAGCGCGACGAGCCCCGTCCCCGCGCCGGCGTCCTGCGCACGCGCGAGTTCATCATGAAGGACTCCTACAGCTTCGATCGCGATCCGGCGGGACTCGAGCTCGCCTATCAGAACCACGTCGTCGCCTACGACCGGATGATGGACCGGATCGGGCTTCAGTGGTACCGCGTCGAGGCCGACGTGGGGATGATGGGCGGGAGCGGCGCGCACGAGTACATGGCGCCGTGTCCGGCAGGCGAGAACGATGTCGCCGTGGCGGACGGCTATGCCGCCAACGTCGAGGTGGCGAGCGCTCAGGCCCAGCCCGTGCCGCTCGAGCCCGCCCTGGACGCGCCTCAGCTTGTCGCCACGCCGGGAATGACCACGATCGAGGCCGTGGCCACCGAGCTCGCGGTGCCGGCCGGCGCGCTGCTCAAGGCGTTTCCCGTGATCGTCGACGGCGACGCGATGAAGCTCGTGGTTGTGCGCGGCGACCATCGGGTCAACGAGATCAAGCTGAGAGGCGCGCTCGGGACGGAGTTCCGCCCCGCCCATCCCGATGAGGTGTCGGCGCGCCTCGGTCCGCCGGGGTACATCGGCCCGGTCGGGGCCCAGATGCCGATTCTGCTCGACGACGGCGTTGCGTCCGGCGGGTACGTGGTCGGGGCCAACGAACCGGACGCCCACCTGCGCGGCGTGGAGCCCGGTCGAGACTTCCCGTTCGAGCGGGTCGACGTCCGCGCGGTCGTGGCCGGCGACACCGTCGACGGCCGCACGATCCGGATCGAGCCGGCGATCGAGGTCGGCAACATCTTCAAGCTTGGCATTCGGTACTCGGAGCCACTCGGCGCTCGCTACCTCGACGAATCGGGCAAGGAGCAGCTGATCTGGATGGGCTGCTACGGGTTCGGACCGGCGCGCGCGGCCGCCGCGGCCGTCGAGCAGTACGCCGACGAGCAGGGGATCTCGTGGCCGCGGGCGATCGCGCCGTTCGACGTCGAGCTCGTCGCGGTGGGCAAGGAGGGGACCGAGGAGCGGGCGTTCGCCGACGGCCTGTACGGCGAGCTGATGGAGCTCGGCCTCGAGGTGCTCTACGACGATCGAGACGCCGGACCGGGGGAGAAGTTCACCGACGCCGAGCTGCTCGGATGCCCGCTCCGGGTCACGGTCGGACGGCGGACGCTGGGGTCCGGAGAGGTGGAGGTCCAGATCCGGCGAGGCAGGGAGAGCAGCAGCGTCCTGCTCGAGGACGCCGCCGAGGGGATCGCCGCGCTGTGGCGCGACCTGCCCTGACCGCTCGACCCGCGGTTCGGTGAGCCCTCACGTCTCCAAGCGCCGTCTGACCGGCATCGACCGTTCCGGGCCGGCGCCCGAGGCCACGCTGTCCGGCCATCCGCTCAACCCGTGGACCATCCCGAATCTCGTCGACTACGTCAGGCTGGCCGCGATCCCGGTGTTCCTGGTGGTCGCCCTTTCGAGCGACGACGGCATGGATGCGCTCGCGGTCGTGCTGTTCGGCGTGATCGGGTGGTCCGACTATCTCGACGGGTTCCTCGCGCGGCTGACCGGCCAGTACAGCCGCCTCGGCGCGCTGTTGGACCCGCTCGTCGATCGGCTGCTGATCGTCTCGGGCATGGTCGTGTGCTGGCATTTCTCGCTGCTTCCGAAGTGGGCGATCGCGATCGTGATCGCGCGCGAGCTGTTCATGCTCGTGGCCAGCCGCTACGCGCTCTCGCGCGGGCTCGAGATCCAGATCAACTGGGCGGGGCGGATCGGTGTCGCCCCGATCGCCGGCGCCCCGTTCTTCGCGATGGCCGGCGTCCACTGGCTGGCGCTCATCCTGCTGTACGTCGGGATGGCGTTCGGGCTGACCGCAACCGTGCTGTACGTGCGTAGCGGGGCGCGGGAGCTGCGCGCTCGCAAGGCTCGCGAGGAGCGCGAGAACGACCCGGCCGAACTCTCAAGTTGAACTTGAGCCTCCGAGTTTGCCAGGCTATACTGCTCGCTTCGCCACTCCGACCCGGAAGCACCCGGAGGTCTGCTCTACATGGATACGTTTCCCGATCTGGGCTCACTGACCGATCAGGAGCTCAAGGA
>Ga0335078_10009011_pt1 | contig 14809 bp, 11 predicted proteins | sample Lox_Sample_32_FD_206711 | JGI IMG/M metagenome (GOLD analysis project Ga0335078, IMG submission 206711) | Soil microbial communities from Loxahatchee National Wildlife Refuge, Florida, United States - Lox_Sample_3.2 | ecosystem: Environmental > Terrestrial > Soil > Wetlands | place: USA...
CGGAGCCTGCGCCGCGCGGAGCTGGCCGGCCCGACTTGGGCATTGCTTTGCTCGAGCGAGGCCTTCAGGCGAATCCAGAGTACTGGCGATTCTACGAGGACCTGGGGTTCGTCTATTACTTCGAGCTAAAGGATTACGCGAAGGCGGCGCAGGCGTTCGCGGAAGGAGGTAAGAATCCCGGCGCGCAAATCTGGATGAAGGTGATGGCGGCGAAAATAGCGGCGGAGGGCGAGTCGCTTTCGACTTCGATTTTTTTGTGGAACGACGTTTATCAGACGGCGAATGATCCGGCGGTAAAGGAAAACGCGCTGCTGCACCTGCAACTGCTGCGCGTAGAAGAAGATTGCAAGCAGCTCGACGCGCTTGCAGATGAGTTTCAGAAACGCCTGGGACGGCGGCCGACGCGCGTGAACGAGTTGATCCAGGCGGGATTGTTGCCGAGATTACCGGTGGATCCGAAGGGGTATCCGTACGTGTTTGGGCCGGACGGAAAAGCGGCGCTGAATTTGGATAGCCCGCTGCTGGAGCAGCAACTCCTCAATCAGAGCTCCAAATAGAAAAGGCGCATTCGTGCCGTTACGGGCATGCGAAGACACGCAGGCGGAAACCTGTGGTGTGCCACGTCTCTGCTAGTTAGAGCCTTGCTCGGTCTTTTCGGTTTGCTCGATGGTGCAGAGGAGCGTCATCTGCGGGTCGATGACGAGCTTGCGGGGCGGAACTTTCGCGGTGAAGTGGAAAGAGGTTTCGGGGTTGGCGGCGACCACGGAACCAAGATACATGAGGTGGCCTGACTCCGATTTGGCGTAGAGTGGGACGCTGGTGATGAAGGAGCGCGGCACTTCGGTTTGGAAGAGTTTGCCACGCACGACGATGCCCTTGTCCGTCTGATGCGTCGAGAACTCGACGCGGTAGTGCGGGATGCCGGTGCCGCGGACCCACTGTTCAAAAAACCATTCCATGGAGCGGCCGCCTTCGAGGTCCATCGCAGGGGTCATGACCGCTTCGACTTCGTGCTGCAAATCCTCGGTGGAAAGCGCGCGATAGGCATACTTCTGGGCGAGGTCGCGCAGAAATGCGGCGAAGCGCGCGTCAGGATCCTTGGCGCCGGGCTGGCGCAGCATTTCGCGCAGCATGTGCATGACCCAGGAGCCCTTGCTGTAGATGACGTCTTCGAAGCCACTGGGAGATTTGGAAGAAATCAGGCGATTGCCGATGGCCAGCGCGCCAATCGCGCCGGGGGGCTGGTCGGACCCGGCCGGCTTTTCTTCGAGTTGCTTGCGGTAACGCTCGAGCCAGAGGCGCAGCGCGTGCTGGGAGGGCTTGCGGCTGTCGGCAAACATCAGCGCGAGATAGTTGGCGATGGCCTCATCAATCCACTGATCGCGATAGCTGGACCAGCCGACGACGTTGCCCCACCACTGATGCGCGACTTCATGATAGGGAACGATGTCGGTGAAGGCCTCCTGGTGGCTGGCGGAGAGACCGGCGCGGTTCTGCACTTCCGGCGGCAAGAAGGAAAAAGTCGAGAGATAGAGCAGACCGGGCCAGCCCTGTCCGAAGGTGCCGGGAATTTGCGAGACGCTGAGCGTGTGAAAGGGAAGCGGCCCGCTATAGGTTTCGTAGAAGCGGATGGAGGCATCGATGTCCCTACTGAGCTGCTTGAGCGCGTCAGCGGGGTTCGGCGGCGGCGGAGGCTCCATAGCGGCGCGGCTGCGGCCCTCGGTTAAGTTAAAGGGAACATCGACCGCAGGCAGCGCCGGGCGCGGAGGGCTGAGGCGGGCGGTCAGGGCGTCTTCGAGCTGGCGATTGGCGTAGACGTCGATGGTGCGGGCGTCGGTCGCGAGGGAAGTGGAGGCGTATTCGCCCAGATTGAAGCCGGCGATGGAGAGTGGTTTGGCGCTGCGCCAGTGGCCGACGCGAAAGTCGCCGGAGGTTTGCTCGTCAAGTTTCTCGCCGGTGGCGACGAGCTTCAGGTGGCGGGGCCAGCGCATGGTCAGGTCGTAGGATGCGAAGTCCGCCTGGTCGCCGAGATGGGGATACCAGCTTTCGCGCGCGCCGACAAAGAGGACGCCGTTGCCGGCATTTTCGATGACGTTGCCGCGGTAGTGCAGGCGGAGGGTAAAGTCGCGGCCCTTTTGCGTGGGTTCCCGGAGGACGACATGAAGGTAGTCGTTGCCGCGAAGGCTGCGTTCTTGCGGGTTCAGGCCTTCGTTCTGGAAATACTCGAGAGGCCTGCCTTGTTCGTCGGTGACGGAGTCGGTGTGGAGAGCGCGAGAGAGCTGAAAAGTAAGAATGCGTTCGCCGGAGACTTCCGCGTGCACGTGGACGGAGGCGGTGGCCTCCAGGGAGTTGTCGGGCGCAACGGTCGTGTCGATCGTGTAGTCGAGCGCGTGAAATTCGATGGGCGGGGGCGTGGCGCCGGGCACGCTGTAGGAGGCCCAGATGTCGTAATAGGTGTAATTGCCGCCTTTGCGCCGCTGGCCAAGAAGGACTTGCTCGCGGCGCTGGGTGTCGAAGAGAAAATCAAAGGAGCCCATTTCGACGCCATCGAATGTGGCATAGAAATAGGGCTTGGGAGTTTCTGAGAAGCGGTCTTCGAGGATGCGGAGGGATTGGGAGAGATTGAATTGCGCGAGGAAAGAATCGGAGCGAGCAGTGAAGTCGGCATTGCTTTGTGGCGTGAGCTTCGCGGATTGAAACTGGCGGAGAAGATCGTCGGCAGCGTCGTCGGTGAACCGTACGTAAGCGGAGACGAAGACCTGATCGAGGACCGTCGCGCCGAGAAAGTGGGCCATTTGCTGCTTTTCGACGGGCTCGCGCGGGAAGGCGAGGGCGTGGCCGCGGCCGGCGAAAAGGAAGCCGGTGATGCGGCCATCGAAAGGCGTCAGGAAGGCGAGTTGGCCGTCCTCGAAATAGATCTCGACGTCGCCACGGCGGAGTTCAATACGGTTGGAAGGGGCGAGTTGATAGACGGCGGCGGGATCGATGCGCAGAGCGTTGAGAGCGTCGTAAAGCTCGTGGGCGGGCCTGTCCGTAGCAGAGCAGAGGCAGGGTGTGGCAAGACACGAGAGGACAAAAGCTGCCACGACGGACTTCATATAAGAAAGTGTAGTCACATTCGGCATGACGTAACAAGAGTACGGAGGTTAGCGTGAGGAAGGGAATAAAATAGAAAGATGCGGTTACCGCCCCTAACGCGCCGAATTGTGCTTGCTACAGTCGCGCTGCTGCTGGGCGGCGCGGTGGCATGGCCGGATACGATTGTGCTCAAGAACGGGCGGCGCATTGTCGCCATGAACGTGCGGGAAGAGGGCGACAAAGTGACGTACGAAACGGCGGCCGGCGAATTGAGCTTGCCGAAGTCCATTGTAGATCACATTGAGAGGGGCGGGGGTGTGCCGATGGCGGATTCGCCCGCGGCCGCAGCGGCGAGTTTGGCGATTACGCCGCCGGCGCTGGCAGCGCCCAGCGGCGGCTCGGAGATCGAGAACGGCGCGGTGCATGACGGCGCCATCGACCGGGACTATATCGCGAAGTTGGAAAGCGCCGCGCGAGGCGGCGATCGGCGCGCAAACGCGGCAGCGGCGCTGGCACATCACATGGCATCCCAGTTCGAGCTTTCGCATGGCGACATGGAGCATGCGCTGGCCGACGAGCGTGCCGCGCTGACCTTTGCGCCGGAAGAGCCGGTGCTGTTGATGAATGTGGCGTACCTCCATTTGCGGCGAAGTGAATACAAGGAGTCGCTGGATTACCTGGAACGGGCGCGGCGTGTGGCGCCGGACAATGCGGACGTGGCCAAGCTCGCCGGCTGGGCCTACTACGGCATGAACAAGATGGATCAGGCGGTGGCGGAGTGGAAACGCGCGCTGGCGCTAAAGCCCGATCCGGAAGTGCAAGCGGCGCTGGAAAAGGCGCAGCGGGATAAGCAGGAAGAAGAGAGCTACAAGGAAAACGAGAGCAGCCACTTCACGCTGCGCTACAACGGGGCGGCAGAGCCGGCCTTGGCGCGCGACGTGCTGCGCACGCTGGAGGCGCACTTTTCGGCGATTGAGTCGGAGCTCAATTTCACGCCGCCGGATTCGATTGGCGTAGTCTTGTACACGCAGCAGGCGTTTGCGGACATCACGCGGGCGCCGGGCTGGGCCGGGGCCCTGAATGACGGGCGGATTCGTGTGCCGGTGCAGGGATTGAGCGGTGTGACGCCAGAGTTATCGCGCGTGCTGAAGCATGAGCTGACGCACAGCTTCGTGGCGCAGAAGACGCGCGGGCATGTGCCGACGTGGATTCAAGAAGGGCTGGCGCAGTGGATGGAAGGGAAGCGCAGCGGGGAGTATGCCGCGGTGCTGCTGCAGATTTATCAGCAGGGGCAGATGCCGGCGTTGAGTACGCTGGAAGGGTCGTGGATGGGCCTGTCGAGCGACGCGGCGAGCTACGCGTATGGCTGGGCGCTGGCCAGTATTGAGTGCATTGTGGAGAGCGGCGGGATGGGCGATGTGGAACGGATTTTGGAGCGACTGGGCAGTGGCATGACGACGGAAGCGGCGTTGCGCGACGTGCTGCACAGCAACTATGAGGATTTGACGCAGGCTACGGCGGAGTATTTGAAGAAGACCTACGGGCGCTAAAGCGGATTGACGCCTGGTACCGCCTTGCTGTGGCTTCTTTCTTCGCGGCTGGGCTTTCCGGAATTCGCGCTTGCAACGCCGGCCCGCCTGGAAAAGAGCCCGCGCAGAGCCAGATAAAGCCCTGGCAGGCCAAACAAAATGAATCCAAACGCTGGACCCGCCACGGCGCTGAGCCACGCGCCCCTAAAATGAATCTCAAAGGGCGTCCGGAGAACTTTCTTCAGCACGAGAAATAGATAGAACGCATAAAACAAAAATACGGTCCCACCAATCGCGCGAATCATTAGCCCGCGCGCTGGAATTGAGAAGCAGGCCACGGAAATCAGCACGCACAATCCCGCGCAAATCCAAGGAAGAAGACCTGGAGAACCTGGAATTGACACTACAAAAGCGCCCGCGAACACCAGCCAAAGGGCCCCTGAGATGCCTCGTGTGGCTCGACTCATGCTCTCATTTTAGCGGTCGCGTGATGGATATTACCGGCGTTGGCGGCATTCAGGGCGAAAGCAACAACGCGGCGAGCAACGCTGCGCGGGCGGGCATCGTGTTGATGAAGATGTGCTCGTGTGCAGAGTGCGCGCCCTCGCCGACGGCGCCGAGGCCGTCGAGTGTGGGGACGCCGAGCGCGCCCGTAAGGTTGCCGTCGGAGCCGCCGCCGGCCGTGCACTCGCCGAGCGACAGCCCCATTTGGGACGCGAGCAACTTGGCTTTGGCAAAAAGCGCAGCGCTTTGTTTGCGTTCGAGCGGAGCGCGATTGAAGCCACCACAAATTTCGAGGCGCGCGCCGGCAAGAACCGGACGCAGAGAACGCAAGCGGCGCTCCAGGTTGCGCATGTCCGCAATGCGCAGCGCACGAAGATCGAGGATAGCGCTGGCGCGTTCGGCGATGACGTTCGCGCGCGTGCCGCCTTCGATGATATCCGCGTTGATGGTCACGCCGCGGCGCGGGTCGTTCCAGTCGCGAATGCGCGTGAGCTGCGCCGCAAGCTCGTAAATGGCATTGATACCTTTTTCCGGGGCCAGACCGGCATGGGAAGCGCGGCCGTGAACAATGAGTTCGGCTTCGCCGACGCCTTTGCGGGCGGTCTTGATCAGACCTTGCGGTCCGAGCGACGGCTCCAGCACAAAGACGGCGTCGCTGCGGCGCGCTTCGCTTTCGATGAGCTTGCGGGAAGCATCGCTGCCAATTTCCTCGTCGGAAGTCCAGAGAAAGACCAGGCGATGGGTTAACGGAGCGTTGGTCTGCTGGAGGACGTCGAAGGCGAATAGGGCCTGCACGATCCCGGCCTTCATGTCGAAAATGCCGGGGCCATAAGCTTTTGTGCCCGTGACGCGGAACGGCATTCTTGCGAGCGCGCCGGAGGAGTAGACCGTGTCGTAGTGACCGAGTACCAGAAACTGTCCCGCCGGGCGCTTTTTCTGCGGCCACCACGTGACGCGGAGCTGATCGCCGCGATGCTTTTGCGCAATTTGCTCGACGCCGGCTCGGCGTCGGCGCCATTCGGCCGCCAGGATTTTGCAGCAGCGGTCGGCGGCGGCTTTTTCCAGGCTGGGAGATTCCACGCGTACCAGCCGCCCGAGCGTCGCGAGCATGTCTGGCAGGCGTTGTTTCAGAAGACGCAGAAAGTTGCGGGGATGGTGGACGTCCGTCATGGCCGCGACATGCTACCGAATGACAGGTCCTGTGGCAATGTTCCGACACAAGCCGAAGAAAAAAAACGGGATTGCAGCGGTGTCGCCTGGGCTTCTAGACTGGTTGTGGGCCCGCGGCGAGGGCGCCGCTACGTCGACGCCAGAGGCCGAGCTTGACGGAACACAGCGTATCCGGCTGGGCGAACCTTCGCATATAATAAGAGGTTTGGGAAATAGAGTGCGCCGCGGGTGTGCGCGCGGCTTGATGGGGAGCGAGATGATCTTCGACGTGGTGGAGATTCAGAAGATATTGCCGCATCGCTATCCATTTTTGATGGTGGACGCGATCGTGGAATTGGAGCGGCTAAAGTACGTCGTGGGCGTGAAGAACGTAACTATCAACGAATCTCATTTTCAAGGGCACTTTCCGGGCAAGCCGATTATGCCGGGGGTTCTGATCATCGAAGCCATGGCGCAGACGGGAGGTTTCTTGCTGCTGCGCGAAGTGCCAGACCGGGAGAACAAGCTGCTGTATTTCGTGGCCGTGGATGGAGCGCGATTCCGGCGGCCGGTGGTGCCTGGCGATCAACTCCGGCTTGAGGTCAAGGTCATCTCATGGCGCGGCGACTTCTGCAAGCTGGAAGGGAAAGGGACGGTGAATGGGCAGTTGGCCGCGGAAGCGACATTAATGTGCAAGATGGTAGATCGCGAGCTGGGTGCAAAGGCCGAAGAGCCCGGCAAATGAGCGCGCCGGAGATTCATCCACAGGCCGTTGTGGCGGCCAGCGCGAAACTTGCGGCCGGAGTCAAAGTTGGGCCGTATGCGGTTGTGGGGGAAGAGGCGGAGCTCGGCGAAGGCTGTGTTCTGCACCCGCACGCCGCGGTCGGAGGGCCTGCCAAGTACGGCCGCAACAATGTGTTTTATTCGTTTTGCTCGATTGGCGGTGACCCGCAGGATTACACCTTTCGCGGCGAGCGCACGGAACTGATTGTCGGCGATGGAAACATTTTCCGGGAGTACGTGACCGTCAGCCGGGGTACGGTGAAAGGCGGCGGGGTCACGCGGGTGGGCCACGAGAATTTCTTTCTGGCGTACTCGCACGTGGGGCACGACGACCAGATCGGGAGCCACACGCTTTTCGTAAACGGGGCGACGCTAGCGGGCCACGTTAGTGTGGACGATTTCGCCACGATTGGATCGTTCTCGGTCGTGCACCAGTTTTGCCGCGTGGGGCGGTACGCCTATGTCGGCGCGTGCACGGTGATTGTGCAAGACGTGCTGCCGTTCTCGCGCGTGGTCACGGAGCGCGAAACAAAGAGCTTCGGCGCCAACGCGATTGGACTGGAGCGAAAGGGGTTTTCCAAGGAGCGCGTGCAGACGCTGCAGCGCGCGTTCCGGTTGCTGAATCGCTCGAAACTGAATACCTCGCAGGCGCTGGCGGAAATGCGCAAGCAGTTCGCGAACTCCCCGGACGTGCAGGAGCTGATGCTTTTCATCGAGGGCGCCGAGCGCGGAATCGTTAAGTAGGAAGACAGCAACCGTTTTCATTTCATGCCCGACGTCAATGCAAACTCGATAGGATGGGGACTCATCGCCGGAAACGGCCGCTTCCCATTTCTGGTGCTGGAAGGCGCGCGCAGCCAAGGCATCGAGATGGCGGTGATTGCGCTGAAGGAAGAGGCCTCGCCGGAGTTGGAGAAGAGCGCCAAACGGCTGCACTGGGTGAGCCTCGGGGAGTTGAGCAAAGCCATCGATTTGATGCACCAGGAAGGCGTGACGCAAGCGGTGATGGCCGGGCAAGTGAAGCACAACAAAATCTTCAGCGCGATTCGCCCGGATTGGAAGCTGGCCAAGTTGCTCTTCTCCCTGCCACGCAAAAGCACGGATGCGCTGATTGGCGGAGTCGCGCGCGTGCTGCAGGATGAAGGGATTCATCTCGTCGATTCGACTCTATTTCTAAAGCCGCTGCTGCCGGAGCCGGGCGTTTTGACGCAGCGCGCCCCGAACGAGCACGAAAGCACGGACATCGCCTACGGGCTTGGCGTGGCCAGGCACATTGCCGGGATGGATATCGGACAGACCGTCGTGATTGCCGACCAAGCCTGCGTTGCCGTGGAAGCAATGGAAGGCACGGACGAGACCATTGCCCGTGCGGCGCGCCTTGTGGGCGGCAAGCCGCTGGTGGTCGTGAAGGTCAGCAAGCCGGGACAAGACATGCGCTTCGATGTACCTGTGGTTGGTTTGCCGACCGTCGAACAGATGAAGAGCTCCCGGGCCACGGCCCTGGCGGTGGATGCGGGACGCACCTTGCTGTTTGACCGTGACAATCTAATTGCCCAAGCGGATGCGGCGGGAATCGCCATCCAGGCGGTCGTACCGGAGGCCACCTCGACGGAACCCGGAGGCGCCTCAGGGGGAACTAAGAACAAATGAGCGGCGCGCCTGGAAACGTCGGAAAAATCCGCGCCGCTGTCGTCGGGACAGGGGAGTTCGGGCGCAACCACGCACGCGTCTACCGCGAGCTGGCCGGCGTGGACCTGGTTGGCGTTTACGATCAGAATCCGGAGCGCGGGCGGGCCGTTGCCGCGGAATTTCAGACGCGCGCCCTGCGCAGTCTCGATGAAGTTTGTGAACACGCCGAAGCGGCGAGCGTAGCGGTTCCGACGGTGGCGCACGCCGAGGTGGGTTGCCGGCTTCTGCAGCAAGGACTGGACGTCCTGGTCGAAAAGCCCATGGCGGTGAGTCTCGCCGAGGCCGATGTGCTGCTGGACACGGCACGGCGCGGCAAACGTATCTTGCAGGTAGGCCACGTGGAGCGGTTTAATCCGGCAGTGGCGGCGGTTGAACCGATTCTCAACCGGCCGCTTTTTTTTGAAGTGCACCGCCTGGGAGTGTTCACTCCGCGCAGCCTCGACGTGGAAGTGATCTTTGATTTGATGATTCACGACCTGGACATTTTGCTGGCGCTGGTCAAAGAGCCGGTAACGGAATTGAAGGCGGTCGGCATTCCCGTGCTGACGGATAGAGTGGATATCGCGCACGCGCGGCTGGAATTTGCCGGCGGTGCGGTGGCCAACGTGACCGCCAGCCGCGTTTCGACGGAGCGCGTGCGCAAGATGCGATTTTTCCAGCAGCACGAATACATTTCGCTGGATTACGCACGGCGGGATGCGCTGCGCGTTGGTGTGAAGCGGCCTGGACCGCAGCCCGAGTTTTCCTTTCAGAAATTGCCAACGCCCAACGTGGAACCGCTGCACGCCGAGCTGGAAGCGTTTACCGAGGCGGTACGCACCCGCCGGGAACCCCGTACCAACGGCGCTGCCGGGCGTGCCGCGCTGGAACTGGCTACCCAGGTGATGGCGAGCATCCAGGAGCACGGCGAGCGCGTCCAATTAGCAGCGTTCGCCTCGCAAGAGAAAGCACGAGCATGATTCCCCGGACTTTGGTGCCCCATGGCTCGCGGCCGCCCGCCGCGGATGCCCCGCCTACGCAGCGCAGGCGTCCCACGACGCTGGACGAGCGCACGCTCGTTCCGGCCATGCTGCCCATCGTGCAGCTCGACGGAAACTCCACGATTCCCAAGTCCCTTCCCCTCGAATCCATCGCCGCGCGTGTGGTTGTGCCCCGGGACATAAGCCAGGAAGCCTACGGCGTTAAAGAAGAATCCGCTAGGCCGGTTCAGCCCACCGACCTCGACGAGCGCACCGTGATACCAGCAGGGGCTGCGCCGCCGGAGAAGATTGAGGCGGCGCCCGCGCCGCCGCCTGCGGATCTTGTCGACCTCGACGTGTTCATGACCGGCGAGGTGAATCTCCTCACCAAGCCGCAAGCGCCGGACAAAGACAAATACCACCTCATCACGCGCATTTCCTCGGTAGCCTTCCACGTGCTTCTGATTCTCTTCGTTTTATCAATGCCCAAGCTTTTTCCACCGCACGTCCCGACGCAGCAAGAGATTGATCGTGCGAACCGGTTATTGACGTGGATCCCGCCGGAGAGTTCGTATAGCCCGAAGCCGAGGCCGCAGCCCCGCCCCCAGCCGCAACCGCCGGCGGTGCACGTCGATCCGCGCGTGCTCAAGGAAGTGGCCCCTCCGACACCGCAGCCCGCGCCGCGGCCGGAGCCGGTGCGGCCCAAGTCAGAGTTGCCGGACGCCCCAACACCGAAGCCGCAAGTGCCATCCGATCCCCAGCCGACTCCTCCCAAGCCGGATGCTCCGAAGACTCCTGCGAAGCTGGATGGCATTGACATGCCCAAGCCGCAAACGCAGTCCAGCCTGATTTTGCCGAAGAGCCATTCCATCCAGGATTCCATCCAGGATGCCATCAAGGCTCCCAGTTCGGGAGGCAAGTCCGGCGCGATCGTCGGTCCCGGACCGCGTCCCAGCGGAACTCCCGGCGGGGGCGCGCCTGGGCAGGGGCAGGGTAGCTTCGGAAATGGCTGGCAAATCCTCACGGACACGCAGGGCGTCGATTTCAGCGACTATATGCAGCGCATGCTGGAAACCGTGCGCCGCAACTGGTATGCGGTGATGCCGCAGTCGGCGATGCTTGGGGAGCGCGGGCGCGTGATGCTGCGCTTCCGCATCAATACCAACGGCAGTGTGCCGAACGAAGATCCGCTGCGCGAAATGAGCTCCGGAAAGGAGCCGCTAGATCGCGCGGCGATTTCTTCGATTCGCTCCTCGAATCCCTTTGAACCGTTGCCGCCGGCCTTTCATGGACCCTCGATCGAGATTCGCATCATCTTCCTGTACAATCTGCCCATCGAAGCCGCGTATCAGTGAAGGGCAGCTGGTCTCGCGATTTCTGTGAAGCACTTCGCATGAAAGTCGTTCGCCAACAGGTTCTCGGCAGTCTTCTGCTGGCTCTCCTCGTGCTCCTTGCACTGCTCATCCGCGCTTGGCATATTCTGTTTCGATGACTCCTGAAAAATCCGCATTGCCGCTTGTTGCCGTCGTCGGGCCGACGGCGTGCGGTAAATCCGCGCTCGGCGTGTGGCTGGCGGACCAATTCGGCGGCGAAGTGCTGGCCTGTGATTCGACGCAACTCTATCGTGGGTTCGACATCGGCACCGCCAAACCTGGCGCAGCGGAGCGCCGCGCGATTCCGCACCACCTGATTGATGCTCTGCAGCCGACCGATGCGGCAACCGCTGGCGGCTACAGGGAGCTGGCGTTGGCTGCGCTTCAGGATTTGCGGACACGTGGACGGTTGCCCATTCTGACCGTCGGCACTGGTTTGTATCTACGCGCGCTGCTTGAAGGGCTGGCGGACGTGCCGCAGCGCTCGGAAGAGCTGCGCGAGAGATTGCGGGAAAGCGCTGCGGAGCGCGCGCCGGGTTATTTGCACACGTTGCTTAAGCGGCTCGATCCGGAGGCGGCCTCAAAAATTGCGGCTGCCGACGAGCAGAAGCTGATTCGCGCTATCGAAATCTGCCTGCTGGCGAAGCGGCCGCTTTCCGAGGTGCATCGCGCGGGCCGCACGCCGCTCGAAGGCTGGCGGGCTATCAAAATCGGATTGATGCCGCAACGCGAGGCACTCTACGAGCGGATTCATGCGCGAACCGAGTCCATGCTGACGCGTGGCTGGCTGGACGAAGTGCGCGGGCTGGTGCAAAGCGGCCTGCCGGAAAATGCCAAGCCTTTCGATTTCATCGGCTATCGCGAGCTGCGCGCCGTCTTGCGCGGCGAAATGAACCTGGACGAAGCGCGCGGCGCCATCCAACAAGCCACCCGCCGCTACGCCAAACGCCAGCTCACCTGGTTCCGCCAAGAGCCCGGCGTCCACTGGCTTGCCGGCTTCGGCGACGACCCGCGAGTGCACAGCGAAGCCGCCGCTTGGCTGCGGCAGTCCGGTCTGCAAGGCACTCGTGGCGTGAGTACTTGAGGGCGTATAATACGGTTAATGACAAGCCTCCTCTCGACTCCGGCCGCCTCTGCTTTGCAGCTTCAGGACTAACTTTGTGACGAGAGCTCCGCAACAAGTGCCTGTAGGCGACCGCGTCTTGCTCGTTGGTTTGGGATGGAAACGCGCGCCGCGCTATCCCGGAATGCCCGTAGGCGAGCAGGGCCGGGAATCGCTCGCCGAGCTGATCGAGTTGGCGCGCAGCGCCGGCGCGGAAATCGCCGGCACGGTTTTTCAAGTGCGCGATTCCGCCGACCCCGCCACGCTGGTGGGTCGCGGCAAGCTCGACGAAATTCGCGCCGAAGCCACCGCGCACAAAGCGCCGCTGATTATCTTCGACAGCAATCTTTCGCCCATGCAGCAGCGCAACATCGAAGCCGCCACCGACCGGCGCGTCATTGATCGCACGCAACTCATTCTCGATATTTTTGCTCGCCACGCGCGTAGCCGCGAAGGCCAGCTCCAGGTCGAACTGGCGCAGCTCAATTACCTACTGCCGCGCCTGACCGGCAAAGGCGTGTCCATGTCGCGCCTCGGGGGCAAGAGCGGCGGTGGCGGCGCGGGCGGAGCAGGCGGCGGAGCAGGGCGCATCGGCGTACGCGGCCCCGGCGAAAAGAAACTGGAAACCGATCGGCGGCGTATTCGCGAGCGTGTGGCAAAGATCCAAAACAGCATCGAAGACATTCGCAAGCAGCGTGCATTGCGCCGCGAAGCCCGTAACGCCGTGCCTCTTGGTACGATTGCGCTGGTTGGTTATACGAACGCCGGCAAATCCACGCTGTTCAATGCCTTGAGCCGCGCCGAAGTGCTGGTCTCGTCGCGTATGTTCGCCACGCTGGACCCGACGGTCCGCGCAATTCGGCTGCCTTCGAATCGCCGCGTCCTCGTTTCGGACACGGTGGGATTCATCCGCGACCTGCCGAAAGGACTGATGACCGCCTTCCGCGCCACTCTCGAAGAGGTGCAGGAAGCGGCCCTGATTCTGCACGTCAGCGACGTCTCGAATCCCCATCATGCCGAACTGGACGAAGAGGTGGACAAGATTCTGAACGATCTAGGCGTGGCCGACCGGCCGCGCCTGCGCGTTTTCAACAAGCTGGATCGCCTCGCGCCGGAACAACGAGCCTCTTTGCTCCACACAAATGGCTCGCACGCCGGTGCCAGCGGAGCCTCGGTCTTCGTTTCGGCGCTGACCGGTGAGGGCATCGAGGAGCTTCTTCGCGGTATGGACGCCGCCCTTCCGGTGGATCCCGTTGTTACGCTATCCTTGCGGATGCCGCTCACGGAAGGCCGCACGCTCTCGTTGCTGCACGCTCTCGGGCGCGTGCTCCATTCCGAGGTACAGGACTCGCACATGTTGATGGACGCCGAGGTCCCTGCCTCAATCGCGCGCCGGCTAAACTTGAGCGCGTTCGTTGCGAATGGAACTTCGCGGCTTGCGCGTGCGTAGTTAGTAGTGGAAACGAGGTGGTCTATGGTCGGATTCCTGCTCTGGTGCATCCTGCTCTGCCTGTGCTGGCCGCTGGCTTTGCTGGCGCTGATCCTCTATCCCTTCGTTTGGCTCCTCCTTTTGCCGTTCCGCATCCTGGGAATTGCCGTGGACGGCGTGCTGGGCCTGCTTCGCGGGATCTTTTTCCTTCCCGTGCGTTTGCTGCGCGGGCCGCGCACAATTTGAGCTCGCTTCCGTCGTTGCAATGACAGTAACTGGCGATGAAAGAAGGGGAAGGCCGTTCTCAGCGGTCTGAAGAAGGGTCCGGTCTCGCAATTTTGCGGTTCTTCGCGGGGTGCTACATCTGTGGAAAGCTTGTGGAAACTGTTGCAACTAAAAAAGTTAGCCTCGCCCATGCCCAGAAAAAACAGTCCCGCCCTCGCTCCCTCTCTCCGTGTAAGTCATTGAATTAAATACACTTACATTGAAGTATTTCTTTTTGTTAATATTGGTCAGAACCGCGGCTTTTGGAAGGCGCCTTTGGCACATTTGCACAGCTTTAGGGCATCTCGCTTTTCCCATGCGTAATGGTCCGCGCATACGCGCAACCTATTTTGTCTGTTGACCTTACAGTACCGCCGAGTTCCGCCGCGCTTATCCGCAACCGTTGACGCCTGCCGGTTGGGAGTCTATAGTCAGTCAAGCGGTGGACGAAGCCTCAGGGGCGGCCTCCCCTCCGCCGTACTTCTATGAACCTCCCCAACTCGCTCACGGTCCTGCGTATCTTTTTCGTTCCCCTGTTGATTGCCGTGCTGCTGACAAAAAGCCCCAACGTTGATTTTTGGGGCTTCCCGATGCACTTCGAATTCTGGGGAGTCCTGATCCTGCTACTGGCGGCGGCAACGGACTGGGCCGACGGCTATTTCGCGCGGCGCCGCCTGCAGGTGACCACTCTTGGCATCCTTCTGGACCCCATTGCCGATAAGTTGCTCATTTCCTCGGCCTTTATTTCTCTGGTGGACATGCACTTGGTTCCCGCGTGGATGGTCGTGATTATCATCGGCCGGGAATTCACCGTGCTTGGTCTGCGCAACATCGCATCGGCGGAAGGATTCACCATTGCCGCGTCGCTCTTGGGCAAAACCAAAATGGTCTTGCAGGTTTGCGCCGTGGCGGTGCTGATTATTGGCGCCGGCCACCCTTCGCTGAAGCCC
>Ga0335078_10009012_pt1 | contig 14808 bp, 8 predicted proteins | sample Lox_Sample_32_FD_206711 | JGI IMG/M metagenome (GOLD analysis project Ga0335078, IMG submission 206711) | Soil microbial communities from Loxahatchee National Wildlife Refuge, Florida, United States - Lox_Sample_3.2 | ecosystem: Environmental > Terrestrial > Soil > Wetlands | place: USA: Florida...
GCTTCCGGCCGAATACGTCTCTCGGATTCCCGGCGAGCGACGTGGTTTCCATCGAACATACACCCGCATCTTTCGATCGTCCTTCCCGGCTGCGGATTACGACATCCTTTCTCGGCCTGTATGGCTCTACCTCGCCCCTTCCGATTTGTTATAGCGAGGAGATTCTGCAGGAAGATCCCGATTGCGCTCGAGTGCGCGATTTTCTTGATATCTTCCATCATCGATTGATTTCACTGCTCTATCGGTGCTGGAGCAAGTACCGGTATCCCATCGAATTTGAGCACGGAAAAGACGATCCGATCACAACGCGGCTATTTGCAATCATCGGTCTCGGATCGCCGGCGTTGGTTCAGGCCGCTGGCATCTCCGACCCATGGCGCCTTCTCCACTTTGCAGGCCTATTTCATCATCAGCCGCACTGTGCCGCCAATTTGGAGCGTATCCTTACGGACTACTTTGACGGGCTTCCAGTTGAGGTAGAGCAGTGCACCGGCTCGTGGGTCGCCATCAGAAAGGAACAGAGTTCATCCCTCGGGCGCAAAAACTGCAGCTTGGGTGTCGATTGCAGCATTGGGAAACAGGTGTTTAGCCGAATGGTCAGTTTCCGGATCTGGATTGGTCCATGTGAGTACGATCGTATGCTCGACTTTCTCCCTGACCAGAACGAATATGACGCGTTAAGGCGCATTGTGGATCTTTTTGTGAATAGCCATTTGAACTTTGATATCGGCTTTCGCGTCCGGAATCTGCCGCTTATGCAAGTGGCGTCGGAAGGCTCTTCTCGGCGGGCGCCGAGGCTGGGGTGGAACACCTGGCTCTTTTCAGATGTCCCTGGAGTGGACACACAGCGGGCGGTAGTTTTCGGAGGTTTCGCCGGCTCGAGATCGAAAGGGCCCACGGTAGTATGAATCGCTGGCCGAATGGAATTCCGATGGGAAGGAGACCACGATGATTGCTGTAGACGCAAAATCTCTGCTTGGCCGCCTCAATCGTTTCTGCACTCGATCGCTGGAAGCCGCCGCAGGAAACTGCATTTCCCGCGGACACTACGAGGTCTGCATCGAACATTTGCTATTGCGGCTACTTGAGGATCCAGGAACCGACCTTCCGGCGATTCTGAAACATTTTGAGAGCGATGCGTCGAGAGCGGAAAAAACGTTGCAACGACTTCTGGAAGGCCATAAATCGGGAAACACCGGCAGACCCGTCTTCTCTCCGACGCTGTTGGAATGGATCGAGGAGAGTTGGCTCATCGCATCAGTGGATCTGAATCTGGCGGAAATCCGATCCGGCGCAATGCTCATCGCACTTTTACGAAATCCCACGCGATACTTCGGGCGCGATACACTTCAGCCGCTGGACTCGATCCGCGTGGAAGAGTTGAACCGACGATTCCACGACATTACCTCGGGTTCGTCGGAAGAACAAACTCCAGCGCAAGAAAAGGCAACTGACGCTTCCAGAGACAGAATGGGAGATGAGACGGCCCTTGGAAAATTTACTTTAGACTTTACAGCGCGTGCTCGTGCTGGAGACATCGACCCAGTCTTCGGCAGAGATCGCGAAATCCGCCAGATGATTGATATCTTGGCGCGCCGCCGCAAAAACAATCCAATCGTTGTCGGTGAAGCAGGTGTAGGAAAAACGGCCGTTGTAGAAGGACTGGCACTGCGAATCGTCGAGGATGATGTTCCCTCTGTATTGAAGGATGTGAGCCTCATTAGCTTGGATCTGGGGCTGCTACAAGCGGGCGCAGGGGTTCGAGGGGAATTTGAGAACCGCCTCAAATCTGTGATTGCCGAAGTCAAGGCATCCTCCAAACCGATTATCCTCTTCATCGACGAGGCGCATACGCTAATTGGCGCCGGTGGCGCGCCGGGCGGAGGGGATGCCGCAAATCTGTTGAAACCGGCATTGGCCCGTGGGGAACTGCGCACCATCGCGGCGACGACATGGTCGGAGTATAAAAAGTACTTCGCGAAAGACGCGGCGCTGGCCAGGCGGTTCCAGCCCGTCGTGCTCGAAGAGCCTTCCGCAGAAGACGCCGTCACGATTCTGCGTGGTCTGCGCGAGAAATACGAGGAGGCGCACAAAGTCCACATCCTCGATGAAGCAATCCTGGCCGCCGCAGAGCTATCGAGCCGTTACATCTCCGGTCGCCAACTTCCTGACAAAGCCGTGGACCTGCTCGACACCGCCGCCGCGCGAGTCAAGATCCGCCTGAGAGGCAAACCGGACGTGCTCGAATTCAAATTGGCCGCCATTCACACGCTCGAGCGCGAACGCGACGCTTTGCGGCGCGACTTGAAAGTAGGCGCCGAAATCGATCCTGAACAGCTAAAGGTGCTGGATTCGAGAATTGCTGCGGAAAGGGAGGAGTATGAGAAGACTGAAGAGAGTTGGAAAACCGAGCGGGATGCAGCGGAACGAGTCCTACGTCTTCAAGAGCAGAGCGAGGCCGCGAAGAACGATCAGGATTCTGCAAAGCTGAAGGCAGAACTGCAGGAAGCGCGGGCGCAGCTCGAGCACGGGCGCAAAGGCAATTCGCTGCTCAGTCTTGAAGTGACTCCGGACGTCATTGCCAAGGTCGTCGCAGACTGGACTGGGATCCCGGTCGGCAAAATGATCAAAGACGAAGCTCGCACAATCTTGAGCCTCAAAGACCGTCTCGGAGAGCGTATTAAGGGACAGGATCAGGCACTTGAGATGTTGGTGCGAGGCATCAGGGCCTCAAAAGCAGGGCTCGCCAATCCCTCAGCACCAATTGGAGTCTTTCTATTTGTGGGCCCCAGCGGGGTTGGCAAAACGGAAGCTGCCCTCGCCCTGGCGGACACGTTGTTCGGCGGCGAGCGCTTCACCGTCTCGATCAACATGTCGGAGTTTCAGGAAAAGCACACCGTTTCGCGCCTCATTGGCTCGCCGCCGGGATATGTGGGATTTGGCGAAGGCGGCGTCCTCACCGAAGCTGTGCGCCAGCGACCATATTCGGTGGTGCTACTGGATGAGGTGGAAAAGGCAGACCCAGAGGTTATGAACCTTTTCTACCAGGTTTTCGACAAAGGCATGCTCAGTGATGGCGAGGGGCGTGTCGTTGATTTCAAGAACACTGTCATGATCATGACGAGCAATCTTGCTTCCGACCTGATAACGAGTTTTGCTATGCAGGAATCGCAGCCCGCAATGGAGGAATTGACGGCAGCGATCAGGCCAGTTCTTAGCCGGCATTTCAGGCCGGCATTGTTGGCGCGCATGACCATCGTGCCATTTTGTTCCATTAGCGAAGAATCGATGAAAGAGATTGTGGAGCTGAAATTCGGCCAGCTCAAAAAGCGGTTGATGGAGAACCACGCGATCCTTCTCAAATATCCAAAGGAGGTCGTGGAACAGATCGCGCGCCGCTGCACCGAGGTGGAAACCGGCGCGCGCAACATCGATCACATCATGCAGGGCACGCTGCTTCCGAGAATTTCCACCGAGATTCTCGAGAAGATGGCGGAAGGTACGCTTCCGGATTGCCTTCAAATCACGCTCGATGGGACAGGTGAATTCCAGATCCAGTTTTTGGAAACGCAACTCCTCCAGGCAGCAAGCGAAGCCGTAGCCGTTCACGCAGATTGAGTTCCGAAGGGCGCGCACTCCGAAGACGGATCGGCAAGTGGTGAGGCATGTCATGAAGATTTATCAAGAAAGAAAGAACTTTACCTTCGTTTCCAAGGGAATGGCTGCGGATGCCTTCGATGTCGTGAAATTCAACGGGACGGAGGCTATTTCCCGGCCATACGAATTTACCGTGACTTTAAGCTCCAAGGATCCGGATATTGATCTCAAAGGCGCGTTGCGGAATCCTGCAACACTAAGCATCGCGCGCGACGAGGAGAGGATACCAATCCATGGAGTGCTCGCGGCGTTTGAACAGTTACATGAAGCGAATCAGCGGATTTTCTACCGCGCCGTGCTGGTGCCGAAGCTCTGGTATCTCAGTTTGTCTTGCGAGAACCGTCTTTTCCTCGACAAGAACGTGCCGCAAATTATCGAGGAGGTGCTGAAGCAAAGTGGATTCACCACACAGGATTACGAACTGAAAATCACGCGGAGTTATCCATCCTGGGAATACGTTTGCCAGTACGGGGAAACCGACCTGGACTTCATATCCCGGTGGATGGAGCGCGAAGGCATTTATTACTTCTTCAAGCAGACGGAAACCAGCGAGAAGCTGGTGATCACAGACAGCGCCACGGCGCATGAAAACATTCCGGGAGAATCGACGATTTCCTATTCTCCGGCCGCCGGGCTGTTGCCAGAGGACGAGGAGATCGTGACGGGAATCGTTTGCCGGCAAAATGTACTGCCCAAGAAGGTCGTCCTGAAGGACTACAACTATCGCAAACCTACTTTGGAAGAAAAGGCCGAGGCCGACGTCGACCCACACGGGCGGCAAGAGGTTTACATTTACGGCGAACATTTCAAGGATCCCAGCCAGGGTAAAGAACTCGCAAGCATTCGAGCCGGAGAATTCCTCTGTCGCGAGACGATGTACTACGGCGAAGGTACGTCGCACCGGCTGGCGCCGGGATTCCTTTTTCAGCTAGCGAAGCACTACCGCGGGAGCTCGAACCGGAGATTCCTTGTAACAGAAGTGGAGCACCGGGGTATCGGAACCGGGGTTCTGCTTTCGGGAATACGGCAAGGCCAGGCGCAGGACCCAATGGAGCCGGGCTACTCCAACCGCTTTGTCTGTATTCCCGCCGAGGTTCAGTTCCGCCCCGAGCGCAAGACCCTCAAGCCACGATTCAACGGAACCATGAACGCGGTAGTTGATGCGGCAGGAGACGGCAGCACGGCGGAACTCGACGATCAAGGGCGTTACAAGGTCATTCTTCCTTTCGACCTGAGCGGCCGGAAGGGCGGCAAGGCCTCGCGTTGGATCCGGATGGCGCAGCCCTATTCGGGCTCAGACTATGGGACGCATTTTCCTCTGCACAAGGGATCGGAGGTCCTGCTGACGTTTATCGATGGAGATCTCGATCGGCCGATCATCGCTTCTGCTGCTCCCAACCCGCACACTAAGAGCCCCGTCACCAGCGCGAATCAAACACAAAGCATCATTCGCGACAACTACGGCAATGAAATCGTGATGGACGCCACGCCTGGCGATGAACATATCCTCATCCATAGCCCGCACCATAAGTCAGCGATTGATATCGGGAAAAGTGTCAATCTTCGGACAGCCAGCGACCAATTCCGCTTGACTGCAGGGAACGATATCGAAGCAATGTTTGGTACCAAACTCGACGGCGTTCTTGGCGCGAACATCGACATGGTGCTGGGAACAGCTTCGAGCATACATGCGGGCACAAAATGGGAGGTTGGGTGGGAAGGCAGCCACCAATTTAAGAGAGGATACGAGTGGAATCATTGCGAGGGACCGAAAAGAGATCTGTCAGACGATGACGTCAGCCTCATTTCGGAGAAAAACAGCATCATAAGTGCGCGTGATTCCCTCTGCTTGATCGGCGGCGCAGGTGTGATCCATGATCCGACGGATAGCACTTCAATCATCTCCGCGGAAGAGAAGAAAATATCTCTCGCTATTGGAAACAAGACACAAGCCTTCGAGCCAGAAGTTTCCCCCGAGCTGAAAGCAGCTCTGAAGTGGGTGTTTGTCTTATCGGCGGTTTCCACAGCGATGTTGACTGCCTCAGCGGGCACTGCGGCTCTGAGCGAAATCAACGCCTCGGCTGGTGCAGGCTTGGCAGTTTGCTTTGGCGAGTTGGGATTAGCTGCCTTAGTAACACAACTGAAGTGGATCCACGATTTCGAGAAGATGCTCAGCCGGGAAGAGTTCAATCCAAAAGTTGTGAAAATCGACGACCCGGCGGCCGAGATTGAAATGTGCAGGGAAGGAGCGATCCGCATCAATTCGAACGGGAAAGAGAAGAAAGCTGTGATCGGCGTAGGGAGAAAAGGAGGTGAGGATGGAAAGATATCGATCGAAGCGACGAACCTACCTGATGACGGCGTAAGCATAGTGAGCGGCGGATCGAGAATCCTTGTCAAGAAATCCGGGGACGTTGTGATAACTGGGACGAACGTCACCATCAATCCGAAGGATGCGCTCAAGCTGAAAAGCGATATAGGGGAGATTTGCCTTGAGGCAGAGACAGAAATCTCAGTGAACCAAAACTTAACAGTTTGGAAGTGAGGGCATCTATGGGAGATGACAATCTCCGGGCACGAAACGGGAACGTTGAACATGCGCAGCCAAGTCCATCAAATCGACTTCGCGTAGGCCAAACATGGTACTGATCAACAAAACGGACTACTCCTTCGCATACATGCCTGGGAGGATGAACTATCCGGGTCATTCCCTCACCCTGATGGTGAAAGGGACCTTTGCGCTCTCACCGGGCCAGAAAGCAGCTCCTGTCAAAGCGCAGGGCTTTCCTACGGGCGACGAGTTCTACCCCGGCGACGAAGATATGCATGGCGCGCCGCACTATGAGTCCGACTTCGCCTGCTTCAAACCCCACGCCGACCTGATGCTCGTAGGCAAGTGCTACGTCCCCGATGGAAAGTCGACGCCGTCGTGCACGGCTACCTTCCAGGTGGGGAGTAAGTCGGCCTCGGTGGCTGTCTTCGGCAATAGGTTTTGGAAGAGGAATGCATTTGGACTCCGTCGTGCCACGGGCCCCGAGCCGTTCACATCGATCGAACTCCGCTGCGAGAACAGCTTCGGCGGCGCCGGCGATGAGCTAAACCCGATCGGCAAAGGCCGCGCAAAGGTAACCGATGGGGCCGGGGCTGAATTCATTCCGCTTCCGAACATCGAGAATCCGCGGCAACTGATCCGATCGCCTCACGATCGTCCCGAGCCTGCGGGCTTCGGTCCCGTTCGCCGCGATTGGGAACCGCGCCGCGCAAAGACGGGAACCTATCGCCGCAACTATATAAAGGAGCGCTGGCCGTGGTTCCCTGACGATTTCGATTGGACGCATTTCAACGCTGCGTCTCCCCAGTTGCAATTGCAGGGATATCTCAGCGGCGATGAAACGCTGTGCTTCGATAACTTGCATCCGGCTCACGCCAAGTATGAGTCTCAACTGCCCGGCCAGCGTATACGCTGCTTCATCAGCAAATTTGCCGACCCGGCCACCAACCCGGAAGATTTTGCCGAGGTCACGATGAACCTCGATACGCTCTGGGTTGACATGGAGGCGGAGAAGCTGGTTCTTGTATGGCGGGGATGGGCCGAGACCGCGTCGGATGAGTTTGAAGACATTCAATATGTCTTCGTCACGTCAGAGCCGCTTGATATCCCGGCAGAGCCTGTCGGCATATGCCATCAAAGGTTCCTGGCTGCACTGGTGGAGGAGGGTCTTCTCGAGGAGCCTGGGGTTGAGCAGCCGGAAGCGGCGCCCGAGCCGCAGAGCGAAACTGCCGGAGCGACGAATAGCCCCGAGCCGCCGAAGCCCGGCGCGGCAGAAGCCGAAAAAGAAGAACAGGAACGACGCGAACTCACCCGGCAAATCGAGTCGCAGACGGCCAGGCTTCTGTCGCAGGCGGGCCTCAGCATGGAAGCACTGCCCGGCGAACTCAAGCAGAAGCTGGCTGAACAGCAGTCACGGCTGATCGGAATCCTGACCAACAAGAATCCGGCAGCCCGCGCAGCGGAAGAAGAGGCCAAGCAACAGGCAGAGCTATCGAAGGCCTTCAGTCAAATCGGGCTGGACCCAAACCATCTTCCCGCGGTGAGCGAGAAAGCGCATTCTGAACAGCTCCGCCTGATGAAGGAGCTTGGTTTGGAAGACTCTGCTCTGACTGGCAGCCAGGAATTCCTGCAATTCTCCGCCATGATGGCCGCCATTTTGCCGAAGGCCGGCATCGATCCGGAGCACCTGGATTCATTGATCGCGGAAGTCAAGAAGCACAAGCTGCGCGTGGAAGGACAGCTCGGCACTGCAGGCAGCCCAAAGAGCGAGCAAGGACCAGCGGCCAAGGAACCGGCGCCGAGCCCCAGGCCGTGGACCAGAGAGCGCGTGCAGGAAAAGGCCGAACGCGGGGAGTCTTTCGCCAGCGAAGACTTGAGGAAGCTGGACCTCTCAGGGCTGCAATTGAACGGACTTGATTTCTCCGGGGCGGTCCTTGCAGGCGCTTCTCTCAAAGGGGCCTCGTTTGAAGATGCAAATCTGAGCGAGGCAAATCTCGCAGGCGCTGATTTGTCCGGCGCTCGCCTAAATCGGGCCATTCTGGTCAAAGCGAATCTCGCAAACGCCGATGTTTCCGCAGCTTCGCTGGAAGAAACCGATGCGACTGAGGCCATGTTCAGCGGTTCGAACCTCGAAGGCTCGTCGATCAGCAATGCAACCTTCGAAAGAGCGAAGATGGCCAACGCGCGTTTGGACGGAGCCAAAGGAAATGGCGCGATTTTTACGCAGGCCGATCTGAGTGGGTCGAGCCTCAAAGGGAGCAGCCTGCCTCAGGCGGACTTTTCCCGAGCCGTATTGCACAACTGCGATTTTCAGGGCGCCGATCTCACCGATTCCAACGTTGAGGCAGCGGCCGGCAGAAAAGCCAACTTTAGCAAAGCCACTCTCTCAGGATTGCGCGCGTCGCAAGGATGCGATTTCTCAGAGGCCTGCTTTACGAGGGTCTCGGCGCCAGGTGCCTATTGGGAAAACGCAACATTGCAGGGCGCAGATTTCTCCTATGCGCAATTGGAGAGCGCAAACTTTTGCGCGGCGTCGCTGCAGGGCGCCAATTTCTATGCCGCCAATGCGAAATTCGGCCGCTTCAGGAAAGCGAACCTTGTCGGCGCGATGTTTGTCCAGATGAATCTCTTTGAAGGCACGCTTGAAAAAGCCGATCTGACTGAGACGGATTTAAGTGGATCGAACCTATACGGCGTCGAGTTTCTCGATTGCCGCCTGGAGCGGACAAAGCTCGACAGCGCCAATTTGAAGATGACAAAACTCCAGAAAGGCTGACCGCGCAAATGGATTTCGAGAGCCTCAATCTCGGAGAACTCCTCAACTTTGACAAACTCCTGTCTCGCGAGCAGGTGCTGGAAAAGGCAAAAGCGGGCGAATCACTTGTCGGCGCCAAGTTATTTGCCTTGGACTTGACGGGAGCGGATCTGCGCGGCGTGAATCTCGAATCAGCCTGGCTTTTCAAGACAAGCTTGAGGTCGGCCTGTTTGCGCCACGCCAACCTTGCGATGTGCCGAATCAACGAAGTGGACCTTGCAGACGCAGACCTGTCCGAGGCCGATCTTTCGTCATCTCACCTGACAAACACTTCCTGCGCCGGCGCCAAATTTGCCGGCGCCAACTTATCGAACGTGAAGATCGAAACAATGTTGATGTTGAAGAAGGATCCGCAAGAAATAAGACCTTCGCAACGCGCTCTGGAACTCATAAAGCAGGACCCTTCGTCTATCGATGCCGGCGCGATTGACTTAGGTTTGGTAGATTTGGGGATATCGATGGATGATTTCCAAGAGGGCATATGCAGCCTTGCTGGGACGGATTTCTCAAAAGCCAATCTTGCCGGCGCGCAGCTCTCCCACGCAATGCTGGATAACAGCTGCTTCTCAGATGCGAATCTCGCGAAGGCCAAGTTTGAACACTGTTGTATAAGCCACGCCACTTTTGCTCGGGCACAACTTCAAGGTGCGAGCTTCGAGAACTGCCCCTGCTGTTCTTCAGCTTTTGTCGGCGCTTCCCTTCACGAGGCTGAGTTTGAAAATGTGGACTTCGCCGACGCCGATTTTGATGGCGCCGAATTTGAGGCGACACGGATAACCGGCAGCGATTTGTCGGCGACGACCCATTTCCCGAAGAACTTCCCGCAGTGTGCTTTTGTTAACTGCCGGATGTGCGTCCGTGATTTCGCCAGCGGAAACCTGAAGGGCGCGGAGTTTACCAAGGCAGACCTTTCCGGTTCTTTGTTCCGGCAGACGGATGCGAGTGACGCAAGGTTCATCCAATCGGATCTTTCCAAGAGCGACTTTGGCGGGTGTGATTTGGATAGGGCCGAGATTGCAGATTGCAATCTGGCGGCATCGACTCTGAAAGAAGCGCAAATCAACGGTGCAAGAATCGCGCGATCAGATTTTTCGGCATGCGATCTTTCCGGTTCAGCCCTAAAGGGCAATGTTGTTTCTGATTCCATCTTCACAAAAGCCACGCTAAGAGACGCCGTTTTGCCAGGGGCCACATTCGCGAAGTGCAACTTAAATGCTGCCGACCTAAGTGGCTGCGATCTGCGCGAAACGTCCTTCTCCGAGTGCGGCCTGAAAGAAACCTCTTTCAGAGAGACGACACTGAAGGCAACTTCATTCCCAGGTTGCGAATTGAGCCAAGCCAATTTCAGCGGCAATGATCTCACTGACGCAGATTTTGCACATGCGGTTCTTGTTGGCGCCAGATTCGCCGACTGCAACCTGGCCGACTCCGACTTCTCCGAGGCGAACCTTCAAAACGGCGACTTCTCTGGAGCGCGCCTCGTGAACACGGTCTTTTCCAATGCAGATTTGACAGCCGTCAACTTCTCCGGGGCGCACTTGCAGTTTTGCGAGATGTCGGGATGCACAACGGAGAATATGCGCTTTCATTCCACATCCATTGAGAGAACGGATCTCGAAAGAATTAACTTTACTGAGATGGTTGTGGAATCAACTGACTTTAAGCTCTGTAGCATGGCCAAGGCGCGCTTTGAAGGTCTTGATCTCTCCGGGTGCAATTTCACTGATTCGGACCTGGCAGGTGCGGACCTGAGAAACGCGACTCTCGACGGCTCCAACTGTACGCAAGTCAGCTTTGCCGGAGCCGATTTGTCGGGCTGCATAATGAGAGGCGCCCACTGTAAAGCAAGTGATTTCTCCGCAGCGAGTCTTGCCGGCGCCGAACTGTCGGGCAGCAATCTGAGCTGTTCCCAGTTTGAGAAGGCAGTGCTTACCGAAGTCAATCTTACGGGTTCGCGACTCGACCGCACCAAGTTCGCCTCGGCGAACTGCCGGAGTGCCATCTTCCGAGATGCACAAGTACGCTATGCAGATTTCTCACGCGCCGCCCTGGCCGAAAGCGACTTCTCAGAGGCAGACCTGACGCAGGCAAACTTCCACAGGGCGGATGTCTCAGGTGCGGTGTGGGATGGAGCCACCATGAAAAATGTGAAGTACACGGACAAAGACCGCGCCGAGGCGGAAGATTGGTTACCTCCTCTCCCGCCGGAAGAAGGGTAATGCCGTGTCCGTTGCGCAGCCGCCAAGATCGTAATTGGAGGATCATCATGTCGAATTCGCTTATCGAGCAGTTCACTTGCACTGGTGAGAACAGATATTTGGGCCCCGCTGAGATCCTCGAGGTTGACTTAGCTGGGCAACGGGTTCGGCTGCGCCTTGGAGGCAGCGAGGACGATATCGGAGTCTGGGCACGGATCGCAATTGCGTCCGCAGACCCTCAGATTTGTAAACACGACGAGGCGCTGGTCATTGGCGATGATCCCCGCGAAATGTATGTGATCGGCCTTTTGCGCAAAGCAAATGGACCGGGCGATTCTGCTGAGAGGCCGTCGCACAGTGACGCGGCCTATGCCACAGCTTCCGGGTCGCCAAAGGAGGGGAGTGTGCGCGTGTTCTCGCGGCATAATGAACTTCTGTTCGAATACGACGAGACAAACCATCGGGCAAGGGTCAACGTCGACAACGGTGATATTGAATTCGTTGCCAAGAACGGGAGTATTGCGTTTTCCGCTGAGCGCGATGTCTTTGTTCACGGCCAGTCGGTATGCCTCTCCAGCGGCTCAACGTTCAAGCTTAATCCGGCACAGGCAAACGGAGAATTGATCGCTCGCGGTATCGAGTTACGCGGGCCAGCTCTGCGGGTGTCCGCCGAACGCGGGGACATTCAGATTGCGGAGGCAGGATTCAGCGGACGCCGTTTTCTTGCTAGTTTTCGCGAAGGCAAGCTGATCGTCGAGCGGTTCGAATCGGCCTTTCAGACGCTCACAGAGAAAGCAAGAAACGCGTTCCGTGCTGTCGAACAGTTGAGTCAGCTTAGGGCAGCGCGGATCAGGACCTTGGTTGAGTCGACGTACTTCTTCAAAGCTAGAAAGGCGTTCATCAAATCAGACGAAGATTACAAGATCAGAGCCAGGACGATTCATCTCGGGTAGAAAGCGAGGCACGTTCATGTCGGCGATTTTCCCAGCGTCTACGACGCAAGGTGGGGTTTGTTTCGGCTTCCCTGATGTCTGCAAGACGCCTGCACCACCAGGTCCGCCGGTACCGTTGCCTTATCCGAATTTCGGCATGTTGAACCAGGCAAGCAAGGCTTCGACCAAGGTCAAGTTTGCGGGAAAACCTGCCATCACCATCAGGTCCGAAATTCCGCGCTCTTCAGGAGACGAGGCGGGTACAGCCGGCGGCGTCATCTCCAATCGCAACATGGATAAGGTGACGTTTAAGAGCGGAAGCACGAAGGTCAAGGTGGAAGGTCAGCCATGTGTGCACCTGACATCCACTACCTCGCATAACGGCATCAATGCGAACGCACCACAGGGCCTTGTGATTACACCTAGCCAAACAAAAGTCATCATTTCTCCATGAGAGTAATCGCTGGGTTGAATAGGGAATCCACTATTCAGGATGGCTGTTTTCGTCTGGATACGCACTCGGCCAAACAGGTAACGGGGTAGGCTCAAGCAACAAAGCCGCGGCCCCATAACGAGGTGGCATGCTGATCCCGGTGCGGCCCTTTGCCTGCACAATCCTCGCAGGCCATTATCCTATGTAGTTATTTACCTAAAGCCTTTTTCAGATCATCGTGTTCGAATGCGGACTCCATGCGCTCGATTTCCTCTTTGCCCAGCCCGTGACGGGCAGCAACCTTGCGCCATGCCGCCACCGATTTCGCCACTTCGGCCGCAATCGTCTTTGCTCTCGCCGCATCTAGCCTGAAATACTCCGAGACCTCCATCGCAAGGTCAAGCGATGCTGTTGAATCATCCTCGGTGATCATGGTCGACAGAACGCGCGGCTTGAGATCGATGGGCGTCGGATTGAGATCGTATGCCGGCGACAGACGCCATCCAGCCAGTCCTTGATGGAGGAAGCCATGATTGCGCAGATGGTCATCCGTATTCGAGATCAGCACGTTAAAAACGAGCCGCCGCCACAGCGCCTCGATGTCTTCCGTTGGAGAAGCTCCATGCTGGCGAAGGGCGTCCGCAATCTCCAGATAGCTTCTAGGCTCCTTGTCGCTCGCCCCGAGCATGCTCATTGCCGAGAGGAAAGGAATGCGCCTCTGTCCCTCCCGGTCGAAACGGCGCAACAGAAGAACAGGTTTCTTTGCTGCCGCTTCCAACCTGACCGAGGGGACAACGATCCCTGCCTTTTCAGCTAGAGCGAGGGCTACGCGCTCCCAGATGACTATGCCAATCTCGTCGTCCTTACGGGGAAACTTTGCGATTGCCAGTTGGCCGTCCTTGTCACGCACCGACGCCTTCGGGCGGGCGCCGCCCAGCGAAGAACCGGGCGCGATGAGGAGCAGCAGATCCTCGTCCGTTTCTTTTCCCTCGATCACGCGTTGTGACGCCGAAAGCAATTTCGCCAGTCCAAAAATAGGCGGGATGCGATTCGCATCCTCGTGGCGAAGAAAAGGCCCTCCTTCCCGCTCTGCGAAGCGCAGTGCCCCCTCCCGCGCCTCGTCATCGACCAGCAGCAGGTATTCAATCTCCCTGAGAGTGCGCGGTGTCGTTTTCTCCCGCTCGGCTCTCCGGCGCTCCATCCGCCGCATGAGCAGCCTGCCCCATCGATCCGGGGCTGAATCGCCGATAGCGCCGAACATGGGCAGATCGCTCGGCGTGTGAAACGGGCCGGGGCCGAGTTGCAAAGCTGGCTCGAGCGAGAAGCGCGCCGAATTCTCGAGCCAGGAGCGATCGTATTCGAAGCTGGCGCTTTCCCGCTCCCTGCGCATGCGTCCCCACAGCCGCCCCACGAGCTGAGGCTTGCCATCGAGATCGACGTAGACGAGCGCTTCCCTATCCATTACGCACCCTTCACTCTGCTTTTTCTGCTGCGAATTCGTTGCGGCAATCGCTCTTCTTCAAGCTGAAGACCCACCGTATCGTTCTGGGCGTCAGCAAGATTCGCAATCCGGTCCGTCATTCCCAATACGAAAAGCACCGTCGCGTAGCTGCCGATGGAAACCCGGTGATCGCCGCGCTCGATCCGAAACAGCGTTGGTTTGCTGATCGAGGCGCGCTCGGCCGCGATGGAAATGGCGATACGACGACGCCTACGCGCGTCCTTGATGTCATGCCCCAGCTTGCGCAGGGCACGGGTGACGGGAATCGGCAGACTCAACACTGTCAAGCCCTCCATACGTATACGGTCAACTACAAGAAATCTTACACCAATTAAGATAAATTATAAGACACCTTAAGTAAAGAGAATATTGTGGCTGAAAGACGGCTTAGGCTTGGCGTCTCTGGTATATGTTCACACCCAGCGCCCACCCAGAGCGCGAGGCGAAGTTATAGCGCTGATCTTCTGAACGCGGTCGAATTGAGGACCCTTCCCCGGAAACGGGCAGATGTCAGGAAACAAATGGCTGATAGACGCTGCCCTTACGGCTGGATCCGTATTGAGGCGCGCCGCGGTCGCGAGCACAGGGGAGCTCGCCCCCCCCCCGGCTTTCTCCCCACGCCCTCCTTCAAATTCCTCCGCGCCTGCCGCCATTGCGTGTATAAATCGTAGGTACCGGGTCATTGCGCACCAACTTCCCTTCGTGAGGTCGCAAAAACCAT
>Ga0335078_10009013_pt1 | contig 14807 bp, 13 predicted proteins | sample Lox_Sample_32_FD_206711 | JGI IMG/M metagenome (GOLD analysis project Ga0335078, IMG submission 206711) | Soil microbial communities from Loxahatchee National Wildlife Refuge, Florida, United States - Lox_Sample_3.2 | ecosystem: Environmental > Terrestrial > Soil > Wetlands | place: USA...
CTGGTCTCTCTCGGGTTCCGCCACATCGACGCCGTCAGCTTCGTTTCGCCAAAGCACGTGCCGCAGATGGCCGATAGCGAAGCCGTGATGCAGGGGCTCGGTAAGGTGAAAACGCCTTCGGGCGAGGCCCCGGAGATCATCGGAATCGTGGTGAATGCGCAAGGACTCGAGCGCGCGCTCGGGACGCCGGGTGTGACGACCATCGGTTATCCGTATTCGGTTTCCGCCTACTTTCGCCGCGCCAACGCGAATATGACCCGCGCCGAATCGCGGTCCCTCGTCGAAAAGCTGCAGAAGGAAACCAAAGCTGCGAAGCGCAATCTCGTCGTTTACATCTCGATGGCCTTTGGCAATCCCTATGACGAGCCCTGGGGATCGGAGATCGTCGAAGAAACGCTCGTGTGGCTAAAGGACACTGGCGTGCGCACCGTTTCGCTCGCCGATACTGTTGGCGCCGCATCCGCAGACGACGTCGCGCATCTCTATAATGCCGTGAAGGATTGCGTGGCCGGCGTCGAGATCGGTGTGCATTTGCACAGCCGCCCCGATCGCGCAGCCGAAAAGGTGCTCGCGGCGTATGAAGCGGGGTGCAGGCGCTTCGACGGCGCACTCACGGGGTTAGGTGGTTGTCCTTTCGCAGGCGACGAACTCGTGGGCAATATTCCAACCGAGGCGATTCTGACGACCCTTGCGGCCCGTGGAGTAGCTACCGGAATCGACGCGAAATCGCTCGCCATCGCCTGTGCCATTACGGGCGAGTTGCGCGAGAAATACGCGCACCAAACGCAAACCGCAGGACCGAACTAACTTGCAGGAGCAGCCTTCGATGGGCTACCAGACGCTGACGTATCAAGTCGACGGACTCGGCATCGCTACGATCGCGTTGACCGTCCCCGAGAAGCGCAACGCGATTTCCGCGCAGATGATCCTGGATCTGCTCGGCGCACTCGATCAAGCCGAGGGCGAAAGCTCGGTTCGCGTGGCGATCGTCACCGGATCGGGCAAGGCGTTTTGCGCGGGCATGGATCTCGACGAATTGCAGCACATTGCCAAACAGACGCTGCAAAAGAATCTGGAAGATGCGCGGCGCGTCACAAAGCTGTTCTCGCGGCTTTATAATTTTCCGAAACCGCTGATCGCCGCGGTGAATGGCGCCGCGATCGCGGGCGGCTGTGGGATCGCGACTTTGGCGGATTTTACGATCGCTGTCCCGGAGGCAAAGTTCGGTTACACCGAAGTGAAGCTCGGATTCATGCCTGCGCTTGTATCGGTTTTCCTGCGACGGCGGCTCGGCGACCGGCATGTTCGCGACCTGCTACTTACGGGGCGCGTGATCGATGCCGCGGAGGCATATCGCATCGGGCTCGTCACCGAAGTCGTCGTAACGGAATCGCTGATGGAGCGAGCGCGCGAAATCGCGCATCTTTTGCTGCAAGCAAGTCCGTCCGCGATCGCGCAAACAAAGAAGCTGCTGCTCGGATTCGAGCGCGCGGCAGTTCGCGCCGAATTGGAGGTGGCCATCGAAGCGAACGCCGATATTCGTTCGTCGCCGGATTTTCGCGAAGGCGTCGCGGCTTTTCTTGAAAAGCGCACGCCAAAATGGGGCGGGGCCTAACCGCTCGTGACGCCAAGGCCTGAATACAGCGATAGCACGATTCGCGTCCGCTATGCGGAGACGGACCAGATGGGCGTTGTGTATCACGCGAACTATTTCGTCTGGTTCGAAGTTGGGCGCGTGGATCTGTGCCGGCATCTCGGATTCGAGTACAAGCGCATGGAAGAAGAGGACGATTCGTTCATCGTGGTCGCCGAGGCGTCCTGCCGTTACAAGCGGCCAGCGTATTTCGACGATCTACTGACCGTGCGGACTCGCGTGGCGAGCGCCCAACGCAGAACGATTCGGTTTGCGTACGAAGTCATCCATCAAGCATCTGGCGACTTACTCGCGACGGGTGCGACAGTTCACGTGATCTGCGACCGTACGGGTAGGCCAAAGTCACTATCTGAGAAATATCGCAAATACTTTCCGGCTCACCGTGACAAGAATGTTGGTACGCTGCCGGATCAAATCCCTGAGGAAACGGAGCAATCCGCATGAGCGCAGTCGATCCCGCCAAAATCGAACACTATCGCACGCGGCTCCGAGAGGAATGGACCGAAGACGCCACGGTTTCGGCGTGGAGAAAATGGCAAGCGCCTCTTTCGGCGTTCACGCGCGGTGCAACGGAAGCAGTTCTGCAGGCCGCTCGGCTCAAACCGGGAATGCGTGTGCTCGATCTGGCGAGCGGTGTCGGCGATCCAGCGCTCGCGATCGCCGAAGCGGTCGGGCCGAGCGGCCACGTGATCGCTACCGACCTTGGCCCGGGCATGATCGCGCTAGCCGAGGAACTCGCCCGCGCGCGCGGACTGCGCAACATGGAATTCCGCGTGGCCAATGTGGAAGCGCTTCCCTTCCCGGACGAGTCCTTCGACGTGGTGTCGTGCCGGTTCGGCATCATGTTTTTTCCCGATCAACCGAAGGCGTTCAGTGAGTGCCGCCGAGTTCTCCACAGGGGCGGACGAGTCGCGTTCGTCGTGTGGGGCAAGCGCGAGCAGCCGTTCCTTGGCACTACCGTGGGAATCCTCGGCAAATACGTCGAAGTGCCCAAGCCCGATCCGGACGCTCCGCACGCGTTCATGTTCGGCGAGCGCGGACTGCTTAAGTCGCGACTTGAAGCAGCCGGATTTCAGCAGGTTTCCGAGGAAGTCCGTACCGTCACCGGCCGTTGGGCCGGTTCGCCGGAAGAATATTGGCAACAGTTTACCGAAGTCGCCGCGCCATTTCGCCCGCTGATTGCGAAGCTAACAGGCGAGACGCGCCAGCGCGCCGAGAGCGAAATTATCGCTGGGCTGCGCGAGCTGTCTGACGGCACCGCCATCACAATGCCCATGGAAATCGTCATCGGGACTGGGATTCGGGTGTGACCGCAATTTTTCTCGACGGCGAACACTTCACTCTCGAAAATCTCTATGCAGTCGTTTTTGACGGCGCCGAGGTCGAGCTAAGCGGCGAAGCCCGCGAGCGTATGAATGCTTCGCGTGTCGTCATCGAGCGCCTTGTCGAAGCTGAGACCACCGTCTATGGCGTGAATACGGGTTTCGGCAAGATGGCCTCGACGCGTATTTCGCACGACGAAATTCGCCATTTGCAACTGAATCTTGTACGCAGCCATGCCTGCGGCGTCGGCCCAGCGCTCAGCGAATTCTCCTCGCGCGCCATGCTTGTTTTGCGCGCCAACGCGCTGGCCAAGGGCTATTCCGGTGTCCGCCCCTTGGTCGTGGAGACTCTGATCGCGATGCTGAATCGCGGCGTGCATCCGCTCATTCCCTCGCAAGGCAGCGTCGGCGCGTCGGGCGACCTCGCTCCGCTCGCGCATCTCGCCCAAGTCGTGATCGGCGAAGGGCAAGCCACGTTTCAGGGACGCTGCGTGCCCGGTGCGACCGCGCTGCGCAGCGCTGGAATCGAGCCGCTCGCCTTGCAAGCAAAAGAAGGGCTTGCGCTGCTCAACGGCACGCAAGCGATGCTCGCGCTTCTTACTCTCGCGGTACGCGAGGCCGAAATTGCTGTCGCAACAGCCGACGTAGCAACTGCTGTTTCGCTCGATGCATTGCGCGGCAGCCCTACTGCCTTCGATTCGCGGATCGGTAGCGTGCGGCCGCACGCGGGTCAGGCCGTTACCGCCGGAAATATCGAGCGTCTAAATCGCGGCAGCGAGATTCGCGAATCGCACCGTTCCGCGATCATCGATCCGCGCGTTCAGGATCCCTACAGCTTGCGTTGCGCCCCACAGGTCCACGGCGCCGTGCGCGACTGGCTCGCGCACATTCGCAATATCCTGACCATTGAAATGAATAGCGCCACGGACAACCCCCTGGTCTTTGCCCACGCCGACGGCGGGTCGGGCGACGTGATCAGCGGCGGGAATTTTCACGGCCAGCCGCTCGCCATGGCCGCGGATCAGATGGCGGTCGCGCTCGCGACTCTCGGTGGGATTTCCGAGCGGCGCATCGAGCAGATGACGAATCCTCAGACAAGCCAGTTGCCCGCATTCCTCGTGCGCGAGGCGGGACTCAATTCCGGATTCATGATCTTGCAGGTTACCGCCGCGGCCCTTGCGAGCGAGATGAAAGCCCTGGCCGCACCGCATTCGGTCGATTCCATTCCTACATCGGCGAATCAGGAAGATTACGTCTCGATGGGAATGGGTGGCGCGCGGCGGCTCGAGCCGATGCTGGCGAACGTTCGCCATATTCTTGCGATCGAATTGCTCGCCGCGTGCCAGGGCTTGGATTTTCTCGCACCTTTGAAAACAGGCGCGGAAACACTAAAAGCCTATGAGCTGGTCCGATCGCTTTCGGCGCGCGTCGATGTCGATCGCTCGCTCTCCCCTGACATCGAAGCCGTGTCTCAAGCGGTAGCGGAAGGCAAGTTCGCCGATCTTGTCCGCTGAATCGGCGGCTCAATCCAGGAGCGCGTGTTGCAGAAATTTTCCGAAGCGATACCCCGCGATGTTGCTGAACGGCCAAACGCCCATCGAATAGTGTCCGCACGGCAGCGCGAGATGGTCGAATGTGACTCGCTCGTAGCGCAGCTTCGCAACTAGTTGGTCGGTGAATTCCGGCCAAAACGTGGGATCGTATTTTCCCGTAATCAGCAAAATCTTCTTCTTCGCGCCGGTGAGCTTGCCGATGTACGGAAACGGACTGATCGGCATCCAGAAATGGCGCAGTTCTTCGCGCGTCACTTCTGCCGACAATGGTTCCCACACATTTGTCGTCGTCATGCCGTGAGCGACCACATCGCCAAAGTAGGTCGAGGCGTGAACGAAAGCCCCCGCCCGGATCGCCGGTTCATGGCACATGGTAATGAATCCGACCGCTGATCCGATGCTCGTCCCGAGCACGCCCAGCCGTTCATAGCCCTGCATTTCAAGCCAGCGTAGCGTGCGCCGCACATCGAGAACCGCCTGGCGGGTCGCCTGCATGGTGAGGCCGATATTCGGTCCGACGAGATGATCCGCGCGGGGATGATCCGGAATCGCGCGAAGGTCGTGATAAGGCAGGCTCACCTTGATCGCCGTCAAGCCGAGGCGCCGCAGCCACCGGCAAACGTTTTGCTGCTCTTCCCATCGCGAATTCCATTGGGCGAGCACGGCGACGGCAGCTCGTTTGTTGGCAGCCGGGAAAAGTTGCGCGTGAACGCGATTATTTTCGGGCCAGGGCGACCGAATCGCGCTACTAAACGTCAGCACATCGTCCTTCAGCGCGTAATCGCCGGCAGCGCTCGCCGCATACCATTCGTCGCTACCCGCGAGCGCGTCCGACACATATCTGTCGAGAAATACGCGCGGGCTCTCACCGTTGGTCGCGCCGATATGCTCGAGTCCCCACGCAAACGGCAGCGTTCGCCGGCGCGGCTCCTGATCGAACCGCATCTGCTCGTAGCGATGCACCTGCTTTGCGATCCACGAAGCCATTCTCGTTGCTATCAATCATACAGGCCGGCGACGACGAATTGCGGCCAGGAATCGTGCGAGAAAATCAATCGGCGGGCACGGCGCGAGACTTCGCCCAGTTGCGAATCTCCTGCACTTCTTCGGCGCGAGTGACGCTCAGCGGCTGCGTCCCGCGAATCTCGCTCGCGAGAATTTCCGTCGATAGCGTTCGCTTGCCGTCGAACGCCGTGTACATCGAGGCGACGACCACTTGCTCGATCTCCGCCCCTGAGAAACCGACGCTTGTGGCTGCGAGCAAAGGAATGTCGATCCCCGTTTCGATCCGCGCCCGCTTTTTGAGATATAGGACAAATAAAGCTTCGCGCGCCTTTTCATCGGGCAAATCGACGAAAAAGATTTCATCAAAGCGGCCTTTGCGGAGCATTTCCGGCGGCAGCGCGGTGATATTGTTGGACGTCGCGGCAAGAAACACGCCGCTTTCGCGATCCTGCATCCACGTCAGCAAAGTGGCCAGCAGCCTCTGCGACAATCCCGCATCGGCATCCCCGCTCGTCCCCGCCGACGCGAATGCCTTTTCGATCTCGTCAATCCACAGAACGACGGGCGACAATTTCTGCGCGAGTTCGAGAGCCTTGTGCAAACGCTTTTCGCTCTCGCCGACGTATTTGTCATAGAGCGCTCCTGCGTCGAAACGCGCCAGCTCGAAGCCCCATTCGCCGGCAACCGCCCGCGCCGCTAGACTCTTGCCGCAGCCCTGTACGCCCGTAATCAGGATGCCTTTCGGCGGCACAAGCCCGAATTGCCGCCCCTCCGGCGTGAGAGCGCTGCGCCGCTTCTCAACCCATTCCCGCAGACGCGCCAAGCCGGCGACCTCGCCGAACGATGTTTCGCGGGGCATGACTTCGAGTAATCCGTCTGTGCGCAGCCCCGCACGTTTCGCTTCCAGCACCTGATCGAGCAGTTGCGCATCGGCTCTTCCATGCTCGATCAGGCATTTCCGCAGGGTGCGAATCGCTTCATCTTGCGTGAGGCCGACAAGATTGCGAGCCAGTTGCGTAATTCCGCTCGCATCCAGCGACGAAGGCGCGCGCGTTTCCGCGAGAATCTGTTGAACGACGGGCGCCAGGTCTTCCGTTTCGGGCAGCCCCAACTCGAACCGCGCACAATCGCATTCCAACTCTTGCGGCAAATTGATTGTGGGACCGGCAATGAAAATCGAACGGCGCGCCGTGCGAAAGGCATCGGCCAGATCGCGCAGGCGGCGTGTGGTGCGGTCGTTCTCGCAATAACGCGCGAAATCCTTCAGCAGAAATATGGCATCCCCGGAAACGAGCGCCATATTGGCAAGAGCCTTTTCCGCGTCGTCCGAGCCGTAAATCGCAGAGCCATTGGCACGCTGGAGCCCCGCCGTGACGCTCCAAGTGAAGAATGGCACGCCCATTTGTGCCGCAACGGCAAGCAGGAGCTGCTCCAGCCTTTCTTCTTCCGGCGTCTCGACCGTGACGATCGGCGTCCGCGAATTGATCAGCAGTTCGAGTTCACGATCCCGCTGAATTCGAGCGGCGGATGAACCCGCTGAAATCGTGGCGGCGCGGCCATTTCCCGGAGCCGCCTGAAGAGGTCGCTCAGATTTTGGGTGATCGTTCGTCACAATCTCGCCTAGTTACTTGCCAAAGACTCGACGGAATCAGGGTATCAAAAGCTCGACGAGGCGAGGTCCGCGTTCTAGCTAAGGCGCAGCCGGTTCGACAACTCGGCCCAAAGTCGATTATTTTCGGCGGGCCAGCCGACGCAGATTCCTGTCAGTCAATCGCGTGAGTAGCCATGTCCGATCCAGCCGGGCACCGAGGCGGCGGTAGAATGCGATCGACGGCGCGTTCCAATCGAGGACGATCCACTCCATCTGACGGGAGCCCTCACGTAGCGCCGCGCGGGCTAACGCGACCATAAGTTGCTTGCCTGCTCCCTGGCCACGCTCCTCTGGCAGCACAAAAATATCTTCGATGAAGAGAACGGGCGCGCAGGTGAAAGTCGAGTAGGTGAAGTAGTAGATCGCGTAGCCGATCACTTTGCCGGCGCGCTCGCAAATCAAGGCTTCGAAATAGCGGTGGCGGCCAAACCCGTGCCGTCGAAAGCGCTGTTCATTCAGCCTCAAAGAGGGCGTCAAGCGCTCATACCTTGCTAACCCGCGGATCATCGAAACCAGCGCTGGCACATCGCGCGCGGTTGCTGAGCGAATGCGAATTCGCACAAGCTTGGATTGCGTCTTCATGGCGGCGTGAGCGCCGCAGTATACCTAGCAATCGGGCACGACGCTTCGCGAATCTGCGAAATTCGCTGCGGCTCGCGGCTGCCACTGCGATTCGAGTCCGGACATTTCGGCAAGCGCTTCCTCAAGCAACTTGCCGAACGTGTACCCAGCGGCGCGAAATACGCCGTGATGCTCGGCCCAGACGACGCAACAGGTGCCCACCAAAAACAAGCGATGCGCCTGCCAGATCATGCAGCGCAGTCCAGGCGTCCGCGCGGTACCGAGGCGCGCGAGCATGGAGCGCTGAAATCGCAGGTGCGCCGCTTCGTCTTCAAGAATGCGATCGCTGATCGCGGCCAGCAGTTCCGAGCGACTTGCCCGGCCAAGAGCGCGATAGTAAGGCACCGCGATCACTTCAGCGGTCACAAGGACGCGAAGCTCTAGCTCGAGACCTGCGAGCACGCGGATTCGTCGAAACACATGGTCGACCCAATGCTCGGCGAGAGACGGGATGCCCTCGCGCTCCATGAATCGCAGCAACTGCCGGCTGTGGCGCTGCTCTTCCTTGATGAAGAGCGAGAGGACGTCGACAAAATGCGTATCGCCGCTGTGCGCTGACCACGCAGCACCTCGCTTAAGCAGGCGCCGCCCCTCGGCCCCTTCGCCGAGTTGAAACTGCTGGATCGATTTCTGGACCGTCTGCCGCTCGTTATCGGAAAGCCGACGGGGACAGTCCCAGGGGAGATCATCATATGCACCAACTTTGGACTCGAAATACGCATGCCAGGCCTGCGAAGCGGAACTGGGGTCATTCTGGCTCATTGCCAATCCTCCGTGTAGAGTACTTTATCATATAAAGTAGAATACGGCAACAGGGCGCAGCTGCGCTTTTCCGAGTATTGGCGGGCAAACCATGCAGCCAAATCCGCGTTAGCAGTCGGGCACGATCTCCGGGCCCCGCCTTGAGAGGGTTGGGGGGATGTGGCAGAGTCGAGAAGTGATCCCCGCGCCCGCAATCGCCATTGCCATTTTCTGCTTCGGCCTCATCATCGGCAGCTTCCTGAACGTCTGCATCGTGCGCATCCCCACGGGCAAGTCGATCGTGCTTCCCTCCTCCGCATGCCCGAAGTGCGGCGCGAAGATTCAACCGTACGACAATATCCCGGTGCTCAGCTGGCTCATCCTCAGAGGCAAGTGCCGGGTCTGCAAGACGGGCATCTCTGCAATGTATCCCGCCGTCGAACTGTTGACCGGACTGTGTTTTCTGGGCTGCTACGACTTCTTTGGCTTGACGATCGAGGGGCTGAAATGGGCTGTCTTTTCGTCGATCGTGATCGTGCTGGTCTTCACGGACCTGCGCGAAAGAATCTTGCCGGACGTGGTGAACTACGGCGGTCTGGTGTTTGGCCTCGCATTCAGTCTTGCGATTCGGCCAACCGACGGCACTGCAGAATGGCTCGCCCGGCACACGTTCACAACGCAGCCTCCCGCACCCGTGATATCTCTGGCCGACGCGCTGATCGGCGCCGCAATCGGAAGCGGGCTCCTCTGGCTGGCCGCGGAGCTCTATTTCCGCGCTCGCGGCCGCGAAGGCATGGGCATGGGCGACGTCAAGATGATGCTCATGGCCGGGGCTTTCCTGGGAATCAAGCGGACGCTTCTGACCATTTTCGCCGGGTCGCTGCTCGGCAGCATTCTAGGCATCGCATTCATCCTCTCGCGCCGCAAGGAATCGAACTACGAATTGCCTTTCGGTACTTTTCTCGGAATGGCCGCGCTGCTGGTCGCATTTTTCGGCACCCCGGTCGTGAACTGGTATCAGTCGCTGTTGATGCTCCGATGAAGCGCGAATCCTTGATGCAGGCTTGCCGTTGGAATCTCGCATGACGGCGCACATCCCTCTCCCGCATCACATCGTGGCCCCGACGAACGTCCTCGTCTCGTGGGGCATCGCCTTCCTGGTGCTTCTGGCTGGTGCCGCGATGCTCGTCATCATGGCCCGCAAGTATCTGCGCGGCCACTCCTCGGAATTTCAGAAGGACTGGTCGCGCCCCAATTCCGATACCGACAGTGCATCGGCCTTCATGACGGCCTCGATGCAGGGCGTGATTGAAAAACTGCGCACACAGGAGAAAGAGCTCGCGCGGCTGCACATGCTGGCTCAGGAACGCGCCCAGGAATCCGAGCGGATGACCGAAGAAGTCACGCGCAACATGCCCACGGGCCTTTTGCTCGTCAACGCCACAGGAGCGATCAGTTCCACCAACCCGGCGGCTGAAGACGCGCTGGGCATCCGCCCGCTGCGCTACCGTTCGTATCGCGAGACTCTGGGCGAAGATTCCGACCTGGCCGCGATGCTCACCGAGTGCCTCCAGGGCGGCGAAACTTTCCAGCGCAGCGAAATCGAGCACACAACGCCCGAAGGCGAAACGCGCCGTCTTGGCGTGACCATCTCCCCCATCTTTCAGGCGCCGCGCCCGGCCCTGCGCACGCATGTCTCCGATCCGCCCAAAAAGTTCGAGACGAGAATCAGCGGCGCTCTGTGCCTGATGAGCGACCTCACCGAATTGACGGCGCTGCAGAAGCAGATTCGCTGGAAAGAAAACCTGGCCTCGCTCGGCGAGATGTCCGCCGGAATCGCGCACGAGTTCAAGAATTCTCTCGCCACCATTTCCGGCTACGCGCAGATGATTCGCAACGAGTCGCGGCCAGGAGATACACGCGAGTCCGCCGAGAAAATTCTCGATCAGACGCGCGCATTGACGCATGTCGTCACCGAGTTTCTGCGCTTCGCCAAGCCTCTCGAAATCACCTATGAGATGGTCCCGATGCAGGGGCTCGTCGAGCGTGTCGTCGACGAGCTGCGACAAATGGCGCCCGAATGTGAAGTAACCTGCGAAGGCGCCTTCCCGGAATTGCCGGGTGACGAAGCCCTGATTCGGCAAGCGCTGATTAACCTGACTCGGAATGCCTCCGAGGCCGCGCGCGGTAACCGCGAAAAGCCTCAGGTGACCATCACCGGCACCGTCGAAGAGCTGGGAGGCAGGCGCTGGCAGCGCATCAGCGTCGCGGACAACGGCCTCGGCATTCCCGAGCACGATTTGCCCAAGATATTCCTGCCTTTCTACACGACGAAATCCGACGGCACGGGGCTCGGTCTTGCCGTGGTGCAAAAGGTGGCTTTGCAGCATGGCGGCAGTATCGAGGCTCGCAACCGTGCCGGCAGTGGGGCCGAATTCCTGCTCTGGTTACCTTTGCGGCAGGAGCGGTCGCCCTCTCTATTCCCCTCCCGCGCCGCCAGCATCTAAACTCTAAAGATACAGCGTGCCCAAGCAGCATCGAATAGGAGGCGAAGCCATGCGCAAATTTGTGTGGTTGATCGCAGCGGCAGTTCTCGTTCTGCCTGCCAAGACCTGGTCCCAACAAAATGACCAAAATCCTGCCCGGTCGGCGCAGTCTCAGGACACGGCGAGCCAGGATGCCACACTGCCTCAAGGCGACTCGCTTGCAGACGCAGCGCGCAAAGCTCGCGAGCAAAAGAAGGATTCGGCGCAGCCCCCCAAGACTTTCACGAACGACAATTTACCAACGCAGGGCGGTATCTCGACCGTCGGCGACAATTCCGGTGCGCCCAATTCCTCAGGCGGTGCGGCCGGCACGGATACGAGCAAAACGGGCGGCGATGAAAAGGAATGGCGCGCCAGGTTTTCCAAGCTGAATCACGCGCTCGAACAGGATCAATCCAACCTCGAAGTGATGCAGCGCGAGCTCTCCCAACTTCAGGTTCAGTATTACCCCGACCCAACGAAGGCGATGCAGCAGGAGCTTACGCGCAGCGACATCAACAACAAGACGGCGGACATCGACAAAATGCAGGCCAAGATCGAAGCTGATAAGCAAGCGATTGCTGACGCCGAAGACGAGCTTCGCAAGTCCGGAGGCGATCCCGGCTGGGCGCGCTAGATTTCCAAGATGGAACCGGTTCTACTCGTCGAAGACAAGGTCGAACTGCGAGCGATGCTTCGCAAGGCGCTCGAGCGTTCGGACTATTCCGTCGAGGAAGCACCGGACGGGCGCGCTGCGATCGATAAAGTCCGCAATCGACGCTATCTGCTCGTTCTCTCCGATCTGAAGCTTCCGGGCAATTCCGGCCTCGACGTTCTGCGCGAGGCCAAGCGTGCCGAGCCTACGCTTCCCGTCATCATCATGACCGCGTACGGCTCGGTCGACGAAGCGGTTACCGCGATGAAGGAAGGCGCATTCGATTTCATCCAGAAGCCGGTCGATCTCGATCACTTGCAGCTTTTGCTCGAACGCGCAGCGCATCAGCAGGAATTGCTTCGCGAGAATCTCCTGCTCCGCGAGGAATATGCCGAGCGTTACGGCTTCCCGCGCATCGTCGGCGAGCACCCTTCGATGCAGGAAGCAAGCCAGATGGCGCAGCGCGTCGCGGCCACGGACTCGACTGTCCTCCTGCTCGGCGAAAGCGGCACGGGCAAGGAAGTCTTCGCCCGCGCGATCCACCATCTCAGCCCGCGCGCCGATCAAGCTTTCGTCGCGCTCAATTGCGCCGCGATTCCCGAAGGGCTTATTGAAAACGAACTCTTCGGCCACGAACGCGGCGCCTACACCGGGGCCGGCGCGCGAAAAATCGGCAAGCTCGAACTCGCGCACCGCGGCACTCTCTTTCTCGATGAAATCGGCGAACTTCCCCTCGCCATGCAAACAAAACTCTTGCGCGTCCTCGAAGAGCGGCGCTTCGAACGCGTCGGTGGCACGCAATCGATCGACGTGCATGTCCGCATCGTCACGGCGACGAACAAAGACTTAGCTGCGGCCGTGGCAAATAAAACTTTCCGCGAAGATCTTTTCTTCCGCATTTCCGCGGTTCCGATCACAATTCCGCCTCTTCGCGAACGCGGGGATGATGTCCTGCTGCTCGCTGACCATTTCCTCGAACGCTTCAAGCGCGAATTCAATAAGCCTGCGCTCGAATTCACGAAGCAAGCGCGCTCACTGCTTACGACCTACGCCTGGCCGGGCAACGTGCGCGAGTTGCAGAACGCGATCGAGCGTGCCGCCATTCTTGCAAATGGGAGCGGGATCACACCCGAGTCGCTGCAGCTCCCTTCTGTGCGGCCTTCTTCGTCAGAATTGCCGCAAGGCATGCTGGAAGAGAAATTTGAATGGGAAGGGCCGCTCGAAGAGGTCTCTCAACGCGCCGTCGAGCACGTGGAACGCTTCAAGATTCAGAACGCGCTGCGCGAAACCAAGTGGAATAAGACTCGCGCCGCCGAAAAGCTCGGCATCTCCTACAAAACGCTTCTCAGTAAGATCCGCGTCCTCGGCCTTGAAAATTAGCCCAGCAGCTGAATAAAGACTTCGTTCGACACTGTCAACCGGTCTGGCACCAACCGGATGCGGTCGCCTTCCCGCGCGATAAAGCCCAGCGATTCGAGATGATTGATCTGCTCCCGAACCTTTGCCATGCGTTGCGGCAACTCGGGGGCATAGTCGCGCTCGATTCGTGCGAGATCAATTCCCTCCAGCAATCGCAAGCCTAGGAAAAATTCTTCGTCCAGCATCTGCATCGGCGTGAGCCCCTCGAACTGTTCCCCCGGCGAGCCGCCCTGCTCAACGCACGTGACGTAACGCCCCGGATCGTGCGCGTTCGCCCAGCGAATTAGCCCATCGAACGAATGCGCCCCCGCGCCGAAACCGAGATATGGATCACGATGCCAGTATTTGAGGTTGTGGCGCGAGCGATGGCCCGGCAGGCCCCAATTCGAAATCTCGTAGTGCTCGTAGCCCGCCTCCGCGAGACGCAGCCGTGCGGTCTCATAAAAATCGGCGATCGTGTCGTCATCCGGAATTGCCTGCGCCGAATAGCGAGTACCGCCCGCCAGCGCTTCCCTGCCCAGCCGGCTGCCTTCATCGATTTCGAGCATATAGACGGAAACATGTTCGGGCCGAATCGCCAGCAGCTCGTCGACCGATTTCTGCCAGGAATCCGCCGTCTGATGCGGAAGTCCCGCGATCAAATCCATGCTGATATTGTGAATCCCGGCGGCTCGCAGCACTCCGCTTGCGTTGAAAATATCCGCACGGCGATGCATGCGCCCGGCGGCCTTCAGTTCCCGGTCATCGAATGATTGCGAACCAAGGCTGATACGATTGAATCCAGCAGCCACCCACGCCGCCGCTTTTTCGGGCGCGATCGTTTCGGGATCGGCCTCGAGCGTGACCTCGGTCAATTCCGTCCGCAGCGAGCCGCGCAGCGCATCGATAATCTTCGCCAGCAGCGCAGGTTCGAGCAGGCTCGGCGTTCCGCCACCGAAGTAAACCGTATCGGCCTCGGAATATGGCACCACGGCCGCCTTCACAATTTCGCGGCATATCGCGTCCGCGTAAGGTTGATGACGGTCGCGTGCCACTACTCCCGTGTGGAAATTGCAGTAGGTGCACTTCGTCTGGCAAAACGGCACCTGGATGTAAACGCCCATGCTCATCGGGATGCTAGAAATTTAGCATGGAAGCAGAGTCATCGTGCGGGACGCTGGCGGGCTCGAAGGAAGGCCGGAGGGCTATTTCTGCGGCGCCGCAGATCCTTCCGAGGACGTCGGCTTCGGTGTCGGAGGCGTAGCCTCGTCCGGCGGCGGCGCCAGAGTGAATTTCCCGTCGACGATCGGATTGCGGTCCTCGCCTTCGCAATCCTCGTAGACCATGCGGTGGATGTGTTCCACCCGCTCGTAGGTGCGCTTCATGTGCCACGGCTCAGTCAGATTAGCGGGGTCGATGATGGTCATCTGGTCCTGCAAATGACCCGGGTCGATCATGCGCATGCGTTCGATGAAATGCGCCTGCTGGGTCAGAATGCCGATGGTCAGGAATCCCTCCACGTCGCCAAACGCCGAAACATCGCTCCCCGCGTCTGGAGGACCATATTCATCTTTCACCGCAATCGTATCCATCACGAGCGTGTCGCCTTCCCAGTGGCCGATCGAATCGCCCCAGGGCGTGGCATACAATTCGTCCTTCGGCGTATGCGCGCGTCCGTCGGT
>Ga0335078_10009014_pt1 | contig 14807 bp, 11 predicted proteins | sample Lox_Sample_32_FD_206711 | JGI IMG/M metagenome (GOLD analysis project Ga0335078, IMG submission 206711) | Soil microbial communities from Loxahatchee National Wildlife Refuge, Florida, United States - Lox_Sample_3.2 | ecosystem: Environmental > Terrestrial > Soil > Wetlands | place: USA...
GTGGCAGATACGGGCGTAATGCAGCGGCCCTATGTCAGAGACCCGCTGGTCAGCAACCGACTCTTCCCACTTCTTGCGTTCGGGTGCGATATCATTCACCCAATCGCGGCGTTCAGTGACGCCTTCCGCAGACGTCGCTGCTCTTAGTGCTGCGAGGCCGAGCCGCGCATCGCAGATCATCGCTACCGCTGCGGGATAGGACCTGCCGAGTTCGCTGGGATCTATGTCGAGATGGATAAGGCGGGTGACTTTCGGAATATCAAAGAGAGTCCAGCCGGCGGTGTCTATGTCGGTGAAATGCGTGCCTACCCCAACGACGATGTCGCAACGGCGCGCCGCATTGTTGGCTTGGCCCGTGCCGGCGCGGCCGATGCAGCCAAGTGAAAGGCGGTGCTCCTCGGGGAAGCCGCCCTTTCCGGTAGTAGTGGTAGCAACCGGAATTCCCGTCGCTTCGGCGAAGCGTAGCAGCTCGTCTCGTGCATGGGCATTGTGGATGCCGCTACCGATCACAATCATCGGTCTTTGAGCAGCAGCGAGCAGTTTGGCGGCTTCGATAACGCCATTTGGGTCCGGCGCAGGTGAATGCACCTGCTTGTATGGTGTCGGGTCTGGCAGTGCGTCCGAGATGATTGTGTGCTGGATGTCGTATGGGATCTGAATGACGACCGGGCCAGGACGGCCTGAAATCGCGACCTGATAGCCACGCAAAAGCATGTCAATCGCGTTGTCGGGTCGGGTCACCATAAACGCCTTCTTGGTGATTGGCTTTATCACCGAGACCCAGTCTTCCGGACCATTGCGGTAGGACTCTTCCATGCCGCCGCGGTCAAACCAATGTGTCGCGCCGGCTCCGGCGAGGACGAGCATCGCTATAGATTCATAGAACGCGGTTGCCACGGCCGGCACAATGTTCATGTTGCCAGGGCCGACAGTCGTTGTGATGATCGGCAGCGGCGCCGCGCGGCGCATGCGCCAATAGCCGTCCGCCATCTGGACGGCCTGATCCTCAGCTCGAGCCGGAACGCCTCGAATTTTCGTCTCGTTGATCAGCGCATCAAGCAGCGCCCAATTGCCGTGACCGTTTACGCCGAAAACAACTTCAGTCCCTATCTGTTCAAGAACGCGCGCAATTGCCTTCGCAACTGTTATTTGTCCCATGATTTTCTCCTCATCTCCTTTGTCATTCGCTCCATCATTTCCTCCTCATGTCCTTGATTTTTGATAATCCCAACGCCACTGTCCTTCCTCACGATATCGCTTCAAGCGAACGGTGAACTGATATCGATCGGCGCGATAGAAGCTCTGCGCGATATAGAGCGGCTTGCCGCGCCTTGCGAAATAAAGCCGCTCTGCGAACATCAATGGCGATGCAAAAGGAACAGAGAGCCGCTTCGCGATTTCGGCCTCGGCAAGCGTTGCGCGCATGCTCTGTTCGGCCGAGTCGATCTTGATTCCAAGATCCTGCTCGATCACGCGCAAAAGCGGATATTTGCGGAGGGTCGTGACATTAATGCGCTCACCGATGTCGGTCGGCAGGAAATTGATTGTATATGCGAATGGCTGTTTATCGAGGTGGCGATCGCGGCGCACGATGGTCAGTGGCGTTCCCGGATCGAGGGCGAGGGCGCGCAGGACTGCTGGCGGCCCCGGCGCCACATCGATCTCGACCGATCGAACCTCCACCTTGGTCACTTGATCGTAGAGATCTTCCAACAAGCCAGTGTATTTCAACGGCGGTGAGCCAAATACAGGCTCGGAGCTTACAAAGCTGCCTTTGCCGTGATGCCGATCGACCAGACCGGATGCCACCAATTCACGCAAAGCTTCCCGAACGGTTCCGCGACTGACTCCGAATTCCTCGCAAAGGTCGTTTTCCGATGGTAGTTGACTGCCCGGCACCAAACGGCCAGAACGAATCCGTTCCTCGAGCACTGATTTGACCCGGTAATAGAGCGGCGAAGCGTTTTCGGCGCGGGACGCAATGGGAGAATTTCGCATCATTGAGCGGTTCCTTGCCGCAGCCGCTGTCCAGACGGTTCGAGTTGCGCCTCCACGTCGGTCATGACCGCGAGTGCATCGAGCGCGAGTGCGCGCGTGCTGCCGGAAATCAGGGCCACTGGATTGATATCGAGTTCGGCAAGCGACGGCCCAATGTCGATTGCTAGTTGTGACAGGCGCACCATCAGATCGGAAACAGCCACAATCCCGGCGGCGCCTATGCGCGTTCCGAGTTCTTGCTTGCTCAGCAACGTTGCGAATTCGTTGCGATCATCGCTCGGCAGCACAAAGAAAATGTCGTTGCGTTTCTCGACATTACCGCCCCCGGCGCCGCACGCGATGATCGGTCCAAAGATCGGATCGCGCAGGACGCCGAGAAGGATTTCATGCTCGGGCACCACCATCGCCTGGACGAGAATGCCGTCGAGCTCCTGTTTGGCCGCCGGGTTCAGTGCCGCCAGCAGTCGGTCGTAACCTTCGGCAACGGCTTGCGCGTCGCCAAGATCGAGCAGGAGAGCTCCGGCTTTCGCCCGATGCGGCAGCAACGGCGATTGCACCTTGAGTGCAACGGGGAAGCCAATTCGCTGTGCCGTGGAAACCGCGTCGTTGCGGCTCGCAACAAGCGCTTCGGCTGGCGATTCGATGCCATAGACTTCGAGCAGCTGACGCGTCCGCCATTCGGTACGAACGCCAGGCGCTCCGGCAATGATCGCCCTCGCGCGCGCGACAAACGCCGTTTGTGTCGTCATCACGGGCTGTGGGCGGCTCGGCCCAGGTCGATTCTCCCGCAACGCTGTGGCGGCGAATGCAGGATTCTCAAACACAGCAATGCCGTGTTTGCGCAGTCGGCGGCGCCAGGGCGCCACTAGGCTGCCCGCGGGCCAAATGACCGCCAATGGCCGCGCATGTTGAGATGCGGTGTCGATCAGCTCGGGGATTACGGCATCCGCCTGATCCCCCGCAACCATTGTCAGCGCCACAACGATCGAATCGAAGGCCAGTTCGGACGACATAGTCTGCAGAGCTGTACGGAAAGCCTGCGATCCCTGTCCGGCTCCGATATCGAGTGGGTTGGATATGGTGGCAGTCGAAGGAAGCGTTCTCCGCAGAGTTCTTGCGGTCGTCGGGAATGGCGCCGGCATTGAGAGGTTCTGGGCCTCGAATGCGTCAGCCACCATGATGGCGGCGCCGCCCGATGAGGTGACTATCCCGACCGATGGCCCACCTACACTCTTGGTCGCGGTGTAGGCAGCGGCCACCTCGACCAATTCGTCGAGGCTGCCGACGAGCGGAACGCGGAGCCCACGGCAGACAGCGGCGAAAATATGCTCGTCGCTCGCTAGCGCGCCTGTGTGAGAGACCGCCAGGGCGCGTCCGGTGGCTGATCCGCCGATCCGCAAGATCACCAATCGCTTTTGCGCCGCATGCAGTCGTTCGACCGCGCCGATAAATCGCTCCCCGTCCGATATTGACTCGACGATGGCTGCGACCGCCCGCGTTTGCGGCGATCGTGCGAGATCGTCGAGCAGTTCCGGAAGGTCGATGTCGATTCCTGCGCCGGGAGTGAGAAAACGTGCGATGCCGATTCCACCGTCGATGGCGCGATTGAGGAGGCATCCGCCGAGGCCGCCGCTTTGAGATACGATTGAAAGGTGCCCGCGCGGAATGCGGCGCAAAAGTGCGACTTGCGAATAGGTGCAGGCGGTCCGGCTGTGAGTATCAATGAAGCCGAGGCTGTTCGGGCCGAGCAGGCGGCTGCCGCCGGCGCGCGCGAGGCCGATAATCCGCGCCTTGGTACTTGCGTCGACTGCTGCGGTAAAAATGCAGATCAGCGGCACACCGGCTGCGGTACAATCGGCCACCGCTGCCTCTAGGCTGCCGGACGGAACGCCGATCAGGGCCACATCGGGGCGCTGCGGCAGGTTCCGAATCGACCCATAGCAAGCGACGCCGGCGATCGATTTGTGGCGCGGGTTCACAGCGTAAATCGCGCCCGGAAAGCGATGCCGCTTGAGGAATCGCAATGGCCTTGCCGTCACCGCATTCTCCCCTGAGGAGGCGCCAACGACGGCGATTACGTGAGGCGCGAACAAATCGCGGCGCACATCATCATTCACTTGCACAGGTGTATTGTTGTCCATATGATTAAACAAGTATGCAAGTTTAGGGGCCACTGTCAACTGCAGGAGCGCGTGGCGCCCGGGGTCCGTGCTCGCGAGGAAGGGTAATGCGATGGATTTTGAATTGAGCCAAGAACAGCAGATGTTTTGCGACTCGGTTCGCAACTTCGCAGAACGGCATTTAGCGGACGGAACGGTGGAACGAGCGCATCAGAGCGGATTTCCGTGGGACGTCGCGCGCCTTCTCGCCAAGCAAGGACTCGTTGGAATTGGACTTGCCGAGGCCGACGGCGGGGTCGGCGGAACGCTGATGGACGCAGTTCTGGCGATTGAGCAGGTCGCGCTCGTTTGTCCGCGTAGCTCCGATTTGATCCACGCCTATAATTTCGGTGCCATCCGAACCTTTATGGAATACGCGTCCGCTGAGCAGAAGAGACGATATCTACCGAAACTTTTAAAGGCGGAGTCGCTCATGGCGGTGGCGATGACCGAACCAGAAGCGGGTTCGGCGGTAACCGACTTGAAGACCGCAGCGACAACTGATGGCGAGGGATTCCGCATCAGCGGTACCAAGGTATTTACCACCAATAGCGCGGATGCCGATCTCTTTCTCGTCTATGTAAGGTTCGGTCCCGGCGTCGACGGGATTGGTTCGGTGATAATCGAGCGCGGCGTGCCCGGATTCAGCCTCGGTCAGCCGTCGGGCTTTATGGGTGGAGACCCTTGGTGCCAACTCTATTTCAGCGATTGCTACATCAAGCCGGACAATGTGCTGCTCGGCAAGGGCGGATTCAAAAAGCAGATTGCCGGGTTCAATGTCGAGCGACTCGGCAACAGTGCACGCGCGCTGGCGCTCGGCCGGTATGCCTATAACCAGGCCCGTTCGCATACGTTGACGCGCAAGCAATTCGGTAGGCCACTATGCGAGTTCCAAGGCGTGCAATGGAAATTTGCTGAAATGGCGACGCAACTCGACGCCGCGCAGTTGCTACTTTATCGGGCGGTGCGTAACGCCGAAAACACCCTTCCGTCCGCCTACGATGCCGCCATGGCAAAGCTCGCCTGCAATCGGGCGGGGTTCGAGGTTGCCAATGAGTCGCTTCAGGTGATGGGTGGTATGGGATTTTCGACGGAAATGTTGGTCGAATATTGCGTCCGGCGAACTCGCGGCTGGATGATCGCCGGCGGCTCGATTGAAATGATGAAGAACCGGTTGGCCGAGCTGATCTTCGAACGAAGGTTTTCCCAACGTGCGTGGCAGGCGTAATGCGTCCTTGTCCCTTCCGAAGACTCCATCCAGCATTTGATGCGGCGGCAAGGGAGAATCGGGGCATCATCCGAAGTGATGATTTTCATCCGGCACGTGCTCGGGTCAGGGGCGGAATCGAACCGATGGTCCGATATCTTGGTCTTATTGTTAAATTTGCAGTGCCCTAACCGCGGTACCCTCACCCGTACCCTCATGGGCATTCTTTTCGAATTGGAGTCACAGTGCGCATCTATGCATAAGCTGGGTGTGAAGAATTGAAGCAGTCTAGATGCCATGTCCGCATTACCCAATAACGGACAAACGCGGGTGCAACTGATTTGTCCGCTTTGGCCAAACCCAGACGTCACGACGTGACGAGGCTACCTAAAAGCCTCAGCACTTATGGCCGTCGAACTTGCGGCCGGCCGGTGGTCGATTTCGTGACTTCACGGGTGCATTCGATGAAGCGCTCGACCACCGGGCTCAATGTTCGATTTTTCAGTGAAACCATAACGACCGGCCAAGGTCGAACTGGCAAATCGATGGGCAGCACTTTCAGGGCATACCAGTTGGCGATGGACTTCGGAAAGGCCGTAATAAACCGGCCACCAGTAAGTAAGTGGGCACGAAGGTGCACGGATAAGGTCAGCAAACTGACCTTTGGCAAATCAAGGCCAAGTGCTTTGAAAGCCTCCATCACGCGCGCGTAACCCCATGTATGGGGCGGCGTCAGTACCCACGGCTCGTCGATGAGGTCTGCAAGATCGACCTTGCGACGACTAGCCCATCGGCTGCGGGCGTCGACGGCCACGACCAATTGGTCGTCGAAGAGGATTTCCACATTAAAATCCTCCGCATCGTTGGGCGATCCTACGATGCGCGCCAAGATGAGATCGTGTTTTCGGTCGCGTAGCACTTCAAGCGAGGGGGACGGCACGTCGTCCACATGCACGACAACGCGTGGATATTGCTGACCAAAACGTTCGATAACCGTCGGAAGGAATGCGGCCGCAATCGATTCAGCGCACCCGATCGTCAATTCGCCGACCGTTGGATCGGCGAGGTACTCAATGTCCCTGGCACTTTGTTTTAATTCATCGAACGCTGCAGTGCCTCGTTTGAGCAGCGCGTTGCCGTACATCGTAGGCGCCACGCCATGTGGCCTTCGATCAAGCAGCCGCACGCCAAACGTATGCTCGAGGTCCGCGATCACTTCCGACACTGTCGGTTGCGAGACCCCGAGCTGGGCTGCCGCCTTTGCCATGCTGCCGCACTGGACGACGGCAAAGTAAACATGCAGGTCGCGCAGCTTCAGGCGGCGGCCGATGCGGCTTTCCCAATCGATCTTGTTGGCCATAGGAGTAATACTATGGGGGTAAAGCTAGAAAGAGAATTCCTCCTATAGGCGTACCCGCGTAAGTTTGCAATCGAGCTTGCATCCAGCGAGCTCAGCCGACAGCGTCACCTTTCGATCGGAGGCCCACGATCATGCAGACGCGAAAAATGCTTTTGACTGTGCTCGCCCTTGCCGCCATTTCGGGATATTCGGAATTTGCCGGGGCGGAAGTCTATCCGTCACGCCCGATCGTCATGATCGTGCCATTTCCCGCCGGCGGTCCGACGGACACGGTCGGGCGAATTGTCGCCGAGCGCATGGCCGCGGCGCTCGGCCAGCCTGTCATCATCGAAAACGTGGCCGGCGCGTCGGGGAGTGTCGGCGTTGGTCGTGCCGCGAGCGCGCCACCTGACGGATACACGTTAAGCCTCGGTGCTTGGACAACTCACGTCGCCAACGGCGCGGTCTACAAGCTCTCCTACAACGTATTGACCGATTTCGAGCCTGTCTCTCTGCTTCCCGCTCAACCTCTCCTGATCGTCGCGAAGAAATCGATGCCGGGAACGGATTTGAAGGGATTGATCGGCTGGCTGAAGGCAAACCCCGACAAGGCGACACAAGGCACCGCAGGTCTCGGCAGCGCCGCCCAAATGTGCGGGCTGCTCTTCGAAAAAGCGGCTGGCGTCAGTTTCCGGTCCGTACCCTATAAAGGCGGCACCCTCGCGATGCAGGACTTGATACCGGGACGAATCGACTTGATGTTCGATCCGGTGAGCGATGCCCTGCCGCAGGTGCGTGCGGGCGCAATCAAGGCCTTTGCCGTCACGGCCACGCACCGATTGTCGGCCGCGCCCGATATTCCGACGGCAGCCGAGGCAGGCCTCCCGAATTTTTACATGTTGCTCTGGCACGCGCTTTGGGTCCCAAAGGGAACGCCCACGAGTATCGTCGCAAAACTAAATGCCGCGGTCGTTGCAACGCTGACAGATCCCGTTGTGCGTCGCCGCTTTGCCGAATTGGGCCAGGAGATCCCGGCGCGCGAGCAGCAAACTCCCGAAGCTCTGGGCGCTCTGCAAAAGGCCGAAATCAAAAAATGGTGGCCCATTATCAAAGCGGCGAATATCAAAGTTCAATAATGCGCCTTACCGGCTCCTGCTTCGCTTAAACGTTTCGAATGTTTCGCCTCGTGGTCGCCGATGTGGATTCGCCGTCGTACTTCGTGGCGACGGCTGCCGCCGAACTCGGATTTTTCAAACGTGAGGGAATCACAGTCAAATTCGAGCCCGTATATGGGGCGAGAAACGGGCCGGAAGGCCTGCGGGACGGGACAGTGCATTTCTTCGGGGGACCGGCCTACGCTGTGACCGGAGCCTTGCCGGGCGCCAAACTCCTGTGCGCGCTGTCTCAGTATTCCTACTGGTTCATGGCCGTCCGTGCCAATCTCGACGTCAAGCGGGGTGACGTCGACGCCATTAAGGGTCTGCGGATTTCGTCGTCCACGTCATGGCCTGACTTGGCGCTCAGACACTTGTTGGCGGAATCGGGTATCGACCTTGTGCGGGACAACGTTCGGATTGTTCCGCGTCCGTCCAAAGACGATGGAGAGCGTTGGCGGGGACGAGACGGCGTCGATGCCATTGAGCAAGGCGTTGCGGACGCTTATTGGGGTAACGGCATGCGGGTCGCCGTCGGCGAGCGACTTGGCATTGCAAAGCTTCACCTCGATCTCCGCCGTGGCGATGGTCCGCCCGGCGCGCGCTGGTACAACTTCGCGGCATTGACAACAACGGAGCGGCTGATCAACGAGCATCCGCAAATTGCCGCCGGCGCGGTGCGCGCAATCGTGAGAACCCAAGAAGCGCTGAAGGCGGATCCTTCACTCGCTACGCAGGTCGGGAATCGATTGTTCCCGCCAGATGAAGCTTCGCTTATCGCCGCCTTGATCAAGCAAGATGTGCCGTTCTACGAGGCAAACATTTCGCCGGAAGCGGTCGACGGCTTAAACAAGTTCGCCAAAGCAAGTGGCCTGCTTCCCGCGCCGGTCCCTTACAGCCGACTGGTGGCTTCACAATTCCGCCACCTCTGGAATCCGTGAGCAAGGTATTTATTGGCGGCATCCGCTCTGGGTCCATTCACGATCGAGGCATTCAGCCCCAACGGCGACCAATGTCGGCTAGCCAATGTCCGCTGTGCCCCCGATAGTGTTGCAAAACTCAGCTGCTTTTTATTACTGAGCTGGCTTTTGAGATTTGGTCGGTTTGTGCCGCTTTGCAGTGAGCGCATCTCACATCGGTCCTGGCAACTACGCCGGACGCTCCCTACGCTGCACAGGTGACTTCCACCAATGGCGGTGGACGGCAGAGGAACTTGACCAGACGCCGCAGGTTCTGCGCGGTTGCGGTCATCAGCACTTCATCTTTGGCGCCGCTCAAGCCTCGCAGGCGCAATCGGTCGAGCTTGAAAATGCGCTTCATGTGCGCAAACCGCATCTCGACTTTTTTGCGTTCCCGGCGTGATTGCTCGAAAGGCTCGGTTTTGGCCAGTGCCCGGGCGACATCGCGGGCGTCCTCGTGAAGATCGCGGGGAATCTGCCGCGCGGGCGTGTGGGGGCTGCACTGCGTTTTGAACGCGCAGACATCGCAATCGCGCTTTGAGGCACGATAGCGAAGCGTACTGCCGTCGATGACGGTTCCTGTCGTATGCAGCAGCTTGCTATTCGGGCAGATGTAGACGTTGCGCGATCGATCGAAGACGAAATCGGCCCGGCTGAAAGTGCCATCGGTCCGGGCCGACTTGTCCCAGACCGGGATATGCGGCGCGATCTGGCGGTCCACCAACCATTTAAGCAGCCTGACCGCGCCATAAGCCGTGTCAGCTGCCAACCGCCGCGGCCGAAGCCCGAAGCGGTCCTTGACGCGCTCGATCATCGTCCCGGTAATGGCAATCTCGGCGATCCGATTGGCGCGTGTGCCCTCGGCATCGACGATGATCCCGGCTTTGTTGTCGATGAGATAGTTGGCGTCGTAAGCAAAAAACGGATCAGTGCCCTTCCTTGCAACCCATGCCGCCTGCGGATCGGTCAGCGAGACCTGCTTTGGCGGCTTGCCTCTATCGCCGCCGCCGTTCGAACCACCGTCATCGGCGCCAGTCTCTTCGTCGTTGCGAGCGCCATCGAGAGCAGCGAGGTACTCGCGAACCGCGCGTGACGCATCTTCGGCCTTCGGCCAAGCAATGGGCTGATCGCCTGGCAGCCGCTTCTTGTTGCCGGCATCAGCTTTGATCAGGCTCGCATCGATCGAAAATCCCTCGCCCCCAACCAGGCCAGCCGCAATGCACTTCGCTACCACGCCCTCAAATACCCGGCGTAATGCGTCGCTTTGGCGAAAGCGCTCGTGCCGGGCACGGCTGAACACCGAATGATCGGGTATCCCGTCCTCGATGCCGAGCTTGCAAAACCACCGGTAAGCCAGATTAACCTGCACCTCACAGCACAGCCGCCGCTCCGAGCGGAGCGCAAACACGTAGCCTACAATCAGCATCCGGATCATCAGTACCGGATCAATCGAAGGCCGACCTGTGTGCGAGTAATACGGTGCAAGCTCCTTGTGCACCCAATCAAGATCGAGAACACCGTCGATCTGCCTGACCAAATGATCTGCTGGCACCACCTTGTCGAGATCGAACGCGTAGAAGAATTGGCCTTGTCCGCGCTCTCGCCGCCCCATCATCGACCGCTCCCGCGAATCATCGTCCTATTCGACGGAATCACGGTTCAGCAGCCGTCTCAACTAGAGTTTTGCAACACAATCCCCCCGGAACCGGACACCCGGCTAGCGCTCGCGCTTATGTGTCCGCGATCTAAGCCGCGTTCTTTTTTTGCCGCCGGAAACGCGGCAGCCGCGGCAGCCGGCGCCGCTTCAGCGGTTCCGGCATGGGATTGTTGGTGGCGTTGGCCACATGTTCGAGAAAGATGCGGGCGCTTGCTTCCCAGCTCATGCTCAGCGCGTATTCGCGGCAGTCCTCGCGCGAGCATTCGAGCGCGGCCAGGCAGGCACGCGCGAGATCGTCGTCAAGCGCGCCGACCGGCGCCTCGCCGATGACGTCGCGCGGCGCCGGCGCCGGGAAGGCGGCCACCGGAACGCCGCTTGCCAGCGCCTCCAGCAGCACGAGGCCGAAGGTGTCGGTCCGGCTCGGAAACACGAACACGTCGGCGGCGGCGTAGATATCGGCGAGCGCCTCGCCCTGTTTGGTGCCGAGATAGATCGCCTTGGAGTAATCCTTTTCAAGTTGCGCGCGCGCCGGGCCGTCGCCGACCACGAGCTTGGTGCCGGGAAGATCGAGACCGAGGAAGGCTTCGACGTTTTTCTCGACGGCAAGGCGACCGACGGTGAGGAACAGCGGCCGCGGCCAGGCGGACGCTGGACGCGCGCGGGGCCGGAACAGGTCGGCATCGACGCCGCGCGGCCACAGCTTGACGTCATGGAAGCCGCGGCTTTCCAGCTCGCGCTGCAAGGTCGGCGTCGCCGCGAGGATCGCCGCGCCGGGCGCATGGAAGCGCCTGAGCCAGGCCCACGCCGCGTTGCTTGTCCAGCGTTCCGGCAGCGGCCTGAGGCGGCTTGCGATGTAATCGGGAAAGCGCGTGTGGAAGCTTGTCGTGAAGGGTATGCGGCGGCGCATGCAGAGGCCGCGCATGGCATGGCCGAGCGGGCCTTCGGTGGCGATGTGGACCGCGTCCGGTTTTGCCGCGTCGAGGCGCCGCTCGACGGCGCCGCGCGGGGGAAACGCCAGCCTGACCTCCGGATAACTCGGCAGCGGCAGCGTGCGGAATTCCGCGGGCGTCAGAAATTCGATCGCGGCGCCGAGCGCGCGCGCCTCGCGCGCGACGTGCCCCAGCGTGCGCACCACGCCGTTGACCTGCGGATGCCACGCGTCGGTGGCGACGAGGATCTTCATGCTTTTTTCTGCCGCAGGATCTGATCCGAAAACCGGTTTCCACTTTTCGGGATCATGCGGCGGCCTGCTGCACGCCGTCCGCGATCTCCTCGGCCGGAGCCGGCTCGATGTCGTGGCCGACGCGGCTCCAGTCGATGATCTCGAACCGGCCGTCGCGGTGCTCGACCACGGCGGTGCAGCTTTCCACCCAGTCGCCGCAATTGATGTAGCGCAGGCCGAAATCGTCGTGCATGGCGGCGGTGTGGATGTGGCCGCAGATCACGCCGTCGACGTGATGATGCTTGGCTTCGGTGGCCAGCGCCTTCTCAAAGGCGCCGATGTAGTTCACCGCGTTCTTCACCTTGTGCTTGGCCCATTTCGACAGTGACCAGTAGGGCGCGCCGAAGATGCGGCGCAGTCCGTTGAAGACGCGGTTGGCGGTGAGCGCGAATTCGTAGGCCTTGTCGCCCAACAGCGCCAGCCAGCGCGCCTGCGTCACCACCAGATCGAAAATATCGCCGTGCACCACCAGATAGCGGCGGCCGTCGGCGCTTTCGTGCACGGTGTTCTCCATCACCTCGATGCCGCCGAAATGCGTGCCGTAATAGCCGCGCAGGAATTCGTCGTGGTTGCCGGGGATATAGATCACGCGGGAGCCTTTGCGGCCCTTGCGCAATAGCTTCTGCACCACGTCGTTGTGCGCCTGCGGCCAATACCAACTTGAGCGCAGCGCCCAGCCATCGACGATGTCGCCGACCAGATAGATGGTGTCGGCTTCGTGGTGGCGCAGGAAGTGGAGGAGTTTGTCGGCCTGGCAGCCGCGCGTGCCGAGATGCACGTCGGAGATGAAAAGCGCGCGAAACCGTCGCGTGTCCGTCACGATGCGATGAGCTTTCTGCCGTTGCTCATGGGCAAGCGAATAGCAGCTTCGCGTCTCGCTTTTATGACAGCGGCGTTAACCATTCGGTAGTCCACGCGACTTGCTCCCTTTACCCTCCCCTGGAGGGGGAGGGTCGGCGCAGCATCGAGCGTGAGCGAGATGCGAGCCGGGGTGAAGCGCGCCACATCATGCCGCGGCGCTTTGCGGCTCGGAACGGCGGAACCGCACCAGGGTGTAGACGCCGAATGGCGGAACCTTGCGCCGCTCGATCAATTCGGCGCCGCCGTGGTTCTGCGCCCAGGCGGCGAGCCGCGCGAAGGGGAACTCGGGCCGCAAGCCGAGCGCGCGCGCCCTCTGTGCCAACAGCCGCTCGATGGCGGCGGCAAGCCCGCGCTCCGAATAGAGGTGATTGACCAGGATGATCTGCCCGCCCGGCTTGACCACGCGGGCGCATTCCGACAGCACGCGCTCGGGATCGGCGACCAGCGTGATGACGAACTGCCCGACCACGCAGTCGAAGCTCGCCTCGTCGTAGCGCAGGTGATGCGCGTCCATCACCGCCAGGCCCTTGACGAAGGGATAGCGCCCGCTCGCCGCGCGCACGCGCGCCCGCGCGATCATCGGCTCGGAAATGTCGATGCCGGTGATTTCGGTCGTGTCGTCGTAGTCGTCGAACGACAGCCCGGTGCCGACACCGATCTCGAGAATGCGCCCGCCCACTTCGCGCGCGGCCCGCGCCGCGGCGCGCCGGCCGTTGACGAAAACCGGCCCGCATAGCACATCGTAGACCGGCGCCCAGCGCGCATAGGCTTTTTCCATTACCTGCTTGTCCGGATCGCGCAGCATGGGCCCTCCTCGAATCGATGATCGGTATTCGCGGTGGCGTAGCAAGCGAGTGCGACAGTCCGGCGACAGGCAGGTGCAGGAAAAATGCGCTATGCTTTACCCTCCCCTGGAGGGGGAGGGTGAAGATTAAAGCAACGAACTCAAGTGAGGCTGCCCATGGATCTCGGAATTGCCGGCCGCAAGGCCATCGTGTGCGCGTCGAGCCGCGGGCTGGGCAAGGCTTGCGCCATGAAACTCGCCGAAGCCGGCTGCGAGGTCGTGGTCAACGGCCGCGACGCCCAGCGGCTGAAAGCCACCGCCGCGGAAATCGCCGAGGCCACCGGCGCGAAAGTGATCCCGGTGGCCGCCGACGTCGCCTCGGCCGACGGGCAGAAGGCGCTGTTCGCCGCCTGCCCTGCCCCCGACATCCTGGTCAACAACAATGCCGGGCCGCCGTTCAAGGATTTCCGCGAGCTCACACGGCAAGCGATGATCGACGGCGTCATCGCCAACATGATCGTCGCGGTCGAGCTGATCCAGAAGGTGACCGGGCCGATGAGCGAGCGCAAGTTCGGCCGCATCGTCAACATCACCTCGGGCTCGGTGAAGATGCCGCTCGCCGGCCTCGATCTGTCGTCGGGCGCGCGCGCCGGCCTGACCGCCTTCCTCGCCGGCGTCGCCCGCTCGGTCGCGCCCAACGGCATCACCATCAACAACATCCTGCCCGGCTCGTTCGACACCGACCGGCTGCGCGCCAATCTGAAACTGAACGCGCAGAAGGCCGGCACCAGCGAGGAGGACGCCGCCAAGGCGCGCATGGCCACCGTGCCGGCGCGCCGCTTCGGCCAGCCCGACGAATTCGGCGCGGCCTGCGCCTTCCTGTGCTCGGCGCATGCCGGCTACATCACCGGGCAAAATCTCTTGATCGACGGCGGCGTTTTCAACGGCGCGTTCTGACACAGAAAAAGGCCGGCGCTAGCGCCGGCCTTTTCACGCGGCAACGCGAATTGCCTATTTGTGATAGAGCGCCGATTTCGTCGGCGGTGGCGGCTCCGGATTATCCCAGCGATACTTCAGGCCCACCGACAGAATATCGATGTGGGATTGCACGTCGCCGATATAAGTGACGCCGGTTCCGGCGAACCACGGATTGCCGGAGGCCGCAGATATGTTGATCGGCGTGCTGCGGACGAACAAGTGCGAATAGGCGAGGTCGGCGGACAAGCCTTTGCCGATGAGCCACGACGCACCGACCGATGCCCAGACCCGGTCATTGTCCGGCAGCAGCGGTATGCGAACGTCATCGGTGATCGGCGAGATTTCGTAACCGATGCCGCTGCGCAAAGTCAGCCGGTCGCTCGCCTGATATTCGGCACCGATAGAAAACAGCCAGCCATCCTGATAGTCGAACGGCAAGCTGGCCGGTACGGGCGCCCCCGCTATGACGGATGTACCGATACGGCTCCA
>Ga0335078_10009017_pt1 | contig 14805 bp, 5 predicted proteins | sample Lox_Sample_32_FD_206711 | JGI IMG/M metagenome (GOLD analysis project Ga0335078, IMG submission 206711) | Soil microbial communities from Loxahatchee National Wildlife Refuge, Florida, United States - Lox_Sample_3.2 | ecosystem: Environmental > Terrestrial > Soil > Wetlands | place: USA: Florida...
GTTGGCCGCGTCGTTGAGGAAATCGAGCGACTTGATGCGCGGCAGTTGCAGGCTGATGTCCTGGGCGAAGTCGAAATCCACCTTGCCGGGCGAGAGTTCCTTGAGGCGGCTGTTGACATTGATGACCGGCAGGATGACCTGCGCGTCCTGGAAGCCGGCGAACTCACGCAGGGCGGCATTCCACTGGAGCGGGTAATCGAAGAACGCTACTTCGATCCAATCCCGTTGGGCGCGCGGATGATACTGGGTGGTGGTCGAATTGCGATAGCCGCCGATGTCTGCCGTCTGGGCCACCGGCCAGCCATCGTCGGTGGGATCAAACTTGGCCTCGTTGAAGTAGTTGCTCGTATTGATGCTCCAGCCCAGGTCCGGCGCGGTGCTGTCGGGCGCGGGCCAGCCCCCCATAATGTCAATGTGAGCCGTGTTGGTGCCGGTGGGCGTGATGTGGAGATGGGTTTTGACGTCGGTGAAGAACGGCACACGAAGCTTACCCACAAGATTATAGAAGCCGCTGGAAGGTTTGCCCGGCGTTTCCCAGTTGTTGAAATAGCCTTCGCTGGCAGTCGAGAGTGGGAAGAGGCTGGTGCCCGGCCCTTGCAGGCTGAGCTGCGCGGGCACCGCGAAGCGCGAGTCGCAGCCGGCCACGGCGTCGGCCACCGTAACGAGGTTGCCATTGGGCTTGAAGCCGAGGGTGGCGTGGAAGGCCTGCGGGATGAACGGCAGGTGCGTCTCGACTCCAAGGACGAGGAAGCGCGGGCCCGTCCCGCACGTGTCGCTGCTCTGCGGATGGAACTCGATGCTTTGGGGGGTGAAATCAGCCGTCCAATAGTTCAGGTGCTTGGAGCCGCTGCTCGGCGGCACCTCCGCGGAATCGAGCGCGCCGCGGCAGGTGAATTTCATGCGCTGGAATTCCTGCGTAAACCCCGCCGGCTGCGTCGGGAACGAGATGGCCCCATCCGTCCGCGATTCCCAATTCTCGCTGTCCAGGAACGAGAGGCGGTAGTAGAGGAAGGTGAACTGGTAACCATAGAGCATCAGCCCCGGCGGGAAGGTCAGCGCCTGATGTTTGCCGCTCACGCCCCCGGTCCGGACATAGTACTTCGAGTCGGTCAGGGGATACGTGCCGGTGTCCTGCCCGGCGAGGAAGCTGCGGCCATTGGCGGGCAGGCGGAAGTTCAGCCCGCCGTAATTCGCCGCCCCAACCAGGTAATTCGACTGGCCGGGCCGCTCGAAGTAGCTCGGGTTGGAGTCGTCGCCGAAGCCGGTAAACAGCAGCACGGCCGGCTGGACGCTGGGAGCAAGTGTGGTCTGGTCGCCGCGCAGGAAGGTGCCGGGCATGCAATACGCCCCGGCCTGCACGGGGCCGGCTTGCTGGGCGTAATTGGTGCCGCTTACGTAACCCCAGGTAAGATTCGCCGGCGGGACCGAGCCGTAAGCGAGCAAGCCGCCGTCCGGCGTGAAGCCGAGCTGGTTGCCGTTCGCGCTGAATTGCAGCACCGCCGGCCCAGCCAGCGACGCGCTGCAGTTCGTATCGTCGCAGTCGCGAGCATAAGCTACGGGCACCGTGTTGCTCAATAGAAGCACGCTGTTGGACGCCACCAGGCTGTCCTGAATCTCGAGGCTTCCGTTCGGCGCAGTGGGGATCTGCATGCCGGGAGCGGAACCGGCGTAGGGGAAATGTGGGCGCAGTTCCGGCGGATTTAAAGCCAGCTTAAGCGATAGCCGGGCCGCCCCATTCGCGTCCGCGGTGACGGTGACCTGGCTGCCCGGCACCACGCTGGCGTTGCGGTAATAGCCGTCATTCGAGATGCGGTTCGCCGCGTTGGATTCCACCAGCAGTGGCTTGTAGCTCGTGAGCAGGTCGTCCTCCGTCTGCCTTACGAAGACGCCCCCGGTGGGGTTCAACACGATCTGGCCGCTGCCCACCAACCAGGTCACTGCCGGCGCCGCAATCCAGAAAGGTAACTCTTCATCAATGCCATACAACGGGCCCGGGGTGACGAAGGTGCTGCTCAACGGATTCAGGTTCTGGTCCAGAGGGGTATTCGGGTATTCCAAGCCGGCGACGGAAAGACGATTGACCGGACCAATGCCCACGCTGAAACCCGCGGGGAAGTGCAGCGCAATGAATCCCGTCAGCGCATCGTTGCTCAAGGTGACACTGGATCGGGTGAAGCAAATGTTCTGGATGCAGCCCACGTCCGATCCGGAGAGGGCCACCGTCGTGCCTGCCGCCGCGAGCGCATCTCCGTTGCTGAGCAGAACGACGTTCAGCGGCGTGCCGTCTCCATAATGATAGGCGGGATTGGCCTTGAGGGCGCCGGAGTAGTTAGTAACACCCAATTGAGTGTTCACGCCACCTCCACCCAGGGCCCCGCGTGCCGGCGCGTTGCCAATGGCGGTGAAATATGTCGGGATCGAGCCGAAGAAAAGATTGCCGTCAAAGTGCAGCAATTGATTGGTGGGAGATGGGACCGCGTTGCCGGCGAGGTAGGGCGGCCCGAGCCCCTCATCAACCGACAGGGTCACGACCACATAGTAAGCGCTGGACACGGAGTCAAGCTGACTCGCCGGTTCCAGCAGGACGGTGTCCAGGACACCCACGGCGGCGACGCTCTTGGGGGTGTCGGGAGTATAGCTGGGCACCGCGTGAACGAAGTTGGTCGTGCTGTTCTTCAGGGGAACCAGCGCGCCATTGGTCGCGTCGTGCAACTCGTAATTCAAATACACCGTTACGTTGTTGGTTGTAGGAAACGCAGCGTTGAAGTCGTCATACCGGTAAAGGCCGTAGAACGTGCTGACCTGGAATGCGCTCTGGCCGGGCGCCGTCCTCACCGCATACGTCTGCACCCAGGAAACCGAAAACTGGTAGGGGATTGTATTGAGGGCGGCGTCGCCGCTGACCAGGTTGGTGAATTCCAGATAGGGCGTCAGCCCCGAATTGCCGGTCGCCCCCGTGAAAGTCCCCAGGCGAAATATCCTCAACTCCACCATGTATTGATTGTAAGGGTCCAGTTTCGCCGCCGGCTTGACCGCCGCCGGGGTCGTCGAACTCACGCTGCTAAAGGCCCCGATCAGAATGGTATTAGTGACATCGTAAGTGTAGCCCGTGTTGGTCACGCCGCTGGAATCGTAGATCGGCTGGGGCAGGCTGTTGGTGTCCAGCAGACGATAGCTCAGCACATACGTAGTGTAGTGGCGCGCTGAGGAAGTGTTCGTCGAGAGGACGGTCGAGGTGATCAGCAGCTTGTCGCGGTTATAGACCCCGCCGATCAGGGCGTCCGAGTCATAAATGAAGTTGCTGACGTTGGTGACGGCGGTGGAAACCACGGTCTCCTTCACTACCGGATAGAGCCAGGTCAGTGTGTAATTTCCCGAGACTCCGTTATAGCCGTCCACCGCGATGCTGTATTCAGTGCCGGTGGCGGCAGTAAAGGTCACCACACTGCTGGTGTCGGGGTACAGGACATCATCGTTCGAGACGACCAGACTCAGGGCGCCGACGCTCGTCCCGGTATAGACCCCCAAGAGCGTGTCAAATCCGCTGCCCGCGGTGTTGAAGGTGACCGTGCCATTGGCCGGCGCCACCCAGCGGAACCAGACGGAGGCGCCGCCGGCGTTTCCAGCGTGGTTCGGTTCACCCGGTTCCTTGGTGGCCCCCACTGAGCTGCCGGAAACAACGCCGGAAACGCCGGCAATAACCGTGGCGCTCGCGAAATTGTCATTGGCCGGGGCTGCCGAGACACTCAAGGCAGAACCCAATGCCAGAAAAATCAGGAGGGCGCCTTGGCACAGCCGACCGCGGACACGAATCAGGCCCAAGGCATCGAAGGATGCGAATAACTTCCCGCGCCTTAAATCCGAATAGTCGCCCATGCAAAGTGCCTGCGCTGCTTTTTAAGGTAAACTTTTAGTGTCTATAAGCAGATAGCACACTTTCCCTCCCCGTCAAGCCGGGCCCCGGCCTCCGGCGCGGCGCGGCTTCAAACCAGACAAATAAGCGAGGTTGGCTTGCGCCAACCTCGCTTGAATGCCCCGTTCCTCCCGGGTTCGCGGCCGGTGCGGGCAGGCGCAGAGCCTGCCCTACGCTGCGACTGGCTTAATAATCCATCTCACCGCCCATGCCGCCGTGACCGCCCGGCATCGGAGTTTTCTTCTCCTTCTCCGGAATCTCGGTGATGAGGCATTCCGTGGTCAGGAGCAGGCCGGCGATGGACGCGGCGTTCTGCAGCGCGGTGCGGGTGACCTTCTTGGGATCAACCACGCCGGCTTTGACGAGGTCTTCGTAGCTATTGTCCGCCACGTTGTAGCCCTCGTTGCCCTTGCGCTTCTTGACCTCTTCGACGACGACGGAGCCTTCCTCGCCCGCGTTGTTGGCCAGCTCGCGGGTCGGGAACTCGATCGCCTTCTTCACGATATCAACGCCGATGCGTTCGTCTTCGTTTGCGCCCTTGACCTTGTCAATGGCTTCCAGGCAGCGGATCAATGCCACGCCACCGCCCGGGACGATGCCCTCTTCAACGGCTGCGCGGGTCGCGTGCAGGGCGTCCTCGACGCGGGCCTTCTTCTCTTTCATCTCGGTCTCGGTTGAAGCGCCGACGTTGATGACGGCCACGCCACCGGCGAGCTTGGCCAGGCGTTCCTGCAGCTTCTCGCGGTCGTAGTCCGAGGTGGTCTCCTCGATCTGGCGCCGGATCTGGTTCACGCGGCCCTGGATGTCTGAGCTCTTGCCGCCGCCTTCGACGATGGTGGTGTTTTCCTTGTCCACCACGATGCTCTTGGCTTTGCCGAGGTCGTTGAGTTCGACATTCTCCAGCTTGATGCCGAGGTCCTCGCTAATGAACTTGGCGCCGGTGAGGATGGCGATGTCTTCGCACATGGCCTTGCGGCGGTCACCGAAGCCCGGGGCCTTGACGGCAACGACATTGAGCGTGCCGCGCAGCTTGTTGACGACCAGAGTGGCCAGTGCTTCGCCTTCGAGGTCTTCAGCGATGATCAGCATCGGCTTGCCGACTTTGGCGACCTTTTCGAGCAGCGGGAGCATGTCCTTGAGGCTGCTGATCTTCTTCTCGAAGATGAGGATGTAAGCGTCCTCCATCTTGGCTTCCATCGTCTCCGCATTGGTGACGAAATAAGGCGAGAGATAGCCCTTGTCGAACTGCATGCCCTCGACGACTTCGAGGGTGGTCTCAATGGACTTGGCTTCCTCGACGGTGATCGTGCCGTCCTTGCCGACCTTGTCCATCGCGTCGGCGATGATCTCGCCGATCGTGGTGTCCCAATTGGCGGAAACCGTGGCGACCTGCTTGATTTCCTCCTTGTCCTTCACTTTCTTGGCGATCTTGTCCAGGTGCCCGACGGCGGCCTCAACGGCCTTGCCGATCCCGCGCTGTATGCCGATGGGGTTGCCCCCGGCGGTCACGAACTTCAGGCCTTCGCGATAAATCGCCTCGGCCAGCACGGTCGCGGTCGTGGTGCCGTCGCCCGCGGCGTCGCTGGTCTTGCTGGCGACTTCGCGCACCATCTGGGCGCCCATGTTCTCATAAGCGTCCTCCAACTCGATTTCCTTGGCGACGGTGACGCCGTCCTTGGTCACGGTGGGAGAGCCGAATTTCTTGTCGAGCACGACGTTGCGGCCTTTGGGTCCGAGGGTGGCGGTGACAGCCCTGGAGAGCTTGGTCACGCCGCGCAGGATGGCCTGCCGTGCGGCTTCATCGAAGAGTAATTGTTTTGCTGCCATAAATCAGTAGATAGTCAATTGTTGATAGTTGCTAGACTCAACCGCGGTGGTTATTCGAGAATGGCCAGGAGGTCGTCCGAGTTAAGGAGCTTGAACTCTTTGCCGTCCAGTTTGATCTCGGTGCCGCCGTACTTGCTCACGAGCACGCGGTCGCCGACCTTCACTTCAAACGGGACTTTCTTTCCGTCGTCGTCGGTCTTGCCCGTGCCCAGCGCGCGGATGATGCCTTCTTGCGGTTTTTCCTTGGCGGTATCAGGGATAATGATCCCGCCCTTCTTTACTTCCTTCTCTTCGACCGGTTCAACCAGAACGCGGTCGCCGAGGGGTTTTACGTTTAATGCCATAGTTTATGTGTTTTCTTTTGGTTTATGATTATGCGTTGAATCAAAATCCCGCCGCACCCGCTGCGGGAAAAGCTACTTCTTGTCGTCCACCACCTCCGCGTCAATGATCGGGCCTTCGTCCTTACCCTTCTTGTCCTCGCCCTTGGGTTCGCCGCCGCTCTCGGGGCCGGGCTGGCCCTGGGCCTTGCTCGCCCGCGCTTTCTCGGCCGCGGCCTTGTAAAGCTCGGCCGAAACAGACTGCCAGGCTTCATTGAGTTTCTCGCTGGCGGAGCGGATGGCCGAGGCATCGCCACCTTTCACGGCTTCCTTCACTTCTTTGACCGCGTCCTCGATCTTGCTCTTGTCGCTGGCGGAAATCTTGTCGGCGTTGTCCTTGAGCATCTTCTCGGACCGATAGACGGCGTTGTCCGCCTCGTTGCGCATCTCGATTTCATCGCGGCGCTTCTTATCGTCCTCGGCGTGCGCCTCGGCGTCCTTGCGCATCTTCTCGATCTCGTCCTTGCTCAGGCCGCTGCTCGCGGTGATGGTGATCTTCTGTTCCTTGCCCGTGCCCAGGTCCTTGGCGCTTACATGCAGGATGCCATTGGCGTCAATGTCGAACGTCACCTCGATCTGCGGCATGCCGCGGGGCGCGGGCGGGATGTCCGTCAAGTGGAACTTGCCGATGGTCTTGTTGTCGCGCGCCAATTGGCGTTCGCCCTGCAGGACATGTATCTCCACCCCCGGCTGATTGTCCGACGCCGTGGAGAATATCTCCGATTTCCGGGTGGGAATGGTCGTGTTGCGCTCGATGAGCTTCGTGAACACGCCACCCAGCGTTTCGATGCCGAGCGACAGCGGCGTCACGTCCAGCAGCAGCACATCCTTCACCTCGCCCTTGAGCACGCCCGCCTGAATGGCCGCGCCGACCGCCACCACTTCATCCGGGTTCACGCCCTGGTGCGGCGTCTTGTTGACCAGGTCGCGCGCGGTGTCCACCACTTTGGGCATGCGAGTCATGCCGCCGACCAGCACCAGCTCGTCTATCTTCTCCGCCGAGATCCCCGCGTCCCGCAAGCAATTCTTCACCGGACCAATCGTGCGCTCGAACAAATCGTCGCAGAGCTGCTCCATCTTGGCGCGAGTCAGCTTCATGCTGATATGTTTGGGCCCGCTGGCGTCGGCGGTAATGAACGGCAGGTTAATCTCGTACACCTGCGAACTGGACAGGGCGATCTTCGCTTTCTCGGCCTCCTCTTTGATTCGCTGGAGCGCGTCGGCCTGTTTGCGCAGGTCCATCCCGTGCTCTTTCTTGAACTCATCCAGGATCCAGTCCATGATCCGGCCGTCCCAATCGTCGCCGCCCAGGTGCGTGTCGCCATTGGTCGCCTTGACCTCGAACACGCCATCGCCGATTTCCAGCACCGAGATATCAAAGGTGCCGCCGCCCAAATCGTACACCGCAATCTCCTCGTCCTTCTTCTTGTCCAGGCCGTAAGCCAGCGAAGCGGCAGTGGGCTCGTTGATGATGCGCAGCACTTCCAGCCCGGCAATCCGTCCGGCGTCCTTCGTCGCTTGCCGCTGCGAGTCGTTGAAGTAAGCGGGGACCGTTATTACGGCCTGGGTGATCTTCTCGCCCAGCCGCATCTCGGCGTCCGCCTTGAGCTTGCCGAGCACCATCGCGGAGATTTCCGCCGGGGTGTAAAGCTTGGGCTTGCCCTCAACCTCCACCTCGACGGCGGCGTCGCCGTTGGACGACGCGACCACCTTATACGGCACGCGTTTGCGCTCCTCCTCCACTTCAGTAAACTTGCGCCCCATGAACCGTTTGATCGAATAGACGGTATTCCTGGAGTTGGTGACGGCCTGCCGCTTGGCGGCATCGCCTACCAACCGCTCACCCGTCTTGGTGAAAGCCACAACGGACGGGGTAACCCGCCGTCCTTCAGAATTCTCCAGCACGACTGGCTCCCCGCCTTCCATCACTGCCATGCAGGAGTTCGTGGTGCCTAAATCAATGCCAATTACTTTTGCCATATGTATGCCTATGGGTATAAAAAGCCACCTCTACTCAAGCAACGGCGGTGCCACTACTTCAGTTCATATATAAGTGCTTTTACATAATCAACTTGCGAATAATACGCCCCATTGAGATGCCGCCACAAACTGCGCCAATTGCGCCACATTGGCACAAGTTCCGTGCCGTTGGCACACTCCTTTTGGCACAACCGCCGTCCAGTGCCCCATTTTCCTCCCACCCGGCACCCGCCCGTCCCGCGGCTGTCACGGGAGCCTCGCCGTTGCCTCGCCGTAGTCCCTCTATCCCCGGATTAGAGTGACTACGGCGAGGCGACGGAGGGGCGACGGGGGTATCAGCGTGCCACAGGGGTGAGCGAGGTTGTTCCCCCGAAAACAGCGAAGGAGCTTTCATTCCCCTCCGATCCGCCTTCTAATTCTTCAACCACTCTGTTACAGCGGCGGGAAATATCTCGCTTACATCGCCCTCCAACCGCAACGTAACTTCGGGCAAGTCATCATGCTCAGTCGGGCCGCGATTGATGATCACGTACGGCACGCCCCGGCTCGCGGCCAGCAGCGGGGTATTCGCGGCGGGATATACCGACAGCGTCGAGCCCAGCGCCACCACCAAATCGGCAGCCTTCGCGAAAGCCTCCGCACGCACCAGGTCTTCATTCCGCAAGTTCTGGCCAAAACTGATCGTGGCCGGCTTCAGGAACCCGCCGCATTCACACACTGGCGGACGCCTCGTCTTCCTGAAAGACTCGAAATGCGCCTCCGGGTCCGAGCGCCGCCCGCAGGTCTGGCACTCGACGAGGCAATTCGTGCCGTGCAACTCCACCAACCGCTCCGCCGCCGTGCCTGCCCGCGCATGCAAGCCGTCTATGTTCTGCGTTACCACGGCCAGCACCTTGCCCGCCCGCTCCAACCGCACGATGGCCTCGTGCGTCGCGTTGGGCCGTGCCTCCCGGAACGCCGGCCAGCCCTCCAGCTTGTAATCCCAATGCTCCACCCGCGCCGCCTCCGACCGCATGAAATCGTGATAATAAACCGGCTGCCGCCGCTTCCAAACCCCCTCCGGCCCGCGAAAGTCCGGGATGCCGCTCCCGGTCGAAATCCCCGCCCCGGTAAACACCAGCATCTGCTTCGACCCCCGCAAGAGTTCCACCAGCTTTCCTGTCTGCATGACGCCACTCTCACCCCAATCCCGCCCGCCGCCAAACCAAAAGCAGCCCGCCCGTTGACGGCTCCCCGAGTCTCCAATGCCAGGAGGATCCGGGGATAGACACTTGCGAACACAAACTCCAATGCCCGCCCTCTGCCCTCGTCCTCACCGAGCCCCAGGTTGGCTTCTGCCCCCATTCCACATTCCGCACTCCGCATTCCGCATTCTTGTTGCGGTGGCTTTAAAGGCGTTTCTTTATTCGTCGTTCTTCCTTCTTCCTTCGCTTTGTGGTAGCCCGTGGGTAGCCTCGGTGGAGCCTCAGGGTAGCCTCAGGGTAGCCTCAGGGTGGCTTCCGGGTGGCTACCGGTTGGCTACCAGATAGCCTCGGGGTGGCTTCAGGGTAGCCTCGGGTAGCCTCAAGGTAGCCTCAGGGTATCTGTGTTCATCTGTGTCCATCTGTAGTTGTACCGAATTGTTACGGCTTAGCCCGGGCGCAGGTCGCCGTTTCCAATCTTGCCTTGACCGCGCCGCGCCCGTATCACAGAGCCACGATGCAATGGGCCGATTTTAAGCAGAAGTGGTCCCGCTACCAGGGCAAGGAGACCTCCGCCTACCAGGAACATTTCACCGACCTCTGCCGCCTGTTGAATCACCCCACACCCGCCGCCGCCGATCCGACCGGCACCCAATCCTTCTGCTTTCAGAAGCGCGTCGTGAAGGATGCCGAGCTGTTCGCTTTCCGGGAAGACGGTTCCGTGGCCGAGACCGAGGAAGAGGCCAAGCGCGGCTTTGCCGACGTGTGGAAGAAGGACTTCTTCGGCTGGGAATACAAGGGCAAGCGCCGGAGCCTCGACGAAGCCTACAGGCAACTGCTCCGCTACCGCGAGAGCCTGCTCAATCCGCCCCTGCTCGTCGTCTGCGATTTCGACCGCTACATCATCCGCACCAACTTCAACGGCACCGTCCAGGAGACCCTCGAGTTCACCAATGACCAGATTGACCGGCCCGAGAACCTGCGGATTCTCCACGCCACTTTCGAGAATCCCGAGTATCTAAAGCCGCAGCGCACCACCAACGAGGTCACTAAAGCCCTCGCGGAGAAATTCGCCCTGGTCGCCCGCTCCCTGGTTAAGCGCGAGAGCGCCGAACTCGCCGACGCCGGCACCCGCGCCGAAGTCACCGTGGCCCAGCGCAAGAATCTTCGCATTGCCCGCTTCCTGAACCGCCTGATCTTCTGTTTCTTCGCCGAAGACACCGGGCTGTTGCCCCGGAACCTCTTCTCGGACATTGCCAAGCTCGCGCTCGAGGACCCGCACCAGTTCTCCGTCGCGCTCGAATCCCTGTTCCGCACCATGGCCCGCGGTGGCATGTTCGGCCATCACAAGATCCGCCACTTCAACGGCCATCTGTTCGAGGACTCCACCGTCTTCGACCTCAACGACGAAGAGCGCCACCTGCTGGTGGAGGCCGCCGAGGCGGACTGGCAATTCGTCGAGCCGAGCATCATGGGCACGCTCTTCGCCCGCGGCCTCGACCCCGACCAGCGAGCCGCGCTGGGCGCTCAATACACCAGCCGCGAGGACATCGTCACGCTGGTCGAGCCCGTCCTCATGGCGCCGCTGCGCCGCGAATGGGCCGCGCTCAAGGCCTCGCTGCTCCCCGCCTACAAGCGCGGCAAGGGCACCCCGGCCGACCGCGCCCGCCTCGCCGCCTTCCTCGGCAAAGTGCGCGCCCTCATCGTCATGGACCCCGCCTGCGGCAGCGGCAACTTCCTTTACGTCTCGCTCCAAATGCTGCTGGACCTGGAAAAGGAAGTCATCACCTTCGCCGCGCAACTGGGCTTCAGCTTCAAACCCAAAGTCGGCGTCCGCCAACTGCGCGCTATCGAGATCAATCCCTACGCCTACGAACTGGCCCAGGTGACCGTCCAAATCGGCTGGCTGCAATGGCTCCGCGCCAACGGCTTCCCCCTCGACCGCGAGCCCGTCCTGCAAGTGCTCGATGGCTTCCACAACGAGGACGCCTTGCTCGTGCCGCACTTCCACAATAAGCCCAAGTCGCTCAAGGAAGCCCAGGCCGGCGAGCACACCGAAGACACCGCCCTCAAGTTCTACACCGAACGTGAATGGCCGGAGTGCGACGTGATCGTGAGCAATCCACCGTTCTTGGGTGGCAGCCGTTTGTGGAAGCAGCTCGGACGGCACTATCAGCAGGAGCTGTGGCGAATCTACCAGAAGCGCGTGCCGGGCGTCGCCGACCTCTGCTGTTATTGGTTCGAGAAGGCGCGTGAGTTGGTTGAACGCAACCACTGCAAGCGCGCTGGGTTGTTGGCCACGCAAGGCATCCGTGGCGGCGCGAACAGGGAAGTGCTAAACCGCATCAAGGAAAGCGGCGATATCTTCTTTGCCATCAGTGATCGGGACTGGATCCTCGATGGTGCAGCAGTTCACGTGAGCATGGTCGGGTTCGACAATGGTCTAGAAAAGCAAAGGACACTTGATGGGAAGCCGGTCCCGATCATCCATCCCAACCTTACCAGCCATGCAAATGTCACCCTAGCCACCACCTTGAACACGAACCTAGGACTTTGCTTTATCGGCAGTAAGAAAGCTGGTGAGTTTGAGATCGCGGAGGAGAAGGCCCTACCCTGGCTCTGTTCTCCGAATCCTCACGGGAAGCCGAATTCGGACGTATTGCGTCCTTGGGTCAATGGGAACGCACTTGTGACCGTTCGTCGGGCGCTCTGGATTGTGGATGCTGGAGTGTCCATGTCGCAGAGTGTGATGGCAAGCTACGCGGAGCCCTACAAGCACATCTTGGATGTGGTAAAACCCGAGCGGGATAAGAATAAAGAGGAGCGGACCAGAACACATTTTTGGGTTCACAAGCGGCCAGGCCCTGAAATGAGGGCTGCACTTTCGAACTTGGAAAAGTGTGTGGCTGTGGTGAGGCATTCCAAGCACTTAGTTTTCTGCTGGCTTAGTACGGCCATCTTGCCGGACGATGGCATTTACGTGTTCGCCAGCGCAGACGATTATGTATTTGGCCTGCTGGCCTCTCGAATTCATGCCGTGTGGGCCCATGCTCAAGGAACACAGGTGCGAGAGAAAGAATCAGGCTTCAGATACACACCCTTGACCTGCTTCGAGACCTTCCCCTTCCCTTTCCCGGACGATTTGCAGCCGCCTCCCCCACCGGAGCCAGCGGAGTTGAACGGCGGCTTGCGGAAGATGGTGGCGAGACGATTCCTCGAGGTGAAGGAGGAACCCCCGCCCTTTGGCAGCGGAGCCTCGCGCCAGCTCACCCGCAGCCAGCACCGGGCCGCGATTGCCGCCGCCGCGAAGGAGTTGAACGAGTTGCGCGAACGCTGGCTCAATCCACCGGAATGGACGGTTGAGAAGGTCCTGGAATTCCCCGGAACCGTTGGCGGCCCATGGTCGCGCTACATCGTTCCCTCAACCCTCAACCCTCAACTCTCAACCGCCCTGGTCCGTTATCCGCGCCTTGAGCCGTGCGACGCGGAATGCGCGGCGAAGCTGAAGAAGCGGACTCTGACCAACCTCTACAACGAGCGCCCGGCCTGGCTGGATCTGGCCCATAAGAAACTCGATGCCGCCGTGGCCTCCGCCTACGGTTGGCCCGCAGACCTCAGCGACGACCAGATTCTGGAGCGCTTGCTCGCCCTCAACCTCGAACGCGCCGCCGAAGAAGCCAAAGCCCAGCAATCCCCAAAGCGCAAGCCCGCCCAGCGCCACAAGACCGAGCATGAACTGCTTTGAGCCACCGGATCAAGTAGCCGGGGCCCCTCGCTCGGCTGGCTCAGTTCGCCTCTGAGGTGAATACGCATTTTGGGGCGAACGTCGCTTACTGAATTATGTTCAAACGCGACAACGCAAAGAGGATTGCATGTCTAAACCAACCTTCATAAGCAGACTTCTCTCAAGTATCGCCCGTGCCTTTTTCGTGTCCGCCATGGGCGCTATCAGCCACGGCGCCGACCCTTACGGCGTGCTCCCGCCGAGCGGCAAGCAATGGACTATGACATTCGATGATGAATTCACGCAGGACCGTTCGATCAATACGAACAAGTGGAACGGTGGCGCCAGTAACACCGACTGGTGCAGCGTGATCAGTAAAGGACAGCCGCTCGGCAACTATATGTTCATCGAACCTAAAGGCAACCCGTGCCAAAATTACTACGGTGGCCTTACTTTAAGCAGTACGAATGGCCTGGAGTTTCGGTCGCCGCCCTGGTGGAAAGGAGATGACGGTTGTTACTATGGTGGGCCAAGCGCCGCGATACAAACTGGCGGCACAACCGCCCGGAATGCCAAGTTCATTCAGAAGTATGGTTACTGGGAGGCCCGCGTAAAGCAGCCGCACAACCACCACGGCGAGGGCAACGGCCTCCACCCCGACTTCTGGATGCACCCAATCCCGGAAGACATTGGCAGCTACAAATGGCTGCCGGAAATCAACGTCGGGGAGCAGTGTAACTACTATGGCCCTCCCACCGCGATAGGCTTTACGATCCACGACTGCGGTCACGAGTACGGTGGCAACTATGGGACCACACCGCCCACGGATCTTTCTGCGGATTGGCACACCTACGGATTATGCTGGAGAGACGACGGGACGGGACCATACGGTTCTATGCAATTCTATCTCGATGGGTCGCCACTCGCGCCGTCCTATACCGTCAGCTCCAACTCAACAAATATGGCCAGCGGGATATACATGTTTCTCAGTTTGGATAACGATAACAAGGGGGCCGACTGGACTAATAATCCCTGGTGTGTTCAATATGTGAGGGTCTGGCGGTTGGACCCGAGCAGCAGCTCAAGCGTGCGGGCGCCGCAAGCCGCAACCACCGGCCCGAACCTGATGGCGGATTCAAGCTTCGAATCCATGGATACGCGGGTCTTTACGCTCGACACGCCGTTCCGAGTGGCCGCCGATCGCCAGGCCCATAGTGGGAAAGCCGACCTGCAGGCAACACTCTCGCGCAGCGGCAACCGCGCCTATTCGCACGTGAGCGTTTGGAAGAACACGGATTACGTGTCGAGGATTTGGTTCAGGGGCAATGGAAGCGGCACCTTGTTCGTCGCCACCGATGACCTGTCTCAACGGCTTGCCTTCACCACCGTCACGGCCACTGCCGCATGGCGCGAAGTCAGTCTCCCCTGGAATTCCGGCGCACATACCCATGTCGCCGTCGGCTTTCAGGATGACGTAAGCACCAACGGGACGCTATACCTCGACGACTTCTTTACCGGCCTCAAAGAGGGCCGCGCGATTGCCTTCGTCGCCCCGCCCGCCTATGACCCCACGCCGCACGCCACGCCCGGCTTCAGCCTCATCTTTGACGATGAGTTCACTGACAGCAGTACGATCGATGCCAACAATACGCAAAAGGACGGCTATAAGTGGTACGTGAAAGGCATGTGGTTTCCCAGCACTTCGCCGCCCATGTATGAAATCCTGCCCGCTTACCAGGGCGCGAATGGCGTTCTGGCAATCAAGGACGCCCCCGTGGCCATGAGCTGGAACTTCTCGAC
>Ga0335078_10009018_pt1 | contig 14804 bp, 13 predicted proteins | sample Lox_Sample_32_FD_206711 | JGI IMG/M metagenome (GOLD analysis project Ga0335078, IMG submission 206711) | Soil microbial communities from Loxahatchee National Wildlife Refuge, Florida, United States - Lox_Sample_3.2 | ecosystem: Environmental > Terrestrial > Soil > Wetlands | place: USA...
AATATTCCCGCGGGACCCCTGGGAACCGTCCTCGCGGCCTTCGAACGTGTGACCGGTCTGCGCGTGACGCTGTCCCGTCCCGGGATTGCGGCGATCTCCTCGCCCGGCGTCTCCGGTCTTTGCACCGCCGGACAGGCGCTCGCGAAGTTGCTGTCGGCGACCGGCGTGTCCTACCGCTTCCAATCGCCCGCCAGCGTGTTGCTCGATCTCGAAGCCGTATCCACGTCCGTCGAAGTGACCACCAGCGTGGAAGCGCTCGCGGCGTCGATGCCGAAGTTTCCCCAGCCGCCGCTGGACACGCCCCAGACAATCGCCGCGGTGCCCCAGGAAATCATGCAGCAGCAGGGCGCCACGACTCTGCGCGATGCGCTGCGCAACGTCGCCGGAATCAGCCTGGCGGCCGGCGAAGGCGGCGCCCAAGGCGACAATCTCACGATCCGCGGATTCACGGCCCGCAACGATCTCTTCATCGACGGCATGCGCGATTTCGGCAGCTATTACCGCGATCCCTTCAACACCCAGGAAGTGGAAGTGCTGCAAGGTCCGTCGTCGGTCACCTTCGGCCGCGGCTCCACGGGAGGCGTGGTCAACCAGGCCACCAAGACCCCCGGACTGGGCGGCTTCATTTCCGGCGATCTGGATCTCGGCACGGACCTCACCCGCCGCGTCACGCTCGATCTCGATGAACCGTTGCCGCGGCTCGGCGCCGGCGCCGCCTTTCGCCTGAACCTGATGGGCGATGAGGGCAGCGTCGCGGAGCGCGATGTCGCCGAAAACCGCCGCTTCGGCGTCGCCCCCTCGCTGGTATTCGGCCTCGGCGGCCCCACCCGCTGGACCTTCAGCTACTTCCACCAGACGGCCGACGACAATCCAGACTATGGCATTCCCTGGCTGTTCAACGGACCGGCGCCCGTGCCGCGCGAAAATTACTACGGCTTCCGGAACGGCAATTATCTTCGCACCTACGACGATATTGCCACCGCGAAAGTGGAGCACGACGTGAACCAACACATCACCTTGCGCGACCAGGTGCGCTTTGCCGATTACGTGCGCGACGCGCTCATTACCGAAGCGCAGATCGCCACGCCGGTCGCGCTATCGACGCCGCTCAGCGATATGGTCGTCAACCGCCACGAGATCGGCGTCAACAGCGTCGAGAGCTTCCTTGACGAGCAACTGGATATGACCGCCCGCTTCCGGACCGGTTTCCTGCCGCACACCCTGGTCGCCGGCCTGGAGGCCGGACGCGAGACGTCCGACCCCTCCCGCCCCACCTGGACGAATGTGCCCACCACCAGCCTGCTCGATCCCAACCCGGACCAGCCTTTCTCCGGCGCCGCCACCATCACCTCCAGGGTCCATACAACCGCCCTCACCGCCGCGGCCTACGCGCTCGACACCATCGGCCTCGGTAAGAAATGGGATCTCACGGGCGGCATCCGGTGGGACCGGTTCGACACCAGCTATACCCAATCGGTCCCGCCCGCCGCCGCTTTCCGCCGGATCGATGAAATGCCGAGCTGGCGCGGCGCGCTGGTATACAAGCCGGTCCCCATCGGCAGCGTCTATGCGGCCGCCGGCACTTCGTTTAACCCGTCCGCCGAATCGCTGTCCCTCTCCGCCAGCAACGCGAACCTGCCTCCGGAGAAGAATCGGACGTACGAAATCGGCAGCAAGTGGGCCCTGGCCCACGACAAGCTGTCGCTGCGCGCCGCGCTATTCCGCACCATGAAGCTCAACGCGCGCGAGCCCGATCCCACGAATTCGCTGTTGAATGTTCTGGCCGGCAACCAGCGCGTGGATGGCGTCGAAGTGGAAACCAGGGCCCGCCTGACCAGCCGCTGGGATCTGCTGGCGAGCTACGCGAACCTGGACAGCCGCGTGGTGAGCTCCAATTATTACCCGGCCTCCATCGGCGCCAGCCTCGCCAACGTTCCCCGGAACACGTTCAATTTCTGGAGCGATTTCCGCTGGCCGCGGCGCTGGGAAACCGGCTTCGGCGGGAACTTCGTTTCCAGCCGCACCGCCAGTTCCACCGTGCCGCTTGATCCGGTCACCGGCCTCGTCAAGGAGGTGCCCGGCTACTGGATCTTCAGCGCCATGGCCCGCCACCCCCTGGCCGAACACATAGACTTACAGATCAATCTCTACAACATCGCCAACCGGTATTACTACGACGAGCTGCACCCGGCGCACATCGTGCTGGGACCGGGGCGCTCGGCGCTGGCCAGCCTGAGGTTCAAATTCTGAAATGCTGTTGCCAATCCCCGGCCTGCTGACCGCCGACCAGCTCTTGCACGCGCGGCGCCTCTTCGCGGAATCCGAATGGGTCGATGGCCGCGTGACTGCCGGCCATCAATCGGCGCGCGCCAAAAACAACCAGCAGCTCCCCGAAGGATCGCCCGCCGCGCGCGAGCTTGGCGGCATCATCCTGGGCGCGCTCGAGCAGAGCGCCCTGTTCATCTCCGCCGCCCTTCCCGCGCGCGTCTTTCCACCCCTTTTCAATCGCTACACAGCCGGGCAATCCTTCGGCACCCACGTGGATAACGCCATCCGCCAGGTCGCCGGCACGCCCCAGCGCATCCGCACCGACCTGTCCGCCACCCTCTTCTTCAGCGGACCGGACGAATACGATGGGGGCGAACTGGTGGTCGAAGACACCTACGGAACGCACGACGTCAAGCTGCCGGCCGGCCACCTGATTCTCTATCCGGCGGCCAGCTTGCACCACGTGCGCCCGGTCACTCGCGGCGCGCGTCTCGCTTCCTTTTTCTGGATCCAAAGCATGGTCCGCGACGATGGCGAGCGCACTCTCCTGTTCGATCTGGATGTGGCCATCCAGCGCCTGCGCGGCGAACGCCCCGATCCCGCCGTCGCGATTCAGCTCACCGGCGTCTATCACAATCTGCTGCGCCGCTGGGCCGACGTCTGAAGAGCCCGCGCTACCGGACCTGCTCGTCCTTTTCCACTTTCCCGTCGCGGATGTGAATCACCCGGTGCGCGTGCAGGGCGATATCGTTTTCGTGCGTCACCAGCACGATGGTATTGCCCTGCTGGTACAAACGCTCGAACAGCGCCATAATCTCGTTGCCCGTAGCGCTGTCCAGGTTGCCGGTCGGCTCGTCGGCCAGCAGAATCGAAGGATTGTTCACCAGGGCGCGCGCTACCGCGACGCGCTGGCGCTGGCCGCCCGACAGCTCGTTGGGCTTGTGGAACATGCGCGCCTCCAGGTCCACCTGGCGCAGCGCCGCTTTGGCCCGTTCGATGCGCGCGTCCGAAGGCGTGCCGCTATAAATCAACGGCAGCTCCACGTTGTGCAGCGAGCTGGCGCGCGGCAGCAGGTTGAACGTCTGGAAAACGAACCCGATCTCTTTATTCCGGATGCGCGCCAGTTCGTCGTCCGTCATCTCGCTCACCAGCCGCCCGTTGATGTAATACTGCCCCTTCGTGGGCGTGTCCAGGCAGCCGATCAGGTTCATCAGCGTCGATTTCCCCGACCCCGACGGACCCATGATCGCCACATACTCGCCGCGCTTGATGGTGATGTCCACGCCCGAAACCGCGTGGATCTCCTGGTCGCCCATGATGTACGTCTTCCACAAGTCGTACGTGCGGATCACGATCCCGTCCCGCTTGAGCTGTTCCCCGCGCTCGATCAGTTCTCTCTCTTCGACTGCCTGTGCCATACGGAAGACTCGCCTGTCTATGGAATCGGGCCGGGCCGCGCTATGTCTTTTGCGCTCCCGGCGTCTTGTTGTCCACTTTCACCTGGGCTTCGTTGCGCAGCGTGCGGATCACCTGGTAGCTCCCTGTCACGATCTCGTCGCCTTCCTTGAGGCCGCTCAAAACCTCGATATCCGTGGCCCCTGTGATGCCAGTCTCTACCTTGCGGAATTCCGCCTTCCCGCCCGCTACCACGAATACGCCTTGGACCTCTTCTTTGCGCGCCTTCTCCGCGGCCGGGTCCGGTTTCGGGGCCGCCTGTGCCCCTCCGCCGCTCTTGGGCTTCGCTTCCAGTTCGCCCTTCTGCCGGATGGTGAGCGCCTGTATCGGAATCGAGAGCGTCTTCGCGCGCGTCGCCGTCGTGATCTTCGCCGTGCACGACAGACCCGGCCGGATTTCGTCCGGCGGATCGTCCATGGCGATCACCACCTTGAAGTCCTTGGCCTCCTGGCTGGAGACCGCGCTCTGCGAGGCCGCCAGTCCCGTCGACCGCAGAATCGCGGTGTTGCCGATTTCAATCACGTGTCCTTTGAAAGTCTTGTTCGGGATGGCGTCGATGCTGATGTCCGCTTTTTGATCCAGCGTCACACTCACGATATCGGTCTCGTCCACCTTGACCTCCGCCGTGATCAGCGACATATCGGCAATCGTCATGATGTTGCTTCCCGCCAGGTTCTGGACGCCGGGCACCACCGTCTCGCCGACCCGCACCGGCAGGTTCGTCACAACGCCGTCGATCGGCGAATAGGAATCGAACTTGTTCAGCATGTCCGTGACCTGTGCCAGCACCGCCTTTGCCTGGGCTACGCGGCGCTGCGAGGAAGCCAGTTGCGCCGACGTCTGCTCCCGCTGCGAGCGCGCCTGGTTCAAACGGGTCTGCTGCTCCAGCAGAGCCGCAGCCGCCGCATCGAACGTAGCCTTCCTGGCCTCGAAGTCCTGCTTGGCTAGAAGCTGATCCTTATAAAGCTGCTGCGCCCGCTCGAAGTCCGACTTGGCGTGCTCCAGATCCGCCTGCGCATGATCGATCATCGCCTGCTGCGTGCGCAGAGCTTCGTCGGCGGTCTTCAGCGCCGCCTCCGACGCATTGGAATCCGCCTCCGCCGAGCTCACCGCGGCTTTCTGCGAGTTCACCTGCGCCTCCGGCTGCACGTTCTCCACCCGCGCCACCAGTTGTCCCTTCCTCACCCGGTCGCCTTCCTTCACCAGGATGTTGGTGAGCATGCCGATGGCATTGGCCCCGATGTTGATATAATTCTTCGGCTTGATCTCGCCCGACGCCGTCACCAGGCTGGTCAGGTCCTGGCGAACCGCCTTTCCGGTCTGCACGGAAACGACGCCGCGTTTGCTGTAAACCGTGCTGGCATAGACACCTACGCCCAGAACGAGCACAACTCCAACGATAACGATCACCTTCCATTTGCGCTTCACGAATGCGGACTCCTACTCTGCCGACGTTAATTAGACGCAATTCTTAGCTTGGGAGTTCAAAATACCATATTAGCATTTGCTAGGTTGCGAGGCTGCGCCACCAGCCGGGCTCCAGCAACGCCGCGTCCGACAGTCTGCCCGGATGCGCCGTCTCGCTGGCTCACGCGCGCGGCTCTGAAACGGAGCCTCGATTTCATAAACACATAAAGAGCCGCGACCCGTGCAGTGTCCCCATGGCCCCGCGGGCCGCCAAAGGCAATGAAGACGCGCTTGAGCCCGCACCATGGAATCAAGGTGTCCGACTGCGTCTTCAACGGAGTCCCCATGGCCCGCTGCGGGCCGCCAAAGGCAATGAAGACGCACTTGAGCCGGCACCATGGAATCAAGGCGTCCGACCGCGTCTTCAACGGAGCGGCGCCTCGAGCCTAGCCATCGAACGCCTTAACGTTCGGTGCGGGCGTGAGAACATTTCTCCTACGGCCAACGCACGCTGTCCGGCGGCGTGTTATTGCACTGGTTGGAATTGGTCACGCCGGATGAAATCAGCGCGCAGGCGTTCTCCGTCGCCGTGCGCAAAGCCAGTTCGCGCGTCCGCGCCGAAGCCGTACGGCACGACTGGCGTCCCTGGTACGTGATGCAAACCTCGCAGCGCACCTGGCCGGCCCCCATCGTCGAGTAGACGACGAACCCAAGAACCACCACGACGAACAGGATGCCCAGCAGGACGCTCGGCTTCACGCGAAAAAATTGCCCATGCGGCGGAACTTCGCGTACCGCTGGTCGACGAGCTGGTCGGGACTCAGGCCGGAGAGCGCCTCCAGCGCCTTCCCCACGCTCTCGCTGAAAAAACCCGCCGCCGCGTCCATATCTTCGTGGGCGCCGCCCGGCGGCTCGCCCACCACCGCGTCGATCAACCCCAGCTTCAGCAACTCCTCGGCCGTCAGCTTCAAAGCCGCCGCGGCGAGCTCCGCCTTGGTCGAATCGCGCCAGATGATGGCCGCGCAGCTCTCCGGCGAGATCACGCTATAAATGGCATTCTCGAGCATCAGCACCTGGTTGCCGACGCCCAGCGCCAACGCGCCGCCGCTGCCGCCTTCCCCGATGCAAACCACGATCACCGGTATCGCCAGCCGCGCCATTTCCCTGAGATTTCTGGCGATGGCTTCCGCCTGCCCGCGCTCCTCCGCGTCGATTCCCGGATACGCGCCCGGCGTGTCTAACAGCGTGATCACCGGCCGCCCGAACTTGGCAGCCATTTGCATAACGCGCAGAGCCTTCCGATAGCCCTCCGGCTTCGGCATCCCGAAATTGCGGTAAAGCTTCTGCTTGGTATCCCGGCCTTTCTGCTCGGCGACTACCATCACCGGCTTGCCCGCCAGAAACCCGGCGCCGCACACAATCGCCGGATCGTCGCCGAACAGCCGGTCGCCATGGATCTCGCGGAATTCCGTGAACACCCGGTCGATGTAATCGAGCGCGTGCGGGCGCTTGGGGTGCCGCGCCAACTGCACCCGCCGCCAGGCATCGGCCCGCGCTTCGGCAGTCGCCGGCATCTGCTGAGGCCCTAGAGGACCAGTTGGTTCCGGTGACACTCCACCTATCTTAACAGAGCCGCAACGGTTCCTCCCGTGTTCCACTCGGCTCGCCCTCCCGTCCAAAAGGTTCGATACAATCCAATGCGCCGCGCCGGACGGCTTGTCATCTCCCCCCATCGGACCCAAACTCAAAGGAGAGCGTCGAACGGGCATTGCTGCCTGTCCGAATTCATCCAGAGGAGGGAAAACCGAATGTGTGACTATTCTTTAATGGCGGTCCCGAACCGGCTGGCTGCCGAGCAAGAGGATTTGGTGGCTTTCCGCTTCCCAACCGGCTCGTTGGGACTGGCTTCACCCGCGGATGTGAAACGGGCTTGCTATCCCGCTAGATCCCGAAACAGGGGAATTTGGGCGGCTGTGAAGAACTTCTTCATTCCGCCTGTCAACCGCCCGGTCGCGGCGGTCTGCATTCCGCCCGGCGCCCGCCTTCTGCTCCGGGACATTCCGGAGCGGCTGCAGCGGGAGTTCGGCCTGGGACCGGTGGAGGACGTGACCTTCACCCAGATCAGCGCCGCCCCCAATACCTATCGCGATGCCGTGCGCTTTTCCAACGGCCGCCAAATCCGGCTCCAGGAACTCCGCGAAGGCCAGCGTGTAAGAGTGCTGGACTTGTCCCTGGCGGAGATCTTTGAGCCCGCCATCGAAGAGTATTCGCGCGAGCCTCTGTCGTAAGCCCGCAGCCATCGGCGAGCCGCTGGCACCTGGAGTTTGGACCTTTTCGCCCCCGCCGATGGGCGGACGTGGCGCAAGCTTTCAGCTTGCCGCGGTGGACTTCAGTCCGCCGGAGCCGCACCGCACTCGGTCATTCCTGAGCGGCGCACCCGACCCGTTTTCGGCTCCATTGCACTACTGGCGCGAGGCTCTGTCGTGAACCCGCGGCCAGCGGCGATCGTCATCCCGCGGCCAGCAGCGATCCGCTCTTGCCGCCCTATCGAGCGCGCACTCGGCCACGCTCGCGCGGCGCTCCGCTCGTCAACCCGCAGCCAGCGGCGATCGTCAACCCGCGGCCAGCGGCGATCCGCTCTTGCCGCCCTATCGAGCGCGCACTCGGCCACGCTTGCGCGGCGCTCCTCCGCTCGGCGCCCGCGGCCAGCGGCGATCGTGAACCCGCGGCCAGCGGCGATCCGCTCTTGCCGCCCTATCGAGCACGCGCTGGCCACGCTCGCGCGGCGCCCCGCCCGGCGCCCGCGGCCAGCGGCGATCGTCAACCCGCGGCCAGCGGCGATCCGCCCTTGCCGCCCTAGCGCGCGCACACTCGGCCACGCTTGCGCGGCGCCCCGCCCGGCGCCCGCGGCCAGCGGCGCCCTGCTTGCCCGCTCTCAGCCCCGATCCCGCGCGGACCCCGTGTGCGCCACGCACCCTTGCGCCCCGCCCGGCGCTGGCGTATTCAGTAAATAGGAGGTTGAAGAGCACATGATCGATGTCTCGGATCGCGCCAACACGGCGGCTCCGGCGGCATTTACAGTCGGAGGCCGTTTCCATGACTTCGAGCGCGCGGACCCGTACTCCGCCGCGCAGGGCTTTATCCAGGGTAAGTTCGATATCGCCGGCGATTTGTTCGCCGCCATCCAATGGAAGCGCGAGAACGCCCGCGCCAGTTTGCGCTCGCGAGCTTTGTCGCTCGCCGCGCGCTGCATGCCGCGCCTGGAATCCTGGCGCCAGGGCAAGGTCCGCGCCGCCCGCAACATCCGGTTCCACTACGACCGGTCCAACGCCTTTTATGCGCAATTCCTGGGAGCGCGGCTGGTCTACTCGTGCGCCTATTTCCGCAACCCGGATTGGCCCCTCGACCGGGCGCAAGAGGCGAAGCTCGAACACGTCTGCCGCAAGCTCGATCTCCACCCCGGCGAGCAGTTCCTGGACATCGGCTGCGGCTGGGGCGCCCTCATCCTGCATGCCGCCGAACGTGACGGCGCCCTCGCCACCGGATGCACGCTCAGCATCCAGCAGTTCGAATATGTGCGGAGCGCGGTTTCCGAGCGCGGCCTGGCGGGCCTGGTGACCGTTCACGAGCGCGACTACCGCGACCTCCAAGGGCGTTTTGATAAAATCGCCTCGGTGGGCATGTTCGAGCACGTCGGCGTGCGCCGCTTGCCTGCTTATTTCCGGAAGGCCGGTTCCCTGCTGGCCGGCGGCGGTCTGTTCTTGAATCACGGGATCGCCCGCCCGCAATCGGTTAAGCGCGATGCCGAGAGCCGCTTCCTGCTGCGCAACGTGTTTCCGGGAGGCGAACTGGCCGCATTGGCGGATACCGTGCGCGCGGCGGAAGGCGCGGGCTTCGAGGTGCTGGATGTGGAAAACCTGCGCCCCCACTACGCCCTCACCTGCCGGGCTTGGGTCCGCAATCTCCAGGCGAATGAGGAAACCTGCCTGCGCCTGGTGGGTCCGGAGACTTACCGCACCTGGCTGCTGTTCCTGGCCGCCTCGGCCTTGGCCTTCGAGGACGGCCTGACGGATGTCTATCAGGTTCTGCTGGCCAAGCGTGCCCACCCTGGCGGCCGGCGGCTGACTCGTGAGTACATGTACCGGTAGCGATCTTCGTGCAGTAGAATGCGGGCGCTTCCCCAATGGCGCGCTCTCGCAAGACGGAGTACAGGAGGTTGCCATGCGCATGTGGGTCCACTCGCTCCATACCGGCGGAAAGTCCATTCCGCCCGCCGTCAAGGCACGCACCGAGCGGCGCATTCTCGATTACGCCGCCAAGAACTATGCCGGAAAATTCACCCGCATCGAGGTGCGGTTCCGCGGCGCTCTTTGCTACATCGATGCGTACACCGAGCCGGAGGAGCTCGGCAGTTACGGTCCGCCGGCTGGCAAGCTTCGCGAGGAGTGGCTCCAAGAGCTGCGGGACCATCCGCATCATCTTTGCCGGATCCGCTACTTTGGCAACGAGGATCGCTGGAGCGTTGCGTTCTACACCTATGCGCACGAAAAGTACGAACCGAGCTTCTTGCTGAGCGGCGCAGATCAGGGCACGCCGGAGGAAGCGTTCGCGACGTCGGCGCTGTTTTTGTAGCGCGTCACACGTCCAGATTCTTTACGTCCAGGGCGTTGGGTTGGATGAACTTCCCGTCAGCGTGGGCGCACCTGGAAAAACCTCGACAGCCTGGTCGGACAGCTATGCGCTCTTCGAGAAATCGATCCTAATTACGAGTTCCGCGGAGTTCACGCCTTTCGGAGAAAATTTAGCCACGTGGATCTGTTCTTTGGACAGGTCCTCGATGGAGAACTGAAGCTCCATCTGCGGGGAGTCCTGCCTCTGTACCTTTACGTAGCCGTCGCCGAGTTCACCGTAGCTGAGCCTGATATCCCAGCGCCTCCGCGCCTCCCTTAACACGCGGAGGCTAGGAATGACCCTCCCGGTCAGGTATTTATGAAGGCCAGCCCTCGTAATTCCCAGGGTCCCCGCGAAATGGTCTACCGAAAACCCTTGCGCGATCGCTCGATCACGTGCTCGATTGAACTCCTCGGCGACCCTGCGCTTGAAAATTTCGTCTTCGGGAGTCGACCTGCTCATCGTGAGACCCAGCTTCAAACGTACAAAGTTTCCCTCTTGATGTCAATTATAGTTGACGTATACTATAGTTGACGAGCCAAAAACGCGTAAACCATGGTTGACAACAAAAGGTGAGGCCATGTTGGAACACACGTTCATTCACATTCCAGGTATCGGGCCGAGGACCGAACGTGACCTGTGGCAAGCGGGGATTACGTCCTGGCAGGACCTCGTTGGTGTCCTCACGCCACCTACCCCGCTCAGCCGCGCGCTCCGTCGCCGTCTCGATCAGTTCATCCCTGAGTCCGTCGACGCTCTGCGGAGACGAGACGCTGGATTCTTCGCCCGCCTGTCCGCCTTAGGCGAAGCGTGGAGGCTCTTTCCCGAGTTCGCGTCCCGATCCGTTTTCCTCGACATTGAGACAACCGGCCTTTCGCCGGTCTTCGATTCGGTGACGATGGTGGGCCTTTTCGACGGGCACCGGTACGAGGTCTTCATCGACGGGCAAAACCTTCAGGACTTACCCGACCGGCTGAAGGAATATTCCGTCGTCGTCACTTTCAACGGGTCGGGTTTTGACCTGCGCTTCTTGAGGCTCGCCTTCAAGAACCTCCAACTGCCACCCATCCACATCGATTTGCGCTGGGTCACACGCCGCTTGGGATACCGCGGTGGACTGAAATCGATCGAAAAGGAATTCGGGATTTGCCGGGATCACGCAGTTGAGGACATCGACGGTTACGACGCCACAGTGCTGTGGTCGCGGTATCTGAGAGGTGACCGCGCGGCCCTACAGCAACTGATCGCCTACAACACGGAGGACGTCATTCACTTGAAGGCCATCATGGAAATGGCTTATGACCGGCTCGCCACGGAAGTGTCGGGAGCGCTAGGAGAGCGACAGGAGATCTATGGCGGAATGGCGGCCACGCCGAAACCGCCGAGGGTTCGTCGACGGGCTGTCCGCAAGACTGCGAAAACGCTGGTTGCGGAGCTCCTCGATCGGAGCGCGATTCCAGAGCCGAAGATAGTGGGGATTGATCTGACCGGCAGTGAGCGTAGAGCCACCGGTTGGGCGATGTTGCAAGGCGCGCGCGCTGAAACCAAGAGCCTTGTCACAGACGATGACCTTGTTCGGGAAACGGTGGCTGCTAACCCAGACATCGTTTCAATTGACTCTCCTCTCTCCGTGCCTGAGGGGTGGAATCGTGCTCAGGAGCAACTCGTCCACGGTGCTCCGATCTACCGGAAGTGCGAACTAGCGTTAAAGAGAATGGGGATATCCGTTTTCTGGGCTCTACTGCCAAGCATGCGGTCATTAACGATGCGGGGTATGTGGCTCGCCGATGAGCTTCGAAAGCGGGGTCTCCAAGTCATCGAGAGCTACCCAGGAGCGGCGCAGGACATCCTTGGCATACCCAGAAAGGGCTCCAGTCTTGAGGAACTCAAGTGGGGCCTGAACCGCGCGGGCATCAGCGGTCCCTACCTGAAAGGCCTGGTGACCCATGACGAGGTGGACGCTATCACATCCGCCCTCGTCGGGTTATTCTACCTGGCTGGCGACTGCATCGCTCTCGGCACGCAGGCGGAGGACTACTTGATCGTGCCGAAGTCCCCGAGGATCAACTACGCCAAGCTCGCGGAGATTCTAGCCCAAACCGGCCTGGACGAGCTGAGCGCGGCCGATACTGGTGTACGTGAGCTTCATGCCAAGCCAGCACCCACCGTTGCCTCGGCATAGGCGCCCAATCTTCATCGGGGTGGCGGGCCGGATGGGTTCGGGCAAGACGTCCGCTGCCAGGTATCTGAGCACGAAGTACGGCTTCCAGTACACACGCTATAGCCAAGTGCTTCAAGACTGGCTTTCCGCCAGCGACGCAGATCGCGGTCGGCTTCAGATCCTCGGGTGGGACGTAATGGCCGGTGGACTGCAAGCCGAGTTGAACTCCCGTTTGATCGCTGAGATTGATCGATCACGAAGCGCGGCAATCGACGGCGTAAGGCATCAAGTGGATTTCGACAGCCTATCGTCAAGCTTCGGTACGTCGTTCTGCATGATTTTCCTTGAAGCGAGCCAGGAAGGCCGCTTCGACCGTGTGCGGGATCGCTTTTCTGCATTCAGCGACTTCCAGGCAGCAGACTCGCATCCGGTCGAGTCGCACATCGACGGTCTGCGCCCGTTCGCCCGGCTGACGATCTCCACCGAGCATTCGCTTGAAAGCTTATATAATCAGTTGGACGCATGGCTTGCCGCATGCGGGGCGGAGGGACAAACGTGAGCGTTTGGGTCGTGGTGGGCGGCCAATTCGGTTCCGAGGGCAAAGGCAAAGTCTCCGCGATTATCACGCTCCACGAGGAGATCGACCTGTGCATTCGGTGCGGCGGGCCCAACTCCGGGCACTCGTTTCAGAATGAGGGTGGGGAGTTGGTTCTTGTACGCCAACTCCCGACCGGCTTTGTGCGACCGCAGACACGACTTCTCATTCCAGCCGGCGGCCTGGTGGACCTGGACGTGTTGCGTAGCGAAATCGAAAATCTGAGGCTGGGCCCCGAGCGCGTGGGCGTCGACCGAAACGCGATGATCATAACCGCGTCTGATCGGGCAAACGAGCGGCAACTCGGGCTCGCAGACCGCCTGAGCTCTACCCTATGCGGTGTTGGATCGGCAGTCGCGCGGCGTGCTTTGCGATCGCCTGATGTTCAGCTCGCAGGAAACATGGCCACCGCCGAAGACTGGCTTCGGCCTTTTATCACTGATGTTTCGGGCGAGGCCAATTTGGCCGTGGACCGCGGGAAGAAGGTCCTCATTGAAGGCACCCAAGGCTCCGGGCTATCCCTATACCACTCGCCCCACTATCCGAAAACTACCTCTCGTGAAACAAACGCAGCGGGTTTTGTCAGCGAGGTTGGGCTGAGCCCTCGGCTCATTTCCGAGATCGTTCTGGTGTTTCGGACGTTTCCAATCAGGGTCGCCGGCACACAAGCTGGTCCACTGCACGATGAGCTCACTTGGGAGAAGTTACAGGCAGAGTGTGGCTCCCCATTTCCACTTCACGAGTTCACCAGCGTCACCCACAAGCTGCGCCGCATCGGCCGCTTCGATTGGGAGGCAGCTCGGCGGGCCGTACTGCTAAATCGGCCGACGAGGATCACAGTCAATTTCCTCGACTATCTGGATTTCAAGAATCGCGGGACAACCGAATGGCACGCACTGACTGCTGGTGCGAAGCTGTTTGTCGCAAGGCTCGAGGAGGCCTGCGCTGCCCCAGCAGTTTGCGTTGGCACTGGTCCGCGCCTGTCTGACACAATCCTGCCCACCACCCTTGACCGCCGGCGGGACCTCGAAGATCGAGTTGCGCATAGGCTCGTGACGGCATAATAACGGGGAGGATTATTGCATGGAATCTGACGACTCTCCCACACCGCGGGACCAAATCCCTTCGCCTCAACCTGGTGAGCCTCTTACACCACAGCAGCAAACGCCGCCCCAACCTAGCGATTCTCGGGTACCGCAGGAGCAGGTCCCTTCGCCTCAACCTGCCGCTGTTTACTCGGAGAAGGAAGTATGGAAGTTCTGCGATCCTGACTCTGCATTGGATCGTAAGGGACTGCTACTTTCCAACCAAATCGATATGTTTCGTCGGAGAGGTTTGCTCATTGAAACCAACTACGACGAGTCCAGACTTCGACCAGCGGCGTATACGCTTACGATCGGCCAAGACTACGTCGATAGTGCGGGCCGGCCAGGCCGCCTCACAAAGGACAAACCATCCTTCGAGATGAAGCCGAACTCGATTGTTTACGTAACTACCCAAGAAAAACTCCATCTTCCCTACTACATAGCAGCGAGGTTCAATCTTCGCGTTAAGTGGGTATACAAAGGCATTCTGCTAGGCACCGGCCCACAGGTAGAACCGGGTTACAGAGGTTTTCTGTCTTGTCCGCTCTACAATCTGACTAACCGACCGATCCGTGTGCGGATCGGTGACGAATTCGCAACCATTGATTTTGAGCGCACGACAAATTTCTGCAGTGGCAAGACCCTCGAAGAAATCCTGCCGGCGATGCACAAGGGCGAGAAATTAGACGATATTACAGTCGATGGACAGAACTATCTGATTTTCAAGGACGTGGAGTACGGTCCTCTGAAGCACCTGCCAGACTATGATATCGTCAGCTCGCTCGTACAGATGCAAAAAGATGTGCGGACCTGGAGGAACATAGGTATCGGCGTGGTAATAGCCTTTGTCAGCTTGGCACTAAGCATCATTGGTCTGCAAGTTCGCATGGAGACAGCAATTATCAGCACTTCTAAAGAGGTGGCTAGACTCCAAGCAGACTCGCAACAGACGACCGAAAGGATACGGTCCCTGGAGAAGAGCATCGATTCGCTGAAAGAGGATCTTGAGGGTCTGAAGAACTCTGCAACTCGACCAGGTGAGCGTATGACGAAGCAACCGTGAGCCCCCAAACGGCTCCGCCAACCGCATTGGTGGCAGCCGCGCCGAGGCCGCTTATACATCCAGATTCTTCACATCCAGCGCGTTATCTTCAATAAACTT
>Ga0335078_10009019_pt1 | contig 14802 bp, 13 predicted proteins | sample Lox_Sample_32_FD_206711 | JGI IMG/M metagenome (GOLD analysis project Ga0335078, IMG submission 206711) | Soil microbial communities from Loxahatchee National Wildlife Refuge, Florida, United States - Lox_Sample_3.2 | ecosystem: Environmental > Terrestrial > Soil > Wetlands | place: USA...
GCACGTTGCGCAGGCGCGCGAGCGTCTCCGGCGACAGGTACGCCGACAGCCGCTCGATGCGCCCGCCCGCCACGCCGTAGTGCACGTGCGCGTAGAGCGCGTAGAGGAAGTCCTCGAAGAGCACGACCGAGAAGTCCGGATCGAACCGCGCCAGATCTTCCAGCTGCCGCCGCACCGGGCGCGCGCCCGGCCGGGCGATGGGCCCCTCGTAGCGCTGGACGGGCGCGACGCGCGCGGGCGGCGTGTACGCGGCGCTGCTCCAGTCCCGCATGCGCCGGCTGGCGCCCTGCTTGTAGAGGTACAGGCCGACGATGCCGGCGACGACGATCAGCTTCAGCGGCCAGGGCAGGTCCGAGAAGATGAACCAGACGAGGGCCCCGAGCGCGTCGCCGCCCCCTCCGCCGCCACCACCTCCCCCGCCTCCTCCTCCGTAACCTCCGCCTCCACCCCCTCCTCCGCCTCCTCCGTACGAGTTGCCGCCGCCGGGACGCAGGAAGGCGTCGAGCGCGGCCAGGACGACCGGGCTCACGACATCACCGGCGCGTCGGGCAGCTCGTTGACGTCGTCCTCCGAGCGGGGCAGGGACGCCGACAGCGCCGGCCCGATCGCCCGCACGGCCTCCAGGAACGCGTCGAGGTCCGGCCCGCGGCGGATGCTGTCGGACAGGGCGCGCTCCTGCGCCTCGAGGAGCCTGGCGTCGACGGCCACGTCGACGACGAGCTCGACGCGCCGCTCGAACGTCGAGGCGTAGACGAGGATGCCCGTGCGCCCGCGCGTCCTGCAGACGCCCTGGTCGACGAAGGCCTCGCGGGCCTTCGCGCGGACCTGCGCCGCGACGCGCTTGCGCGGAAGGAGCAGCCGCTTGAACGGGGAGATGGCCGAGCAGAGGACGGCGCCCGCGACGAACGCCACCGCCACGTCGACGGGCATCCCCTCCACGGCGAAGGACCGCGGGTGGAAGAGCAGCACGAGCAGCACCCCGAACGCGGCGGCGGCACCCACCGCGAGGTCCACCTCGCGCCAGGCGCCCGACGTGTGCCGGACGACGACGACGATCTCGGCCGCCGTGTGCGACTCGGCTTCCCCCACGGCCTTGCCGACGCGCGCCCGCGCGTCGTCCGTGAAGAAGCTCGCCTCGCTCACGCGCGGCATCGTAACGCGCTATGGATGCTGCAGACGAGGGCGTCGCCCATGCTGAAGATCAAGAAGCTCGACCACGTCGCCGTGTGCGTCGCGGACATCGACGACGCGCTCGCGCGCTGGAGGACGGCGCTCGGGCTGCAGGCCGGCGAGCGGGAGACCGTCGCGTCGCAGAAGACCGAGGCGGTGCTGCTGCCCGTCGGCGACACGAGCATCGAGCTCATCTCGCCGCGCGGCAACGAGGGCCTCGAGCGGTTCCTCGAGAAGCGCGGACCGGGCCTGCACCACATCGCCGTCGAGGTGGAGGGGATCGAGTCGGCCATCGCGCTGCTGACGTCGCTGGGCGTGCCGATGATCGACCAGGCCCCACGCAAGGGCGCGCGCGGGCACAAGGTGGCCTTCGTCCACCCCAGGGCCACGGGCGGCGTTCTCGTCGAGCTCGTCGAGCCCGATCCCGGGGCGGGGGCGCACTAGGCGAGGATCTGGCCACGCCTTTCAAGGATGTAGCCCCCCGCCTTCTCCCTGCCGTATCCTCCCTGCTGGTGCCTGCGGGCACGGGAGGCGTGGCTTGAATCACCGACCGATGAGACTGGGGACGACGATCGTCGCGGGCATCATGGCAGGCGCGCTGACGCTGACCCAGACGCCGATGGCGTGGGCCCAGCCCAAGCCGCCGACGAAGGGGGAGCTCGCGGCGGCCAAGAAGCACTACGGCGAGGGCGACAAGAAGTTCAAGGCCGGCGACTACGCCGGCGCCGAGGCCGAGTTCAAGCTCGCCAACGACGTGAAGTCGACGCCCCAGGCCGAGCGCTACATCGGCATGTGCGAGGACCAGCAGGGCCACTTCGTCGCGGCGGTGGACTGGTACGACCGCTTCCTCGCCCACGTGCCCGACAAGATGGCGGCGCAGGGCGACGAGATCCGCAAGCGCGAGGGCGTCATCAAGGCGCTGCCGGGCAAGGTGCACGTCGCGTCCAACCCGCCGGGCGCGAACGTCACGGTGGACGGCAAGCCCGAGAGCGCGCCGACGCCCATGGACGTCGAGCTGCCGCCGGGGTCGCACACGATCAAGCTGACGGAGCCGGGGCGCCTGCCCACGGAGAAGACGGTCGACGTGGCGTTCGCGTCGCAGTCGGCCGTGACGGCGGACCTGGACCTCGAGCCGCCGCCTCCTCCGCCTCCGCCGCCCCCGGTGGCCGTGGCGCCGCCGCCGCCGCCTCCTCCTCCGCCCGCGCCGCCGCCCGAGCCGCGCAGCAAGGTGCCGGCCTACGTGACGGGGGCGCTCGCCATCGTCGGCGCGGGCGTCGGCACGGCGTTCGGGATCATGGCGCTGAGCGACAAGAGCGACTTCGACAAGAACCCGACCACGCAGACGGCGGACAACGGCGACTCGCACGCGCTCATCTGCGACATGGCGTTCGGCGTGGCGCTGACCTTCGGCGTGACGAGCGCCGTGCTCTTCCTCACCCGGGACGAGCCGCCGTCGCCAGCCGTCTCGTCGGCGTCGCACAAGGCCTCGACCGCGAAGGCCGACGCCAAGAGGAACCGCGTCACCATCACGCCCACCCCCGTGGTGGGCCCGCACTCCGGCGGGGCCGGCGTGCTGCTGCGCTTCTAGGGGTCATCCGATGGCTCTCACGACGAGGACACCGATGGGAACGCAGGGCTGGATGAAGTGGTGGTTCATTGGGGCTGCGGCCGCGAGCATGGCCGTGGCCGTGATGCCCGGCTGCGAGCTGATCGTCGACTTCGACCGGAGCAAGATCCCGCAAGAGGGCGGCCTGACGGACACGACGACCCAGGACGTCGTCAACGAGGTCGCCAGCAACGAGGGCGGGGAGGACGCCGCGCCGGACACGACGAGCGACGCCGCGGGCGACACGACGTCGGACACCACGGGCGACACGGCCACCGAGTCCTCGAGCGCGGAGAGCGGCTCCGAGGCGTCGACGGAGGCGTCGGCCGAGGCGGGGGCCAACGGCACCCCGTGCAGCTCGGGCACCACCTGCGGCAGCGGCTTCTGCGCGAACAGCGTCTGCTGCAACAGCGCGTGCACCGGCACCTGCCAGGCGTGCACGGCGGCCCTCACCGGCGGCACCGACGGGACGTGCGGGGACATCACCGCGGGCACCAGCGCTCCGTCGGGCCAGTGCACGGCGAATCCTCCGTGCGGCAACACGGGCAACTGCGCCTCGGGCGGCACGTGCCAGCAGGCCGCGAACACCGTGAGCTGCGGGACGGCCGCGTGCAGCAACGGCGAGCTGACTCCGGCGGGCACCTGCAGCGGCACCGGAACGTGCACGGCAGGTACGCAGGCCGCCTGCTCGGGCGGCTTCATCTGCGCCAGCGGCACGGCGTGCAAGACGGCGTGCAGCCTCGACACGGACTGCGAGTCGTCGAGCGACTTCTGCCTGAACCCCGGCGCCTCCGGCACCTGCATCGCCAAGCTGAGCGCGGGCACCTCGTGCAACGCGAACGACATGTGCGCGGACTCCCTCTGCGGCCCTGACGGCACCGGCTCCCACTGCTGCACGGCGGCCTGCAACACCACCGGTCCATGCGCCGCCACCGACTGCAACGCCTCGGGGGCATGCGTGGGCCCGACCAGCAGCACCGCGTGCGGGGGGACCTGCAGCAACGGCCAGCTGACCGGCGCGGGCACCTGCAACGGGGACGGCACGTGCTCGGCGACGCCCGCGAACTGCACGGGCAACTACGCCTGTCTGAACGCCACGACCTGCGCGACCACGTGCACGGCCAACTCGGGATGCGGGACCGGCTACGTCTGCAACGTGACGGCGAGCACGTGCGTGACGTGCGTCGCGTCGGGAAACAGCACGGACACGACCGGGGACTGCGCGACGTCCTGCTGCAACCACGCGTGCTCGTCCGGCACCACCTGCCAGTAGCGGGTGACCCGAGGCCGTGATCCCGGCCTCGGGACGCTAGGCGGCAGCGGCCCCCATCTGCTCGATCACCGCCGCGACGCGCTCGACGTCCGGCGGCATGACCACCGGGGCTCTCGCGCCGCGCGCGTCGATGCCGGGCAGGCGTCGCTCGTGGTACGCGAGCTTGAACTCCGTGAACTTCAGGCCGTTGGCGGTCGACACGACGACGACGCGCTGGTGCTCCTGGACGAGCCCGCGCTCGCGCAGCTTGAAGAGGCACGCGAGGGCGACGCCCGTGTGCGGGCACGTGTAGAGCCCCGTCCGGTCGGCGCGGGCGCAGGCCTCGGCGAGCTCCTCCTCGCTCGCCTGCTCGACGACGCCGTTCATGGCGTGCAGCGCCGCCATCGCCCGCGGCGCGCTGACCGGGTTGCCGATCTGGATGGCGCTCGCGAGCGTCGGCTGCGCGTGGATGGGCTCGACCACGTCCTTGCCGGCCACGAAGGCGCGATACATGGGATTGGCGTGCTCGGCCTGCGCCACGCAGAGCCGCGGCATCCGCGCGACGAGCCCGAGCTGGAGCATCATCTTGAAGCCGGCGTACAGCGCCGCCGCGTTGCCGAGGTTGCCGCTCGGCAGGATGATCCAGTCGGGCGACTCCCAGTCGAACTGCTGGACGATCTCGAGCGACACGGTCTTCTGCCCCTCGATGCGCAGCGGGTTCATCGAGTTGGCGAGGTACACCAGGCCCCGCCGGGCCAGCTCCTTGACGACGGCCATGCAGCCGTCGAAGTCCGTCTCCAGGGCGAGCACGCGCGCGCCGTGCGCCAGCGGCTGGACGAGCTGCGCCGACGAGACCATCCCCCGGGGCAGAAGGACCGCGACGGGCAGCCCCGCGGCGGCGCCGTAGGCGGCGAGCGACGCGCTGGTGTCGCCCGTGCTGGCGCAGCACAACACGCGCGCCGACATCGCGCCCTGCCGCATCGCCTGGCGCACGACGCTCACGAGCACGGTCATGCCCAGGTCCTTGAAGCTACCGGTGTGCGAGTTGCCGCAGAGCTTCAGCCACAGGTCGGGCACGCCGATCTCGCGGCCGAGGCGCTCGGCCCAGAAGACGTTCGTGCCGCCCTCGCCGGTCGAGACGATGCACGCGTCCGGCACGTCCGGCGCGACCCACTCGCGCTTGCCCCAGACCCCCGATCCGAAGGGCCACTGGGTGCGCATCCAGCGGTCGTCGAAGAGCTTCATCCACGCCGCGGCGCTGCGGTCGCGCAGGGCCTCGACGTCGTGGGACACCTCGAGCAGGCCGTCGCACGTCGGGCAGCGGTAGATCGCCTGCGTGAGCGGGTACTCTCCGGGGCAGCCGCCGAAGCAGCGGAAGACGGCGCGGTAGCTCGGCACGGCGCTCAGGTCCCGCAGGCCAGCACGTAGTAGCTGCCGCCGCCCTGGATCTGCACCTGCTCGGGGCGGCACTTCCAGCCCGTCGCCGTGCAGTCCTGGTCCCCGAAGCACACGTCCGTGCACTCCTTGGACGTCGCGTCGCAGAACTGGCTCTGGCACTCCGTGTCGCTCGAGCAGGCCTCGCCCTCGCTCTTGCTGCCGCCGCCGGGAGCGCACGCAGCGATGACGCCGATGTTGGTGCCGATGGTGACGTACGCGCACGACTGGCCCTGGCCGCCGCAGTCGGTCGTGTTGCGGCAGGCGTTGCTGCAGTTGCCGTTGAAGCTGCCGACGCACAGCTCGCTCTCGCAGTCGCTCGGCTGGCTGCAGGTGGCGCCGTTGCCCTTGGTACCGCCCGGGCCGCACCAGGCCACGAAGCTCTTGTCGAAGGGCGCCAGGCCGGGGAAATCAGCGAAGCGGCACTCCGTCCCCGAGCACTCCGTGGAGGAGGCGCTCGTCGAGCAGCAGGTGTCCGCGCAGAAGCCGCTCTGGCAGAGGCCGGAGCGGCAGTCGCGGTTCCCGATCGGGCAGGACGCCCCCCCGATCCCACTCCCGGTCCCGTCGTTGCGCATCAGCCAGGTCGGGTCGACGCAGTAGTTGCCGCCCGTCGAGTTCGAGACGGCGGCGAAGCAGACGGTCCCGCCCGGGCAGTCGGTCGACGTGCAGCACGGCATCGTGCAGAAGCTGTCGCCGCCGTTGAGGTTCCCCGGCACCTCGGCCGAGTTGGCGCAGACGAGCCCTGCGTTGCACGAGGATGGGCCGCTGCAGGGGCACGTGACGCCTCCACCACAGCCCGACTCCACCGGCCCGGTCTCCTGCGGAGGCGCGGCCTCCTCGGACATCATCGTCGCGTCGCCGTCGCCCCCTCCCGTCTCCGGGGCCGTCGTCTCGTCGTCCCCGGCGTCGGCCTCGACGCAGAGGTTCGAGCTCGGATCGCAGACCAGCCCCGAGGCGCACGCGCTGCGCGAGCACGGCGGGACGCACTGGTGCGAGGTGGGGTCGCAGACCTGGTCGCCCGGGCAGACGGCCAGGCCGGTGCCGCTCTGGCACTCGAACGCCGGCACGTCGTTGCCGACGAGGGCCTCGCAGCCCTCGCTCGTCGCCACGACGGCAGCCAGCGCCGCGATCACGGCGGCGCTTCCGATCACGCCTGCTCTGCGCGAGGGCCGGCGAGCCATCAGAAGGATCCTTGCACGAAGAGGGCTCCGCCGCCCGTGGTAGGTGCTGCGGTGACGCTCGTCCGGGCGGCCGCGTGCGGACGGGTGAAGAAAAGAACGGCCGTAGCGGCAGCAGCAGCCCCGGCGATCGCGAAGCCGACGTCCGACACGACGGCCTCCCCGTGGGCGTTCGACTGCTCGTTGGCGAACTGCGTGTAGGTCAGCCCGTTGCGCCCGGTGATGTACGGGCTCGCGGGTCGATCCTGCAGGGCCTTGATCCCCATCACGGCGCCGAAGCCGAGCGCGAGGACGGTCACGCTCGCGGTGCCGATGGTCAGGACCAGGCGGGTGTTGCCGGGACGCTCGGGCGGCGGCGGGGGCGGCGTTCGCTGGGAGGCGGCCGCCGCGGCGCTCGCGGCGCTCGCGGCCTGGGCGGCCTGCTTGTCGTCGAGCTCCTTCTTCGCCCCTTCCAGGCGGTGGACGTACGCGTCGGCGCGCTCTCGCTCGGCCGGCGTCAGGTTCATCGTGGTGTACAGGCGGAACCACTTGAGGGCGTCGTCGATGTCGGTGAGCTTCTCGTGGACGACCCCGAGGTTGAAGACCAGGTCCTTGGCGTTGGGGTCGAGGGTATGGGCGGCCTCCAGCTCCCCGATTGCCTCCCGGTAGGCGCCCTGGCCGTAGTACGCGCGCGCCTTGTCGAAGTGGCGACGCGCCGCGGCGACGTTGGCGGGGCTGGTCTCCTCGGCGCGCGCGGTGTCCGCCGTCGCCGCCGCTGCCGTGACCCCGACACACGCGACGAGCGCCCAGGCGCGCAGCCGCTTCCGAGAGCGCATCGCCGTGCAGCATACCCCAGTCGCTGTAAGGTCGCGCCAGCCCGACGCGTTGTCCTCGTCATCATCCGGAGGCAGCGCGATGGGCAAGCGGCTCGGGGTCTACTCTTGGACGTTCGGCGCGTTCGGCGTGTGTGCGGTGTGTGCAGCGGCCGTCCTGCTGGTGCCTGCCACGGCCCGGGCGCAGGACAGGGCCATCGTCGGCGTGGGCGGCTTCGCGGAGCCTCCGCCGCGCGACGTCCCGGTGCGGATCGCCGCGGACCCGCCCCAGGAGCCGCGCGACGAGCCGGCGCTCGCGCGGCCGGAGCCGCCGCCGGAGCTGTATCGCTCGCCGATGCGGCTCGAGCTGGGTCCGGTTGCGGCGACCACCGGCCGAGGGATCGCGCCGGGGCTCGGCGTGGCGGCCGACTTCGGCCGGGGCACGGTGGGGATCCGGCTCGCGGCCGCGTGGCTGCGAGGGGAGCCCGGGTCGGGCGCGGATGCCCTGCCTTCCCCGATCGCCGGCGGCCTGGCGCAGTACACGGGCGAGCTGACGCTGGACCTGACCAAGCGAGGGCCGCTGCACCCGGTCATCGGCATCGGCTTCGGCCTCGCTCACGTGAGCGGGTCGGGGTCGTCGGGCAACCTCGGGATCGGGACCGCGCGCCTCGGCCTGGAGTACGCCCTGTCGGTCGAGGACGCGGACGTGCGGATCGGTGGGGGCGTGGTCGGCATCCTGCCGGGCCCCGCCGACACGAGCGTGCAGGACGTGAAGGGCTGGGCGCTCGCGGGCCTCAGCCTGGCCGTGGGTTTCTGACCCGCTCACGGTCGTCGCAGGCCGTAGATCCACACGCCGTCCTCGGCCTCCACGAGCGAGAAGCGCTCGGTCAGCGTCCGCCGCATCTCCGGCCCGAAGAGGTCGGCGGCGGGATCGACCTGGTCGAGGGGGCGCTCCAGCAGGTCCGACTGCACCACCAGGCATCGCACCGGCTCCAGTCGCACGTCCGCCTGCCAGAGCGCGAGGGGATACCGCCCCTCGCGCGCCCGGTGCGTCATCACGAAGGGCATCTGGACGACCCGGCCGTCCAGCGTCATCTCGATCCCGGCCTCGTCCGCGAGAACGACGTCCCGGGGTCGGGCACCGCACGCCTCGCGCGCACCGGCGATCGTCGCGGCCCGTCGGGGCGCCGTCGCGAGCCCCTCGAGCGAGCTGCGGATCGCAGCGACCCCGACCCAAAGGACCTGCCCGAGGGCTGCGACGCCCGCGACGACCCCCCGGACGCTGCGCAGGGCAGGCAAGGGTACGAGCGCCACCACGGCGAGCGCGACCAGGCAGGGCTCCATCCAGTAGTTGCTGGCGCTGCCCACCTTGGCGAGCGCGACGACCGTCCACGCCGTGCTCGCGGCGAGCGCCCAGAGCCCCGTCCGGCCCTCCCGCGTCTCTCGCGCGCGCCAGGCGAGGGCGAACGCCGCCGCCAGGGGCAAGGCGAAGAACGGGAGCCTCGAGGCCATCTGGTCCAGCCACAGCGCCAGCACCGGCGTCGTCTGCGTCGACGCGACCAGGTGCTCGACCCACGCGCCGTCGCTGGCCGCATGCAGGCCCAGGGAGCACGCGATCGTGACCGCGGCGAGCCCCGCCATCATGGGGCCAGACCTCCGCCATCCGCGCCACAGAGTGCAGGCGATCACCCCGGCTGCCGCGCCCACGACGCTGGGCTTCACGAAGGCGGCGAGCGCGAACAGGGCCCCCTCGGGGGCGCCGGCGCGACCGCGGCGCATCGAGCGAAGCAGCGCGATGCCGGCCAGGAGCAGCGCGGGAGCGTCGTGCCGGCCCGCGGCAGCGAACAGGGTCAGCGGGTACGCTCCCGCGAGGAACAGCGTGCCGAGCCAGGCGACGCTCCGGTTGCGCGGCCGGGCGCAGAGGGCCGTGCCGGCGAGCAGACCGAGCCACGTTCCCGTCGTGAGGGCGCGCGCCACGGGGGCGGCGGCGCCCGCGGGCACGAGGGACAGCAGCGCCGCCCACAGCGGCGTGTGCAGCACGAAGTACCGCGACGGAACCGGGCCGTAGCTCCACGCGCCCCGGAGCGGATCGACGTAGAGGGGCAGGCGATCCCGGATGCGCGCGGCGTCGAACAGCAGCAGGCCCTCCGTCCCGTCCAGGGGGCGTGACGACAGCGTGCCGAGCGCGAACGCGACGGTGCAGGCACACGCCGCCGCGGCGATCGCCCAGGCTGCCCCGATCGCCAGCCGGATCGGGGTCGACGGACCTGCCGGGGCAGTGGCCATTCGCAGGGGCGAAGATTGTCGCCCGCCGCGCGGTCGAGGCAAGCACGACGTGCTAAGCGTTGCCCGGATGACGGACGTGGCGGCCCTGTGCTCGCGCGCGCGTGTGGCGTCCCGGGCGCTCGCGCTGCGCGATCGAGCCTCCAAGGACGCGGCGCTGCGGTTCGTGGCCCGGGGTCTGCGGGCGCGGACGGCCGAGATCCTCGCCGCCAACGCGCAGGACGTCGACCAGGCGCGTGCCGCCGGTACGTCGGGCGCGCTCCTGGACCGCCTCGCGCTCGATCCGCAGCGGGTCGAGCAGATGGCCGCCGCGGTGGAGCACGTGGCCGGGCTCGAGGACCCCGTCGGCGCCGTCCTCTCGGACGCGCCCGCCGCCCAGGGCGTCCGGGTTCGCCGTGTCCGCGTCCCGCTGGGTGTCATCGCGATGATCTACGAGGCCCGTCCGAACGTGACGGCCGAGGCGTCGGCGCTCTGCCTGAAGGCGGGCAACGCGGTCGTGCTGCGCGGCGGATCGGAGGCCGCCCGGTCGAACGCCGCCATCGTGGCCGTCGTCAGCGACGCGCTGGAGCAGTCGGGGCTGCCGCGCGACGCGGTGCTCGCGCTGCCCCCTGGGGACCGCGAGGCGATCCGGACGCTCGTGCAGCAAGCCGAGACGGTCGACCTGTGCATCCCCCGCGGCGGCGAAGGGCTCATCCGCTTCGTGCAGGAGAACGCGCGGATCCCCGTCATCGCTCACGCCAAGGGCGTGTGCCACCTGTACGTGGACCAGGGGGCCGATGTGGCGATGGCGACTGCGATCGCGGTCAACGGCAAGCTGCAGCGCCCTGGCGTCTGCAACGCGATCGAGTGCCTCTTGGTGGACGGGCGCGACGCCGAGCGCCTGCTGCCGCCCATCGCGCGCGCTCTGCTCGACGGCGGCTGCGAGCTGCGGGGATGCCAGCGGGCCCGCGCCCTCGTGCCCGAGGCACGCGCGGCGTCGGACGACGACTGGGGCCGGGAGTACCTGGACCGGATCCTGGCCGTCCGCGTCGTGGACGGGATCGATGGCGCGCTGGCCCACGTCGCGCGATACGGCTCCCGCCACACGGAGGCCATCTGCACGGCGGATCCGCGGAGCGCGGACCGCTGGCGGCGGGAGATCGACGCGGCGTGCGTCGTCGTCAACGCCAGCACGCGCTTCCACGACGGCGGGCAGCTCGGCCTGGGCGCCGAGATCGGCATCGCGACGAGCAAGCTGCACTGGCGAGGGGCCATGGGGCTGGAGGCCCTCACCACGTTCCAGTGGGTCCTCGATGGTACGGGCCAGGTGCGCGGCGGCTGACGGACCACGACCGTCGAGCAGGGGCGACGAAGGTCGGCTAGTCTCACGGAAGGAGACCGGATTGACGACGAGGAAGCACGGGGGCACGGGCGATGGAGGAGGTCTTCGGCCGCGGATCCAGAGCTCGCACGAGAGGGTGCTGGACGCGGGCGCGGCGAAGGGGAAGGCCAAGCGAAAGCTCGCGCGCGCGCCCGCGCGCTCCGCTCCGGTCGACCGGGCTCGACCCGACCCCCACGCCGACCGCGGCAAGAACCTGCGCAAGGCTCGACCGGCCCACGAGGGCCCCCCGCCCGATCGCGGGGGCGGCTGGAGCGTGGCGACCGAGTCGGCGCGCCAGACGGCCACGGCGATCGCGATGGCGGCGCTCGACAAGAAGGCCGTCGCGCTGGAGATCCTCGATGTGGCCGGCAAGGTCGACTACGCGGACTTCCTCGTCGTGATGACGGGCCGGAGCGATCGGCACACGCAGGCCCTGGCGCAGGGCATCGAGGAGGCCCTCAAGAAGAAGGGGGTCCGCCCCGTCGCGCTCGAGGGGCTGCACCACGGCGCGTGGGTGCTGATGGACTTCGGCGACGTCGTCGTCCACGTCTTCCAGGACGAGGCGCGGCAGCTCTACGACATCGAGGGGCTCTGGCTCGACGCGCGCCGGCTGCCGGTTCCCGCGGAGACGCCGACCGAGGCGTGAGTCAGGGGGCGAAGTCCTCGCTCGGCGTCGCTTCCTGCGTCTGCGCCGCCGCGTCCGTGCAGCACCGGAACCCCAGCTGGTAGTAGCGGAACCACGCCGCGTGTCCCTTCGTGTCCGGGCGACACGCGTTGCGCCACTCGCCCCAGTTGCCGCCCTTGAGCGCGCCGTGGTCGGGGATCCCGGTCTCGTTGGTGGTCCACTCGTCGACGTTGCCGGTGAGGTCGTAGACGCCGAAGGGGCTGACGCAGCCGGGGCGCGCGCCGCTCGGCTCGCGACGGTCGATGCGCTCGATCTCCTTGTCCTTGTCGACCGAGTAGAACCGCTTCTCGTTGATCATCGGCCCGCGCTCGTCGATGTGGCAGGCCTTGGCGTCGCGCACGTAGCCGTAGGGGAAGGGCAGGCGGTCGGGCCCCTCGCAGGCGAGCGTCCACTCGCGGCTCCGGCACACTCGCTTGTGGATGGAGCGGCACGCCTTGTCGGCGTCGTACCAGGACTGCATGATGGCTGGCTTCTCTCCGGCCTGATTGGGGAACTCGTACTGGTCGATGCAGTAGCGCATGTGCGTCTGCGTGCCCGTGCAGACGGTCGGGCGCGCGTACTCGAGGCAGCCCACGCGCGGCTTGGGGCGCTCGTTGATGCACGTCTGCTCGACCGCGTCGCAGTAGTCGCCGTCGACCAGCACCATGCCCTCGGGGCAAGGCGGTGTGGCGGGCGTGGCCCGCGCGAGGGTGAGGGCTCGCGGGGCGACCGGCGGCTCCGCGGTCGGCGCCGGCCCCGTGCGCACCGATGCCCACGCGATCAGGAGAACCAGGAAACGGAGCGACAGCTCCGTGACGTTGCGGCCCATCCGGCGGCGCTCCTTCGAAGGCGCCGAGCTAGGCTCAAGTTTCCCACGGCAGGATCGTCGGGGCCAATTTCGAGACCCGCGGGTCGACACGGATGGGCTGCCTGTGCTAGCCGCGGACCCTGCCGTTGCAGTACCCCCCTGCCTCCCCCTCGCGGTTCCTCGCGCTACTCTCCGGCCTCCTCGCGGCGGTCGCGGGTTGCCGGCAGACGCAGCCGTCGATTGCGGCTGAGCCGGAGACGGATCCCGTCCCGGGCGTCGCAGAGCTGCAGGCGCGCGAGCCGAGGTCCCCCCCACCCGTCGTCGCGCCGGCGTGCGGAGCGGACCCGTGGACGACCTACGCGCACGACGCGGCGCGCACGTCGGCTAGCGGAGGGTGTCTCGCCGGACCGCTGCGCCTGGCGTGGACGTTCGCGCCGCGCTCGGCGACCGGCGCGACCACGTTCGCCACGCGCGCGATCGCCGACGCCGACGCCGTCTACGTGGCGGGCGCGCTCGGTCCGACCCCCGCGCTCTGGCGCGTCGGCGCGGCGGACGGCAAGGCCGCATGGTCCTACGACAGCCGTACCGAGTCCGTGCGCGGAGGATGGCCCACCCTGGCCGCCGGGCGCGTCTACCTGGTCGACGACGGCGTCAACGCGGCCGACGCAGCGACGGGCGTGGGCCACAGGGCGGAGCTCGATGCGTGGGGCGAGAGCCTCAGCGACGGCGAGCGCCTGTTCGCCGAGAACGACTGGTACCTCGACGGCTACGGCCTTTACCTGAGCGCGTTCGACCTCGATCTGAAGCTGCTGTGGAGGCGCGACTACAACGCGCTCGCGCGCGGCGTCATGGTCCCGGACGTGGGCGGCCTGGCGTTCGGCGGCGGGCTGCTCGTGCACGCGGCGCAGCATGGACCGCTGACCGGCTCGGGGCTGTCGGCGTTCGAGCCGGCGACGGGCGAGCGGCGCTGGCGCGTGGCGGTGTCTCCCCTGAGCTCGCCGAGCATCGGGGCCGGGCTCGTGTTCGTCGTCGAGCGATGGCCGGGCGAGCGAACCGATCGCCTGGTCGCGCGGCACCTGACCGACGGCACGCTCGCGTGGGCGCGGCCGCTGGCCGGCGCGCGCGGCCCGGCGCCCGTCCTGGCGGGACGCCTCGCGGTGGTGCACACGAGCGAGGCGGTCCTCGCGTTCGAGCAGGCGTCCGGCGAGCCCGTGTGGTCGGCGCCGCTGCTGCGGACCGCACCGGAGACGCAGTCGGCGACCACGCTCGCGGCCGCGATGGGCTCGACCACGCTGGTGGTGCTCTCGGGCGCGCAGGTGCACGTGCTCCACCTGGACGACGGCCTCGAGCTCTGGGCCGGAGCTCCCATCCCGCACGCGAAGCGGCTCGAGGGGCCCGTCGTCACGGGCCGGTCGCTCTACCTGGTCGCGGACGGTCACGTCGTGCGGCTCGACGGGACCGACGCGCGCTAGACGATCGCGTCATCGTCGCGACCAGCGATCGATGTAGCCCTCGAAGTCGAGCTTGCGGCGTGCGCTGCCGCTCGTCATGCAGCGGACGGCGCCGAAGATGGGCCGCGAGGGCCACGGCCGGTCGTGCAGGCCGAAGCACCAGGAGACGTTCGCGTACCCGTTCGGACCGCGCCCATCCAGCGCCCACCGATCGTTCAGGTGCACGAGCGCCGCGTGGGCCTCCTCGGGGCGCCGCATCCAGCCGAGCGGGAGCTTGCCCCAGAGCATCCGGGCGTACGGCGCGATCGTCCCGCGCGACCGCAGCTCGCGCATGGCCGCGTTCCAGAGCGGGTCCGGCGACGCGGCGGTTTCGAGCTCCTCGCGGGATACGTCTGCCGGGCGAGCATCGCCGCTGTGGGCCTGCAGCGTCGCCCGCGCCCAGGCGGGCAGCGCCGTCCACGAGGCGTGGTCGTCGCGCGACCGTGCGAAGTGAAAGGCCAGCCCGCGCCGCACCAGCAGCTGCTCCAGGAACGCGTCGAGGGCGGCGCCGCGTCCCCACTCGCGCGCCGCCAGCGCCACGCGGCGTGCGCTGACCATCCCGAAGTGCAGGTACGCTGACAGCTCGCTCGTCGCGCGGCGAGAGGGGTCGTTGCGGTCGACGTCGTATGAGCCGAGAGCGTTTCGGGTGAAGGCCTGCAGTCGGACCTCCGCCGCGGTGGTGCCGCCCATCACGCCGGTGACCGGCGAGACCTCGTGGTCTACCGCGCACGACGCCACGAGCCCCGGCAGGTCGGCCCGAGCGAGG
>Ga0335078_10009021_pt1 | contig 14801 bp, 11 predicted proteins | sample Lox_Sample_32_FD_206711 | JGI IMG/M metagenome (GOLD analysis project Ga0335078, IMG submission 206711) | Soil microbial communities from Loxahatchee National Wildlife Refuge, Florida, United States - Lox_Sample_3.2 | ecosystem: Environmental > Terrestrial > Soil > Wetlands | place: USA...
GTCGACCTGGCCGCATGCGGTGGCCAGCAGCATGGTGCAGCCGAGGACGACCATCACCGTGCCCCCCGCACGGTAGGAGTGGCCGAAGACCGTCAGGATCTCTGGTCCGTACACCACGGCCAGCAGGTACAGCGGCCACGTCAGCAGCACCAGCCAGCCCGTGGTGACCTGATAAACGAGACGAGCCGCCCGGCGGTCACCGACCGCGAACAGTTCGGCGAACCGCGGCTGGGCCGCCATGTTGAGCGCGGTGTTGGCGAACTGCCCGGCGACCAGGAACCGGGTCGCGGCGGTGTAGACCGCAGCCGCGGCCGGCCCCCGCATGATCGCGACCAGCACGATGTCGATCCGCTGGATGGTGATCTGGGCCAGCGCGGCCAGGCCGCGTGGTGCGGTGAACCGCCAGAAGCCCCGCGGGCTGATGTCGGTGAACCGTTTGTCGGCCGGGATGACGGCTGGCGCGGAGCGCCGGCCGTCGCCCCGCCGGATACGGTGCAGCCACCACCCGGCCGCTGCGCAGGCGGGCAGGTAAGGCAGTGCCCAGAGCGGGGCAAGGAGCGCGGCACTCCCAGCGGCCACCGCGATCAGCGCCGCCAGCATCTGGCTGCTGGTCCGGCCCACCTTGTCGATCACTACCGTGGGCCGCATTTCCCGGTAACCACGGCCGGCGCCGAGCAGCGTGTCGGTCAGCGCGGCGAACGGGATGGCCAGCGCAAGGGCGCGCAGCGCGCCCGCCACCAGGCCCGGGCTGGCGCCCGCGCGGCCCAGGTGCGCGCTGAGCAGGGCCCGCGCGATTGGGTCCGCGGCCAGGAACAGGGCGGCGCCGGCGGCCGCCGAAACCACGGCCACCGGCAGGATCGCAGCCCGCAGAATGGCCGGGATCTGGGCTTCCTGGCCCAGCGAGCGCAGCCGGGCGATGAAGTTGACCACGCCGACATTGGCCCCGAGCCCGGCTACCGCCTCGACGATCAGGAACAGCGAGATCGCGGTGAACAGAGCGCCCGCCACCGGCTTGGTGAAGCCGCGGGTCACCAGGACGGTCAGCCCCAGCGTGGTGACGGCGGAGACCGCGGCGCCCGCCAGGTTCAGCGCACCGCCGCGGGCCACCCCAGCCAGGCGGTCACGCCCGCCGCCGGAGCCCGGGTCCGGGCCGGTCCCGTCGCGGGCCGCGGCCGCGGCCGGGGCCGGGGGCCGGCCCAGGCCCGGCCGCGCGGCCCAGGCCGGGCGGCGGTGGCGCGGGCCCAGCTTCACCCGGGCCACGTGAGCGCACGCCCCCGCCAGCGGGGGGTCCCTTCCACGCCGGGGGCCAGCCGGCTCGCCCGGTCGTTTCGCCAGAGCAGCCCGTAGGCCAGCATGCTGAAGCCGAGGGGGGCCCCGATGGCGGTGTAGGCAATCATGAAGACAAAGGTCAGCAGCAGGACCAGCACGCCGGCGGTCCCGTAGGGGGTGCGGTCGCGCCAGTACCGCCAGACGCCGAATGCGAAGAAGCTCAGGTAGAGCGCGGTGCCGAGGAACCCGTTGGCGATGAGCAGCAGCCAGAGCTGGCCGTTCCCGCCGATCGTGGCGTTCCCGCAGGACGGGCAGTTGGCTTTCCGGCCGACCGACACTGACTGCACGCTGCCTTGCTGGTGCCGGGTATCCCCGTAGCCGACCAGCGGGGCGGCCCGGGCCGCCACGACCGCCGCGGCGGCCAGTGACCCGCGGCGGGCATCGCTTTGCCCATTGGCCAGCCGTTGGCTGATGACCACCTGCAGCGGGGAGGCGAAGACCAGTACCGCGGCGATGGCGAGGCCAGCGAGGACCGCGCCGAGTACCGCCAGCCGGCCCCGGGCCGCCAGCCGAAGCGCCAGGTAGCCGAGGGAGAACAGCAGCGCCAGCCACATCCCGCGGTCCAGCGAGATGATGATCGGGACGATCGCGAGGGCCAGCCCGGCCGTGGCGATCAGGCGCTGCCGCCTGGTACCCCGGGCCCACCACCCGGCCAGCAGCCAGGGCAGCAGCAGTGCGAGGCAGTTACCCCACTCGTTGGTGTAGACGAAGGGAGCGTCGGGACGGCCCCGTGGAACGCCGAGGACATTCTGGATCTGCGACAGCCCGGGGTGCAGCTGGGCCTGCAGGACCAGGTTGTTGACCAGCAGCCGGTGCGGGACCAGGGCGGCGAGCGGCGAGGTGAAATGAAAATTCCCCGCCACCACCCCGGCCAGGCCACCAGCCACCGTGTACAGGGCGACCAGGCCGAGCAGCCAGGCCAGCTTCTGGCGGGGCAATTCCCGCTCGGTCAGGTTGCCGACGAACAGCAGCAGAACCGTAACGCCCAGGTACGCGGCGCCGCGGACGCCGTAGGCGATGATGCGGTTCGTCACCGGGCTGGCCACTGTCCCCGGCGCGGTTACCGACAGGGTGGCCAAGCTGATCAGGACGGCGAGCAGGAAGAGCAGCCATAGCCCGAAGCCAGGCGGCACCCGGATGCGCCGGTTGCCGCGTGCACCCCAGGCGTAGAGCCGGGCCGCCATCGGGATGGCCATCAGGGTGAACATGTAGTCGCCCAGGCCCAGGGCCCACCACAGCGGCACACCGCCCAGCAGCACCGTCACCGGCCAGGCTGGATGGCGGGCCAGCCACGAGCGCCGTCGCGGCGGGGCCGGATCGGCCACCGCAGCGGGCGCGGCGTCCAGCACGCTGGCCTGGCTCATGACCGTCCTCGCCCGGTGCTGATGCGCGTGCCCGCCGGGGCCAGGATGACCCAGGTGGGGCCGGGCTGCAGGCCCACCGGCGTGCTGCGGGCATCCAGGTAATTGGTCACCTGCTGGCTGCCGGGCTTGGACCAGGCCGCGTGGACCGCCACCCCGGTGTGCCCGGCCGCCCCGGTGGTCCCGGAGAGCACGAGCGCGCGGCCCGCCCCGATGACCCGGGCACTGGGCACCTTGATCCCGAGCCGGGCGCTGAGGTTGACCTCTTTATAGGGCACGGTCTGGACGATGACGTTGGCCGCCTGCACCCGCGGCCCGCCCGCCACGTTGGTCCACCGGCCAGACCGCGCGCTGAACACCCACTGCTGGGGTCCCAGACCCGGCGCTGCAACGCGCAGCCAGGACACCGGCCAGCTGCCCGTCGTGGCGAATCGCGCCTGGCTGCCAACTGCGGAGCCCTGGTAGCTGAATAGCGGGGGCGGCGCGGTACCGTGCGCGGCCGCCGCGACCTGGCTGGTGGATACGATCGGCCCAGTGGCTCCTGGGTGGTACAGGGCGGGGTAATGGGCAACACCGACGTCCACCACGTCCGTCCGGTCCAGTACCCGGATGAACGGCAGCGTCCCGCCGTCGTAGCCGATCAGCGGATGCAGCACCGACAGCGCCTGCCCGTCGGTTGGCCGGGTGCCGGTGACCGGGCCGACCGACGGGTCTTCCCGGGACTGGAACACGGCGATGTACCGGATGGGCGTGGTGATCTCCTCGAAGACCACGTCCGCCGCGGCCAGGCCGTGCACCCGGGCGCCGGCCAACGGCAGCGCGACCGCGGGCCGGTTCGCGGCCCGGGCGCTGGCCGCGGGCAGACCGGTCAGTGGGGCCACCCAGGTAGCGGTCGAATGCCGCCCGGCAGTCACCGGCCGGCCTGGCTGAGTGGTGGCCGGGCGGGCGGCCGTGGGTGCGGCGATCTCCGGGGAACCAGCGCACCCGGCAATAGCCAGCCCCAGCACAGTCATCAGGGCCGCGGCGGTGCCGCTGCGCCCCCACCCAGCCAGCATCCGTCAGGTCCCGCGGAGCCGGTCCCCGGCCTTCGCCGGCACCTGCCCGGGCCGCACTTCACCCGGCACCGGGGGCTTGGCCCGGGCGGCGCGCGCGGCCGGCTTGGCCCGGGCCGCCCGCGTCTTACTCCGGGCCGCGGGCTCGGCCCGCTCCGCAGCCGGCTGCGTCTCGTCGTCCCATGCCGCGGGCTCGGCCCGCTCCGCAGCCGGCTGCGTCTCGTCGTCCCATGCCGCGGGCTCGGCCCGCTCCGCAGCCGGCCGGGCCGCACCGTTCACCGCGGGTTCGGCCTGAGCCGGCGCGGTTTCCGCTGGCGTGTCTACCTCACCAGGTACCGGCCGCCCGGCCCGGATGGCTGGCTGGATCTTCACCGAGCCCAGCGCCTGCTGCCAGCGGGACGTACCTGGGATGGCCCGCCGCGCCCCCGGCTCCCCGGCCCGGTCTGGAGCGGTCCTGGCCGGCAGCCGGGGCATGGCCGCGGTGCCGATGACCTCGATGCCCAGCCGCCCGAACCGCCGCAGGCAGGCTTCGACGTCCTGGCGTCTGCTCCGGGACACCTCGATGGCGACCATGGCCGCGTCGGCGAAGTCGATGACCCCAAATCGGGCGACACCACTGGATGGCTGGGGCGATTCGAACACGACATAGTCGGCGCTGCCCCGCAACAGCACGTCCAGGTAGCGGGCCTGGTCAGATTGGAGGTCAGGCACGTCGTCGCCCAGAATCACCACGCGCAGGCCGGGCAGCCCGGGCACCCGGTGGGCCGCCCGGTCCAGCCTGAGAGCGCCAGCCGCCAGGTCAGCCGCGTCCCGCGGGCCGAGCCCGGGTTCGGCCAGGCCGAGGAGTTCCGGCGTGCCGTCCGCGGCTGAGCAGACCAGGATCACCGCGTCATGCGCCCGGGCCAGACTGCTGGCCAGGTTGGCGGAGATCACGCTGGTACTCCGCCCCGGTGTGCTGCCCGCGACCAGTACCTGGTTCCCGTTGCCGAGGGCCGCGACGGTGGCCCGGGCCAGTTCGGCGAATTTCAGGCCCGCGGCGGACCGGTAAGGCGCCAGCCCACCACTGCCGAGTTCGTGTGCGTCCAGTTCGAGCAGCACCGGCACGCCGAACCGGTCAGCTTCCCTGGCGTCTTTGAGCCGGGTATCCCGGCGGTCCCAGGTGAACGCGGCGATCAGCCCCAGGACCAGGCCCGCCAGCAAACCACTCGCCAGGACCAGCGACTTCTTGGGGCTGCTCGGCTTGCCCGGTGGGGTGGCCCGGTTGATCACTGACCCGCCGGCCGGGGCGGCTCCCTGGGCGGTGAGCGCGGCCGACTGGGTAGCCAGCGCGTGCAACTGGCTGCTGGCCGTCTGCAGCTGGGCTTGGTCACTGGCCCGCTGCGCGGAATTCGCCGGCAGCACACTGATCCGGAAGGTCAGCTGGGCGATCTGCTTTTCCAGTGAATCGAGTTGCCCGCGCACCGTGCTCAGCTGGGCCTTGGTGCCCGCGGCGGCGACGGAATTCCGGTTCTGCAGATAGCCGGTGGCGAACGCGTTGGCGCAGGCAGCCGCCTGATTGGGGGATCCGGCCTGGCAAGCGATCTGCAGCACTGACGAGTTGGCCGGGACCGTGACCGAAACGTGCCGGGCCAGCGCCCCCGGAGTCAGCGGGGAGTGCAGCATGCGGACGGCAATGGTGGCGACCTGGCTCGATTGGACTATCTGAGCCTCGGTGTCCAGGTTGACCGCACTGTTCGTCCGGCCGCCAGCCACGGCGCCGGTCTGGCCCGCGGTACTGCTGGTTGCGGTGACGTTGACCGACGAGGTAGCCGTGTAGGCCTTCGGCGTGGCGACGAGATACGCACCCGCTGCGACCAGACCCACACAGACAGCGACCAGGATCAGCCACCAGCGACGGCCCAGGACCCCGGCATAGTCTGCGAACTCGAACGAGTCGGGGTCACGATACGCGCTCATGCGCGGGCCTCCTCCCCTGCACGCCAGGGGACGACGACACAGCGGCCCCGCCGCCCCCGTGGGTAACCACCTGGATAACTGAGTCTCAATTTTCCCGGACAAGGACAACAATGTACGGATAACACGCATACCTGTCCACTTGCCAATTTGGTACTAGCGCCCCGCCCGGCGCGCCGGCCCCAGTTTTCGCACACCGGTTACGTTCGCGGCGCGCCAGTGGGCCCACTGGGCCCGCTGGCCGGGGCGGCGTTATGGCTCCGCGTAGCAGACTGCATTCACTGAGCGATGACTGCCCCCTCCGGCCGGGGCCGGGACGCAGGCCGGGCACGGGACCAGCAGTGAGTCCGGTGCTGCGACCGGTGTTACAAAAGTGACTATCGTTACTGTTAGGACCTAGGTTACGGGGCCTACCTGGTGAGCCTGAGCTCAACCTGAGCGAACTTTACGTTCTTTTTACCTGTATTACCTATAAATTCCATCGGAATAGCTATATACATCCCAATCTTGTGCATTTTCGCAGGTCAGAGCGGTAATACCGGAAACCGCGATGGGATTGCAGGCTGGGGATGCAGCCGGGGGGCCGGCTCCGCGCGCTGGGCCGCGCGAAATTTGTTCACGTTGGTGACTTCTGAGGCTTGTGTTCCTTGTTTTAACATGTCCGCCTGAAAGTAAATAAAGTTCCACAACTACATGTATGAGGGGTTAAGCGCAGGCATGGCCGAGGTATAGCTACGGGGGGTGGGCCGGTGTCTCGCCTGGCGATTGTGCGCCGCCATGGCCTGACCAAGCCGTTGGTCGGAACGGTAGGTGCGGTACCAGCGGGGGCTGGCTGGTTGAGCCGCTATCTCAGCGTGGCCGCGGGGGTGGACGCCTCGTGCGCCCTGCTAGCGGGCGTGCTCGCGTTCGAGATCCGCTATCACTCGCGGCCCGAGCCACCCGGCCTGTACCTGGCCGCGAGCTGTGTGCTGCCGGTGCTGTGGTGGGCATCGGTTCGCCTGGCGGGCGGCTACGACGTGCGCGTCGTGGGCGGCGGGGCTGAGGAGTTCCACCGGATCCTGCGGGCCGGGGTGAGCCTGACCGCGTGCGTGGCCGTGTTCTCCTACGCCACCAAGATGGACCTGGCCCGTGGGTACGTGGTGCTCGCGCTGCTCTTCGCGACCGCCTTTGATCTGCTGGCCAGATACGGGCTGCGGCGGCGGCTGCACACCGCCCGCCGGGCGGGCCGGTGCGCGCTGCGCGCCGTCGTGGTCGGGCCCCCGCGGGCCGTCACCGAACTGCTCGCCATGCTGAGCCGGGACAGCTCGCACGGCCTGACCGTGGTCGCCGCCTGCCTGCCGGGCAGCAACGGGACGGAGCAGATCGCCGACGTTCCCGTCGGCGGTGACGTGTGTGACGTCACGGCGGCCGTGCGGACCTATCACGCCGACACGGTGGCCGTGGTCAACTGGGCCCAGATGGATGGCGTCTGGCTGCGCGACCTGGCCTGGGCCCTGGAGAAGACAGGCACCGACCTGTGTGTGGCCCCCACCCTGCTCGACGTGGCTGGGCCGCGCACCACCATCCGGCCAGTGGCCGGGCTCCCGCTGATCCATCTGGACCATGCCCGGCTGACCGGGCCAAAGCGGCTGCTCAAGGGCGCTTTCGACCGGGTGGTCGCGGCGACCGCACTCCTGCTGCTCGCCCCGGCGCTGGCCGCGCTCGGCTGCGCGATCCGGCTTGCGGACGGCGGCCCGGTGCTGTTCCGGCAGACCCGCCTCGGCAAAGACGGGCTGCCGTTCACGCTGTTCAAGTTCCGCAGCATGGTGGTGGACGCGGAAGCCCGGAAGGCCGAACTGGAAGCGCGCAATGAGGTGAACGGCGTCCTGTTCAAAATCCGCCGGGATCCCCGGCTCACCCCGCTAGGGGGGTGGATGCGCCGCTGGTCGGTGGACGAGGTTCCGCAGTTGCTGAACGTGCTGCGCGGCGAGATGTCCCTGGTCGGGCCCCGCCCCTGGGCCGCGTTGCCCTATGAGAAAGCCGCCAAGTCCGGCGACCATATCCCACGCCGGCTGGTGGTGAAACCCGGCCTGACCGGCTTGTGGCAGGTCAGCGGGCGGGCCGACCTGCCCTGGGAGGAATCGGTCCGGCTGGACGTCCGCTACGTCGAGCACTGGTCTCTGGCCCTGGACCTGCAGATCATGTGGAAGACCTGCCGAGCGGTCATCCGGGGCAACGGTGCCTACTGAGCCAGCCGCCGTGCCGGCGGGCCGCACCCACCTGGCGGACCTCGATTTCCACCAGATCACCGAAGTGCAGACGGTGGACTACATCATCGCGGCCAGCCGCCGCCGTCAGGGTGGCTGGGTGGCCACCCCGAACATCGACATCTGCCGCAAGTCGCGCCGGGACCCGGCCATGCGCAGCCTGGTCAAGACGGCGACCCTGGTGGTCCCGGACGGCATGCCGCTGGTATGGGCCGCCCGCCTGCGTGGCCGCCCGCTCCCGGAACGGGTGGCGGGCGGGTCACTCATCTTTTCGCTCAGCGCGGCCGCCGCTGAGCAGGGCCGCTCGATCTACCTGCTGGGCGGAGCCTCGGAGGTCCCGTACCGGGCGGCCGCCGAGTTGTGCCGCCGGTATCCGGGCCTGGTGGTGGCGGGCGCGGATGCGCCACCTCCCGGCTTCCACACCGACCCGGCCGCCCTGGCGATCGTGCATGACCGGCTCGCCGCCGCCGCTCCCGACATCGTGTACGTGGGGCTGGGCTTTCCTAAGCAGGAGCGGCTGATCGCGGACTTCGCTCCGGTGTTCCCGGCCACCTGGTTCGTCGGCTGCGGCGCAGCGATCCCCTACGCGGCGGGGACGCTGCCGCGGCCGCCGCGGTGGATGCGCCGGGCCGGGCTGGCCTGGCTGTTCCGGCTGAGCAACGAGCCGCGGCGGCTGTTCCGCCGCTACCTGGTCGATGACCTGCCGTTCGCCGTGCTGCTGCTGGCCGCGGCCGCCGCCGAGTGGGTCAGGCCCGGCCGCCGGTTAGCCGCCGGCCGGGACGAGGTAGGACGCGAGGTGCGCGTCCAGCGCGCTGAGCCCGGCCCGGCCAGCCGGCGCGGCCCGGAAGCCGAGGTAGCCATCCGGGCGGACCAGCACCGCGCCGTCGCCGTCCAGCCCGGCCTGCCGGGGAGGGCCCAGGCCCGGCTGGATGTCCAGCAGCCCGCGCCACCGCTGCCGCAGCTGGCTGACGTCCGCGTCCCGCGCGGCCCCATACAGCAGCAGCGTGTGCGCCGTCCCCGCCAGCCCGGCCCGGCCCGGGTAGCGATCGCCCGGGGCCGGCCCCGGGATCGGCGTCCCGCCGGCCCGCCATTCCCCCGTGAGCGGGCTGTCCGGATAACTCACGTCGAGCATGCACCGGGCCCGCATCAGCGCGGCCGCCGCAGCTGCTGGCGGCGGGGCCGGCCGGCTGCCGGTCCGCGCCGACTCAACCGCCTGGGCGGCCAGCTCATGCACGCGGTCGGAGACCTGCAGGACATGCTGGTCCGCGACCAGCCGCTCGGCCGCGAAGCTCTGCACCAGCCCGGGCCGGGCCTGCCCGCCGATCTCGAGGGCAAGCTTCCAGGCCAGGTTGCTGGCGTCGTGCAGGCCGGAGTTCAGGCCCTCGCCGCCGAACGGGCTGGACAGATGGCCGGCGTCACCCAGCAGGAAGCGCCGCCGGTCGGCCAGCCGGGGCACCATCCGCCGCTGCATGCGGAAAAGGCCCGCCCAGCCCACATCGTCCACCCGGATCAGGTCAGCGGGCAGCCGGCGCCCGACCACCACGGCGACCGGGTCATCGGCCGGGCCGGCCTGCACCGCGGCGACTTCGCTATCGGTGAGGTCGCCGACGAAGGTGAGCCAGCGGCCGCCGGGCAGCGGGGCCAGGAACACGTAGCCCACCGGGCAGCCGATCAGCGCGGACCCGTCCCGTGGCAGCGCGCAGGACACCTGCACGTCGGCGGCCAGCGCGGTGCCCGGATACGTAGCACCCGCCAGCGTCTCGTCCATCGAGCCCCGGGTCATGCTGTGCGCCCCGCCGGCCCCGATCACCCAGGCCGCCTCGGTGGTGCGCCCCGTTCCGCCCGCGTCCTCCAGATCGACCAGCACACGGTCGTCGTGTTCAGTGACCGAGGTCACCGTTACCCCGCGGTCAACGGTGCCGCCCAGCTCAGTGAGCCGGTCGGTGAGGATCTGCTCGGTCCGCCACTGCGGCAGGCTGCACTGGAACTCCCACTGGCAGCCGATGCCCGCCAAGCCCGCCTCGGACACGCAGTCCAGGCTCGCGTCGAAGACCCGGGCGAACTTCACGTGCACCGACGCGGCCAGCACCTGGTCCAGCAGGCCCGCTGACTTCAGGATTTCCAGGGTGGCCGGCTGCAGGGCGGTGGCCCGCGTCTGCCGGTGCGGCTGGCGGGCCCGCTCGACGACCCGCGCCCGCACCCCGTGCCGCGCCAGTTCCACGGCGGCGAAGAGGCCTGATGGCCCCGCGCCGACCACCAGGACATCCGCCCCCGCCGATCCCCCCACGTCCTTCATTAGACCGCGCTGCCCCGGCCAGCACCAGGCCCGGGCACAGCTGCGGCAGGCCAGGAGCAGGCCGGGCCGCAGCCGGCGGCAGGCGGCCACCCAGCGGCCTAATACTCCAGCCGGACTTCGTGATCTTGCGGTGTGGCGGTGCCAGTTATGGACGCGGTATCTGGGCGTGCCCGGCGTGCGAGACTGCCGGTGATGGAGACGGACTACCCGGAGCACCTGCTGGCTCGGGAACCGGCGCCGCGGTATGAGGGAGAGGGCCCGTTCGCGCTTTGGCACTTTAGCGAGGACGCTTCTCTTGGCCGGTTCCGGCCGCATGTTCCTGCCACGAATCCGGAGGCGCAGCCGCTGGTGTGGGCGGTCGATACCCGCCATGCGCCGATGTTCTGGTTCCCGAGGGATTGCCCGCGCGGGTGTATCTGGCCGGTGCCGGCTACCACAGCTGAGGATCGTGAGCGGTTCTTCGGGGCGAGCGCCGCGAACCGGGTGCATGTGATGGAGTCCGGCTGGCTGGAGCGTATGCGGGCCTGCCGCCTGTATGCCTACCGGCTGCCCGCGGAGGGGTTCCGGCCGCATGAGGTGGGCGGCTACTGGGTCGCTGAACAGCCGGTGGACGCGGCCGAGCGGGTGGTTATCGATGATCTTCTGGGCAGGCACGCCGGGGCCCGGATCGAGCTTCGGGTCACGCCGTCCATCTGGCCGTTCTGGCGGCGGGTCACGAACTCGACCGTGGAGTTCAGCGGCTCCCGGCTGGGCAGCGCCGCACCTCACCCCGACCGGTTCGGCTAGAGCTCCGGCCGGAGATTGGTGATCTTCATAGCTGCCTGGCTTGCCGCTGGTAGTGGCGGGTCTTGGCGCGGTGCTGGTGGCGCCGCCGCCAGGCAGACCAGCGCAGGTGATGCCAGGTGTCCGGGATGGGCTGGATGATCAGGGTGGCGAAGAGCCCGGCGATCTCGTTGCGGGTGAGCGGGATCTGGCTGGCTGCCTGCGCGGGTGTGTGCTCGGCCGCGGCGGCGATGGTGAGGAATGCGCAGGCGAGCATCGCCAGGGTGGTCCACCGGTACCAGGAGGCCCAGCGGCGGACCTGATGTTCATCCAGGCCGGCCAGGCCCTTGGCGGCCTGGAAGTTCTCCTCCGTTCTCCAGCGCTGGCCAGCGACCTTGATCAAGACCGGGAGAGGGACATGGCGCGGCCAAAAGGGCCCGCGATCCGGCCCATCAGCTCGTCGGCAACACCAGCCAGCGGGCAGGGTCTACGCTGTGCCCAGCGGCCACCGCAAGATCATTACCAGTCGTCACAAACCGGGATGATCAACCGGTGGCCGCCCTACGTCCAGCACCGCCACACGGCAAGATCACGAAGTCCGGCTGGAGTACTAAACCGGAAAATACCATTAAGACTCCGAATTAGGTCATTTCACCGATATTACCGGTAACCTCGCGGCATTGGCCTGCCAGGCAGCCGGGGGCAGTAGTTATGGCGGCGGGACGGTAGTTAGGCGATATGGTGACGCCTATGCCAAAACTAATGACCCGCCCCGGCCGCATGCTGATGGCCACCGCGACGGCGGCCGGTGCCCTCACCGTAAGCGGCCTGGCCGGTGGTGCTGCCCAGGCCACCGTGGCGAGAGCACTGCCGTGCAGCGCATCGATGAGCAACAGCCACCCGGCGGACTATACGACCACGAAAGTGCGGGTACATACGGCCGCCTTCGGCAAAGTGACCACCGTCGCGCACTATCGGACGACCGATACCAAGCACAAAGGAACAGCCGGCCGCAAGGGCAACCTGTCCCTCTCCTATTACATCAGCGGCGCCACGCCCGGCTACAAGGTGACGGTATCCGTTACCGTCGTCAAGGGCAGCCAGCACGGCAGTTGCTCGACCTGGTTCAGGCCGCACGCCTGACTAACTTAGGCCGCGAACGCGGTGACGAGTTCCTTGCAGAAGGCGGCCAGGTCGTCCGGCTTCCGGCTGGTGATCAGCACGTTCGGCCCGGCCGTGCACACTTCCACCTGGCTGTCCACCCAGGTGCCACCCGCGTTCCGGATGTCGGTCTGCAGGCTCGGCCATGAGGTGAGCGTCCGGCCACGGACCAGGTCTGCTTCGACCAGGGTCCACGGGGCGTGGCAGATGGCCGCGACCGGCTTGCCCGCCGCGAACATGGACCGGACGAACTGCACCGCCTCGGGCCTGGTCCGCAGCTGGTCGGGGTTGGCCACCCCGCCAGGCAGGATCAGGGCGTCGTAGTCGGCCGGGTCGGCGTCCCGGATGGTCCGGGTCACCGGGAAGGTCTTCGCCTTGTCCAGGTGGTTGAAGGCCTGCGCGCTGCCGGGCTCGGGCGCGAGGAGCTCGCGGTGCCCGGCGACGTCCTTGACCGCCTCCCAGGGCTCGGTCAGCTCGACCTGCTCGATGCCCTCGTTGGCGGCCATGAATGCGATCCGGCGGCCGGTGAGCTGGTGCGCCATGATGGGAATCCTCACTTCCATGCGTTGTCGGGTGGGCTCCGCCACCGGCTACCCAGCCAGGCGCAGAAGATTCCCCCAAATGGCCTTGGCGCGGAAGATTCCCCCATCACGGCCGCGGTGGGCCGAGCCCGGCCAGCGCCTGGAAGACGAGCTTGGGTTCCCAGCCCAGGCCCTGGTAGCCGGCGGGCGGGCCGCCGGGCAGCATCTTCACCACGCCGTAGCTGGCCAGGTCCAGATCGCGCCGCGGGCGGTCGTCGGATACCAGGTCGTACCCGGCGAAGGTGAACCAGAAGGCCAGGTCCACACCCTCGGCCGTGAAGATCTCGTCCAGCTCGGTCAGGTACCGGACCTGTTCGGTCTCGTCGCGGACATAGTCACCGTCCAGCCGGGGCGGGTCGGCGTCCGGGTCCTTGTCGATGATCGCCCAGCCCATGCCGCCGCGCGCGCCCGCGCCCTGGTAGGTGCAGCACCCGTACTCGGTGACCACCAGCGGCCGGCCGTGGCCGCGTTGCTTGCGCAGCAGCACGGCGAAATTCCGGGCGTTGTCCGCATCCCGGTAGGCGTCCACCGCGGCGAGGTCGAACGGCGTCCAGTCCACCGGCTCCCAGATGCCGGACGCATACGTGACCGGCCCGCTGAAGCGCCGGCGGGCGGCGGTGGTCGTCTCGGCGAGAAAGCCGTTCAGCTTGGTGGGCAGGGCAGCGAAGGCAGCCTTCAGTTCCGGGCCCCAGGCGCCCAGCCCGCCAATCCGCTCATAGATCGTGCTGCCGGGCAGGAACCCCTGGTTGAACAGGGTCAGCTCGCACCCGGTGACCAGGACCACGGTCGCGCCGGCCTGGCGCAGCCGCTCGGCCCGGTCAGCGCACTCGGCCAGCAGCGGGGCCAGTTCCGCGGCGGTCAGCTCACACGGGAACGGGGCGAACCACACCTCCAGCCCGGCCGCGGCCGCGTGCTCAGCGGCGATGCTCAGCCGCTCCGGGTCACCGCCGGAGACACGCACCGCGGTACAGCCCAGTTCCCGCGCGATGACCTGCATCTCCTGGCGGACAAGGGCCGGGTCGAAGTCCGGGCGGCTGCTGTGGCCGGCCGGGTAGAAGCCCGTGTCGTAGTTGATGCCTTTGCCGCGCATCCGTGGTCAGCCTCTCGCCATCGCGGCGGGCTGGCGGTCCCCGTGGCCCCTGGTGGTGCGGGTGGCCGCGCCCGGCGGGCCCGCGGCCACCTCGGCACTGATCATCGCGTCCATCGGGGCTGAGGCGATGCCGCTCACCAGGGAGGCCAGCACGATCGTGCCCACGATCAGCACGGTACCCAGCCAGACCATGGTGCCCACCGGCAGGGTGTAGGCGCCAGCCAGCCGGGCCGCGCAGTCGGCCAGCAGGGCCAGCCCCCAGATGATGCTGAACAGGGCTTCGAGCCGCCGGAACCGGGCCGAGGACGCGGCGAGCCGGTCCCAGGCGTCCGTCCGGTCCGGGTGGCCCTTGGTCAGGAACGGTTTGAGCGCTTCGGACATCAGCGGCCGGCGGGTGGCCACCGAGACCAGAATCGCGACCACGATGACGCTGCTGACCAGTGAATCCTTGGCGATCATCGCCCGGGGGTCACCGCTCAGCGCGCTGACCACGAGTCCCGCCAGGTTCACCGCCAGCATCAGCATGGCCAGCCGGTTTGGGGTGTGCCTGGCGGCCAGGCTGGCCCCGGCGCGGACCGCGGGGCTGATGCTGCTGAGAACCAGCGCCAGCCACACGCTGGTGCCGAACCCGCTGTGCAGCAGGTAGTAGAGGCCGAGCGGGATGCCGACGTCGATGGCCAGCGGGCGCATGGCGGCCAGCAGGTCCTGCTTGGTGGGCGGTGTCCTCGTGCCCGGTGTCGTTGTCATGCGCCTAACTTAGGTCGAACCTAAAGATATGTCAAACCTAATCTTGTGTTCGACCTAGCTTCTGGCTAGGCTGGCGGCATGACAACCGGACTGCGCGAGCGCCGCAAGCAGCAGACCCGGCAGGCCATCTCGGACGTGGCCACTGGGATGTTCGCGGCCCGCGGCTTCGATCGGGTGACGATCGCCGAGGTGGCCGAGGCCGCGGGCGTGGCCAAGATGACGG
>Ga0335078_10009022_pt1 | contig 14801 bp, 17 predicted proteins | sample Lox_Sample_32_FD_206711 | JGI IMG/M metagenome (GOLD analysis project Ga0335078, IMG submission 206711) | Soil microbial communities from Loxahatchee National Wildlife Refuge, Florida, United States - Lox_Sample_3.2 | ecosystem: Environmental > Terrestrial > Soil > Wetlands | place: USA...
CGGCGTATTTCTTGGCGAAGATCTGCTTGGTGACGTTCTTGGCGATGAATTCGCCGATCTCCTTGTTCGAGGGCCAGATGTCCTTGAGATAGACCTTCTTGCCCTTCTGATCGGTGCCGAGCGGATCCTTGGCGAGATCGACATACATCGAGCCCGCGAGCGCGTAGGAGACGACGAGCGGCGGCGAAGCGAGATAGTTCGCGCGCACGTCGGCGTTGACGCGGCCTTCGAAGTTGCGGTTGCCGGAGAGCACCGCCGCCGCCACCAGGTCGTTTTCGTTCACCGCCTCGGAAATCTCCTCCGGCAGCGGGCCGGAATTGCCGATGCAGGTGGTGCAGCCGAAGCCGACGAGATTGAAGCCGACCTTGTCGAGGTCCTTCTGCAGGCCGGCCTTCTCGAGATATTCGGCGACGACCTGCGAGCCCGGCGCGAGCGAGGTCTTCACCCACGGCTTGGCGGTCAACCCCTTGGCCGCCGCCTTGCGGGCGAGCAGGCCGGCGCCGATCATCACGCTCGGGTTCGAGGTGTTGGTGCAGGAGGTGATCGCCGCGATCACCACGTCGCCGTTGCCGAGGTCATAGTCTTTCTGGTTGACCGGCACGCGCTTCTTGAGCTCGTTGCCCTTGTTGTATTCCTTCTCCATCGAGCCGGTGAAGCCGGCCTTCACGTCGCGCAGCGCGATGCGGTCCTGCGGACGCTTGGGTCCGGACAGCGACGGCTCGACGGTGGCCAGATCGAGCTTCAACACGTCGGTGAAGATCGGATCGGGCGTGGTCTTCACGCGATACATGCCCTGCGCCTTGGCGTAGGCTTCGACGAGCTTGATCACCTCCGGCGGACGGCTGGTGTCCTTGAGATAGCGGATGGTGTCGTCGTCGATCGGCGAGAAACCGCAGGTGGCGCCGTATTCGGGCGCCATGTTGCCGATCGTGGCGCGGTCGGCGATCGTCAGATGCGTGAGGCCGGGGCCGAAGAATTCGACAAACTTGCCGACCACGCCGCGCTTGCGCAGCATTTCGGTGACGGTCAGCACCAGGTCGGTGGCGGTGAGGCCTTCCTTGAGCTTGCCGGACAGCTTGAAGCCGATCACCTCGGGCAGCACCATCGACAGCGGCTGGCCGAGCATGGCCGCTTCGGCCTCGATGCCGCCGACGCCCCAGCCGAGCACCGAGAGGCCGTTGACCATCGTCGTGTGCGAGTCGGTGCCGACCACAGTGTCGGGATAGGCGACGTCCATGGTCGATTCCTTGCCGTCGACCTTGACCTTGTCCTTCTTGCTCCAGACGACGCGCGACAGATATTCGAGATTGACCTGATGGCAGATGCCGGTGCCGGGCGGCACGACGCTGAAATTATCGAACGAGCGCTGCGCCCATTTGAGGAATTTGTAGCGCTCCTGGTTCTGCCGGTACTCCTCTTCGACGTTCTTCTTGAACGCCTGATTGTTGCCGAAGAAGGTGACCGCCACCGAATGGTCGATGACGAGATCGACCGGCACCTGCGGATTGATCTTCTTGGGGTCGCCGCCGAGCTCCTTCATGGCGTCGCGCATGGCGGCGAGATCGACCACCGCCGGCACGCCGGTGAAGTCCTGCATCAGCACGCGCGCCGGGCGGAAGGCGAATTCGTGTTCCGACGTCTTGGTCTTCAGCCATTCGGCGACGGCCTTGATGTCGTCCTTGGTCACCGTGCGCCCGTCTTCATTGCGCAGCAGGTTTTCCAACAGCACCTTCATCGAGAACGGCAGGCGGGAAATTCCCTTGAGGCCGTTTCTCTCGGCGGTGGGGAGGCTGAAATAGGCGTAGGTCTTGCTACCAACCTTGAGGGTCTTGCAGCATCTAAAACTGTCGAGCGAAGTCATGTCGGAGGTTTCCATTCCCAGACGGGACAATGGCGCTGGTTCGGTCTAAGCTCCTGCCAAGACAAGACTTTTCTCGCCGGGGAGACATGCGCCCGAATTCCGCTAAGCAAACGCCATAACGGCGGGCTTATAAGGTCTTTTTGCGCCGGACGCCATATTAACGATGGAACACCCGAAAAAATGGGCGGAGGAGCAGAATTTTTCGCCGGCGAGACGGCTTTCCCGCCGGCCGCCGGCAGGCTAAAGCGCGCTTGATGCAGCTCAGGGGCAACAATGTGGTCTGCACCCGCGGCGGGCGCGAGGTGTTTGCGGGCCTCAATTTCAGCCTGTCGGCGGGCGAGGCGCTGGTGGTGACCGGGCGCAACGGCGCCGGCAAGTCCTCGCTTTTGCGCGTGATCGCCGGGCTGGTCCATCTGGCGGGCGGTCAATTGGAACTCGACGGCGGCGAGCCCGATACCTCCATCGCCGAGCAAGCGCACTACGTCGGCCATCAGGATGCGGTGAAGCCGTCTCTCACCGTTGGCGAAAACCTGGAATTCTGGGCGCGCTATCTCGGCGGCATCGATCTGCCGATCGATCTCGCGCTGCAGGCGGTCGACCTTGCGCGGCTCATCAACCTGCCCGCTGCCTATCTGTCGGCCGGGCAGCGGCGGCGGCTGTCGATCGCGCGGCTGGTTGCCGTGCCGCGCACGCTCTGGCTTTTGGACGAGCCGACCTCGGCGCTCGACGTGCCCTCGCAGAACCGGCTCGCCGAATTGATGCGCAGCCATCTCGCCGGGGGCGGCATGATCGTCGCCGCTGCGCACGGCCCGATTGGGCTCGAGCGCCCGCGCGAGCTGCAGATAGGGCCGCCATGAAAGCATTTACGGCCCTCATGTTCCGCGACATGCGGTTGAGCGTGCGCGTCGGCGGCGGCGCGCTGATGGGCGCGCTGTTCTTCCTGATTGTCGTCACCATGATGCCGTTCGCGCTCGGTCCCGACCTCAATCTGCTGGCGCGCATCGGCCCGGCGATCCTCTGGCTCGGCGCCCTGCTGGCGAGCCTGCTCGCGCTCGACCGGCTCTTTGCCACCGACCATGACGACGGCTCGCTCGATCTCTTGATGATGGGCCGCATGCCGCTGGAACTGGCGGTGGCGGCCAAGGCCATCGCGCATTGGCTGACCACGGCATTGCCGCTGGTGGTGATCAGCCCGGTGCTCGGGCTAATGCTCAACGTCGAACTGCAGGCCATGGGCGCGGTGGCCCTCACACTGCTCGCGGGAACCCCCGCGCTCACCTTTATTGGCCTGGTCGGCGCCGCGCTATCGGTGGCGCTGCGGCGCGGCGGCCTGCTGCTCGCGGTTTTGGTGCTGCCGCTCACGGTGCCGGTGCTGATCTTCGGCGTCGCCGCGGCCAACGCCGCGATCGTCGGGCCGGCGCCGTTCGGCCCACCTTTCACCATTCTTTGCGCGCTATCCTTGGCGAGCCTGGTGCTGGGGCCGTTCGCCGCCGCGGCGGCGCTCCGGCATGGCCTGGAATGATCGGTTTTGACCGGCCAAAACGGGCCGGCTTCATGATGCAAATCAAATCGATAGGCCGCCAAAACGGGCATAGGTTCGCCGCCGGCCGGCATTGCCCGGGCCGGTAGGTCTGATTAAAAGGCTACCGATGGCTATCATCGATCTCGCCAACCCGACGCGTTTTCTCACGCTGGTCAACCGCGTGTTGCCGTGGCTCGCCGCCATCACGATTGCCTTGTTTGCGGTCGGGCTGGTGCGCGCGCTGCACGCCCCCGACGACTATCAGCAAGGCGCCACCGTCAAGATCATGTTCATCCACGTGCCGGCCGCCTGGCTGAGCATGATGGGCTGGGGCGTGATGAGCGTCGCCGCGCTCGGCACGCTGGTCTGGCGGCATCCGCTCGCCGACGTTGCCGGCAAGGCGGCCGCGCCGGTCGGCGCCGCCTTCACTTTTATCTGCCTGGTCACCGGCTCGCTCTGGGGCCGGCCGACCTGGGGCACCTACTGGGTGTGGGACGCGCGGCTCACCTCGGTGCTGGTGATGTTCCTGCTCTATCTCGGCGTGCTCGCGCTCTATTGGACCGCGGAGGATCCCGGCCGCGGTTCGCGCGCCGCGGCGGTGCTCACTTTGGTCGGCGCGGTCAACATCCCGATCATCAAGTTCTCGGTCGACTGGTGGAACACGCTGCATCAGCCGGCCTCGATCATGCGCATGGGTGGATCGGCCATCGATCCATCGATCCTCTGGCCGCTCTTGTTCATGGCGGTGGCCTTCACTTTCCTGTTCTTCACCCTGCATTTTGCCGCCATGCGCAACGAAATCCTGCGCCGGCGCGTGCGCAGCATGCGCATCATGCAGGCGCAGGAGGCGCGCGCATGAATCTCGGGCCGCATGCCGACTTCATTGTCGCCGCCTATGCGGTGACCGTCTTCGTCGTGGCCGGCCTGGCCGCCTGGGTTGTGCTCGATTACTCGGCGCAGCGGCGCATCCTCGGCGATCTCGAGGAGCGCGGCGTGACGCGGCGTTCGCAGCGCAAGGATGACCAATGAGCTCGGTATCGACCGAAAGCTCCGGCAAGAAGCAACGCACGATTTTGGTGTTGCTGCCGCTCATCGTCTTTGCCGCGCTCGCCGTGCTGTTCTTGGTGCGGCTGTGGAGCGGCGACCCGTCGCGCCTGCCATCCGCGCTAATCGGCCATCCCGCGCCGAAGACCGATCTGCCGCCGCTTGCCGGCCTCACCACCCGCGACGGCAAGCCCATCCCGGGGCTTTCCAACGCGGCGTTCCCCGGCGAGTTGACGCTGGTGAACGTGTGGGCCTCGTGGTGCATTCCGTGCGCCGACGAGGTGCCGTTCCTGGAGAAGCTGTCGCAGGACAAGCGCATCAAGCTGGTCGGCATCAATTACAAGGATCCGACCGACAATGCGCGGCGTTTCCTCAACCGCTACGGCAATCCCTTCGTCGCCGTGGGCGTCGACGCCAGCGGCCGCACCTCGATCGATTGGGGCGTCTATGGCGTGCCGGAGACCTATCTGATTGGGCGCGACGGTACCATCGTCTACAAGCTGGTCGGACCGGTGACCGCCGATAATCTCGCCAACACGCTCGATCCGGAAATCACCAAAGCTTTCAAGCCTTGAAGCCGCTGGCTTTATCCAAGGTCTATCAATTGCTCGAGCCGGGCCCGGTCGTTCTGCTGACGACCGCGCGCAAAGGCCGCGCCAATGTCATGACCATGTCCTGGCACATGATGGTCGAGTTCGAGCCGCCGCTGGTGGCCGGCGTTTGCAGCAGCGCCAATTACAGCTTCGACGCGCTGCATACGACCGGCGAATGCGTGATCGCCGTGCCGGCGCGCAGGCTGGCGGCGAAAGTGGTGAAGGTCGGCAATGCGTCCGGCCGCGAGATCGACAAGTTTGCCGCCTTCGGGCTGACGCCGCTGCCAGCCGAGCGGGTGAAGCCGCCGCTGATCAAGGAATGCTTCGCCAATCTCGAATGCAAGGTGATCGATCGGCGGCTGGAGAACCGCTACAACCTGTTCATCCTGGAGGTACTCAAGGCCTGGATCGATCCGGCGCAGAAAAATCCCAAGACGATCCATCACCACGGCTACGGCAAATTCGTCGTCGACGGCGCGGCGATCACGCTGAAATCGAAAATGCGTTAGCCGCTATTCCTTGCGCTCCACGGCGTATTTGTTGATCAGCGGCATTTGCAGCGCCCCGAACAGGAAGGTCAGCGGCACCGCGCCGAACACTTTGAAGCTGACCCAGAAATCGGTGGAGAAATTCCGCCAGACGATTTCGTTCAACATCGCCAGCGCGAAAAAGAACAGCGCCCAGCGCCAGGTGAGCTTGCGCCAACCTTCTTCGGTCAAATGGAACATCTGATCGAACAGCAAGCCGAGCAGCGGCTTGCCGAGCAGCAGGCCGCCCAGCAGCGTGCCGCCGAACAGAAGATAAATGATGGTCGGTTTGAGCTTGATGAAGGTCGCGTCGTGCAGCACCAGCGTCAAGGAGCCGAACACCACGACGATGACGGCGGTGACCAGCGTCATCACCTCGATGCGCCGCGTCATCACGTAGGCCACGGCCAACGCGAGCAATGCCGCGGCCATAAAAGCGCCCGTCGCCGCGAAGATGCCGAACTTCGAATTGGCGGCGAAGAACAGCACCAGCGGCCCGATGTCGAGCACCAGCTTGAGGATGGGGTTGAGTTGCTTTTTGTCGGCCATGCTGTCGCGTTATTTCAGGAATCCAGCCCAACTATGGCACGGGCGAAATCGCGCGCGGTGAACGGCTGCAGATCGTCGACACCCTCGCCGACGCCGATGAAATGCACCGGTAGGCCGAAGCGGGCCGCGATCGCCACCAGAATGCCGCCGCGCGCGGTGCCGTCGAGCTTGGTCATGACCAGGCCGGTGACGCCGGCGATCTTGCCGAAAATGTCGACCTGGCTGAGCGCGTTCTGGCCGACGGTAGCGTCAAGCACCAGCAGCACGGCGTGCGGCGCCGACGGTTCCACCTTGCGCATGACGCGCACCATCTTTTCCAGTTCGCTCATCAGCTCGGCGCGGTTCTGCAGGCGGCCGGCGGTATCGACCAGCACGATGTCGACGCCTTGCGCCTTGGCGGCACCGAGCGCATCGAAGGCGAGGCCCGCGGCGTCGGCGCCCGGCTCGCGCGCCATCACGCTCGCGCCGGTGCGCTCGCCCCAGATCTTGAGCTGATCGATGGCGGCGGCGCGGAAGGTGTCGCCGGCGACCAGCATCACCGTCTTGCCTTCGGTCCGGAACTTGGCGGCGAGCTTGCCGATGGTGGTGGTCTTGCCGGAGCCGTTGACGCCGGCAACCAGGATGATGAACGGCCGCGCTGTCACCTCCAGCGGCTTGGCCACGGGCGCCAGCACGTTCTCGATCTCGCCAGCGAGCAAGGTCTTCACCTCATCCGGCGTGATCGCCTTGTCGAAGCGGCCTTCACCCAGTGCCGCCGCCATGCGCTCGGCGAATTCCGGCCCGAGATCGGCTCGGATCAGTTCGTGCTCCAGCTCCTCGATCGTGGTCGCGTCGAGCTTGCGCTTGGTCACCAAGCCTGCGATCGCGCCGCCGAGCGAGGACGAGGTGCGCTTGAGCCCGGAGCTCAAGCGTTTCCACCAGCTTGTCTGGGTGCTGTCGTTCATGTTGCGCCCGTGATAGCCGTTTCGGCATGACACCGGAAGAGATGCTTTCCCGGCTGCTCTACCGCGATGGGCTGATGCTGGTGATCGATAAACCGGCGGGTTTCGCGGTGCATCGCGGGCCGAAGGGCGGCGAGAGCTTGGAGGACTATTTTGACGCGCTGCGCTTCGGGCTGCCGCGCAACCCGGCGCTGGCGCACCGGCTCGACAAGGACACTTCCGGCTGCCTGGTGCTCGGCCGTCACCGCAAGGCGCTGGCGCTGCTCGGCAAGCTGTTCGAGCAGGGCAAGGTCGGCAAGACCTATTGGGCGGTGGTCGAGGGCGCGCCCGACGGCGACGAAGGCCGCATCGACATTCCGCTCGGTAAGCTCGACGAAAACCGCGGCTGGTGGATGAAGCCGGATCCGCATGGCGCGCCGGCGGTGACGACGTGGAAGGTGATGGGACGCGGCGGCGCACTCACCTGGCTCGCGCTCGAGCCGCTGACCGGACGGACGCATCAGTTGCGGGTGCATTGCGCGGAGATGGGCTGGCCGATCCTCGGCGACAATATCTACGGCCGCGCGCCGCGCGTGGGCGGGCCGCCGCTGCATTTGCATTCTCGCGAGATCGTGGTGCCGATTTCCAAGAACAAGCCGCCGGCGACGATCACCGCACCGGTACCGCCGCACATGCAGGCCGCGCTCACGACATGCGGCTGGAAAGATAACGCCTAGGCGTGCAGGGAGCGAATGCGCGCTCAGTGTGCCAGGTAATAATTCTGGATCAGATTGAATTGGAGAAACACGAGAATCAAAATCGCATTGCAGGCCCAGGCGACGGTCAAGAAGCGCGCAACGATGCTCCAGAATTGCTCCCTCGTGTTGTGCGCGCAGCGCCATACCGCAATGAGAATCCAGGCGGTGTAGACCGCAAAGCAAGGCAAGAGGATCTGCCGAAGCGCAACGCGTTCAATATAAAAGGCGACAATGTAGAGCGCGATCAGCGCGGCGCTGGTGGCGACGCCATAGACCCAGAAGACCTTCCAGAGCGGCTGCTGGCCGCGCCAGGCGCGAAGCTCGGCCGCAAAAAACGCAGCGAAAAACTCTGTGATGCTCGATCTGCTCATTGGGTCACAGAACAATGCTGCCGGCCGCCGGCGTGCCAAAACCATCCGGGTGAACGCGCCGTCAGCGTTAAGCAACGGCTCTCAATATAGCTGTGCCTTGATGCGCTCAGGCATGGCGCGGTCGTATTCTTCGCCGCCGGCCTTGCCGCCGCTGAGTTCCGCGACGATGGTGCCGGTCGACGGCAGGCTCTTGCGGTCGATCTTGGTCGCCTCGTCCCACAGCTTGGAGCGCACAATCGCCTTCGAGCAGTGGAAGTAGATGCTCTCGATGTGCACGATCATCACGCAGCGCGGCAGCTTGCCGTTGACCGCAAAGCTTTGCATCAGCTCGGGCTCGATGGAAATTTCGGCGCGACCGTTCACGCGCAGGGTCTCGCCGACGCCGGGGATCAGGAACAAGAGCGCGACGCGCGGATCGCGCACGATGTTGCGGAAGCCGTCGAGGCGGTTATTGCCGGGGCGGTCGGGAATGGCCAGCGTCTTGTCGTCGAGGATGCGCACGAAGCCGCGCGCGTCGCCCTTGGGCGAGCAATCGAGCCCCTCGGGTCCGCACGTCGCCACCGCCACGAACGGCGCCGCCTCGATCAGTCGGCGATAGCCGTTGTTGATATGATCGATTTCCTTGGTGATGGAGTTCGGGTTCTTCTCGCCATAGAGCGCTTGGAGCTGCTCCATGGTTGTCACCAGATGATCGCTCGCGCTCATGTTCGTTCCCCTTATGCCGCCAGCAGTTGTCGGCCGTCATGCCCCATCATCGTCAGATCGAGAATAGCACCCGGCGCGACCGGCGCCGCCAGTTTGACCATTGTGAATTGCTCGGTGTGGCCGACACCGCCGCGCTCGGTCAGCACGAGCCGCCGCGCGCCGACCTGGGCATCGAGATGCGCGCGCAGCGCCGCCTCGCCCATTTCGCGTAAGATACGGGCGCGTTCTTTGACAACATCGCGCGCGACCTGCGGCATGCGCGCGGCCGGCGTGCCGGGGCGCGGAGAAAATGGAAAGACGTGCAGTTGCGCCAGCCCGCATTCGTCGATGAGATCGAGCGAGCGAGCGAACATGGCGTCGGTTTCGGTCGGGAACCCGGCGATGAGATCGGCGCCGAAGGCGACGTCCGGCCGCAGCCGGCGAACCTGCGCGCAGAACGCAATCGCGCCGCCGCGCGTGTGCCGCCGCTTCATGCGCTTGAGGATGAGATCGTCCCCGGATTGCAGCGACAGATGCAGATGCGGCATCAGCCGCGGCTCATTGGCCAGGGCGTCGAGCAAATCGTCGTCGGCCTCCACCGAGTCGATCGAGGACAGCCGCAAGCGCGCAAGCTCGGGGATCTCCTCGAGGATGCGCTTGACCAGCGCGCCCAGTCGCGGCGCGCCGGCAAGGTCTGCGCCGTAGCTGGTGATGTCGACGCCGGTGAGCACCAATTCGCGATAGCCGCGCGCAGTCAGGCGACGCGCCTGCGCGACGCAGTCGTCCGCCGGCAGCGAGCGCGAATTGCCGCGGCCGAACGGAATGATGCAGAACGTGCAGCGGTGGTCGCAGCCGTTCTGCACCTGCAGGAAGGCGCGGGTATGCCCCACGAGATGATCGACCGCCTGCGCGGCGTGGCGCTTCACCGCCATGATGTCGCCGACCGAGACGCGTTCGCCATCGCCGGCCCAGACTTGCGGGTCGAGCTTCTCGCTGTTGCCGACGACGCGCGCGACTTCGGGTATCGCCGCGAACGCGCCCGGCTCGACCTGCGCCGCGCAACCGGTGACCACGATGCGCGCATCGGGTCGCGCGCGCTTGATGCGGCGGATGCTCTGCCGCGCCTGACGTACCGCTTCCGCGGTCACCGCACAGGTGTTCACCACCACCGTCTCGTCGAGTCCGGCGGCGGCGCGGCGGATCACTTCCGACTCGGCGATATTGAGCCGGCAGCCGAAAGTGACGACATCGAGGCTCATGCCCCCCTCCCTATCCCTCCCCCGCTTGCGGGGGAGGGTTGGGTGGGGGCGAACAGCGCCGGATCGAACTTGCCGGCGAATTCGAATTCCACCGGACCCGTCATCAGCACGTGGCCGTCGCTCTCGCGCCAGTCGATGGTGAGTTCGCCGCCCGGCAGCGTCACTTTCACCTTGCGGTTGGCGCGCTTGAGCCGCGCGGCGGCGACGGCGGCGGCACAAGCCGCCGAGCCGCAGGCTTTGGTCAGCCCGGCGCCGCGCTCCCAGGTGCGGATGACGATATGATCGCGCGAGACGATATGCGCCAGCGAGATGTTGGCGCGCTCGGGAAAAATCGGATGATGTTCGAGCAGCGAGCCGAGCTTGGCGAGCTCGTAGGCGTTCACGTCGTCGACCCAGAAGATCGCGTGCGGGTTGCCCATGTTCACCGCCGACGGCGAATGCAGCACCGGGTTGTCGATGGGTCCGATCTGCAATTCGATGGCGCGCGTGTCGCGGAACTCTTCGGCCAGCGGAATCTCGTCCCACTTGAAGCGCGGCGGACCCATGTCCACCGTGAACATGCCGTCGGCACCCTTCCAGCAATTGAGGATGCCGGCTGAGGTCTCGAAGGTGAGCGCGGTCTTGCCGCTTGCTTTCGCCACCAGATCGGCCACGCAGCGCATTCCGTTACCGCAGGCGCCGGCCTCCGAGCCGTCATTGTTGTAGATGCGCACAAAGGCGTCGGTGCCCGGCGTGCGCGGCGGGTAGAGCGCCATCAACTGGTCGTAGGGCGCGCCGCCCGGCGCCGCCGCAGCGCGCGCCTCCTCCGGCGCGATCGCCACCGCGTGCGCGCGCAGATCGACCACGACGATCTCGTTGCCGATGCCGTTCATCTTGACGAAAGACTGGTTGGCGAGCGCGCCCAAAGAATCGCCTATGAATTGACGCAAGCCGCGGCTTTTGCCGGGCTTTCGCCTGGTTTATATGGCGAATAAACACCGATTGGCCAAGGGCCTATGCTAGGTTATCGCGACATGCCGGGATCGCCGCACTCAAACGACGGAGGCCATTGATGTCGCGCATGCGCATTGCGGCGCCGATCCTGCTGGCCATGGCGCTCGCTTTCGCCGCCGGCCCAAGTTTCGCGCAGCCGGCCCCGCCGCAGGTCAATCTCGACACGCCGGCGCCGCTGCAGCCGGGCGACGCCTTCGGCGAGAGCGTGACGCTGCCGGAGCGGACGATCATCTCCATCAAGGGCCACAGCAAGTGGGATGCCGCCTTCGAAACGCTGGTCGACGCCTTCAAGTCGCTCAACGAATATCTCGACAAGCAGGGCATCAAGCCGGCCGGGCCCTTTCTGACCATCTATACCGAGACCGACGATATCGGCTTCTCATTCCAGGCCGCCGTGCCGATCGCCGCCGCGCCGGCCGATCCGCCGAAAGGCGACATCGCCGTCGGCCCGGCGCCATCCGGCAAGGCGCTCAAATTCGTCCATCGCGGCTCCTACGACGCCATGGATTCGACCTACGAGGCGATCACCAATTACCTCGACGATAAGCACCTCGAGGCGCAAGGTTTGTTCATCGAGGAATATGTCACCGACCCGGTCAAGACCAACGCGGAAAATCTGGTGGTCAACGTGTTCGTACCCGTGAAATGATGGAGAGATGATGATGCCAGTCTCGCGCGCTTTGCTCTCCGCCTTTGTGATTGCCGCCGCGGCGCTCGCGCCCGTAGCGGCGCAGCCGGTCGAGCGCATGGAGAAGCTGGTGACGGTGACCGGCGAAGCCACGGTGGTGGCGGTTCCCGACAACGCGGTGATCCGTCTCGGCGTCTCCAGCCAGGGCAAGACGGCGCGGGCGGCGAGCGACGCGAATGCCAAGGAGATGACGGCGGTGCTGGCGGCGATCAAGGAGAACGGCGTGGCCGACCGCGATATCCAGACCACCTCGCTGTCGCTGCAGCCGCAGTACGAAACAAACAAGCCGGGCACGCCGCATCTGATCGGCTTTCAGGCGAACAATCAGGTTACGGTTAAGATCCGCGACGTCGCCAATCTGCCCGCCGTGCTCGACCGCGCCATCTCGGCGGGCGCCAACGAAATGTCCGGCATCGAATTTATCGTGTCGGAGCAGGCCAAGCTTCTCGACAAGGCGCGCGCCGCGGCGATCGCCGACGCGCGGCGCAAGGCCGAACTCTACGCCGCCGCCGCCGGCATGAAAGTCGGCCGCGTCATGACAATCTCGGAAGAGGGTGCGTCGCCACCGGTGCGCGCCTATCCGGCGATGCGCGCCGGCGCGGCCGCCCCCATCGCCCCCGGCGAACAGACGCTGCGCGCCGTGGTGACGGTCAGCTACGAATTGACGTCGTAGGCCCCTGCCCCCTTATTCCGGGACGGCGCCCTCGCGCCGGACCCGGAATGCAGAGGCCGGCGCCGGGATTATTGCCGGATTCCGGCTTCGCCCGCTCTGCTCGCGCCCCGGAATGACGACGAAATTTCGGCGCCTTGACTTCGCCACGGGCGAATCATAGGTTCCGCCCGCTCTTACGCGAGACTTGAAAGTCCAGTTCCGCCGCCCGGTCCTTGAGAGGCCGGAGGCCACCGCCCGACAGCGCGATGCGCCCTCGGGCGTAAAGTGTTTTTGCATAGGCCCATCGCGAGACGGGCCGTTCTCGGAAAGCTAAATGTTCGACACGTTGTCGGAAAAACTCGGCGGCATTCTCGACCGTCTCACCCGTCGCGGCGCGCTCAGCGAGGGCGACGTCGATGCGGCGCTGCGCGAGGTGCGCCGCGCGTTGCTTGAAGCCGACGTCGCGCTCGACGTCGCCCGCGCCTTCACTGAGGGCGTGAAAAAAGAAGCGGTCGGCGTCGAGGTGATGAAGTCGGTCACCCCAGGCCAGATGGTGGTCAAGATCGTGCACGACCAGCTCGTGCAGACGCTGGGTGCCGATAGCCAAGGCATCGATCTTAACGCCGCGCCGCCGGTCGCCGTCATGATGGTCGGCCTGCAGGGCTCCGGTAAAACCACCACCACCGCCAAGGTCGCTCGCCGCCTCGCCGACCGGCAGAAGAAGAAAGTGCTGATGGCCTCGCTCGACGTGCGCCGGCCGGCGGCGATGGAACAATTGGCCGTGCTCGGCCGCGAAGCGCAAATCGATACGCTTCCCGTCGTTGCCGGCCAGCAGCCACCACAGATCGCGCGGCGCGCGCTGGAAGCCGCGCGCCTCGGCGGCTACGACGTGGTGCTGCTGGACACCGCCGGCCGCACCACGCTCGACGACGAGATGATGAACGAGGCGGCCGAGGTCAAGCGCGCCGCCGCTCCGCACGAAGTGCTGCTGGTCGCCGACGCGCTGACCGGCCAGGACGCCGTCAATCTCGCGCGCTCGTTCGACCAGCGCGTCGGCCTGACCGGCATCGTGCTCACCCGCGTTGACGGCGACGGCCGCGGCGGCGCGGCATTGTCCATGCGCGCGGTGACCAACAAGCCGATCAAGCTGATCGGCACCGGTGAAAAGCTCGACGCGCTGGAGGAGTTCGATCCCGCCCGCATCGCCGGCCGCATCCTCGGCATGGGCGACATCGTCGCGCTGGTCGAGAAAGCCGCCGCCAATATCGACGCCGAAAAGGCCATGCGCGCCGCCGAGAAGATGCGCAAGGGCAAGTTCGATCTCGGCGACCTGCGCGAACAATTGCAGCAGATGCAGGCGATGGGCGGCATGGGCGGCCTGCTCGGCATGATGCCGGGCGTCGCCAAGATGAAGAACCAGATCGCCGCCGCCGGCCTCGACGATAAATTGCTCAAGCGCCAAATGGCGATCATCGACTCGATGACGCCGCAGGAGCGGCGCAACCCGGATATCCTCAAGGCCAGCCGCAAGAAGCGCATCGCCGCGGGCTCCGGCACCACGCCCGAATCCATCAACAAGCTGCTCAAAATGCACCGCGGCATGGCCGACATGATGAAGGCAATGGGCTCAGGCAAGCGCGGTCCGCTCGCCGGCCTCGGCCAGATCATGGGCTTCGGCTCGGGCGGTGCGCCGACGCCGGAGCAGATGGCGGAGATCGCCAAGAAGATACCGGGCGGCGCGCTGCCGCCGGGAATGCCGGGCAGCTCGCTGCCGCCGGCCATGCCGAATTTGCCGCGGAACATTCCCGGCCTGCCCGGACTCGGCAGCGGAAAATTTCCTGGATTGCCGGGCTTGCCCGGCGCGGGGAAGAAGAAGTGAGACGCACACCCCGCCCTCTCCCCCGTCACCCTGAGGACGATGGATCACGATTTGCCGCGAACAACCAAAACTAACCTAGAAAGGAATACAAATGTCTCTCGTCATCCGCATGGCCCGCGCCGGAACCAAGAAGCGGCCGGTCTATCACATCGTCGTCGCCGACTCGCGTAGCCCACGCGACGGCCGCTTCATCGAGCGGCTCGGCCACTTCAATCCGCTGCTGCCGAAGGACAAGACCGAGCGGCTGAAACTCGATCTGGAAAAGGTGCAGGCCTGGATGAAAAAGGGCGCGCAGCCGTCCGACCGCGTCATGCGCTTCCTCGACGCCGCCGGCATCGCCAAGCGCGAGAAGCGCAACAATCCGGAAAAGGCCGTGCCGCGCAAGGAACGCAAGGCCAAGGCCGAAGAAGCCGCCAAGGCCAAGGAAGCCGCCGCGGCGGCGAAGCCCGCGGCTGCAGCGGCACCGGCGGCGAGCTGACGCTAGCGCGCCGTGGCCGACCG
>Ga0335078_10009023_pt1 | contig 14800 bp, 12 predicted proteins | sample Lox_Sample_32_FD_206711 | JGI IMG/M metagenome (GOLD analysis project Ga0335078, IMG submission 206711) | Soil microbial communities from Loxahatchee National Wildlife Refuge, Florida, United States - Lox_Sample_3.2 | ecosystem: Environmental > Terrestrial > Soil > Wetlands | place: USA...
CTGTTTCTCCTGGCCTTAGGATCGCATGAAGGCCAAAATCGTCACGTCTCCTCTTCACACCTTTTTCACGGCCTGCCGCTTATGATCCAGTCAGTCACGTCACTCCCCGGACCCTGCCAGTCCATTGGTCATTACCTCCTGGAGAATTGTCCATGAACACGCATATGGGGCTTGGCATCCGTGCATTGACGCTCGCCGTCACCATCGCCACTGGCTCGGGATTGGCGCAGACTTCCTCCGAGGCTCCGGCCTCCGAGGGAACATCGACCGATCTTTTCATCATGTTCGGGTCGGACGTGGTGCGGCCCAGTGACGCTCCCAAAGCAAACTACAACATCGGTCTGGGGCACACGTTTGGGTTTCTGAAGAAAGACCCGATCGGCGATGAGATCACGTTTTCGTACACCTACGAAAATGGCGGCTCGCACGGCTTTTTGCATACGGACTTCGGGTCGCATACGGAGTCCGTGGGGTTGATGAAGAACTTCGGGCTGCCGAAGACCAAACGAGTGACGGGCTACACCTGGATTCAGGGCGGCATCACCAGCATGACCGGGAATGCTTACGTGGAAAGCCGGTTCTACAATGGCGACGCGCTGGGCGCGATTATTCATTTCGGCGACCATAGCTCCATCTGGATTCAGGAGATGTTCAACAAGGTGGTGACGGTTCCGTGGTACACCACGGCCAGCATCGGCTACACGCGGAGTTGGTGAACGGTCGAAGCACCGCTCCTTGACAGTCGCGGCTCTGTAAGAAGAGTCGCGGATTGGCAAGCGTTTTGGATTCGGTACGCGCTCGGATTTGGTGCGCGGGTGTGATGGCGCCGGGGCGTTTCTGAGCCGCGACTGTTAAGGAGCGGTGTGCTGCACTAGAATCGTACTTGGTCCTCGTTCAAAACGTTTCCAAGCTATACCGTTTGTACCGGCGGCCCTCCGACCGGCTCTGGGAACTTCTTCCCGGCAGCCGGGCGCGCCATCGGGATTTTTGGGCTCTGCGCGAGATCAGCTTCGCCTTGGAGAACGGTGAGACCCTCGGCATCGTCGGCCCAAACGGCTCCGGCAAGAGCACCCTGCTCGAGATCGTCAGCGGAATTTTGCAGCCCACTGCCGGGCGCGTAGTCACGCGCGGCCGCACTGCTGCCCTGCTCGAATTGGGAGCCGGCTTCAATCCCGAATTCACCGGGCGCGAGAACGTGTATCTCAACGGCGAGATCATGGGGCTCAGCCGTGCGGCGATTTCGAAGGCCATGCCATCCATCGAGGCGTTCGCGGAAATTGGCGACTTCATCGAGCGGCCGGTGAAAGAGTACTCGAGCGGCATGTACGTCCGGTTGGCGTTTGCCACCGCGATTCATGTCGAGCCCGAGGTTCTCATTGTCGATGAAGCGCTGGCGGTGGGCGACGCGGTCTTCGCCAACCGCTGCGTCCGGAAATTTGAAGAGCTGCGCGAACGCAAGGTAACGGTGCTGTTTGTTTCTCACGATCTGGGGCTGGTCAAGCAGCTTTCGAACCGCGCCATCCTGCTACTCCACGGGCGGATCGAAGCAGAGGGTACGGCCAACGACGTGATCAATCGCTACATCGGGCTGGTTCTGGAAAAACAGGCGTCGCAGGTTCAGAAGGACGGCCGGCTGCGCGCCAGTCACAGGCACGGCGATGGATCGAGCGAAGTAGTGAGCGTCGAGATCCTCAATGTCCAGGGCCAGCCAGTGGAGTCGGTCGCGAGCGGCGAGTGCATCACCATCCGCGTGCGATCGCGTTTTCACGCCGCCATCGCCGACCCCATGGTGGGGATTCTCATGCGCACGCGCATCGGCATGGAGGTATACGGCACCAACACGCGCGTGGAGAAGAAGCAACTCGGCGACTTCCAACCCGGCGACGAGCTCGAAGTGGATTTCCAAATGGAATGCTGGCTGACACCGCAGCCCTACACCATCACGGTGGCGACGCAGAATCCGGATGGCACGAGCCATGACTGGCTGGATGACGCCGTTGCCTTCGAGGTGATGGACCAGCGCGGCGCGGCCGGTGTGGCGAACCTGCGGGCGCAGATTGCATGGCGCGCGTCACGGTAAAAGTGCATCCTCGCGCGAGGCGCTCCGCAATCAACGGGCGGTTCGGCGAGGCTTACAAGCTGGACCTGGCTGCCCCTCCCGTGGACGGCAAGGCTAACGAAGAGTGCGTGCGCTTCTTCGCGGAATTGGCCGGCGTGCCGCGCGCGCGGGTGCGCATCGTCACCGGAATGACGAGCCGCATGAAAGTGGTGGAGGTCGAAGGAATGTCGCAGGATGAGTTGGAGCGCCGGATGGCGTCACCGGCGTAACGTTAGGTCAATCCTCGGCCGGTCTGGTGGTGACCAGGTGCTGCAAGTCGCGGTTGTTCTCGTTGCACAGGTACTCGAGCAGCATGGGCAACCCCGGTGGCGGCGCTAGCGGCTTGATGATTCTCTGGTGATTCCAAGGCTTGGCGTACATCGCCGGATCATCCACCGTGAAATCCAGAACGAGGGTGTCCGGAGCCGTGCGGCGCAAGCGTTCGACCACGTGCATTGCATCGCTGTGCTGATGGCCGGCCGTGTCGAGCCATGCATTATTCCCGCCCAGCAAGCCGATCGTGTCGATGACGAACGTGTCGCCCTCCCACCAGCCCACCGAATCTCCCATGAAAGTCGGCTCGGTTTTCTTGGGATGCGCCCGGTGGTCGGTTGGTATGACGCGCCAGAGGTGCATGTACTCAAACGCCATCACCACGTATTCGGGCGTCTGAATAATCTGCATCGGATAAGGCGACGACATGATGCGCGGCACGCCGGGATAGAGGCAGCGCGCGGTCGGGTCGTCCTTGGCATCGTGGTGCTTGTAAGCCGACTGTCCGGCCGGCGTGTACGGGACATCGTCCTCCTTGCCCTGAGCCATGTTGGGGAAGTACGGCAGGTTCCAGTAGCCGGAGAAATCAGGCTTGCCGTCGGAAAGCCGGGGGATGGATGACGCGGTCGGTTGCGCGGCTGCGGTCGACGGAGTCAACCAATAAGCGGCCAGAAGAGCGGCGAACGTCGTGGCGCCCAAGCGCGGCTTCATCGGATCCTCCTCGGCCCCCAAGGGGCATGATCCAATTGTAACGGACAGCCGAGCGCATTCCTCGCGGCTAATCGCCGTTCGCCAGTTTTATGCTAATATGCTTTTGTGCGTACTACCATCGACTTGCCCGACCCTTTGTTCCGCGAACTTAAGACAGTCGCTGCGCAGCGCGGCACTTCGCTCAAGAACCTGATCCGTACGGCGGTCGAAGAAGAAGTCCGCAAGACTCAGCGCAAGGCCGGTCGCCGTGTGAAATTCCCACTGCTCGATTCGCGGGAACCAGGCAGCTTGAATCTCACCAATGCCGAGATCGAAGATCTTTCTGCCTGACGTGAACGTGTGGCTGGCGCTGGCATCGCGCCGCCACGTACATGCTTCCACGTGTGGGATCTGGCTTAACGGTCTCCAGCAAGCCGAAGTTGTCTTTTGCCGCGTCACCCAAATGGGCCTCCTGCGTCTGCTGACCAACGAAACGGTCATGGGCCGGGATGTTCTTTCGTCGCGAGACGCATGGCGAGCATATATCAGAATCCTTGCCGACGACCGAATCGGCTTCGCGCCTGAGCCTCTTACAATGGAAGGAGAGTGGCGAAAACTCACGACGTCGGACCGGCCTACGCCCAAGATTTGGACCGACGCATATCTAGCGGCCTTCGCCCGCTCGGCTGAAATGCACTTCGTGACACTGAATCGAGCGATAGCAGCACTCGATCCGAACGTCCTGCTGTTGACTTGATGGGGCCGCTATTGCGGTTGCGCGGCGTTCTTCTCTTCCGGGGCAGCCAGGAGCTTCCGGATCAGCGCCGCCGTGCTCTCATGCACCTCGCCGGCGCTGCCGTCGAAACCGAAACCGCCCGCCAGGCCCATCGCGGCATCCAGCGGCGTTTTCCCGCGCTTGTCCTGCACACCCAGCTTGGCGCCGTGGTCCGCGAGAAATTGAACGACCTGATCATATCCCCGTAGGGCGGCGCCGTAGACTGCGGTTTGGCCGCGGCTGTCGGCAGCGTTGATATCGACGCCGGCTTTCAGACAGAGTTCGATGGCTGCGATCGCCTGGGACTCCGTTTTGAAACGACCGCTCGTGTCTTCGTCTTTCGTACCGAGGCCCGCGGCAGCCATCAGAGGGTTAATCCCAGGCTTGGTGGTGAGCTTGACGTCGGCGCCTTTCGCCAGCAGAAGGCGCATGGCATCTACGTCGCCTGCCTTGGCGGCGCGCAGCAACGGCGTGGAGCCGGTGGTCAGCATGGTGTCGTCGCCGCGGTCGAGCTTGGCGCGGTAGGGTTGCTGCTTGATCAATTGGGCGTTGGGATTGGCGCCATGGTCCAGCAGTTTCCGGATCAGGTCAAGGCTACTCACCTGATTGTCGATCACCTTTGGCGCCGGGCGGGCCGAAGCCGGCATGGTGTTGAAGTCCACCGCCGCGAAAAGCGCGGTTCGGCCGGTTTTGTCGGCCAAGTTCGGATTCGCGCCCTGGTCCACCAGGTATCCAGCGACGTCGTAGTGGCCGTTGATGATGGCGTAGACCGTCGGGGTAACACCATCCGGATCGGCGGCATTTGTGTCGGCCTTGGAGTCCACTAGAATGCGGGCGCATTCCAGGCAGCCTTGCCGGGCCGCGAACAGCAGCGGCGTCAGCGAGCCCAAGGGCAGCCACTTTTCGCGCGGCTCGGAGGTTGTTTGCCGTTCCCAGTTCTCGGGGTTGGAACGTGCGTTCACGTCGGCTCCGTGCGCGATCAGCTCCCGCATCATATCCGGGTGGCTCTGGGCGGTGGCCCACATCAGCGCGGTTTCGCCGTGCCAGGCTTCCTTGGTATCGACCTTCGCGCCATGGTCCACTAGAACCCTGGCGGCCTCCACCTTGCCCGTGCGGGCGACAGTCATGAGAGCTGTTTCGCCCTCGGTGCCGGTTGCGTTGGCGTCTGCGCCCGCCTTCAGCAGCTTTTCGATCATGGCGGCATCGCCGTTGACGCAGGCCAGGTACAACGGCGTGACACCATAGCGATTGGCGGCCTTAACGTCGGCGCCTGCATGGATCAGGCGATCGGTGAGGTCCGCATCGTTTTGGCGCACGGCCCAGGCAAGCGCGGTGGTGCCATCAGGTTCGGGAACGTTGACGTCGGCATGTTGCTCGAGCAGGGACAGGATGGTGGCCCGGTCGCCCGATTTGACGGCGTTGACCAGACGGGTGTCGCCCAGGGTTGCGGCAAAGCCGGCCACGGAGAGACACACTGTCGCCAAGCAGAGACCCACGAATTGCATTTACAACTCCGCCATCTTACCCGTGCTGTCGCCGAGGTTGTCCATTGGCACGCCCGACTTGTCGAGCAGCGTCAATAGAAGATTCGTCATCGGCGTGTGGTCCTGATAGCGCAGGTGACGGCCACCCTGTATACGGCCTGCGCCACCGCCCACCACCAGATTCGGCAGCGGGAAATGGTTGTGCAGATTGCTGTTGCTCATGTTGCTGCCATACAGAATGATGGAGTGGTCAAGCAGCGAGCCGTCGCCGTCGGGCGTGGACTGCAGCTTCTTCAGGAAGCCCGCGAACAGCCCGATGTGATACTGCTGTATTTTGACCAGCTTCTCGATCTTCTCGGCCTTGTTCTGGTGATGCGATGTGGCGTGGTGCCCGTCGGGAACGCCGATCTGCGGATAGGTCCGGTTGCTGACCTCACGAGCCACCATGAAGCTGGCGACGCGGGTCACATTGGCCTGATACGCCAGCGCCAGCAGGTCGTACATCAGCTTCACGTGCTCTTCGTACGCAAACGGGATTCCGGCGGGAGCCTCGGGCAGCGACAAATCGGCGCCGGCCTGTTCCGTTCCAGCCCGCTGAATGCGGCGCTCGATTTCGCGGACGTTATCCAAATAGTCGGTGAGGGTGACCCGGTCTTTCGCGCCGAGGGTGCGCTGCAGATCGCCCGCCTCTTTCGCCACGGCGTCGAGAATGCTGCGGTCTTCAGCGTTGCGAGCCAGGCGCGCTTCGGCGCTACCGCCTTCGCCAAACATACGCTCGAAGACTTTGCGGGGATTGATCTCCATGGGGAGCGGTGTGGTGGGCGTCCGCCAGGAGAGCGTGTTCATGTAGATGCAGCCATAGTCGCGGTCGCACGAACCGATCAGGCCGGAGTGATCTTCGGTCGCCAGTTCCAGCGACGGCAACACCGTATCCTGCCCGATGTGTTGGGCGGCGATCTGGTCGGCAGTAACGCCTGCGAACGCGTCCTGCCCCTGCGTTGGCTTGGGGCGAACTCCGCTCAGCCAGGTAGTAGGGCTCAGGGAATGCACAGCCGTGGTGTCGGCGGCCCTGTGCCCCAGGCCGCTCACCACATTCAAACGGTCGCGGAAAGGTTCCAGGGGTTTCAGGATGCGCGTGAGCTCGAAACCGCTGCCTTCCGTCGCGGGCGTCCATTGATCCATGATGGCGCCGTGAGGAATGTAGACAAAGCCGAGCCGGGGCGAGGGCTTCGCGGCCGTCCTGGTCTGCGCCACCAGCGCCGGCACCATGGAATCGAGCAACGGGAGCGCGAGCGAAACACCCATGCCGCGGAGCAGCGTGCGGCGGGAAATGTGTTTTTTGGTGATCAGCATGGATCTCCTTTAGTGGTGTTACCACTCGTGGGGCGGGCCTTCCGGCCCGCCGCCGCCTTTCCAGGCGGCGCGCCGCGCGGAAGCGCGGCGGCAGCCCGGAAGGGCTGCCCCACACAAACCTCCGACCATGAATTGCTGCGGCAGTCCACTAATTCCTCCCAGGCGGCTGGACCGCGGCTGTGGTCACGCGCGCGTCCTCGTCTGCCTGCGGCTTCTTCATTTCGAACGGCACGCTCTTCACGATCCCCATCACCAGCGACGAGAAGCGGTAGTTGTTACGGGCGGCGTTGTGCACGATGGATCGTACCACCGGCATGTCGTAGTATTCGAGGCCACGGCCCAGAGCGTAGGTAAGGAGCTTTTCGGTCATCGTGCCAACGAACTGGTCGGGATGGCTCAGGATGGCTTTGCGCAAAGCGGCCGGGCCGTCGATTTGGGAACCGTCCAGGAGCTGGCCGGACGCATCGATGGGCCCGCCCGGTTCCTTGGCGCGCCACTGGCCGATGCCGTCAAAATTTTCCAGCGAGAATCCCAGCGGGTCCATGATCTTATGGCAGCTCGCACATGCCGGATTCTGGCGATGCTGCTCCAGCAGGACGCGCACCGGAAGCATCTTCCCGCCTTCGCTGGTCTCCTTGAGCGCGGGCACGTTCGGAGGTGGCGCGGGCGGCGGCGTCCCCAGGATGTTTTCCAGAATCCACTTGCCACGCAAAACCGGGGACGTGCGGTTGGGATAGGAAGTCACGGTGAGGATGCTTCCCTGCCCCAGCAATCCGCGGCGATTCTCATCGGTGACCGGTACACGGCGGAACTGGCTGCCGTAGATGTCCGGAATGCCGTAGTGCCTGGCCAGGCGTTCGTTGACAAATGTATAGTCGGCATTCAGCAGGTCGAGCGCGCTGCGGTCTTCGTGCACGATGCTCTCGAAGAACAGCTCGGTTTCGCGCCGCATGGCTTGCCGTAGGTTGTCGTCCCAGTTGGGGAAGGTGTCGCGGTCCGGAATCGCGCTCGGCAAATTGCGCAAGTACAGCCACTGGCCGGCGAAGTTGGTTGCCAGTGCCTTAGCGCGCGGGTCTGCCAGCATGCGCCGCACCTGCTGTTCGAGCACGGCTGGATCTTTGAGTTTTCCCTGCGCGGCAACATCCAGAAGCTGGTCGTCTGGAACGGTACTCCACAGGAAGAACGACAGGCGCGAGGCCAGCTCCAGATCGCTGATGCGGTACGCAGTGCCCGGCGTCGCGTTGGGCGGATCCGGCGAATAGCGGAACAGGAACTTCGGGTCGGCCAGTATGAGACGCAAAGCGGATTCGATGCCCGTGTCGAAGTTGCCCTTGTTGCGGCCCGCCTGATAGAAGCTCAAAAGCAGCTCCAGATCCTGGTCGCCGACCGGGCGGCGATAGGCACGCCGGGCCAGGCTCGTCAGAATCTTCTTGGCGCACGGAACCTCATCGCTGGCGATGGTGGGGCGGCAGGAAAAAATTCGGCGGCGGCTGGGTGTGTCGCCAGGACCGGTAGGCTTGATCGGACCCGTGATGTCCACGTAGTCGATCAGCGGGAGTCCGTTCATGTTCTGCAAGTCGAGATCCCGTGTGAACGGCTGCAAGGGCTCGACGGACTCAGCTGAGTTCTTGCGGAGGAAAGTCACCACCACGGTGCGCGGGCCGGCCTGTATGGGGACGCGAATCTTGAGGCGCGCGTCCAAGGCGTCTCCCGCGACACCCAAGTTGGCGTCCATCATCTTGTTGTCTGCTTCGCCGCCCACAGGGGCCAGAAAGACTCTTTGGCCATCCACGCTGATTTCGAGCTGGTGCGGCCACTCCAGACCGGTAATGTATCCCACGATATTGCGCAGGAGCTTCACGCTGAAATCGTATTCGGCGTCGAGCGGGAAATTGTGGTGGATGACGATGCCACCGCGCGTGCCGAGCGGCAAACCTTCGATGTGATCTTCTTGCGAGAGATCCGGAGGGACGTGATAAATCTCGCTGACCGCCGTGATGGCCGGATCGCCGACAGCGAGGCTGGCGATCTGCCGCGAGGCCGTCAGATACTGCTCCAGCAGCGAGGGTGACACCTTCAAGACGTCGGCGATGTTGTCGAAGCCATTGGCTTCGTCATCGGCGGGAAGGAGCGAGGTGACGTCGATATCGAGGGACAGCAGTTCATGGATCGCGTTGGCATATTCGGCGCGGTTGAGGCGGTGCAGCGGATCGCGGCCCGGATTGGGATTGGCGGCAGCGGCGCGGTCCAGAGACGTTTCCAGCCAGGAAACGAAGCCATCCATCGCAGGTTTGTCCGGCCGCGGCATGCCGACCGGAGGCATCATGCCGCCGCGCAACTTGCGCACGACTTTTTCCCATGTCTCCGCGCCTTCGGGGATGTGGTTGAGGTCCATCTTGTCGAGCATCAGCCCCGCAGTCTTGGCACGCTGGTTATGGCAGACAACGCAGTATTGGTCGAGCAGGGCGCGCTGAGGTGAGGGTGACTGCTGCGCGCGGGCGATTGGAATCGACGCGAGGAAGCCTGTGATGACGACAAGCCCGGTCTTCCTTCGCGAGCGTTTCCGCAACAAGACTACCTCCAGACGGCGCCTGCCTTGGGCAGGAAGAAGACCACTCCGTCGCCCCGGCTTTTCAACTTAAGTCAATCATATCTCAGGACAAAGGACACAAGCATGGCTCTTGGGAGCTAGCCAGGCATGTTCGACTTGAGTAGCCGTCTTACCGGCGGCCAAGACCGCCGGCGTTACGTAGCGCTGGCGACGGGCACGTCCGTTCCGGATCTTGTCGCCGGTGACTTTACGTTGATTGTGTCACGATAAACGGTGTATGGATTTTCACTGCGAGGGTCTGGCGGAGTATGGATTACCGCTGGTTCCACCCTCGTCGGCGGAGTATGAGGAATTGCTCTCGGACATCCAGCGCCGTTTGGAAGGCGCGAGGCCCAGTTTTCCGCCGATGCCCAATCCATTTCGTAATCCAGTGCCGGAACGAGATCGCAAAACCGCGGCGATCCTCCTAAATAGAAGCGACCAGGGAATCGCATGGATGCGCTTCGTCTGGCGTTTCGAGCGCGGAGCGGAACAGGTGTCTATCCGGTCGGGCACGATTCTTCCCGGCCCGATGCAGGTGTTGCCGCAAAATTGGCCTGCCAAATTCCTGCGACACGCGATCATGCCTGGATCGAAACGGTATCTGGCCGGCGGCTATGCATTCGGCGACAACAGCGACGTAGTTCCGGGACTAAAGCACTGGAAGCTGCCGGAGTTCAGCGAAATTGAGGAGCATGGCTCCTTGCCGGATCCAGAGCAAGCCAGCCTTTCGCTGGATGGCGTGTTCTTTGCGGATGGCGGATTTATTGGCCCGAATCGATACCACCTGTGGGAACAGGTCGTGTTCGCCGCCGAGGAACCGAGGCGGATCGGCGAGTTGGCCCGCGAGCGTCGCCATGCTGGAGTGGCACCCGAGTTGGTTCTGGACGAGATCGCCGCACTGACCGGCCCTGCACCCGGATTTCAAGATCGCCCGATGCGTGTCGTGCCGGGGCGGGATCACCCGGAGGCTTATCGAGTTGCGGCACGACAGAAAATCGCGACAGGGATAGCCGCTACGCGCCACCTGATGGGCGATGAGTTGGCAGTGCAAACGGTGATCTCGTGGGCTGATCGGCCAGGTCCCAACTTCCGGCGGTTATCGTGAGCGGAAATGTCTCCGGGGCATTTGTGATTTGGGCATTTTGCCCAAATTTCGCACGGAAACAAAAGACTTAGGTGCCGTTTTTTGGGCGTTTTGCCCAAATTCGGCCTTTCACAGACTCGCAGGGCTGAGATAGACTTAGTTCCGGAGGGGCGGTGCGGAAAGGTCTGTTCGTTGTCGCAGTTTCTCTGTGGCTTGTACCGGGGAATGCCGCGCCCAGCCAACGTGAAGTCCTCGACACATATTGCGTCACGTGTCATAACCAGCGGCTGAAAACTGCCGGGCTAATGCTCGACACGATGGATTTGGCAAGAGTACCCGACAAGCCTGAAGTCTGGGAAAAGGTCGTGCGGAAATTGCGTTCGGGCACCATGCCGCCGCAGGGCGTCAAACGGCCCGATCCGCCAACCTATCGCGACCTGACTTCGTGGTTAGAGACTCAGCTCGATCGCGCCGCCGAAGCTAGTCCCTATCCGGGGCGGCCTGTGATCCACCGCCTGAATCGTTCCGAATATGCCAACGCGATCCGCGACTTACTGGCTCTGGACGTCGACCCGGCCGCGCTGTTGCCCCCGGATGATTCGGCTTACGGTTTCGATAACATATCCGACGCATTGGGAGTTTCGCCGTCTCTCGAAGAACACTACCTCTCGGCGGCGTTGAAAATCGGCGCGCTGGCCGTCGGCAATCCGAATGTGACACCGGGTAGTGAGACCTGGCGCATTCAACAGGACCTGTCGCAGGACCAACATATCGAGGGCCTGCCGCTCGGAACCATCGGTGGAACGCTGGTTCATTACAATTTTCCGCTGGATGGCGAATACACGTTGCAAGCCAAGCTCTACCGCACCAATTTGAACATCATGCGGGGGCTGGAAGTCTCGCACCAGGTCGAATTCAGCATAGACGGCAAACGCGTGCACCTCGCAACGATCGGCGGGATGGAAGACCTGGCGGGGTTGTTCCAGAAGCCCACCGATACCGGAGATGCGGTCGACGCGCGTCTGCGCATTCGCGTGCCGGTAAAGGCGGGTCCCCATGCTGTGGCAGTCGCATTTGTGCAGGACCCACAGGTTGCGGAGCCCGATCGCCTGCAACCTTTTTTGCGCAGCTCGGTGGATAACTTCGATTGGTCGGGGCATCCGCACTTGCAAATGCTCACCATCGCGGGACCGTTTCAAGCTGCCGGTCCCGGGGACACACCCAGTCGCAGGCAAATCTTCACGTGTCATCCGAATAACACCGCGGCCGAAGGGTCATGCGCGAAGCACATCGTCTCGACTCTGGCTCGCCGCGCTTATCGCCAGCCAGTGACTGACGCAGACGTGCGGCCCATTATGAGTTTCTACGAATCCGGGCGGCATAACGGTAGCTTCGAGGCTGGCATCGAGCTCGCCCTGGAGCGCATTCTCGCCAGCCCGCGATTTGTGTTCCGCATCGAACGCGATCCCGCGGGCGTGGCGCCGGGCGCCGTCTATCGCATCAATGACCTCGAGTTGGCTTCGCGGCTCTCGTTCTTCCTTTGGAGCAGCATTCCGGACGACGAACTGCTCAAAGCGGCGAGTCAAGGCAAGTTGAAGAACCCAGCCGTGTTCGATCGGGAAGTCGAACGCATGCTGGCCGACCCGCGGTCCGAGTCGCTGGTCACAAACTTCGCCGGCCAGTGGCTGCAACTTCGCAACTTGCGCAACGTGCAACCTAACAGCGACGATTTTCCCGATTTCGACGACAATCTGCGGCGGTCGTTTCGCCGGGAGACTGAGCTGCTGTTCAAAAGCATCATGAGTGAAGACCGCAACGTTCTCGATCTGATGACGGCAGACTATACCTTCGTGAATGAGCGGCTGGCGCGGCATTACGGCATTCCGGATATCTATGGCAGCCGCTTCCGGCGCGTGGCGATTACGGATGAAGCGCGCAAAGGACTGCTCGGCCAAGGCAGTATTCTGGCGCTGACTTCGCATGCGGAGCGGACCTCACCGGTCGTGCGTGGCAAATGGATTCTAGAGAACATCCTGGGAACGCCCGTGCCCCCTCCCCCGCCCGACGTGCCGCCGCTGAAGGAAAACCAGGAAGGGCAAAGGCCACGAACCATGCGCGAACAGATGGCGGAGCACCGCACCAATGCGGTGTGCGCGAGCTGCCATAAGATCATGGACCCGATCGGGCTGGCGCTGGAGAATTTCGACGCTGTGGGCGCATGGCGCTCGGCGGACGCGGGTACACCGATCGACGCCACGGGCGAGCTCGCGGACGGCACCAAGGTGGACGGCGTGGTGACGCTGCGAAAGGCGCTGCTGAGCCGTCCGGACGTCTTCGTCGGCACTTTGACCGAGAAGCTGCTTACTTACGCGCTGGGCCGGGGACTCGACTATCACGACATGCCGGCGGTTCGCTCAATTATCCGTGATGCCGCAGCCAAAAACTACCGGTTCTCGGCGATTGTTTTCGGAGTAGTCCACAGTACGCCGTTCCAGATGAGAATGGCGGCGCCGGCGGCCAGTGAAGGCTCAGCCGTCGAGACGGCGCAGAGTCGATAATGGGAGTTTAAGTTTCATGTTCGTAACCAAGAGATCACTCGCTCGCCGGACGATGTTACGCGGCATGGGGGCCACGCTGGCGCTCCCATTTCTGGATGTCATGATCCCGGCATTTACGCCGCTTGCCAAGGCTGCCGCCCGGCCGCGTCTCCGATTCGGCGCCATCTACTTTCCGAACGGCGCCATCATGCAGGAGTTCACGCCGAAGACGGTCGGCGCAGGTTTCGAGTTCACGCCCATCCTGAAACCGCTCGAACCTTTCCAGGATTCGCTCCTCGTGGTGACGAATCTGACCCGATCGCATCCGGGCAGCCAAGTGGGCGATCATGCGGTGAGTGCCGCGGGTTTCCTGACGGGCGTGTGGCCAAAGCGCACCGAGGCGGAAGACGTTCTGGCGAATACAACCATCGACCAGATCGTTGCCCAGCAGATTGGACAGGACACGCCGCTGCCGTCGCTGGAAGTAGCTACGGAGGATTTCACGGGATACGTAGGCGGCTGCTCTCCGGGTTTTAGCTGCGCCTACCTGAACACGATTTCCTGGAGCACGCCCACCACGCCGCTGCCCATGGAGACCAACCCGCGCGCCGTCTTCGAGCGGATTTTCGGCGAAGCGGGCAATGCCACCGAGCGCCATGCGCGCATCGCGAAAGAGCGCAGCATCCTTGATTCTGTTTTTGAGGAAACCAGCCAGTTGGAACGCGGACTCGGTTCGCGTGACCGCGCCAGGCTCGGCGACTATCTCGATAACATCCGCGAGATCGAGCGGCGAATCCAAAAGGCGGAGGCGCGCAGCGGCGTTCAGACGGCCGCGCCCGATGCGCCGATCGGCGTGCCGGATTCGTTTGAAGAGCACGTGGGCTTGATGTTCGACCTGTTGGCGGCAGCGTACCAGTCAGATGTGACTCGCGTGTTCACGTTCATGATGTCGCGAGAGCTGAGTCAACGAACCTATCCGCAAATCGGCGTTACCGAGCAGCACCACTCGGTGTCGCACCACCAGAATAATCCGGAGAAGATGGCTCAGGTCGTCAAGATCAATACTTACTACGTTCAAATGTATGCCAAGTTCCTGGCGAAACTGCGTGCCACCGAAGATGGCGATGGCTCGCTGCTGGATCATTCGATGATCATCTACGGCGCCGGCATGGCTGATTCCAACGCGCATGCCACAGACCCGTTGCCGCTGGTGGCGACCGGCGGCGGGGTGGGTAAGGGACATCGGCACGTTCAGGTGCCCACACGTACACCCGTGGGATGTCTGTGGATGAACATCGCTGAGAAATTTGGCAAGCCAATGGAGCAGTTTGGCGACGGCACGGACAAGGTCAATGTCTTCTAGTAGCACAGGCATTCTTGCCTGTGTACGCCTTGCACTGGCCGTTACTCTTGCCGCAGCGAACCCGGCTTCGCTATCCGACGCCGTCAAAGCGGGGGACAAGCAGGCCGTACGGGCGGCGTTGAAAAACCACGCTGACGTAAACGCGGCCGATCCCGACGGAACAACGCCGCTCCAGTGGGCGGCCCGCGCGGATGATCTCGAGACCGTGCAGTTACTCATACGCGCCGGCGCCAACGCGAAGGCCGCCAACCGCTACGGCGTCACCCCGCTCTCCCTGGCTGCGACAAACCGGAACGCCGCGATGATCGACGCGCTGTTGAAGGCCGGGGCGGACCCCAATGCAACTCTGCCGGGAGGCCAGACCATCCTCATGACCGCGGCGCGCACGGGAAATCCGGAGGCAGTCAAGATTCTGCTGGCGCACGGCGCGGAAGTGAACGCCCGCGAAAGTTCGTACGGCGAAACGGCGCTGATGCTGGCCGTTGCGGAGAACCATGCGGGCGCGGCCAAAGCCCTGATTGACCATGGAGCCGACATCAATGCGCGCTCG
>Ga0335078_10009024_pt1 | contig 14799 bp, 16 predicted proteins | sample Lox_Sample_32_FD_206711 | JGI IMG/M metagenome (GOLD analysis project Ga0335078, IMG submission 206711) | Soil microbial communities from Loxahatchee National Wildlife Refuge, Florida, United States - Lox_Sample_3.2 | ecosystem: Environmental > Terrestrial > Soil > Wetlands | place: USA...
CAGCCGGCGGGGTGTCTGCCAGGACTTTGCCCACATCATGATCGCGCTCGTGCGCAATCTTCGAATTCCGTGCCGCTACGTGAGTGGTTACCTGCATCGGCGCACACAGGACCACAACCGCTCAGCCGACGATGCCACCCACGCCTGGATCGAGGCATTCCTGCCGCCGCTGGGCTGGGTGGGATTCGATCCCACCAACCGCCTGCTGGCTGGCGAGCGCCACATTCGAACTGCAATCGGCCGCGACTATGCCGACGTCCCGCCGACGAAGGGAATTTTTCGCGGCCGCACCGCAAGTGAATTGTCCGTCGCGGTGCGCGTGACCACTTCGCAGACTGCGCCGGAGATGGATCAGGGTTTGCCGATGCCGGAGGATTGGTCGGTGCTAGTGGAAAAGGCGCAGGAACCGCCGCCTCCAGCGGCAGCCCAGCACATGCAGCAGCAACAGCAGCAGTAAGACTGATTTCGAGCGCGTTCTTAGCGAGCCAGCCTCGCTTCAAGGTCGGTCTTCACCTCCGGCCATTCTGAGTCGAGGATGCTGAAATACACGCTGTTTCGGAAACGGCCGGTCCAGGTTATGACATGCTGGCGCAGCGTGCCTTCCTCTTTCGCACCCAGGCGCAGAATCGCATTGCGAGATTTCTGGTTCAGCGCGTCGGTCTTCAGCTCCACGCGAATGCATTGCCATTGTTCAAAGGCATGCCGCAACATCAGGTATTTCGCTTCGGTGTTGATTGCTGTCCGCTGCCATGCGGGTGCAATCCACGTGCCGCCGATTTCCACATGCCGGTTCGCGCGATCAATATTCATGAAACGGGTGGCCCCTATGACGCGCCCGGATTTTCGTTCGAAAGTGGTAAAAGGCAGCGATTCGCCGCGCTGCTGTTCCGCAAGGTATTTCTCGGTTGCGGCCTGAAAATCCTCGGGCGAGCGCATGGAGTAAGGAATCCAGCGAAACAAATCCTCACAGTTACCTTTCGCCGCATCCCAGAGCAGGGGAGTGTGCTCCGGACGCAGCGGTTCCAGGCGAACGAATCTTCCCACCAGAGTCTGTGGCCCCAGAGCCATGGTCCTTCCTGTACCTGCCAAATCGGTCCTCCTGCAGCCTTAGAGCTTTTATTATCCTGCACCTGCCGGGGCGATTGGGGCATCTGATTGACGACGTATCTGTAGAATATCTGTTTATAGGGATGAAGAGGTGTGACCGGAGGATGGGCGCTCACGTCCAACCATATCAGGAGGGCTGCCGGTGAAGTCGCAGTGTTGGCCGTTCGCCCAAATCCCGCATACCACGCCGCTTTTCGCTGATTTTCTCGCCTGGTCGCCGAAAGTTCACGAATTCTATCCCCGCTCTCCCCGTTTTGCTCAATGGATGGAAGAAGAAGCCCCCAGGGTGAATTACGACTCACCCCGCCGTGAGCGAGTGAGCACGATACTTGAGCGGCAGAATCGAAGGTGGGGCGCTTCCCAGGCCACTCTCGAGAACATTGCACGCCTACGAGCCGGCAGCTTCGCGGTGGTGACGGGGCAGCAGGTGGGCTTGTTTGGCGGACCTCTGTTCTCATTGTTCAAGGCGCTTTCGGCAATCAAGCTTGCCGAGGACGCGACGCGGGCGGGAATTGATTGCGTCCCCGTGTTCTGGCTGGCGACCGAGGACCACGACCTAGCGGAAGTCAATCAGGTCGCGGTTCCGGGAAGAGAGGGAAATTTACATAAATTCGCAGCGCCCGTGCAGGGCATTGAGGATGCGCCGGTCAAGGCAATCCGGTTCGCGCCGGGCATCGAAGAGGTTGTCAATTCCTTCGAAGCGCTGGTCGGAGAGTCGGAGGTCACGGCCTTACTTCGCGAATGCTATCGGCCGGAAGAAAATTTCGGCGATGCCTTCGCGAAATTGTTCGCACATTTGTACGGCCAATGGGGCGTGATCTTACTGGATGCAGGAGACGTGGAACTGCATCGCATTGCGGAGCCGGTGTATCGCGCGGCGGCGGAAAGAGCCGACGAACTCAATGCTGCTGTGATCAAACGCGGCGAAGCGCTGGAGCACGCGGGTTATCACGCCCAGGTGAAAGTGACAAACTCTTCGACGCTGCTCTTTCAGTTTCGTGAGGGCGCGCGTGTTCCCATACACCGGCACCGCGGCGAGGGCGCGGAGTTTGTGGTGGGAAAAGAAGGCCTGTCTGCTTCTCAACTGCTGCGGGAAATCTCGGCTGAGCCGGAACGGTTCAGCGCCAATGTTCTGCTGCGCCCCGTGTTGCAGGATTATCTTCTGCCCTCGCTGGCCTATACCGGCGGGGCCGCCGAAATCGCATATTTCGCGCAGGCAGCGGTGGTTTATGAGGCGATTGGCGGAAGAACAACTCCAATTATACCAAGGTATTCAGCCACAATTATTGAACTAAAACTTCAGACGCTGCTAGAGCGGTACAGTATCACGCTGCCGGATCTGTGGCACGGAGCTGAAAAGTTGCGGGAGGTGTTGGGATCGCAAACCCTGCCCGAAGCGCTGCAGAAGTCATTCGATCAGGCGAAGGCGAACCTGGATGAGTCTCTGGCGGCAATGAAGGAGGCCCTGGCCCGTCTCGACAAGACGCTGGTTGATTCGGCCACACATGCCGGCGAGAAGATGCACCATCAGCTTGAGCAACTGCGCGGACGCGCCGCACGGGCCGAGTTGCGGCAAAGTGAGCTTATATCTCGGCACGCAGACCTGCTGAGCAATTCGCTTTACCCGAACAACACGCTGCAGGAGAGGGAGATCGCTGCCGCATATTTTTGCGCTCGTTTAGGCTCTGGGTTCCTGCCGGAAATTTACAAATCTATACACAGCGATTGCCTGGATCACCAAATTGTTTCCTATTAACAGACGCGCTCCTCGCTGGGAAGGAAAATTTCACTTCCGCGCTGGAAAAAAATTTTGACCGCTGACAAATGTGCGCTCAACAGCGTAATATCGTAGCCTTTTGTGAGGATGTCGTCAGCGAACTCCCGCGTCCATGCCCTTGTTCGTGAGTCTGGCCAATCAGCTTAGAATGCTCGCCCAGGTTGCGCCGAGTCTTGCTTCGTTGACGGCGAGCGCCGCCATTCTCTTGTTTCGCGCACAAAAGAAAGATGATGTTTTCAATATTCTCTGGGTGCTGGTTTTCGGGTTCGCCACGCTGAATATTCTGAGCCTAGTGGGCCGCCGCTTCGAACCCGAGCGGCGGGGCTGGAGCTTTGGCGAAAGCCTGGCCGTTCTGGTCGTAGTCGCTTCAGTGGTGCTTCTGGGCTGGGAGATGTTGAGTCTTTTCAAAATCTTTCCTCTCAAGCTGGGCCGGTAGCTGTTCTTCTGAATCAACAATCTGCTGTATCATCGAAGCATGAGAGCCAAGGTTCAGGCGTTCGAAGTGACCTGTCCGTGCTGCAGCGCCGTGCTGAAAGTGGACCCCGAAGAGCGGGCGGTGATCGCGCACACGGCGGCGGTGAAGCCGAAGATGTTTAACGACATTGAAGAAGCGGCTCGCGCCATGAAGGAACAGGATAGCCGCCGCGATTCAATCTTTCGCCAGTCTGTGGAGGCGCAGAAGCACGCGTCGGATCTGCTGGAGAAGAAATTTCAGGAAGCGCTCAAGAAGGCGAAAGAATCGCCGGACACCGGTAAACCGATACGCGACTTTGATTTGGATTAAGGCCTGATTTGGGCCCAGAGAATTTCTTCGACGTTCTGACTTTCAGTCACTCTCATAATTTGCGCCGTGGGCGTAAAATCGGCGGCTTATGGTTCTCTCCGCGCGACCATTACTTCTGGGGCACCGCGGCTGCGGTGTGCGACGCGACGTGCCGGAGAATTCCTTCACTGCATTCGAGCTTGCCTTCCAGCATGGCTGTGACGGCTTCGAATTTGATGTGCGCCTGACCGCAAGCGGACGCGCCGTCGTCTGCCACAACGCACGGGTGCGCGGAGTCCGAGTGTCGGAAGCGAGGCCGACTCAGTTGCGGAGCCTGCCCCAGCTTGACCAGGTATTGGAGCGCTACAGCCGGCGCGGCTTTCTGGATATCGAACTCAAAGTGAAGGGCCTGGAGGCAAAGGTATTGGCAGCATTGCGCGCCTATCCACCCGAGCGCGATTGCGTCGTCTCATCATTTCGCCCCGACGTGATTTTGGAATTGAAGGCCCGCAGTCCGGTCGTGCCCGTGGGAATCATCTGTGAGACTCCGGGCCAACTAGTGGCCTGGCGCAGACTGCCGGTAGAGCATGTGATCGTTCACAAATCTCTGGTGAACCGGCGCCTGGTGCAACTCGTGCACAAAGCGGGACGAAAGATTTTTGCCTGGACCGTGAACGACAGGCTCTCCATGCTTCGCCTTGCGCAATGGGGCGTGGACGCCATTATTTCAGACCGCACTGACCTGCTAGTGCAGACGCTCGGTTCCGCCGCCAGACCCAAGCCTCCCTCCGCCCAAGAATTGCGCGCTCCTCTGAGCGCCTGACTTCCACTCTCGCGCGATGCGCCGGGCGTTCGCTGCATTGCCTGCCGCCGCGCACGTCGGGTACAGTGATGGCATTCCCATGTCCACTACAGGAGAACGGTTCGAGCGGGCCGTTGCCATCATGGCGCGGCTGCGTGCGCCGGGCGGATGCCCCTGGGACCGCGAGCAGACCTTCGACTCCATCAAGCCCTATACGCTGGAAGAGGCGTACGAAGTTCTCGAAGCCATTGATAACCGCGATTGGGAAGAACTGACCGGCGAACTGGGCGACCTGTTGCTGCAGGTGCTGTTCTATGCCGAGATGGCGAAGGACGATGGCAAGTTTTCGATTAATGATGTGCTCGACCGGCTCTGCAGCAAGCTGGTGGACCGCCATCCCCATGTCTTTGGAGATGTGAAGGCCGAAACATCCTCCCAAGTGCTGCGCAATTGGCAGGCCCTGAAGGCGCAGGAAAAAGAAAAGAAGCGGCAAGCGAGCGGGAGCGAAAGCGAGCCAGAGAATGACGGGCCCGAATCGGTTTTGGCCGGAGTTTCTTCCGCAGTGCCGGCGTTGCTGGAAGCATACAAGCTCAGTTCGCGCGCCGCTCATGTGGGTTTTGATTGGCCGGACATCGAGGGACTATTCGAGAAGCTGCGCGAGGAAACAGAGGAGTTGCGCGAGCAACTCGCAGAGTTCCCTGCGCCCGGTCCTCGGCCGCAAGGGCGTGGCGTGGCCAGCTCAGGAAGGCAGCAGGTTCCCGAAAGCCTCAGATCCGCCCTGGAATCTGAAGTGGGAGATCTGTTCTTCGTGCTGGTCAATATTGCGCGCTATCTGTCGCTTGATCCGGAGTCGGCGCTGCGAAAGGCGAACCGCAAGTTCCGCCGGCGCTTCCAGTGGATGGAGGAGCAACTGCACGCTTCCAGCGGAAGCGTGGACCAGGCCTCCACGGATGAGCTGGACGAGCTGTGGCAGCAAGCGAAACAGCAGGAGCGGAATCGTTAGCAGACGGGTCTCGAAATGAAAATTGAAGCCATCACGCTGCGCGAGATTCGCATGCCGCTCGTTCATTTCTTTGAGACGAGCTTTGGCCGCACGGAAATGCGGCGCATTCTTCTGGTCACGATGCACTGCGATGGGATCGAGGGCTGGGGCGAATGTGTCTCCGGGGAGGGCCCATTCTTCAGCTCCGAGTGGATTGACTCCTCGTGGCTTACGATCCAGGATTTCCTCGCTCCGGTTCTGGTGGGTCGAACCCTGCGCGCCGCCTGCGAGAGCCAGCCCCTGTTGACGAAGGTGCGCGGCCATCGCATGGCCAAGGCGGCGCTGGAAAATGCGCTCTGGGATGCGGAAGCGCAAGAAAAACAACAATCTCTGTGGAAACTGCTGGGCGGCACCCGCCGCGAGATCGCCTGCGGCGTTTCCATCGGCATTCAAGATTCAGTGGAACAACTGCTCGAAAAAATCGAAATTGAATTAGCTGCCGGATATCGCCGCATCAAGGTGAAAGTCAAGCCCGGCTGGGACATCAACGTGCTCGAGCGCATTCGCGCGCGCTGGCCCGAAATCGTGCTCAGTTGCGACGCTAACTCCGCTTATTCGCTCGACCAGATCGAACACCTGCGCGAATTTGACCAGTTCAATCTGCTCATGATCGAACAGCCGCTCTGGAGTGACGACATTTACTACCACGCGCGACTGCAATGCGAATTAAGGACCGCGATCTGTCTCGATGAATCCATCCGCCACGCGCGCGATGCCGCGCAGGCGATCGAGACTGGCGCCTGCCGGATTATTAACATCAAGGTCGGCCGCGTCGGCGGATTCAGCGAAGCCAGAAAAATTCATGACGTATGCCAGGCTAATCAGGTGCCGGTGTGGTGCGGCGGAATGCTCGAATCCGGCATAGGGCGCGCACAAAATATCGCGCTCTCCACGCTGCAAAATTTCTGTTTGCCCGGCGATGTTTCCGCTTCGAAGCGCTACTGGAAGGAAGACATCATCGAGCCGGAAGTGGAGGTCACCCCGCAAGGCATGATCGCGGTTCGCGACGAGCCGGGAACAGGGTATCGTTTAAGAAAAGATCTAATTCAAGAGTTGACCGTCCGCCAGCATACGATTCGCCCTTGAATCGGCGGGCGTCACGCCCGAAGTTTCGAGTTCTATTTGCTCTGCGAATTGTTCTTTGCCAGCAGGGCTTCCTGTTTCTTCAGCAGTTCCACGCCCTGCGCGAAGGTGAGGTCGGGCGAAACGCGGCGGAAGTCGCTGGAAGTTTCCGTCGAGCGAATGGTGAGGTGCTTGAACAGCAGAATTTTACCGGTAAAGTCCAAATCCATGCGAGTGATTTCCCAGTGGTTCTCGCCGATATCGCCCTGATTCACCTGAAACCGTCCGCCCTTATCCAGATGACCGAGGATGCCCCAGCCAAAGCTCACCTCCTTTCGCAGAGTCCCGTCAATTTTCGCAATGCGGTGCTTTTCCGCGTCAACCAGGACGACCCCTTGCATGCCGAGCAGCACCTGCTCCACGCGGCTGGGCGGTGAATAGTGCGGATTAGGACGAAAAGTCAGGCGCAGCAGTTTGTCGCCCGGTTTGCCCAGGCCGGGTCGGCCAGTCTCCTCGCCGTCGTATTGAAAGAGAAATGCCTCGGGCAGCGCTCTCATGATGCGCTTCACGCGCTCGGCATCCTCCTGCTCCTGCTTTTCTTTTTTTCCAAGCTCCTCGGGATACTTCACAAACCGGTCGATCCGCTCGTATTCGGCCTGGCGCTCGGTAGCGTTGAGGGGATGGCCGTCATTGGCAATCACCATTCCAGCCGTGGCCTGGCGTGTCTGCACCATAAGCTTCGTTTGTGAGCCGTGCGGTGTTTGTTTGTGGTCGGTAAACATGTACTTGGAATTGGCGGTCGCTTCGATTTCATTTTCTACGGTCTTGCGTACCAGTTCGTCGGCGGAAACCGCGGGCTGGGCGAATGCGGGCAAGGAGCCAAATACGAGAAGCGCAAGCCCCACTGCCAAAGTTCCTTGTGACCGCGCGGCGAACATAAGGGATAGAACTAAAGTTTAACTTAGACGGCGTATTCGGCCCTCCTGTTGCTGGAGTGCGTACGGCCAGCTCTGAAATGGGCCTTTACCCGGGCTGGGCCACCACCCATGGTAAATTGCCCAATCGCCGCAGCTGCGTTATAGTTGGCCTTACATGCCGGGGAATTGCGTCGTGTGCGTGCCGGCGGATGCTCGAATCTCTCCACCCCGTCACGGCAGGATGATTTAAAATCTGCTGATCAAGTCTGCATTCTGTCGTCCCCCGAGCCCCAAGGAGGCCGAAGTATGGATACGCCGAAAACTGCAGAGCTTGCGCATATTGGCCGGTCGGTTACCGTCAAGGGAGAACTTTCCGGCAGCGAAGATCTATTCATTGACGGCCAGGTGGAGGGCACGATCGAATTGCGGGGGAACAATCTTACGATTGGGCCGCACGGGTTCGTGAAGGCGCATGTCAATGCCAAAGATGTTGTCGTCCAGGGAAAGCTGGAAGGCAACATTCAGGCCAGCCAGCGCGCGCAGCTGCAGAAGTCAGCGGTTGCCATGGGAGACATTGTGACCAAGCGCGTAGCCATTGAAGAAGGCGCTTTCTTCAAGGGAAAAATTGACGTGCAGGCTGAGGGTGGCAAGGGCGATGCGGCGGAGCATACGAAGTCGGAAATGAAAAGCCGCGGCGTCGGCGGCTCGTCCGAATAGGACTGAGCGAGTCGCGCCATAAAGTTGAAGAAATCCGAGATTGCGCTCACTCACTGGCCGGGGCGGGCGCCACCAAGATGAAACTTTTTCGTGGTTCGTCGGTAGCTTCTGACCATGGAACGGCTACGGCGCAGGCAAGGGCGCGGCTGACGCGCCGTTCCAGCGGTGTCGCCGAACTGACGAAAATGCTCGCCACCGAAAGCACGCTCTGTGTGCTTGACCTGGGTTCTACGTCGGCGGCAAATATTCGCTACCTGACTGAGCTGGGACACAGGATCTACAGCGAAGATCTCCTTGAGGCCTCGGCCGATCCGGCCTTGGCGATGAAGAATTCTGAGGGCACTCCGGTTCTGGATGACAAGCGCTTCCTGAGCGAAAACCTGATTCATCCCAGTGGGCAATTCGACATGGTGTTCTTCTGGAACCTCGCGGATTACATGGACGAAAGCCTGGTGAAACCGGTGATCGGGCGGCTGTGGTCTCTGCTGAAGCCGGGGGGCGTCTTGCTGGCCTTCTTTCATACGCGTGAAGCCGGCCCTGACGCGCCTTGTTACCGTTATCACATTGTTGGCGGGGACATGCTCGAGATGCAGCATATCCAGACGGGGCGTGACGCCAGCGCCCGCTCCGGTTCCAGCCCGCACCTGCAGCGCGTATTCAACAATCGCCACATCGAAAATCTGTTCCGCGATTTCTCTTCCATCAAGTTCTTTCTCGCTCGCGACAATGTTCGGGAAGTATTAGTCGTGCGCTAGTCCTACCGCGTTTTGCTCACCAGAAATTGAGTGACAGCCGGGTTTTTTTCCAGGGCAAACAGAACCGGCTTGCGGACCCTGCGTGGCAGCCGCAGCGTGTAGCGAATTCGTGACGACGCGCGAAAAACCGGGGCGAGGTGTTTGCGATAGGCCTGTTCGTAGGAATGCGACGCCTCGGCGATGGATTTCTCGCTCCGAAAGAAGGGAATGAGGCATCCCGCCGCCATGGCGCCGCTGCGCAAGGCCAGCGAGATTCCGTCACCAACGAAGGGATCAACAAAGCCGGCGGCGTCGCCCACGAGCAACATTCCTTGCAACAGCGGCCTTGGCGTCGCGAAGTTCAGCGGGGAAGTGCTCACTGCGTCGCTGATCTGGTGCCAGTGGCGGCTGCGCTCCAGCAACTCGCCATGCTGCGAAAAAACCTGGGGCAACGAAGTGGCAATATCGGAGCGCACCATGGCACAGACGTTGACACGATTTTCGCGCGCGTGTCGCAAGGTGACCGGCTGTACACCACAGTAGCCGCCGTCGAAGAAAAACAAATCCACTGAAGGCTCACACTTGCTTTCCAGGAAGTGGGCCTTGAGGCCAAGCCATTTTTCTTGTGGTTTCGCTGCTTCGGTCGAACGCCGTAAGTTCGACCACCGCCCCGATGCGTTGATCACGGCGCGAGCTTCTAACTCGCCGGTCGAAGTCACCAGATCAAAGGGTCCCGCACCCTCCACGCGCTGAACTACAGTCCGTTCGCGAGTTTCCACACCAGACGCCCGAGCCGACTCCCAAAGAGCCGCGTCCAAATCGAAACGGGCAATACTGGCGGCCTGCGGGGAGATTGCCGTCTGCAGAATTCGGCCGTCAAGAAAAATCCGGCTTCGTGAGATGCGCGGTGCCTCAGCCAGTAGAGGCTTGTGCGGTTCGGCAAGCAAGCTGGCGAGCAGATCGAGCGCTTCAGGGGAGACGAACTCGCCACAAACTTTGTGCCGCGGATAGCTTCCGCGCTCGAGCAGGGCAACCCGCGCGCCGGCACGGCCCGCAATGATGGCGGTCGCGCAGCCAGCCGGGCCTGCGCCGATCACTACGAGATCGTACTGAGCGTTCAGCATTCAGCGATCAACCAGAAATACAGCGCAGTCCTGCCGCCAACACTATCGCGACCTTCGATCCACAATTGTCACGAAAATTTGACAGGGTTGAAGACCGCTTACACTTCGGCCAACTCTTCTTCCAGCAGTTGCTTGTTGTACAGGTCGGTGTAATAGCCATTTAATGCCAGAAGCTCGTCGTGTGTGCCCAGTTCTACGATGCGGCCCTGGTGTAGAACGGCAATGCGGTCAGCGTGGCGCACGGTAGAGACACGGTGCGAGATGAAGATTGTCGTACGCCCGGACATGAGCTCGCGAAGATGATTCAGGATCTTATCTTCCGTATGCGTGTCCACGCTGGAGAGCGCATCATCGAGAATCAGCATGCGAGGATCGCGAATCAGCGCGCGTGCAATCGCCGTGCGCTGCTTCTGGCCTCCGGAAAGCGTAATGCCGCGTTCGCCAACAATCGTCTGATACTGCTCGGGAAAGCTCTCGATTTCGCCGGCAAGACTGGCCGCTTCGGCCGCCCCGTCAACTTCATTCTCCGCGGCATCTTCCCGCCCAAAGGCAATGTTCTCGCGAATGGTTTCGCTGAACAGGAATGTCTCCTGCGGAACGAAGCCGATGTTCTGGCGCAGGAAGTCGAGCGAATAATCGCGGATCGGCCTGCCATCGAGCAGCACCGTGCCGGGCGCCGCATCGTAGATGCGCGGAATCAGGCTCACCAGCGTCGTTTTGCCTGAGCCCGTCGGACCCACGATGGCAAGGCTGCTGCCGGCTGGAACGAGCAGATTGATGTCGCGCAGGATTGGCGTGGAACCGTAGCTGAAGTTCAGGTTGCGGAATTCGATTTCGCCGGTCAGTGGCGCAGATCTCGTCGCACGTGCCTGCTCGGTGTCCACAATCTCGGGCTTCTCGATCAGAATCTCATTGATGCGCCCCATTGACGCGGTACCGCGCTGGAAGATGTTGATCACCCACCCCAGGGCGATAATGGGCCACATCAGCAGCATCATGTAGGTGTTGAAGGCGACAAAGCCGCCCACCGTAATGCGCCCCTGTATTACCTCACGTCCACCCAGCCACAACACCAGAACAATGCCCAGGCCGAGCATCATCTCCAGGGTGGGCCAGAGCATACCCATCAGGCGCACCAGTTGCAGGCTTCGCGAGATGTATTCGCGATTCGCGACTTCGAACGCGGCGATTTCCGCATCTTCCTGCACATAAGCCCGAATCACGCGAGCGCCGGAAAAATTCTCCTGCGCGCGCGCCGAAATTTCGGAAAACATCGCCTGGATGCGTTCAAATCTTTCATGAATCTTGCGCCCGAAATACTGCACGGCGACGCTGGCAAAGGGCAGCGGCAAGAACGCATAAAACGTGAGCCGGGGACTGATCGAAACCATGAACCCCAGCGCCCCGGCCGTAAACACAATCGTATTGGCCGAATACATGATGGCCGGGCCGAGCAGCATGCGGACCGCATTCAGATCATTGGTGGCCCTGGCCATGATGTCGCCGGTGCGAGTGCGCTGATAGTAAGAGTGAGACAGCGTTTCAAGGTGCTCGAAAAGATCGTTGCGCAGGTCAAACTCGATATCGCGCGAAATGCCGATTACGATCCAGCGGGTAAGGAATTGAAAGATTCCCTTGGTGAGCGCCACGGCTAGAATCAGCAGCGCATAAACCCCCAACTTGTGGCGAGTCACGCCCAGGTGCAGATCGTCCACCGCTCGCCGGATTATCAGGGGCAGCAGGATCCAGATGCCGTTATTGAGAAAGACACACAGCGTGCCCAGGGCGTAGCCGCCTCGGTACTTTTTCAGGTAGGGAAATAATGGGCGAAGGCTCTTGGGCAGCATCTGCTTCCGATAGATGACATTCTATCAGCGCACGCTGCAGCTTTTCTCGGCCGATGGCCAGCCGGGTGCCGCTTAGGCGATCAGTCTTGCCGAAACGCAGCCACGGCGGCGAGCAGCAAAGCCAGAATCCAGCCGCTCAGAAAGAACCAGCTTAAGTTCAACAGGTAGGCGTAAACCACGTCTGTATTCATGACACTTTCTCAGAACGCTGGCATCCTTGGGTGGTGCGCGGTCTCTGGCTGCCAACGGCTTCCTTGTAATGCTCAAGAACCTGCAGAAGAGCCTCGACCTTGTCGTCGGGACTCAGTTCTGCATCATGAACCACATCTGCAAACCGCGACATCCAGCCTTGCACGGCACACTCAATCCCGGACCGCATTTCGGTAGCCACAGCCTCCACAAATTCATGAGTAGTGGAATCGGCTCCCATCAACATCGGTTCCTCCTCGATTGATTCCTGCACGGCCCAGGGCGTTGATACCAGTTGCGATCACGATTCGTACCGATGAGAACACTTTCCGCCTTCCCAGGAGGTAAAAAGTCGGTCAACCGCGGTAAAGTTTTGTAAAAGCCCCTTGATTGACAATTCTTTACGTGATGCCCGAATGGCGTGTTGTAGAACTAAAATAGTGCTGTGGAGCGCATTCTAGTCATTGACGACGACAATGAGCTGTGCGGTTTGGTGGGGGAGTATCTGCAGCCGGAGGGTTTCCAGGTAGAGTTCTGCTACGACGGCGAGCATGGCCTGGAGCGGGCATTAAGCGGAGAACATCTGCTGGTGGTGCTCGACATCATGTTGCCCGGCATCAATGGGCTGGAAGTCCTGCGCAGAATCCGCGGCGCCTCTCGCATTCCAGTTCTGCTGCTTACGGCGCGCGGGGAAGATGTGGACCGCATCGTCGGCCTGGAAATCGGCGCGGACGATTATCTCCCTAAGCCCTTCAATCCGCGCGAGCTGGTGGCGAGGATTCGCGCCGTCCTGCGGCGCAGCAAGGGCGCGGAAGGGGCCGGCATACCGGAGGCGCTGAGCGTCGGTGATATCGAACTCGACCCAGCCACAAGGACGGTGCGACAAAAGGGCAAGCCGGTCGAGCTGACCTCGGTGGAGTTCAATCTGCTCGAGGTGCTGCTGCGGGAAGCGGGGCGCGTCGTGACTCGCGAGCGCCTGGTTGATACGGTGTTGAGCCGCAAGTTTTCACCGTTCGACCGCAGCATTGACATGCACGTCAGCAAAGTACGTAAGAAGCTCGGCGACTCCGAACACAGCTCCGATCACATCAAGACGGTGCGCGGCGTCGGCTATATCTTTACCCATCCGCGGGAGAAGGCGCGTAGCGGGGCGAAATGAGAAGTCTGTTCCTCAAAATCTTTCTGACTTTCTGGCTGGCGCTGGCCCTGTTTGTCGTGCTGGCAATCCTTGTGACCCTGGCCATCCGCCCATCCCGGGAGACCACCGACATCGAAGCGCTGCAGAACAAGTTCCTGAATGATGCCGTGGCGTCTTATCAGCATGGCGGCGCCGACGAGCTGCGCCATTATCTTCGCGGCCTGCGCGAGTCGCAGCATGTATGGGCATTTCTGTTCAATGAACAGGGCCAGGAAGTTCTGGGAAGAAAACCTCCGGAATGGATTGATCGGGTCGAACGGGGTCAGGCGCACACCATCGAAAGTATTTGGGGACGCCTGGGGCCGATGCAGTTTCTGCGGCCTTCGATCGTGGCCGCCGACGGGCGCCGTTACAGCATGGTGATCCAGCTGGCGCCGGGGCAGCGCACTTTGTTCGGACCGCATGGCATGCCCTGGCTGGGAATTCTGATCGCAGTACTTTCTTCCGGCCTGGTGTGTTATCTCCTGGCCCGCTATCTCACTTCCCCGATTGTGGCTCTGCGGCGCGCCACACAAAAACTGTCGGAAGGTGATCTGAGCGCGCGAGCCGGCTCGCCTCGCTTGCGCCGTCGCGATGAGATGGCGCAGCTGGTGAACGACTTTGACACCATGGCCGAGCGCCTGGAAAAACTGGTCAAAGCGCAGACCCGGCTGCTGAACGCGATCTCCCACGAGCTCCGTTCTCCGCTGGCGCGCTTGAATGTTGCGTTGGCGCTGGCCCGTCAACGCACGGGTCCTGAAGCCCACGGCGCGCTCGAGCGCGTGGAGCTCGAAGCGACCCGATTGAATGAATTGATCGAGCGCCTGCTCACCATCGCCCGCCTTGAAAGCGGCGATGACGCCTTGCAGAAGTTTCCGATTCAGTTGAGCGAGCTGGTGACTGAGATCGCCAAAGACGCCGATTTTGAAGCGCAGGACCGCGACTGCCACGTGGAAGCCGTCATCGCCGATGATTGCGTCGTGGTCGGTGACCCTAGCCTGCTTCACAGCGCCATTGAAAACGTGGTGCGCAATGCCATGATGTACACCCGCCCGGGAACGGAGGTCGAGGTCCGTCTGGAACGCGGGCAGGGCGCAAAGGGAGCCGAGGCGGTGGTGCGCGTGACCGATTCCGGGCCGGGCGTGCCCGAAGACGCGCTGGATAAAATCTTTCGCCCGTTCTACCGCTCCGATGATGCCCGGGGCCGCCGTACTGGCGGAGTCGGCCTGGGACTCGCGATTGTGCAGCGCTCGGTTCATCTGCACGGCGGGACGGTTCGGGCCGCCAATCGCCCGCAGGGCGGGCTCATGGTCGAATTGCGCCTACCATCGGCCGCCGTCGAAACTCCGAGTGTGGTTACCGACCCGGTTGCCGACGTGTGGCGGGTTGGCGGCTAGAATTCCTTCGCCGCCGCTTCAAAACGCGGGCAACGCCCTATCGTTTTCGTGGTTCCAAGCAATTGAGCGGTTTGATCTTCCCACATTTTCCTGATACACAAATTAGGGCATAAGCCTCTTCGAACATAGCCTCGGTCGCGTCGG
>Ga0335078_10009025_pt1 | contig 14799 bp, 12 predicted proteins | sample Lox_Sample_32_FD_206711 | JGI IMG/M metagenome (GOLD analysis project Ga0335078, IMG submission 206711) | Soil microbial communities from Loxahatchee National Wildlife Refuge, Florida, United States - Lox_Sample_3.2 | ecosystem: Environmental > Terrestrial > Soil > Wetlands | place: USA...
CTATTCGATACGCGCAATCTTACAGGTACAATAATTGCCATGCGTGCAAGGGAATATTGGTGCTTAAAGGTCTTGATCGTGGTGCTGATGCTCGTGCTTTCGGCCTGCGGTATCGAAGAGCAGCAGGAGCAGAAGGAAGCTCAGCTAAAAGCTGCCGAAGTCTCGATGGATGTGAACCACATCTTCATCAACGTGGGCGATATTCCTGAAGCTCACACAACTCTGGGCAAAATCGAGTACACCGACGCGGTGTCCGCCGATTCGATCGATGAAGCCACGCAGGACGCCAAACTGAGAAAGCTTGCTATGGATCGATGGCCCGACGATGTCGACGGTATCGTCAATGTGCATCGCGAAGTAAACGACTCCGCGACCCAGGTCACAGTCAGCGGAAGCGCGATCAGGATAAAGCCGGGACCGGGAATCGTTTGCGGACCTTCCTCGCCGTTATGCCGGCACAAGGTGATGGCGGGTGAGGCTCAGAACGTCGCGCAAGAACAGGATGATTCGACGCGTGAGGTCACCGCGCCAACGATTCAGCCGGGCGACGTGTGGGTGAATCGCATCAACGGCCAGGACGTGACGACCAAGGTGGTGAGCGTTTCCCCGGATCGCGTGGTGCTCGATCTTGCTGGCAAGCAGGAGGTCGTCAACAAGGACCTGAACCAGTTATCGGGGTATTCGCTGGTCGCGGGCCAGGAAGTTTCATACTCACCGGATCTCGGTACGCTTTCGTTTCCGCTGAAAAAGGGCAAGGAGTGGACCAATCATTGGAAGTGGAAGGCCGAAGACTATAGCGGCGAAGGTACCACTAACGGTAAGGCGGTAGGCTGGGAGTCGATTACCGTCCCGGCGGGAACTTTCACTGCGTTGCGTTTGAACATATCTTATCGTTCGATTGTGCCGGCCGACACCACCTGCTGGTACTTGCCGGATGCGAATACTTTCATTAAGTGCGATATAACCGCGGCCAAGAAGAAGACCACGATTGAGCTTGTGTCGTACACGCCTGCAGGGGGAACGGTCGCGCGCTAACACCCGAGGCAACAAGGAGCCCGATTATGCACGTAGGCATGGCAGTAGTCTTTCAAGGACAGGGCGATGGACGCACCGACCGCAACGTCTATCGCAACGAACTTCGTCTGGCCGATCTGGCTGAACCACTGGGCTTCGACTCGTTGTGGGGCGTAGAGCATCACTTCACCGACTACACGATGTGCCCGGACGTGATTCAGTACCTGACTTACTTCGCCGGACGCACGCAACGGATCCAGCTAGGCACGATGGTGGTGGTGTTGCCGTGGCATAATCCGATCCGCGTCGCCGAACAGGTCGTGATGATCGATCACATGTCGAACGGCCGCTTCATCTTCGGTATTGGCCGCGGCCTCGGCCGGGTCGAGTTCGAAGGCTTCGGCGTCAGCCAGGAAGACAGCCGCGAGATGTTCACCGAGGCGGCGCAGATGATCCTTCACGGCCTGGAGAACGGCTATTGCGAGTTCGACGGCCGCTTCATCAAGCAGACCAGGCGCAACCTGCGCCCGCGCCCGTTCAAATCCTTCCGTGGTCGTACCTACGCTGCGGCCGTGTCGCCCGAATCATCTTTGATCATGGCCAAGCTGGGAATCGGGATTCTGATCATCCCGCAGAAGCCGTGGGACCTCGTTACGCGGGAGTTGAACGACTACCGCTCGACCTTCCACGACGCCAACGGAGTCGAGGCGCCGCCACCGATCGTCGGTGGATGGACCTTCTGCGACGAGAACCAGGATCGGGCGGAGGAACTCGCCCGCAAGTATATTGGCAACTACTGGAGTTCGGTGGCGCGTCATTACGAGCTGGTCGGCGATCATCTCACCAAGATGAAAGGCTACGAGGCCTACAAGATGATGCAAGAGCGGACCAGCGCTCCCGGCGGCATGGAGGAGATGACGAATTTCTTCCTGGGCCTGCAGGTGTGGGGCACGCCCGAGCGATGCTACGATAAGATCGTCGATATCCAGAATCGCACCGGCGGCGAGGCTTTCACCGGAGTGTTCAGTTACGGCGGGATGCCGTACGACATCGCGGAGCATAGCCTGCGATTGTTCGCCGCGGACGTGATGCCCGAGTTGAAGAAGCGCATCCCGCTCGAAGATCAGTTGATCGCGCGCGCGGGTATCGGACCGACCGCCGACGCGAACTCTTTCCGCCTGCCGATTTAGGTGCCTGAAGCCGCGGCGTGATTTGCGACGTTTTCGCGTTGCGATTGCCCGCGGCTGGTTTTTCCGCCGACCGACGAGTTCTATCCTTTCGATTCGGCCTCGCTGCGTGCCAGGTTCAACAAATTTTCCGTGAGATGCCTCAGGTGCTCGCATTCCTGTCTGATTTTTTCCATCAGCTCGCGATTCGCCGCGGCCTCGTCGATTCGCAGGTTCCCCAACGATGATTCGAGCGAGTTAAGCGGCTCCTGCAGGTCGATCGACAGCGCGCTGATCAGCTTGGCGTGAGTGAGATCATGCTCGCGAAGGAACGTTACGTCCTGTAGCACCAGAAGAACGCCGAGCGGCTTGGAATTCTGGTTGAGCGGTACCCGCCGCAGTACATACGATCGATCTTTCGATCGGAATTGAAGGTGAACTTCGATCTGCTGATGCTCGAGGTCGCGCTTGCGAAGCGCATTGGCCGCCTCGAGCACCTTTTCGTAATGCGGACTGTTGCAGCTCAGATCGTCGAACGGACTTCCCAGCGCCTCGTCACGCTCGACGCCAAGAATGACGCTCGCGGCCTGGTTGATGTGCGAGACGACACGGTCGGGATTGAGCAGGATGATGCCGTCGCCCAGCCCCTCGATGATCGCTTCGGTCTTGCTCTTCTCATATAGCAGCCGCTCGATACTGAGCTTCTCGTACTCCTCGAGCTTGTCGGCCATGTGATTGAATTCGCGCGCGACCGCGTCGAGCTCGATGAATTTCTGCGCACCAAGATGGCGGGGACTCTTGCGCTGGCTGATGCTGTGCAGCGCTGCGGTCAGATCGTTCAGCGGCTTCAGCAGCGCCCATCCGAGGCCGAGCGAGATCACCGTGGCGACGATCAGCAGAACCACCATCACCGCGCCGAGCTCGTACTCCAGCCGATTGGCAAGTCTGAAGGCGCGGCTGTTCACGCGGAACATCGCGCTCTTGTTGATCTCGGTCAGCTCGTCGATGCGCGCGTGAAGCTGTTCGAAGTCTTCCCGGTGGCGCGCGGAAGGAGGGGCGGAGGCAAGTTCCGCGAACAGGGCTTGCGAGCGGCGATCGATGTCGGCGACCACCTCGTCTTCGCCAGGCTCGGTGATGTTCTGCTTGGCAAGATCGATCGACTGAAAGAAAATCGCGCGCGAGCGCACGAGATACTGCTTTGTGCCGCCGCAGCATTCCGCCAACTCAAGCACGCGCAGAGCCTCGTGCATCCTCTGCGCCGCTTCGATACTGCGGTAGTTGCGATAGAGCGCCTGCCTGATCGAATTGCCGAGGCGATAGACGCCCGGAATCGAAAGCACGCCGACGGTTACGACGGTGAACACCAGCACCAGTGCACCGTTGCGAAAGCGGTTGCGTAGCGAAAAATGGCTCATGGAGGCGGAACGCCATCCTCGTCAGCGACGATTTCAATGTCGAGATCGCGGCCGTGCGAGATCAGGCGCATCGGAACGTCGCGCTGCAGCCATCGGCGCCAGATGGGCTGGCGGCTACGACCGATCATTATTTTCGAAACCGCTTTCTCGCGCGCGAAATCAAGCACCGCCTTGACCACGTCGTCCGATTTGAGCCACACGGTTTCCGCCCCAAGATCGCCGGCCAGGTTGATGTTGTCGAGCAGGCTGACAAAATCGGCCGTGCGAACCTTTTGCACCGACTCGGAGGGCGTTTCGACATGAACCGCGAACCAGTCGGCGTTGAGCTGCCCCGCCATCCGTGAGGCTTTTCTAAGCAGCCGGTCGGCGTCGTCCGGATTCGATGACAGGCACACCATGATCCGATCGGCCAAGCCGGTTCGTCGACCACCCTCGCGCTTGAGCGCTTCGCGGTCTTCGCGCTGACGGCTCAGGTCACGCGCGACCTCCCGCAGCGCCAGCTCGCGCAGCGAGGCCAGATTGCTGGGCTTGAAAAAGTTCTTGAGCGCCTGCTCGATCTGTTCCTTCGGATAAATCTTGCCTTCGCGCAGACGCTCGCGCAGTGCCTCGACCGTCACGTCGACGTTCACTATCTGGTCGGCGCGCGAGAGGAACGAGTCGGGCACGGTCTCGCGCACCTCGACCCCGGTAACCCGCTTGAGCAACGGGTTAAGGCTCTCGACGTGCTGGATGTTCATCGCGGTGATGACATTGATTCCGGCCGCGAGCAGCTCCTCGACGTCCTGGTAGCGCTTCTCGTGCTTGGAGCCGGGAACGTTGGTGTGCGCCAGCTCGTCGACGATCGCGACTTCGGGTTTGCGCGCCAGGATGGCGTCGACGTCCATTTCCTCGACGATGATTCCGCGATAGGGCAGCTTACGCCGCGGCACCACTTCGAGTTCACCGATTTTCGCGATGGTCTCGGCGCGCTTATGCGGCTCGATGAAGCCAAGCACCACGTCGACGCCCTTGGCGCGCAGCTGATGCGCCTCCTCAAGCATCGAGTAGGTTTTGCCTACGCCGGCGGCGGCGCCGAGATAGATCTTGAGCCGTCCCTTTTGGACCTGCGGAACCAGATGCAGGAAAGACTCAGGCTCTGGCCGCTCTTCGTCTTTCATACGACGCCCTCACGACGCCAATCGCGCCGCCGCCTGGATGCGGCTGGTCGAGCACGGCGCTCGATAAGCTTTCCAGCGGCGAGCGGATTTGGCAACGCCGCAAAGGAGGATAGCAGACCGCGGCGACTCGCATGAGGGCGCTGAATTTCGCGATTTGCGGTCGCGAGCGTTAGGTCAGAAAACCGGAATGATGTCTTCGGCGCTGATGTCGCCGACGTCGACGCCTTCGATATCAAGTTCCGGAATCGCGGGGAACTGGATTCCCCAGCGCTCGATCAGCTTGCGCACGCGCGCGATCGCGAGACGCCAATTGTCGGCTTGCTCGTCGACCGACAGCACGCCCAGTCCGGCAGCGCGAGCGATCTTGATCAGCGCGCGATGGTTTTCGAGGAAATAGTCGGGGAGCTGCCAGAATTGATTGGGGGGTTCCCACAGGATCATCGAGAGGAATACGAATCCCGCGCGCAATTGCTTGGTCACGAACGTCCGATCCTCGTCGGTAAGGCCGGGCCAGTCCTTCTCAAGTAACGTGATGCAGATCTGCAGATGGCGCGACTCGTCGAGGCCGATGCGGCGGAAGGCGTCCTCGAACAGCGGATGGCGCGAGGCGCGCGACATCCCGTGGAACAGTGTCGACGACGCCACTTCGCCCATCATGAACGAGGTGAACAGGATAGCGAGCGGGTAGCGGCCGATCGAGCTCGAATACCCGGTCCAGTAGCGGCCGCCATTATGATATAGCCACTTGATGTTGTTATACGCGACCTGCTCGAGCTCGGTCCGCGGCTCCCAATCGACCGGTCCGCCGGGAACCAGGCGCGAGATCACGCGGCCGCAGGTTTCTTCGTGATTCATCTCATCGCGCGTTATTGAGAAGAAGCACTTGCGGATCGGATCTTCTTCGTGGGTTTCGAACGCGCGGATCATCGCCTTGGCGAAAACCGGCGGACCCGAGGCGTCAAAATTCGACAGCAGCGCGAACCAGTACATGATCGCCACGCGCTCTTCGCGCGTCCATACCGAAGGATCGAAGCTGTCCCACGGCAGGATCGAGGGGTTATATCCTTCGCGCTTGGCGCGTTCGTAGATGTCGTTGAGCTTGGGCGTCACGACGCTCCATTCCATCGGGAAGATATTCGGCTGCTCGACTTCCGGCGCCGGGATCAGCCCGCCTTTTGGAATTGCGAATTCGCCCATCGCTTCGCTCGCTCCTTACCGCTTACTACTCAGTTTAATACCTTTTACGCAATCGGCGGGAGTCCCGATACCAGGCGTTTTTTCGCCGTGTCTGACCGCCTCGAGAACTCGATCCGCTCACGGAGCCAACGGGTCTTTGGCGGTTTCGCGCAGGCCTAACACCACCAGGCCTGAAATCGCCGCCGCCGTGGCCAGGTAAATCGGCGGTGCCATGGTGCTGTTAGTAATGGCGATGAGAAAAGTGGCGACCATGGGTGTGGTTCCACCGAAAAGCGTCATGCACAAATTGAATGCGACCGCGACGCCGGTTGCTCGCACCGCCATCGGAAACCCTTCGGCCGCCGCGGCCGGAGCTGCTCCTTCATAGGTGCCGATAATTGTTGCCAAGCCTAGCTCGCCCGCCAGGATCGAGCCGAATCCTGGATGCTGAAGGATTCGAAACAGCGGCCACGCGAACAAGACCGCACAGATTGCGGCAGCCAGCAGCATCGGCTTGCGCCCGATTCGATCGGAGAGCGTCCCGCTCAGCGGAATTACCATCAGTACGAAAGCCATACACAGGGTATTGACCGCCAAAGCCTGATGCTCCGGCACCTGCACGACCCGGGTTAGATAGGTGCTCAGGTAGATGAAAGTCATGTAAAAGCCGACCGCCTCGAGCAGCTCGAAGCCGAATACCTGCACCAGCGAGCGCCATTGCGTCATCAGCAGATGCGCAAGCCTGTCGTGGGAATGCGGCGGGCTTACGGTCGCGTGGCGCAGCTCGCGCCGAATCATGATGCCGAAGAAAGCGGGCGCGATTCCGAGGATGAATGGAATACGCCATCCCCATTCCATGATCTGCTCACGCGGCATCAGGTAGGTGAGCGTCGCGCCGGTCGCCGAGCCGATCATGCCGCCGGCGATACTGCCGAACAGCCCGAATGATCCGATAAGCCCGCGCCGTCCCTGGCTTGATCGTTCAATCAGGAACACGATCGAAGTTGTGTATTCGCCGCCGGCGGACAATCCCTGGACCAGGCGAAGCGTCACCAGGATGATCGACGCTACAAAACCAATCGATTGATAGGTCGGCATGAAGCCGGTGGTGCAGGTGGGGATCGCCATCGCGAGGATCGACAGCGTCAGCGCCCGCTCGCGGCTGAAACGGTCGCCGATATAACCGAAAACCAGCGCGCCAAGCGGCCGCGTGATGAAACCGGCGCTGAAGACCGCGAAGGCCGCGATCAACGAGGTGGTGGAACTTTTCGCGGGAAAAAAATGATGACCGATCATCGGCGCGAAGTAGCCGTAGATCGAGAAGTCGTACCACTCGAGAACATTGCCGACCACGCCGGCCATCACCAGCCTGCGCCGCGACGCGGCGATCGAGTTACTTTCCAAGCTGATGCGATACGGGCGCCGGCCAATGGCGCACTGACGTATTCGGATTACTCGAGACGGTAGGGGGTGGCCGCAAAGCTACAGACGTCAGGCGAGTTTGCCCATCACTTCGTCGATGTAGCACCAGTCCCACGAGTCTCCGGCCATCACCGAACGCATCACCGGATGCTTGGTTTCGCGATAATGGCGAGTCGCGTGTCGGCTGGGCGACGAATCGCAGCATCCGACATGGCCGCAGTCTTTGCACTCTCGCAGAGCCACCCACTTGGTGCCTTCCTTGACGCATTCTTCACAGGCGCCAGGCGTGCGCGGCTGGGGAAAATCTTTACTGCTCAATCCGCTAAGATGCTCACATGCAGTGGCCATGCTGATTACTCCAAAGGATTGTCTGACTTCATCTCCACCATCGATCATCTGCCGCTAACGGTGAGGTACAGCACGGAGAAATATCGTGCCTCATCCATCCACAACTGCTCGACGGAAAAGCCCGAGTCCGCGGCCAATTCGTTCAAGTCGGCGACGCTGTATTTATATGAATACTCGGTGCAGATCGGCTCGCCCTCAGCAATAAAGAATTGATGATCGGCGACGTCGACGCGCTGGTCCTGCCGGCTGACGAGGTAAATCTCGATACGACCTTCGAGCGGATTGTACATCGCATGATGCCAGAACTGTTCGATCCGGAAGTTGCCGCGTAGCTCGCGATTAATTCGAACCAGCAGGTTCAGATTGAACGCCGCGGTGACGCCCTGGCGATCGTTGTACGCCGCGTGCAGCAGGCGCGGATCTTTCTTCAGATCGGCACCGAGCAGCATTCCGCCTCCGGGACCGGCAAGCCGCGCCGCGCGCCGCAGCAGCTCGCGAGCCTTGTCCGGATCGAAGTTTCCAATCGTCGATCCCGGGAAATAGATCACGCGCTTGCGCGCGGACCGATTGCTCGCAGGAACTTCGAACGGCAGCGTGAAATCGGCGTACACCGGCCGCACTTCGAGACCGGGATAATCGCGAATCAACGAACGGGCCGTGTCGAGCAATTGCTCGCGCGAAATATCGACCGGCACGTAAGCAGCCGGCGACTTCAGGCGATCGAGCAGCGCGCGAGTCTTGGTGCTGCTGCCGCTGCCGAATTCGATCAGCATGCAATCGGAGCCGAGCCGATCGGCCATCTCGAAGCCGTCGCTCGCAAGTATCCCGAGCTCCGCGCGCGTCGGGTAATATTCGGGCAGCTTGCAGATGCGCTCGAAAAGCTCCGCTCCCTTCGCATCGTAAAAGTACTTGCAGGGCAATTCCTTATGAGTCGCGGACAGGCCCCGCAGGATGTCATCGCGGAAGCTGTCGGTGGCAAGCCGGGACTCTTGGGTCGCGCCGTTAGTTCCAATCATGTGAGATCCTGGGCCAGCCGGATACCGCTAAATTGCCAACGGGCGCCGGGCTGGAAGAAGTTGCGATAGCTGCGCCGTGCATGCGTCTGCGGCGTGGCGCACGATGCGCCTCGTAGCACCATCTGATTGCACATGAACTTGCCGTTGTACTCGCCGAGCGCGCCGGCCAGTGGCTGATAGCCGGGATAGCCCATATAAGGGCTGGCGGTCCACTGCCAGACGTCGCCGTACATCTGATGAAACGGGCCGCGATCTCCCGCGGCGATGGTGACTGCAGGATGAAACCGGCGCTGCTCGAGAAAATGTCCGGCTATCGCCACCGCTGCCGCCGCGACCTCCCATTCAGCTTCGGTCGGCAGCCGCGCGTTCGCCCATCGCGCGAAAGCGTCGGCCTCGTAATAACTGACGTGGCAGACCGGCTCTTCGGGCTCGACCGCTCTGAATCCCGACAGCGTGAACGCGAACCATCGCGAATCGTGTCGTTGCCAGTAAAGCGGTGCGCCCCATTCCATCGCCTGTTTTTGCGCCCAACCGTCGGATAACCACAGCTCGGGACGATCGTAGCCACCGTCATTGATGAACGATTCGTACTGCGCGTTGGTCACCAATCGCGATGCCAACCGAAAACCGCTCAGGAAGACGCGATGGCGTGGGAATTCATTATCGAAGCCGAACCCCCGGTTGTCGTGGCCAATCCACGCAAGCCCTTCCGGATAGGATAACCATTCGGAGCGGGGCAAAGTTCCATCCTCTGGTATCGCCTCGCGATAGACCGGATGAAGTGGATTAGCCGACAGCGCGTGCTTCAGATCGGTGACGATCAATTCCTGGTGCTGCTGCTCGTGATGAAGCCCGAGCACCATGATCGAGGCCAAATCATTAAGCGTTGAGGTATCGACCGACGTCACCAGGTCGGCCATGTACGCGTCGACATAGGCGCGATAGCGATAGACCTCTTCAACCGTCGGACGTGAAAGCAGGCCGCGCGCTGGCCGCGACCATCGCGGACCGACGGATTCGTAATACGAGTTGAAAAGAAAGTTGAAGTCGGGATGAAAAGGCCTGTACCCCTCGACATTGCGCGAGAGGACGAAGGTTTCGAAGAACCAACTCGTATGCGCGAGATGCCATTTGACAGGGCTCGCGTCGGGCATTGACTGGATAACGTAATCTTCGATCACGAGAGGTTCGCACAAAGCCTCGGTCGCTCGGCGAATGGTCGAGTAGAGTGTGCGCAACGTATCGCGATCCACGCCGGCCGACGCGTGGCGTCGAGCGGACGACGGTGCAAGCTGAACGCTCATAATCTATTAACGGTTACACATCTTTGGTGCAATTTGCACCTATTTACGTGCGCGCGTTCGCGCGGCGAACGCAGCGGGTGAAGATGAATCTGGTTAGCCGCGAACTGAGCGGCGGGCAAATCCGCGCCGGCGCCGACGCGGCTGAGGCTTGCCCTTCTCGGTTAGTTCGATCAGGAATTGCTGGCAGCTATCCGACGCGCTGCTGCGGATGTAGGAACCGTCCGATTGCATCTGCCACTGGCATCGGTTCGGCTTGAGCTGGCAATCGAGCACGGCGCGCAACTGCTTGCGCAGTTGAGGATCTTCAACTGGCACAACCGCTTCGACCCGGCTCTCGAGATTGCGCGTCATGCAATCCGCCGAGCCGATCAGATATTCCTCGGCGCCGCCGTTACGAAAATAATAGATGCGGCCGTGTTCGAGGAAACGTCCTACGATACTCACCACTCGTATGTTTTCCGACAAACCCGGGATTCCCGGACGCAGGCAGCAGGTGTCGCGAACGATGAGCTCGATCTTGACCCCGGCGCGCGAGGCCCGATACAGGGCGCGCACGACGTCGGCGTCCTCCAGGCCATTCATCTTCATCTGGATCAGCCCGGAATATTCGCCGTCCTCGGTCTGCATCGCCACTTCGCGCTCGATGCTTTCGAGGATCGCGTTCTTCAACATCGACGGCGCCGGGATCACCTTTTTGAATCGCCGCTTGGTGCGATAACCGGTGGTCAGATAATTGAACAATTCGGTTAGGTCGCCGCCAACCACGTCGTCGGACGTGAGCAAACCGAAATCCGCATAGATGCGCGCGGTACCAGGATGATAATTGCCGGTGCCGATGTGCGCATAGCGGCGCAATCCCGTGTAGTCCTGGCGCACGACCTGGATGACTTTGCAGTGAGTCTTCAATCCGACCACGCCGTAGGTGACGTGGATGCCAAACTCTTCGAGCTTGTTGGCGAACCGGATGTTCGCTTCCTCGTCGAAGCGCGCTTTGAGCTCGACCACCACGGCGACCTGCTTGCCGTTTCGCGCGGCGTCGCACAGGTAACCCATGATTCCGGCCTCCCCCGAAGTGCGGTAGACCGTCATCTTGATAGCGCGCACCTTCGGATCGACGCTCGCCTCGCGCAGGAAGCGCTCGACCGTGGTCGAGAACGATTCGTACGGATGCATCAGCAGGATCGAACCAGCGTCGCGGATTATGTGAAAGATGCTGCGCCGTTCCTGCAGCCGCGGATGATCGGCGGGATGATGCGGCGGGTCATGCAGCGCTGCGATATCGAGCGTCGCGAGCTCCATCAGGTCGCGCAGCGCGAACATGCCGTCGACTTCGAAGACGTCGGTGCGTTCGTCGAGTCCCAGTTCCGCGGCGAGCATCCCGCGATGGACCGGGTCCATCCCTTTCATCGTTTCGAGACGAACGATCGGTGCGAGGCGGCGATCCCGCAGCTCTGTTTCGATCAACGCCAGAAGATCGTCGGCGCCTTCTTCATCGCGTTCGGTATTGGCGTTGCGCGTAACGCGGAAAAGCTCGCACGAGGCGATCTCGATTCCCGGGAAGAGCAGGTCGAGATTGTGCGCCATCACGTCTTCGAGCGCGACAAAGCGGTTGGCCTGGCCTACGCGAAGGAAACGCGGGATGCCGGCGCCGACCGGAACCTTGACTCGCGATAGCGGTCCTTCGGTATCGCCGACGTTGCGCACGGTGACCAACAGGTTGAGCGAGAGATTCGACACAAAAGGGAATGGATGCGCCGGATCGATCGAGAGCGGCGTAACCAACGGGAAAATATTGGCGAAATAGAATTCGCGCAGCGCTGATTGTTCTTCTGCGTTCAGCTCCGGATAGGAGACCACGCTGATTCCGGCGGCTCGAACCAACCCGAGTAGCTGCAGCCAGATTTCGCGCTTCCTCTGCGCCTGCGATCGCACCTCTTCAGCGCATTCGTCGATCTGCGCCTGCGGCGTGCGGCCGTCGGGGGTCAGCGCGTGAACGCCCGCAGCCACCTGCTGCTTGAGGCCGCCGATCCGTTTCATAAAAAATTCGTCGAGATTCGATGCCGTAATCGCGACAAACTTCACCCGCTCGAGCAACAGGTTGCGCTCGTCTTCGGCTTCGCACAGGACTCTGCGATTGAAGTTCAGCCAGGTAAGCTCGCGATTGAGATAGAGCTCGGGTGCGCTTAGAGACGGTTCGTCCTGCGAGGTGTTGTCTGAGACGGATGTACCGTCCCTGGCGAGAGAATCGCCGTTAATCAGAGGTGAAGTGGACTCGACCACATTCGAGACGCTCCGGTCGATTGCGATATCCTCGCTCGAGTCTGGGGAGTTGTCTTTGGCTTGCGTGCGCATCGTTTTCCGAATCAACGCCGAGCTGTCGTGGGCGTCGCCGAGATCATACCAAGTACGTCAAACGGTACACGATTCGAGTTGATGGGTTTAAGAAAGTCACCATTAGCGCTCGCGATAGTTCCAATGGGCCGGGAAAACCGACAATCGTTTCACTGGCACGACGTTAGCAGCCTACCATCAAAAAGATGATCTGCGCCAACCGCACTTGTAACCGTATTGTCATCGAGCACGTAATCAGATGTAGCGTCGTGATGACGCTGATTGCAGCGATCGCTGGATGCAGCGTTCGTCAACCGACGGAGATCGCGCAGATCGAGCAAGCTCCGGCCGAGGCGCTACCCTTCAAGGGCCGGCTGGTTCAAGGCGATCCTGCGGAACTGCCGCCCTCGATCGCGATGTCGCTTTCGGCTTCGTCGCCCGTGACGTTCTCTTATCGCGAAGAGCTGACCCACGACGAGTACCACATTCCGCTGTGGGCTTCGGCGCTCGATCCGGTGACCCTGTTCGGCTCACCGCTGGGCGATTACGGCGTGACCGCTTTCGCCACGTTAACCATCATGGACGGCGACAAAGTGCTCGGCGACTATACCGCAAAGGCGCACGTCACAAAGTCCTACAACCTGTATTCGGAACCGACGCACGCGGAACTGGAGCGCGCGGCGCGCGCCGCGGTACGTGCGAAGATCGACCAGAAGGTTCACGCTGACAACGCCCATCTCGTCGAAGCGACGTCCGCGCTCGGTCGTTCCGCACGAGATTCTTCGGGGCAATGAGCGCCAGGTCTGCAGTGCTGCTCTGTCTCGCGGCTCTTGCCGGTTGCGCGGTTCAGGGAAAGCCGTTCGAGAAAGTCACGTCGCCGCCCAACGATGCAGTGATTTACGTCTACCGTCCGTATCACTATGGCTCGTCGCTGCTTCGACCGTCGGTCACGTGCGGCGACGATACCGCGCGCATTGGTCCCGGCGGATATCATGCGTTCGTGGTGCCTGCCGGGAAAACCACGTGCAGCGTGCAAACCGAAACTCTCGACCAGGTCGAGATTCTCGCCGAGCCACGCATCTACTACATCCGCGAGGAATTCGGCTGGGGCACACTGACCGGGCATCCGCATCTCAATCCGATCGACACCGACGAAGCTCAGTCGGAAATCCAGGGTTGCTGCGTGCTCGAACCCCAAGCGAATCAGTAATCAGTCGGGTGTGTGGATAAACGTCGTGTGCCACGATGCGCGGAACCAGGGCTCGCCGCCGTGCTCACCGTAGACGCTGGCGCTGACAGTCATCGCTCCCTGATCGATTCGAGCGCTTAGGTCGGTTAACTCGTCAACGTTGAAGGTTCGGCCGGTTCGCGAGCCGGGAGCGTATTCCTGGAATTGCAGGATCGCGCGCATCTGGGCGAAGCTGCGGCCATCGGTCGATATCACCTGCATATGCCCCTGCGAATTAGCGATCAGGCTGCTGTGCATCATGCCGGCGTCGGCAAAGGTCAGCTCGAAGGGACCATTCCCGATGCGCCGGTAGCAAAGCCGATAGGTCTTCGCGACCCACGGCCCGACCGGTCTTGCGCCGGGCAGCCGCTGGATAGAATCAAGCTGCTGCACCACGCCTTGCCAGCATCCGCGAAAAATTTCCGGCAGAGGCGGCGGAGGCGGAGGTGACGGCGGCCTGACCTGAGCCTGAGGCGCTGGCGGAGGCGGTGCGTACGCGGGCGCGGACTGATACGGCTGGACGGGCGCCGGCACTACGACCACCGGTGGCGGCGGCGCCTGCGGCAACACGAGCGTTCCGCCCGGCCTTGGGCGCGGCGTCGGCGGCCTAGCCGGCGCGATCGGTGCGCCGTTTTGGTCGGACGGAGCCGGTACTTCAAGATCGGATTGGGCGCGCGCCTGGCTGAAAGCGATCAAAACCGCGCACAGGATCAGGAGCGAGCGTTTCGGGATTCGCATGCTTGCAGACGCTGACGCGCTCGCGGGTCATCGCCCACGGGGCGCAATCACGCTACCGAAAGATCTTACCGCCTAAGCGCTTCGATGCCTATGAATCGGTTGTCACGTTAGTTCGGCCGCAATCGGCCGCGCGCATGAAGGTGGCTTACGCGCCTCGGCGATATTGCCTTTCGGCCTCGGGCTCGTTGAGGTCCTTTTCTTCGGGTCCGAAAACGCTTCCGTTGTGTACGGTGAGCTGCTCCTCAGGTTCGGTTATGCCGTCTCGCTGCTCGAGCGAGTCGCTCATCTCTTCAGGGGCTTGCCACCGCCGCATGCTCGATTGACTGGCTGGTGCGCGCCCGCGGCCGCTTTCACTTTCGCGCTGGCAATCGACGCAGCACGCGGCGAACGGCAGCGCCTCCAACCGATTCAGCGGGATGTCCAAGCCGCACTCTTCGCATTTGCCGTACTGTCCCTGCTCGAGCCGGATTGCCGCGGCGTCGAT
>Ga0335078_10009026_pt1 | contig 14798 bp, 16 predicted proteins | sample Lox_Sample_32_FD_206711 | JGI IMG/M metagenome (GOLD analysis project Ga0335078, IMG submission 206711) | Soil microbial communities from Loxahatchee National Wildlife Refuge, Florida, United States - Lox_Sample_3.2 | ecosystem: Environmental > Terrestrial > Soil > Wetlands | place: USA...
GCGGCGCGGCCATGGCGTTCGACCAGCGGTTGCGGCGCGACCTCAGCGACAGCGACATCGCCGATCTGGAGAGGCTGCTCAGCCGGCTGCAGAGCAACGTCGCCGACGACGACCCGCGCTGACCGGGCGGCACTTTCGCGGCGCGAATCCCTATAAAGATCCCGGCCAGCCGCGGGAGAATCTGGGAAGCTGGGCAGCGATGTCCACGGATTCCGGACCTGCCAGCCAGCCTGAGGACCTGCCGAGCGTAGACCGCCTGCTTGCCTTGTCGGACGGCGTGGTCGCCATCGCCCTGACCTTGCTCGTGCTACAGCTCAGGGTCCCGCCGCTGCGTAACGTCCTTGATCCGAACTCGGCCTCCGACCTCGCCGCCCAGCTCGGGAAGGACGGGGACCAGCTAGTCAGCTACTTGATCTCGTTCTACGTCATCGCCCACTTCTGGCTGATTCACCACCGGGTATTCCAGCATCTGTCCGGCCAGCGAGAAAGCCTCGCCTGGTGGAACTTCGGCTTCCTGTTCACGATCACGATCATGCCTTTCACCAGCGACCTGCTGGGCGAGTACAGCGACAACCCGCTAGCGGTCGACATCTTCGCCCTGAACCTGCTGCTGGCCAGCCTGGCCACGCAGGCGACGCTGGACCTCGGCCGGCGCAAGGGCCTGATGACGCCGGGATCGCATGCGCTAGCGGTGCGAGCCGGAGTGCTCCGCGCGGCAGGAGCCTCCGGGGTCATCGGCGCGTCCATGGGACTGGCGTGGGTCAGCACCGACGCGGCCAAGTACTGCTGGCTCCTGCTCGCCGTGGTGCCGCGAGTTGTCAACCGCTGGCAGCGGCGCCAGGCCGGCCCGGACGGCGCAGCACCCGGCGGGGCGGGCAGCGGCCCGGCGTAGGCTGCGGACGGAAGGAGGGCCGCCATGGGATTCGAGCACATCCTGGTCGAGCGGTCCGGGGAGTTCGCCACCGTCACGATGAACCGGCCCGAGCGACGCAATGCCCTGTCGCTGCAGCACATGCGCGAACTGATCACGGCGTTCCGGGACATCGGGCAGAGCGACGCCCTGGGAATCATACTGGCCGGCAACGGCCCGGTGTTCAGCGCCGGGCACGACTTCGCGGACGTTGCCGATGCCGACCTGCCGACGGTTCGGTCGCTGCTGATGACCTGCACCGAGCTGATGATGCTGATGCAGCAGGTGCCCCAGCCAGTCGTGGCCCGCGTGCAGGGGCTTGCCACGGCGGCCGGCTGTCAGCTAGTCGCGACCGCCGACCTCGCCGTGGCCAGCGAAAGGGCCGGATTTGCCGCCCCGGGCGGAAGGGGCGGCTGGTTCTGCCATACGCCGATGGTGGCGATCGCCAGGAACATCGGCCGCAAACGGGCGGTGGAGATGGCCCTGTCCGGCGAGGTAGTGGATGCCCGGACTGCGATGAAATGGGGGCTGGTCAACCAGGTTGTCCCCGCTGACCAGCTCGAGTGCGCCACGACAGAGCTGCTCGAACGGGTCACGCTCGGATCCGCGGACAGCAAGGGCATCGGCAAGCAGGCACTTTACGCCCAGATAGACCTCGATCAGCCGAAGGCCTACGCCTACGCCGTCGAGGTGATGGCGGCGACCAGCCAACTGCCGGACGCACGCGAGGGGATGCGAGCGTTCCTCGACAAGCGCAAGCCGCGGTGGAGCCGGGGGCGCTGACGGCGTCCAGACCCGTCCCGGCGCAGCGCCTTCTGGGGCCGCCTCCGGCCGGCAGCGCGGGGCGTAGTGCTCTGCCTCGTAATCATCCCGGACGGGTGAGGTAGCCGGCGGCGTCCGCGCCGAGCATGGGCTAGGGCGGGCGTTCGGCGCAGACCCGGCGGCCGGCCGCCCGAAAGCGGAAGCCCCCGCGGAGAGGAGTGAGGAGCGCCGATGCTGTCCGGTGAATCTGGAACACAGCAGCCGCCACCGTGGCTGCTGGGAAGGTCGTGGCAGGCGACGCTGGTCCTGGGAGTCCTGACCTTGATCCTCGGGCTCATCGTGAGCTTTCACCCGACCGGATCGCTCAACGTGATCGCGGTCCTGCTCGGCGTCCTCATGATTCTTTCGGGAATCTTCCACCTGGTGCGGGTATTCGACCCGCGGGAGACGCACCGGGTCTGGCTCGGCATCGCCGGCCTGATGTTCATCGTCGTCGGAGTCGTCCTGATCCGTCACCTGCACCTGACCAGGGCGCTCATCGGCCTGGTCATCGGCATCACCTGGATAGTCCAGGGGCTGGCCGCGCTGATCGCCGGCGTCGCGGGAGATCTGCGCGAGGGGCGAGCCTGGTGGATCGCCTTCGGCGTGATCAGCCTCGCCGCGGGGATAGTGGTCGCGGCTACCCCCGCCTCCTCCCTGACAGTCCTCGCCGTCCTGCTCGGGATCTGGTTCATCGTCATGGGCATCATCGAGATCATCGGCGCGCTCATGCTCCGGCACGAGCCAGCGGGCCGCGCTGACGTCAGCCAGATGGCAACGCACCCGTAGCGATCCGGGCTGGTCAGCTCAGGGAAGACGTCAGGTATCGACGTTCGGATTCTCGCTGCCGACGGGGACAAGGCGGGCCGGCGGCTCTGCGATCACGACCGCCGACTCGACTTTGAGGTCAGGTCGCACGTGCACGAGCTCGCCCTGGGCAAGCATGCGCCAGCCGGTCTCGCCGTCGAGCCGCTCCGAGGCCACCACCACCGACGGGACCGAGTGCAGCGCGGGCACGCGGACCGACGACGTGGCGCTGCGGACGTGCAGGCCAGTTTCTGCCCCGGGGACATCGCCAGGACCTGCGGGCCGCTCGATGATGTGCAGCGCATGCTGGCCTGGATAGCGCAGTGCCCACAATTCGCCGGGCGTGGCGACGACGGTGTTCAGCGCCGTGACCGGCAGGTTGGCGGCAATCCACCGGGCCGCGGCCGCGATGCCCGCGCCGACATCTCCCCCGTGCGCGTCGGCCTGCTGTGTGATCAGCGCAAAGTACCGCTCGGAATCTGTGTCGCCGAGCACCAGCTCGGCGTAGGGACCGAGCTGCTCGTCGAGGCGCTTCAGCTCATCGAAGCCGCCATTGTGCGCCATGATGCGGCCGCGCATGGCGAACGGGTGGGTGTTTCGCGTTTCGCGGCCGCCGGCGGTCGCCAGGCGGACGTGCGCCACGAAGGTGGCGGACTCGGCCTGCTTGGCCTCGTGCCTGAACTCCCGGGCGCGGAATGCCGGCTCGGGCTGCTTATCGAGGACGGGCGCACCAGCGGAGTCAAAGAAGCCGATGCCGCTTCCGTCGGCGTTGCGGCGGCTCTGTATCTCCAGCGAATCGGGGGCATCGAGCAACCAGAACGTTGCCCGGACCCGGGCAGTCCCGGCGCTCAGCCCGAACAAGCGGCACACGGCGCTCCTTCCGCCCGGGCGCAAACCCGGTTTAAGGCTACCGGTGCTGGCCCGTAAGCGTCGGGTCACCCCGGCCGCTAGAGTCCATAAGGTAAGGAGGCTGTCCCTTGGACGAGATCACGCTCGTGATCGGGAGTGACGCCCTGTGCAGCGACGGGTTCCGCGGCGAGGTGAAAAGCCTGGTCGTCGACCCCGGCGAGGGCACGGTCACCCACCTCGTCATCGAGCCGAAGGGCCGGGAAGGGCTGGCCCGGCTTGTCCCGCTAGAGCTTGCCGGCGCGTTGGCGGACGAGATCCGGCTCCGCTGCACGGAGGCGGAATTCAAGAACCTTGACCCTGCGGAAGAGACGCTGGCGGAGTTGGTACCCGGCCACCCCGGTCCGGTCCAGGTGCTCAGCCCCGGCTGGCGAGACGCGGGAGGCGAGGTCGTGGAGGGCGGCGCGATCCCGCGGATCCCCACGAAGGAAACCATCGACATCGTTCCGGCCGGCCAGGTGGAGGAGCACCGGGGCGACCACGTCCACGCCGCCGACGGCGACATCGGGCAGGTCCGCGCGTTTCGCGTCGACGCGGCCAGCCGCCGGCTGACCCACGTCCTGCTCAGGGAAGGGCACCTGTGGGGGCGCAAAGAAGTGGCCATCCCGCTCGACAAGGTGGCCGGGTTCGATGACGGTATCCGGCTCAGCATTACCAGGCAGCAGGTGCAGGACCTGCCGGCCGCGGATACCGGCCACCCCGGCGGGTAGCCACGAGCGCATTCTGTTGGCTGCATAGCTGGACGGTGGGGTTTATGAACGCGGAGCTGCGCTTTCAGATATCCGAGGATGGCGCGGAATATTCTGCTGAGCCGCTCGTCCTTAACTTCGGCGTGAGCGCTGCCCCCGACGCTTCGGCCCTTGTCGTGAGAACGGCCGCTGGATCAGCACATGCTTGAGTCGCCAGACGACATGAATCGGCTGCAAGAACTTCTCGACAAGAGCGCGGCCGAAGCCGGCCCGCACCTGCGGGGCATTATCACCGATGACCGCCGGCTCAGCGCGCCGCAGGTATGCCAGAGAATGCGCGGCATGCGCCTTCTTGTGCTGGCTACCGTGACGGCCGACGGCCGCCCTCTGGCGGGACCGGTCGACGGGTACCTGCTGCACGGGTCTTTCTATTTCAGCTCGGGCAGGCACTCGGTGCGCATGCGCCACCTCGCTGCCCGCCCGGCGGTCAGCGCCACCCACCTGGCGGGTGAGGGACTCGCCGTGACCGTACACGGCCGGGCAGAACTCTTCGACGTGTCCGACCCGGAACACGGTGAGCTGCGTCAGGCAATGCTCGACCACTACCTGCCCCGGCAGGGACCGGCATTCGAGGCCTGGCTCGACAGGGAGGACCCGGTAGGGGCGCGCATCGCGGCACAGAAGATGTTCACGTTCAGCATGGAAGGCTGACGCCTGCGTCCCGGGTCGTTCTGGCTCGCAGAGCGTGAAGGCCCGGCCATCAGCACGACGACCGGGCCATTCCTGCCGGGAGCGAGCCCGCTCCAATCGAGCCTGCTCCCAGACTGTGACCCATTCCGTCCACGCCACCGGACCAAGGTAAACGGGTCTCGATCATGCCGAGCAAGTTGCAAGGCTTGCATCTGCGATTCACACTATCCATTTCCAGGTTCCTGCCGCCAGGGGTGCAAAATTCGCAAAACAGGTCTGAACGCTGGCAAACGTTCGCGAACGACCTCGAACGGGCCAGCACGCCGTACTGGATCACGCCTGAATGCGTGGCGAACGTGACAGTTCGTGGCGCCTACCGTACTCTCCCCATTCCAGAACAGGTCGTGACGATGTACTTGATCAGGGGGGAATGCGCAGCCACGCATGACACTCACCAGCAACAGGTGTACCTTCACCTCTTATACCCGTAGATAACACTCCAATAACGTCTAAGGGTCCCGAACTGAGCCCACGCCACCGGGCTTCCCGGCGACCGGGATGCCCGCCCGCGACCAGCGCAACGGAGAGCATATGCCTATTTTCTGTATTTCCCTGCCCCGGCCAGGGCCGCGGCTTCGCGCCGTCATAGTGATCGTGATCTACCTAGCGGCATTCCAAGTGGCACCCGGCGACAGCATCCCGCTGGCACTCGGCGGTGCCCTGGGTGGCCTGCTGGCCATCGAGGCTGCCTGGGCGCTGAGGACGGGAAGAACGCGGGAGTGTGCATGATGAGCCTGCGAGAGGGACGCGGTCCCGGCGACCGGGACTGCGAGGCAGATGGCGAGGAAGCCGAGGCGGCAGCCGCGGTCACGGCGATAGCTGGACTCCGCTGGCGGCTAAGGCGCCAGCGGACGCTCGAGCATCCGGCGGTTCAAGACGAGCTGCGAAAACTCGAAGAGCAGATGACGGCCCAGCTCCCCGACCAGGCGGGCCGTAATCCCGGGCGGCACCGGACGCCGACCAGCAGGCACGGCAGCCGCCAGATCCGCGACGCCTGGGGATACGACCTGAAGCCGGACCCGCTCGCCGCCACCACGGCAGAGCAGTTCATCAGGGCCCTGTGGCGGTACAAGGCATGGTCCGGGGACCCGTCGTGGCGCAAGATGGCGGCCCTGGCAGGGCAGACGGTGGTGCACTCCACGATGTACGCCGCGATGCATGCGGATGTCCTGCCCAAGCTCGACGTCGTCAAGGCCATCATCACCGGATGCGGCGGCAGCGAGGATGACCTGAGAGCCTTCGCCACCGCCTGGCGGCGCATCGAGTCTGCCAGAAGAAGCGACGCGGCCGCGGGCACCGACTTCCTGGCGGCTCCCGTCCCGGCGCCCCAGCTCGTGCCGAGCGGCTGAGCGAACCCGAACGGCAGCGGCCCCGGGCAGCAGGCCCGGAGGCCCGGGCCCGGGGCCGACTGTCGGCCCCATGCGCCGGCCCAGATCCGCCGGCCTGCCGTTTGATCACTTAACCACCCCTCCCCCTATGTAGCATGCCTTGACATAGTCGAGTATGGCATACATTTCCCGTAGCGTCGCTGATCCCGCCGCGGAAAGGCAAACTTCTCCGGTACATGTAGCCGGGCGTCGTGCTCTGCGACGATGGACGTGCACGAGTGGGAGGTACGCGTGCCGCAATGGCGTGATTTTCTTGACCGGTTCCGGCCCGCGGGTGCTCCGGGTGCCGTTGCCCGGGTCGCGGTGCCACCTGACCGATCCAGTCAGGCAGCGGAACTCGGTCCGGTGCTCGCCCTGCTCGACGATACGCAAGCGGAATGCCAGCGCGGGATCGCGCAAGCCGAGGCAGACGCGGTGCGGATCGTGACCGAGGCCCGGGCGGCGGCGGCGGCGATCGCAGCGGACGCGCGGCGGCGGGCGCGCTCCGCCTGCGATGAGGCGGTTCAGCATGCTATGCGGGCGGCACGGGCCGAAGCCCGCCAGGCGGCGGAGGCCGCTGCGCAGCAGGCCGCGCGGGAACGCCGCCTGGCGGCGGAGCGGATCCCGGCGCTGGCAGGCAAGGCTGTCGGCCTGGTCAGGGGCCTGCCGGCAACTCCTGGGCCAGCACCCCCAGGCCATGACCAGCCGGGCTTGCCGGGCGGGCAGCCGTGATCGGACCGCAATGAGCGCGGGATGGGTCGCCGGCAGCGTCCGGGCCAGAGCACTCGCCCGCCGCCGCATCGGGGCTGATGCGGCGCGGCAGCTTGCGGCATCCGGGTCCTTGCCCGAGGCACTGCAGGCGCTGGCAGCCACGTACTACGGCCGCGACATCCGCCCCTCGCAGACGCTCGCCGAGGCGCAGCACGCGATCGCCGGCACCATCCTGTGGGATCTGCGGGTGCTTGCGGGCTGGCTGCCGCGGGCGGGAGTCTCCCTGCTGCGCACCCTCGCGGGCTGGTTCGAGATAGCGAATGTCGATGAGCTGCTGCAGGCGATGGCGGGAGGCAGCGCGGGTGAGATGTTCCAGCTCGGCGCGCTGGCCACCGCCTGGCCACGGCTGCGTAACGCAGCCACGCCGGCCGCGCTGCGGGCCGCGCTGAGTACCTCGGCCTGGCGGGACCCCGGGGCGGACGCAGCCGTGGCGCTGCGCCTCAGCATGCGCGCGCGGTGGGCGGCCCGGGTAGCCGGGTGCGGTGACCCGGCGCCGGCCTGGGCGGCGGGCGGCGCAGCGCTGCTGGCGGCCGGCGGGCTGCTTGCCGGCAGCAGTCCGCTTCCTCCAGGTGCGCTCGGCAGCACGCTGGGACTGCTCGGCCAGCTGCCGGCTGAGCCCGTGACCCTGGACGAGCTGGCTAGGCGGCTTCCCGGCCGGGCCCGCTGGGTGCTCGATGGCATCAGCTCGTCCGGCGACCTCTGGCGGGCGGAGGCAGCCTGGTGGGCCCGGGTCGAGCGGGACGGTTTCCTGCTGCTGAGGACGTCCGGCCTGGACAGCGGGCCCGTGCTCGGTGCCGTGGCCGTGCTGTCGGCCGACGCCTGGCGGGCGCGTGCCGCGCTGGAGATCGCCGCCCGCGGCGGCGGGCCGCTGGAGGCCTACGATGCCGTGGCCTGATATCGCCGCGCCGGTTCGGATGAGGCGCATCGCACTGGTCACCCCCGGTGGCTCACTGCGCGACATGCTCGTCCTCGTGGCGGATGCGGGCGTGGTGGAAATCGACCAGGTCGACCAGGAGCAGGACCTGGCCGCGGGAGCGGCTCGGCGGCTTCAGCACGCGGGGCAGGCAGCGACAACGCCAGCCCTGTCGCCCCGTCCTCCCGACCTCGACGCCCTGGAGGCGGCCTGCCGGTACGACCTGCTGGCCGGCGAGGCCCAGCTGGAGGCACGCTCGGCCGCCGCGGTCACGCGCTCGGCAGCGGCGGCGCTGGCGGGCTGGGCCCCGGCAAGCTGCCTGCCAGGCATCGCCGCCAGGATCGCGCCCGTGGGCGGCACCGTGGTTCCGCTGCGGCATCCCCGCGGGATGCAGGCGCCCACGCTGCTGGGCGGCCCGGCCATCCGGCAGTCGCTGACGCCGCTGGTCCAGACCTACGGTACGGTGCCCTACGCCGACCTCGACCCCACCTGGCTCGCCTGGGCCAGCTACGTCCTGATGTTCGGCATGATGTTCGGCGACGTGGGGCAGGGCCTGCTGCTGATCGCGGCGGCCGTCGCGCTGCGCGCCGGCCGGCCGCGCTGTGGGCGCCGGTTCCGCGCTGCCTGGCCGTTCGTGGGCGGCGCGGGAGCGGCGGCCACCGGTTTCGGGTTCCTGTACGGAGAGTGCTTCGGGCCGACCGGTCTGGTGCCCAGGATCTGGCTCAATCCGCTCACCGGCCCGGTCACCCTGCTCCTGGTGGCGGTGGGCGCCGGCGCCGTCCTGCTCGCCGGAGCGTATGCCCTCGGCACGGTCAACAGGTGGCGCGAGGGAGGCTGGCCGCTCGCCCTGTACGCCCCGTCCGGCATCGCGGGGACATCGCTGTTCCTCGGCATCGGGATCCTGGCGGGCGGATGGCACCTGCACCGGGCACCGCTGCTTGGTCTCGGCGGCTTCGTCGCGCTGGCCGGCTTGGTGCTCGCCTTCGGGGGCTTCCTCGCCGAGGGGGGCGGCGGCTGGACCGGGATAGTCCAGGCGTCGGTGGAACTCTTCGACCTGGTGGTCCGCCTGGGCTCCAACGTCGTGTCCTTCGCCCGGCTTGCCGCGTTCGGCCTGACTCACGCAGCGCTCGGGCTGGTGGTGTGGGAAGGCACGCGGGCGCTGTGGCATCACGGCGGGCTGCAGGCCGCAGCGGCGGTGGCTGTCTTCTCCGTCGGGACAGCGCTGGCGTTCAGCCTGGAGGCGCTTGTCGCGGCGATCCAGGCGCTGCGGCTGGAATACTACGAGCTGTTCTCGCGGATCTTCGTGACGCAGGGCCGGCCCTTCAGGCCGTGGCATGTGCCGACCGCGGTCGGCGACGAGGCTCCCGTGACCGATGACGCTGACTGCTCTGACGGGAAAGAAGGTGCGGCATGTCTGCCTGGCTGATCGGGCTGCCGCCAGTTGCCGGTTTTGCCGTTGCCGCAGGACTGGCCGCGCGGCGCGGGCGCCGGGCGGGTTACGTCCTCGCTGGGCTCGGCTTGCTGCTGCTGATCTGCGCGCTCGTCTTGCTTGGCGTCGCGGTCGCGGCAGGACCGGCGGCCGCAGCCGGCGGGAGCACGGCGGCCAGCGCGGCAGCTGGCGCGGGCGGGAACTCGGCTGCCCTGCTGGGCGCGGCTATCGCGGTGGCCGGATCGACCATCGGCGCGGGCATCGCGGTGGCCTACACCGGCGCGGCCGCGCTGGCGGTGATGAGCGAGCGGCCGGAACTGTTCGGCCGGGCCATGGTCATCGTCGGGCTGGCGGAGGGAATCGCGATCTATGGCCTGATCATCGGGATCATCCTGATCGGGAAGTCGTGACCCGCGATGCCCAGGGTCGCGGTGATCGGCGAGGAACTGCGGGTCCAGGGCTTTGCCCTGGCCGGCGCTGCCGTCTATCCCGCGGGCAGCGAGGACGAGGCGCGGCAGGCGTGGCTGTCGCTGACGGCCGACGTGGCGGTGGTGATTCTCACGGCCCAGGCGGCGCAGTGGCTCGGCGACCCGCTGCCGTCATCCGGGGACGTGCTTTCCGTGGTGATGCCGGCATGACGCTCGCTTCTGCCCAGGAGGCCGCGCTCGCACCGGTCCGCGCCGCGATGCTACGGCGTGCCGCCAGCCACGCTGACCGGGTCATCCGGGACGCGCGCCGACAGGCGGACGCAATAGTCGCCCAGGCGCGCCGCGACGCCGACCAGTCCGTCTCCGGGGAACTGGCCGCGGCACGGGCCCGGGCGGCCGTGATGGCGGCGGCCGAGCTGAGCCGTGGCCGCCACCGCGCCCGGTCCATCCTGCTCAGCGCCCGGCGCGACGCTCGAGACGAACTGATCGGCCGGGCCAGCGCCGCGATATGCGGGCTGCGCGACGAGCCCGGTTATGCCCGGCTACTCGATCGGCTGACCAGGCTGGCCCTGGCCGCCGCGGGACCGCAGGCGACGGTCACCGAGCATCCCGCCGGCGGCGCCGTGGCGCACGCCCCCGGGGTGCTGGTGGACTGCTCCTTGCCCCGGCTCGCCAGCCGGGCCGTCGAGGCGCTTGGCGAGCAGGTGCGCGAACTGTGGGCACCGTGAGCGTCCCGCCGGCCACCGGGCGGGTGGCGCGGGTGAACGGCCCCCTGGTCGAGGTAGAGGGACTGACCGGCGTCGCGATGTACGACATCATCGAGGTCGGTTCCCGCCGCCTGCCGGGCGAGGCGGTCGCCATCCGGGGAGATGTGACCACCGTCCAGGCATACGAGTACACCGGCGGCCTGGCTCCCGGTGATCCCGCGCGCTCGCTCGGCGAACCGCTGTCCGCCCGGCTCGGTCCGCACCTGCTGGGCGGGGTCTTCGACGGGCTGCTGCGGCCCCTTGCGGGGGCGGCCGCCTGGCTGGAGCCCGGGCAGTCGTGGACGGGCCCCGCCGGGCAGGCCTTCGACTTCACGCCGGCGGTGGCGCTGGGCGTCGTCGTCGGCGAGGGTGCCTGCCTGGGCTCGGTGGCCACGGCCGGCGGGATCCCCTACCGGGTCCTGACCCCGCCGGGGCTGACCGGTCGTGTCGACCAGGTGCGCCCGGCCGGCCCCGCCCCCGGGGGGGCCGCGGTCGCCGTGGTCAGCGGCACGGCCGTGCCGCTGACCACCACCTGGCCGGTCCGGCTGCCGAGGCCCTGCCGCGAACGGCTGGACAGCAGTGCCCCGCTGCTCACCGGGCAGCGCACGGTGGATGTCCTGTTCCCCGTGACCAGGGGCGGCACGACAGCGGTGCCGGGCGGATTCGGCACCGGCAAGACCGTGCTGCTACAGCAGATCACCAAGTGGTGCGACGCCGATGTGATCGTCTACGTCGGATGCGGCGAGCGGGGCAACGAACTGGCCGACATGCTCACCGAACTGGCCGAGCTGCGCGATCCGCGGACCGGCGGGCGGCTGGTCGAGCGGACCGTCGTCATCGCCAACACCTCGAATATGCCGATGATGGCCCGCGAGGCCAGCATCTACACCGGCGCGGCGGTTGCCGAGCACTTCAGGGACATGGGCCTGGACGTCGTCATCATCGCCGACTCCACCTCCCGGTGGGCGGAGGCACTGCGCGAGTTCGCCTCGCGCACCGGGGAACTGCCGGCCGAGGAGGGCTACCCGGCCAGCCTGTCCTCCGCCCTCGCCGCGTTCTACGAGCGAGCCGGCCGGGTGACCACCTACGACGGCCGCGAAGGCTCAGTGACGATCATCGGCGCCGTGTCGCCGGCGGGGGGCGACATGACCGAGCCGGTCACCACGTACACGCAGCGGTTCGTCCGTTGCCTGTGGTCCCTGGACCGCGACCTTGCCTACGCCCGTCATTACCCGGCCGTCTCCTGGTCAGGGTCGTTCTCCCGGGACACCGCTGCCGTCGCTGCCTGGCATGCCGGCGAGGGCGATCCGGCCTGGGCGGACCGCAGGAGCCGCCTGGCCGCCCTGCTCGCGGAGTCGGACCGGCTCGGCGCGCTCGCCGAGCTGATGGGGGCCAGTGCCCTGCCCGGGCGTGAGCGCGCCACCATTCTGGCCGGGCGCCTGATCAGGGAGGGTGTCCTGCAGCAGAGCTCGCTCAGCGAAACCGACTCGTTCTGTGACATCCCCAGGGCCGCCGCGCTCGTCAGCGCGGTGCTCGCGGTCGCCGACGGCTGCCAGGCCGTGGCTGAGAGCGGCGTTCCCGCAGCCTGGATCGAGGAGCTGGACTTCTCGCCCATTCTGCGAGCCCGGGAGGAAGCGGCCACACCCGGCGCGGTCCTCGCCCGGCAGCAAACGATGCTGGACCGCCTGGGCGAGCTGGCCCGGCAGCAACGCGAGAGCGGCCGGGACGCGCAGCAGCGCCAGGAGGCAGCGGGATGACCACCTGGGCGCGGCGCGAGTACACGGCCGTGGCCGAGCTGCGCGGCCCGCTGCTGGTCTTGAGCGGGGTCGCGGGGGTGGGCTGGGACGAATCCGCCACGATCAGGGTCGGCTCCGGGCAGCCCCGGCATGGCCTGGTCCTTGAGGTCGACCGCGACCTCGCCGTCGTGCAGGTGCTCGAGGGAACCCAGGGCATGGCGCCGACTACCACCCGGGTGGCCTTCAGCGGAAGCCCGCTGCGGATCCCGGTCGGCGCTGACTGGCTCGGCCGGGTGTGCAACGGGCGTGGGGAGCCGATCGATGGCGGGCCGCCGGTCACCGGCGACCGCACCGCGCCAGTGGCCGGCAATCCGGTGAATCCCGCGCTGCGTGATCCGCCGGCCGCGGCCGTGCTAACCGGGATCTCGGTGATCGACGCGCTGACCACCCTGGTGCGCGGACAGAAGCTGCCCGTATTCTCCGTGGCCGGCCTGCCGCATCTCGAACTCGCCGCCCAGGTCGCCGCGCAGGCGTCGGCGGGCGACGAGCCGTTCAGCGTCGTATTCGCCGCAATGGGCCTCACCCACGCCGACGCGGCCTCGGTCCGCGAGGTGCTGGAGCGGCGCTCCGCCGCGGGCGAGCTTGTCCTGCTGATCAACCTCGCCAACGAGCCGGTCATCGAGCGCGTCGTGACGCCGCGGCTTGCCCTCACCGTTGCGGAGCACCTTGCCTTCACGCTCGGCCGGCATGTGCTCGTGGTGATGGCCGACATGACGAGCTATTGCGAGGCGCTGCGCGAGATCTCGGCCGCGCGCGGGGAGATCCCGGCCCGGCGCGCCTATCCGGGATACCTGTACAGCGACCTGGCCTCCCTGTACGAACGGTGCGGCCGGATCCGCGGCAGGGCGGGCTCGGTGACCCTGGTCCCGGTGCTGACCATGCCAGCCGCAGACATCACCCATCCAGTGCCCGATCTCACCGGGTACATCACTGAGGGCCAGATCGTCCTGTCAGCTGATCTGCAGGCCCGCGGGATCTACCCGCCGGTTGATGCGCTTTCCTCGCTGTCCAGGCTCATGCGCAAGGGCGCGGGCCCGGGGCGCACCAGGGAGGACCACCTGGACGTAGCCGCCCAGATGCTGGCCGCGCTCGCCGCGGCCCGCCGGGCCCGTGAGCTGGCCGAGCTGATCGGGACCGCGGCCCTGAGCGCGTCAGACCAGCGGTACCGGAAACTGGAGCATGCCTTCGAGTGCCAGCTCGTCGACCAGGGACGCAGCGAGAACCGCAGCCTGGCGGAAACCCTCAGCCGGGCCTGGCAGGCGCTGGCCGTCCTGCCCCGGCGTGAGCTGACCATGCTGCCCGCCAGCGCTCTGGACGCGTACTACCCGCAGGCAACGGCCAGCGCCGGCGCTGGGCGGGCACTTCGCTCGGCACCGGGCGAGGCGGGCGAGGCGGGCGAGGCGGGCGAGCAGTGAGCCCGTCCAGGCTCGCCGTGCCCCCCGGGCGCGCGGGACGCCTCTGGCTGGAACGGCGGCTAGAGGTTGCCCGCCGCGGCGCCGATCTCCTCGACCGCAAGCTGCGCATCCTGCAGAGCGAACTGGACCGGCTGCGCAGTTCCGCGGAGCAGACCGCCCGGGAGTGGGACCGGAGCTGCGCGACCGCCGAGCTCTGGCTGCTGCGGGCTGGCCTGCTCGGCGGTCAGCGGGCGATCAGGCTCGCCAGCCAGGGCGGCCAGTTCGCGGACGTTACGATCTCCCATGCTGTCACCATGGGCGCCCGGCACCCTGCCGATGCCGCCTGCGCGATGCCCAGGCCGACCGGGTGGGATGGCCCGGCTGTCGCCGGGGCCCGGGAGGCGCACCGCGCCGCGCTCGCCGCGGCCGTCCGGCACGCCGTGGCCACGGGGGCGCTGCGAGTCATCGAAGCCGAGGCCGTGGCCACGCGGTACCGCCTGCGGGCGGTCAGGGACCGCTGGATTCCCCGTCTCGAGCAGGCGCTTGCTGAGGTGACTTTCTCCATCGAGGAATTGGAGCGCGCCGATGGCGCACGGCTCCGGCTGGCCGCCGGCGCGCGCGTCTCGGCATCGCGGCCGGGCCGTGACGAGCGTCAGCGAAAATGACGGGCCTGGCTGGCCAGCTGACCTCGTCCATGATCTGCACGTGAGATGAAGCCGCCCGTTGCTCTTTCGGGAGGGCCTTATGTAATGCCCGGACAGGACCATGGACCCTGTATTACGGGGCCTGGCTTACCCAGGATGGCATTCTCTATGTGGCGCGATGGCGGAAGGCGTACGCGATGAGGCAGGTCGTCAAACAGCCGACCGGCAAGGTTTTGTCGGCGGCTGAGCCGAATTCGCTGACCGTCCGCGGACGGCGGGCATTATGGCGGATTTTCGTCGAACCGCGGGCGGCGTGGCGCGAGTGGCGGATCCGCAGGGTGGCCCGCCCGAATGTGGACCCGGTGAAACCGTGGCTCCGCCGCCGCTCGGGCTGGGTGGCACCCATTGCCGTGCTCGGCGGGCTGCTGTCGGTCGGCTGGTTCGCCG
>Ga0335078_10009027_pt1 | contig 14798 bp, 11 predicted proteins | sample Lox_Sample_32_FD_206711 | JGI IMG/M metagenome (GOLD analysis project Ga0335078, IMG submission 206711) | Soil microbial communities from Loxahatchee National Wildlife Refuge, Florida, United States - Lox_Sample_3.2 | ecosystem: Environmental > Terrestrial > Soil > Wetlands | place: USA...
CCACTTTCACCGCGGCAAATACGACGAGATTACCGACCGTGCCGACGCGCCGATCGAGGATGCGCTGGCGATGATGGTGCGCGAACGGCTGACCGGCCAAAATCCGCCGCCGCCGGCGCGCAAGCTTGTCGATTTGTGGCGGCCGCTGATCGAGGAACGCGCCGGCCGCGATCTGGACCGGCTGGAACGCGTGCTAACCGATCAGCGCCTCTTCGGCGACGTCGTGCACGATCTGCTCGACTGCCTCGACATGGGCGAGGATCGTTCCAGCGAATCGGAGGAAGAGGAAGGCGAGGAGGGCGACGAAAAGGGCGCCGACGACGATTCCGGCCAGGACGGGGAATCAGCGGAAAATGCCGACGCCGAGCGCATGAGCCTCGAAGAGTCGGAGACTGCGGCCGACGAGACGGCTGATCAGTCAGCCGAGGCGGTCGACGCGCCGGCTGCCGAGATGGCCGACGACGCCGAAATGGGCGATTCGGAGACCGCAGCCGAGCCGTGGCGACCGCGCCATGCGCGCAACGAGCCGCGCGGTCCGGACTATCGGCCGTTTACCAGCAGATTCGACGAAATCATCGGCGCCGAGAGTTTGTGCGACCCGGAAGAACTCGATCGCTTGCGCGGCTATCTCGACAAGCAGTTATCTCACTTGCAAGGCGTGGTGGCGCGGCTCGCCAACCGGCTGCAGCGGCTCTTGCTCGCGCAACAGAGCCGGGCGTGGGAGTTTGATCTGGAAGAGGGCTTGCTTGATCCGGCGCGGCTGTCACGCGTCATTGTTGATCCATTGCATCCGCTGTCGTTCAAGCGCGAAAAGGAGGCCAATTTCCGCGACACGGTGGTGACGCTGCTGCTCGACAATTCCGGCTCCATGCGTGGCCGGCCGATCACTGTGGCGGCGACCTGCGCCGACATTCTGGCGCGCACTTTGGAGCGCTGCGGTGTCAAGGTCGAGATTTTGGGCTTTACCACCCGCGCTTGGAAGGGAGGCCAATCGCGCGAAGCGTGGCTGTCGCAAGGCAAACCGGCCAATCCCGGGCGGCTCAACGATCTGCGCCACATCATCTACAAATCCGCAGACGCGCCATGGCGGCGGTCGCGCAAAAATCTCGGGCTAATGATGCGCGAGGGCTTGCTGAAGGAAAACATCGACGGCGAAGCGCTCGACTGGGCGCACAAGCGGTTGCTCGGGCGGCCCGAGAGCCGGAGAATTTTGATGATGATTTCGGACGGCGCCCCGGTCGACGATTCGACGCTGTCGGTTAATCCCGGGAATTATCTCGAGCGGCACTTGCGCTGGGTGATTGAGGACATCGAAACCCGCTCGCCGGTTGAGCTTGTCGCCATCGGCATCGGTCACGACGTCACCCGCTATTATCGGCGCGCGGTGACGATCGTCGATGCCGAAGAGCTGGGCGGGGTCATGACCGAAAAGTTGGCGGAACTGTTCGAGGAGCACCCCTCGGCCGAACGCGCGCCGCGCCCGAAACCGCAACAGCGGCGATTGCAAGCGTGATGCCGACGTCGCGCCGCCGCCGGTGCGCTACGTCTCTGTCAGTGCTTTCCCGGAAAGCCGCCGAGGCCGTTGAAAGTCATGTACAGTGAGTAAGCGCTCACCGCGATGGCGATTGCCATTTCCATCAACAGGAAGGCGACGCCATATTTGTACCACGGCTCATGCGGAGCAACGCGAATTTCAACGGGGTTCATGGTTACAGCTCCTCGATTGTCGGTTTCACGAAGATCGGAGCCGGGCTTCAGGCCCCCTGGCTGGCAAGTCCGCGGCCGAACAGACCGTGTTCTTCTGGATGCCGCTCGTAGCGCGCCGCCCAGAAGTAGAACAGGACGAATGGCACAAACATGTACAGCGCAACGTAAAGATAGCCCATGTGAATGTCGGCGCTGCCGGCGTAGATCAGCGGGTAGACGATGCCGCCCGCCGTCGAGACGCCACCGATGAAGCCTGCGGCAATGCCGGGCCTATCTGGAAACAATAGCGGAACCAGCGCGAAGGTGCCGCCGGTGCCGAACGACAGAAAAATGCCGAAGGCCACCAACACCGCAACCGACCAAGGCAGCGAACCGTAGACGCCGGCAACAGTTAGTCCGATCATTGCCAAGGTGATCAGGATCAAAGCGATGCCGAGCCAGTGCAAGCGCGGCGCATAGGGCAGTTCCTTGGCGATGAATGGCAACGGTGTCCATCCCTTGCGCTGGAACAGGTCGGACATGAAGCCGGCGAACGGTCGGAATAGCGACGCATTGAACGATTCCACCGCCGCGAAGGTGCCGGCGGCGATCTGCAAACCGGCCACGCTGCTGAAGCCGAGCGCCAGCAGATCGCCATGGAAGCCGCGGGTGAAATAACCCGGCAACCAGGCATTCATGGCTATTTCTAGCCCGAACGACATTGCGTAGGCCAGCATCAGCGCAATGGCAATGAAGCGGCTCCAGACAAAGACGGTGCCGCGGACGTCGCTGCCCCGGCGCGCGGCGATGCGCCGCTCCACGGTTTTCGCGGCGTTGCCGCGAATGAGGTACCAAACGGCGATGATGAGCGCGATGGCGCCAAGCCAGAGAAAGGCGCGATGGTAATCGGTGCCGAAAATGCGCGGCAACAGCAATGCGCCAACGCCGGCGCCGACATTTCCGGTGCCGGCGTAAAGTCCCTCGGCGGTGCCGATCTCGTGCGAGTCGAACCATTGCGCCACATGCTGGATGCCGACCACGAAGGATACGCCGGCGATCGCGACAATCACGCGTTCGGCGAACAGCATTTCGTAGTTCGTCGTATAGGCGGACGCGATGGAGACCAGGCCGCAACCGGCGAGAATGACCGCGAAGGTTCGTGGCGCGCCGAAGCGGTCGGACGCCCAGCCGGCGACGATGCGACCGATCGGCGCCATCCAAATCGCCGAACTTGCAAGCAGGCCGAGATCCTTGATCGTCAGATGATATGTCGCCGCGATGCTCGGGCTGAACGCGGCAGTCGAGAACCACATCAGGAAGCACCAGAAAAAACCGACCGTCGCGATGATGAGTTGTTCCACTTTGTGGCTGTGCATGGCGTCCTTGATGGGAAGAAACTGGGTTCTGCAATAGCTTCGCGGATGCCGCGATCTTGTTCTTTGGAGCAAAGCGTATGCCAACGCCGCGCGATCGATCAAAATGCGAAGCGCTTAGGCAGGATCATCCGCCATCGCACCGCCGCCGCGCCCAAGCGCAGCAGGAAAAAATCTCGCCGCTATCTTTTTGTAGAAGTTACTTTCAACTGAACGATACGAATGCGGCGTGGATAGCGCTTCTGAATCCCATGCGCTGCATTGCACAAAATTTCCGCATGATGCGATTTCGATTGGCAGGGCAGAGGTGGAATTTCGCCCTTGGATTTCCGTTAAGTGGCTGCGGCAATTCGCTTTCCCGCTGTCACCCGCGCTGGCACGAAGATTGAAGCGACTTCAAGACAGTATGCCGCACTGCGGCGATACGGGACAGGCCGCGCATTCGTTTGCGCACCGCCGGCGACGAGGAGAAATGCCATGACGCCGCTGCAAGTAAAAGCGATCCAGGAAAGTTTTGCCAAGGTCGCGCCGATCTCCGAGCAGGCCGCCGCCCTCTTCTACGGTCGGCTGTTCGAGATTGCGCCGGCGGTTAAACCGCTGTTTCACAGCGATATGGCCGAGCAGGGCCGCAAACTGATGGCGACGCTCGCCGTCGTCGTGAATGGCCTGAGCAATCTTGAAACCATCCTGCCGGCGGCGAGCGCCCTGGCTAAGCGTCACGTCGCTTACGGCGTGAAGGCGGCCGACTATGAGCCGGTCGGCGCGGCGCTGCTTTGGACCCTTCAGCAAGGACTCGGCAAGGATTGGACGCCGGAACTGGCGGCGGCATGGACCGGCGCCTACACGCTGCTATCGGACTTTATGATCGGCGAAGGCTATGGCCGCCCTGTTGCCGCGGAGTAAGCGGAAGAGGTGAGCGAGCCGCTGGTTGTTATTGGCAACGGAATGGCCGGTGCGCGCCTGTGCGAGCGCCTGTCGGCGCATGCGCTTGGCCGTTATGCCATCGCCGTCATCGGCGCGGAGCCGCATCTTGCCTATAATCGCGTGCTGTTGTCGTCGGTGCTTGCCGGCGACGTGCCCGCAAGCGAGACCTTGCTCAAATCGGCGAGTTGGTGGCGCGACCGCGGGGTTACTCTGCGTTACGGCGCGCCAGCGACCGCCGTAGACGTCGCTCGCCGCACCGTGACGCTTGCCGACGGCAAGACATTTCCTTTCGCTAAGCTCGTGTTTGCAACCGGTTCGCGCGCCATCCGTCTGCCGGTCGCCGGCGCCGATCTTCCCGGCGTCTTGACGTTCCGCGACATCGCCGACGTGAAGTCGATCTCGCAAGCGGCCCGTCGCGGCACCCACGTTGCCGTAATCGGCGGCGGGCTTTTGGGAATTGAAGCCGCATACGGCCTCGCCAAAGCCGGCGCTAGAGTCACGCTCATCCATCTTATGGATCGTTTGATGGAACGTCAGCTCGATGCTCGCGCAGCATCGCTGCTCAAGCGTGGGCTTGAAGCGAAAGGTGTCGAGGTGCGGCTTGCAGCGGCTACCGCGCGCTTCGTCGGCGAGCGGCGTGTCGAGGCTGTCGAACTTAAAGATGGAACAAGCGTTGCTGCCGAGATGGTGGTTGTCGCCATCGGCATCAAACCAAATACGGAGATCGGCGCCTCGGCTGGTCTTGCCGTTAATCGCGGCATCGTGGTCGATGATCATCTCTCGACCAGTTGTGCCGACATCTTCGCAATCGGGGAGTGCGCCGAACACCGCGGTGTCTGTTACGGACTGGTCGAACCCGTCAACGAACAAGCACATGTCCTTGCCGCGCGGCTCGCCGGCCAGGACGTCCGCTACGGGGGCAGCGTCAACGCCACTAACCTCAAAGTCTCGGGTGTCCACGTGTTCTCCGCCGGGGATTTTCTCGGCGCGCCAGGCACAGAGTCGATCGTGCTTGCCGATTCCGGGTTCGGCACTTACCGAAAGCTGGTCGTGGCCGATGGCCGGCTTGTCGGTGCGGTCCTCTACGGCGATACCGGTGACGCGCTCTGGTATCTCGATCTTATTCGCAGCGGCGCCGCCGTCGAGCCGTTCCGCGAACAGCTCGTGTTCGGTCGGGCGCTTGTCGAACGACAAGCGGCCTGAGGTCGGATGCGCGCGGCCGCGAGCACGGTGTGCCGGACCGAGCGATGAACGCGCTCACGGCTCAAGCAGGCGCTGTGCGGACGACTTGCCCTTATTGCGGTGTCGGCTGCGGGTTGCTCGCGGTTGTCGATGCGGGCCAAGGCGTGACCATCGCCGGCGATCCCGCACACCCGGCGAATTTCGGACGGCTCTGCTCGAAGGGTGCTGCTTTGGCGGAGACGCTGTCCCTCGAACCACGGCTGCTGCATCCGATGATGCGGCAGGCTGATGGTGCGCTTGCTCGCGTCGAATGGAATAGCGCTCTCGATGCGGTGGCAGGCGGATTACGCGCAATCGCCGAACGCGACGGACCGGACGCGATCGCGTTTTATCTCTCCGGCCAGTTGCTGACCGAAGACTATTACGTCGCCAATAAATTGATGAAGGGCTTTATCGGCTCAAGCAATGTCGACACCAATTCGCGCCTCTGCATGGCCTCTTCCGTCGCCGGCCATCGCAGAGCGTTCGGTGCCGATACGGTGCCCGGAGTCTACGCGGATCTCGATGAAGCCGATCTGATCGTACTGGTCGGCTCGAATGCCGCTTGGTGCCATCCGGTCCTGTACCAGCGGATGATGGCCGCGCGGCACCGCCGTAATACCCGTATCGTCGTCATCGACCCGCGGCGTACCGCGACCGCTGAAGACGCCGACCTGTTTCTGCCGCTCGCGCCCGGCATGGACGCGGCGTTGTTCTGCGGCCTCCTCGTCCATCTCAACGACATGCAGACGCTCGATCAAAACTACATCGCGGCGCATACGATGGGATTTGCTGAGGCGCTGGCGCGCGCCCGCGAGATCGCGCCGAATATAGCGGCGACCGCGCGCGCTACTGCGTTGCCTGAGATGGACGTGGCGTGGTTCTTCTCGCTGTTTCGCCAGGCCGATCGCGTCGTCACCTGTTATTCGCAAGGCGTCAACCAATCGGCGCAAGGCACCGATAAGGTGAATGCCATTATCAACGTTCATCTGGCGACCGGCCGCATCGGCCGCGCGGGGATGGGGCCGTTTTCACTGACCGGGCAGCCCAACGCTATGGGTGGCCGAGAGGTCGGCGGGCTCGCCAATCAACTCGCAGCCCATATGGGCTTTTCGCCGGCAGAAGTGGACCGTGTCCGCCGGTTCTGGGATGCGCCGCGACTTGCGGCCCGCGAGGGCCTCAAAGCGGTCGACATGTTCGAGGCCATCGAGCGTGGCGCCATCAAGGCTCTTTGGGTGATGGCAACCAATCCGGCGGTATCACTGCCGCGCGCGGGCGCGATGCGCGCCGCGCTGACGAAACTCGAGCTATTCGTCGTTTCGGAAAATGTCCGCAGCAACGATACCACGGAGGCCGGTGTCCATGTGCTTCTTCCGGCCGCCGCCTGGGGCGAGAAGGATGGCACCGTCACCAACTCCGAGCGGCGCATCTCGCGTCAGCGCGCCTTCCTGCCGCCGGCTGGTGAGGCGCGGCCTGATTGGTGGATCGTGTGCGAAATAGCGCGGCGTCTGGGTTTCGGGCGGGCCTTCGACTACCGCACTCCGGCGGACATTTTCCGAGAGCACGCTGCACTCTCCGCCTTCGAGAACGAGGGCCGCCGTGATTTTGACATTGGTGAGCTCGCCTCGCTGACCGATAGCGACTATGCGGCGCTCGAAGCGATGATGTGGCCGTGTCGCGCCGGCGAAGCGCGGGCCGAGCGACGTTTGTTCGCCGCTGGCGGCTTTTTCACAGATAGCCGCCGCGCCTGCTTCGTCGTGCCGGATCTGCCGCTTCTGCACGCTGCCAGCAGCGAAACCTTTCCACTGCGCCTCAATACCGGACGTGTGCGCGACCAGTGGCACACCATGACACGTACCGGAATGTCACAGCGCCTGTGCGCTCATTCGCCGGAGCCGTTTGTCGAAATCCATCCAAACGATGCCGCCGCAGCAGATCTCGACGACGGCGGCTTTGCCAGAATCACTACGCGGTACGGCAGTGCTATTCTGAAAGTATCGATCACGGCCGGCCAGCAATCGGGCTCGATCTTCGCGCCCATTCACTGGAGCGACGCTACAGCAGCGCACGCGCGCGTCGGGGACATGGTTAGTGGGGCGACCGATCCGTTATCCGGACAACCCGAAGCCAAAGCCACACCGGCGCGCATCGAACGTGTCGATTACGCCTATCGCGGCTTTGCGCTCACACGCCGCCCGATCACGCTTCCCGCTGGGGTGTGGTTCGCGCGTCTCGCCGTCGCCGGCGGCAACGGATTGTTGCTCGCAACCAACGATCCACCCGCCACTTGCCATGACTTTGCAGTTCGGCTCATGCGAGACGGCACCGATTTTGCCGAGTATGTCGATCAGTCGCGCGATCTCATTCGAATTGCCGCATTTCACTCTGGCCGTCTCGAAGGAGTTATCTTCGTCGGGCCGGCCGCTGCGCCGCCGCGTTGGGACGTCGTGCGCACGTTGTTTGCATCTGCGGCGCTCGGTGAAAGCGAGCGGCGTGTTCTGTTATCCGGGCGCAGCGGCGAGGGAATGGCCGAAACCGGGCCGTTGATTTGTGCCTGCTTTGAGGTAGGACTCGCGGCAATCCGCGACGCGATTGTCACAGGAGCAGCCACCGACGTCGCCGAGATTGGCCGCGCGTTGCGCGCCGGAACAAATTGCGGCTCGTGCGTGCCCGAACTGCGAAAAATCCTGGAGCGCGTCAGGCAGGTAGTGTGAGATGAAAGACGCCGGAGATTTCCGCGCCTGACCGGCGAGCTATGCGGCGGCTGCGCGCTTCTTGGCAACTTGCCGCTTGAGCTCCAGCGCCCGCGGCGACAGATCGGCGTCTTTGGCCGCCATGAGGAAGGCATCGAGCCCGCCGCGGTGATCGACGCTTTTCAGCGCGTTTGCGCAAATGCGCAGTCGTACCGACTTTCCCAGCGAATCGGAGATCAGCGTGACGTTAAGCAGGTTGGGCAGAAAGCGCCGCTTGGTCTTGCGGTTCGAGTGGCTAACGCGATGGCCGATCTGCCGTGTTTTGCCGGTGAGCTCGCAGCGCCACGCCATTTTGTCGATCCTCGTTTTTAAAAATTCTCCACCTCGGCGCCGAGCTACGGACGATGAAAGGCGGGGATGCGGCGGAGCTATAGTCGGCGCTCCGGAATGCGTCAAGCGACGCGCGCCGAGCGGATCCCGGCAAACGGCGCAAAATCATAGAAACGACGTATTCGCCGACAAGACACGGCCCCAGGTTTGCAATATCTCTTGGCCGTTTATGGCGCTGTTGGGCCAACTTCCACTTGCAGGGCATTCGGCGATTTTAGCGCCAGCGCGGGAATTGTCGCGGACTGTGGACGTTCTATTAAGAGAGCTTATGCGCGCGCGCCTCGCCGCAGGAGTCGCCTTTACCGCCGTTCTGGTAATCGGTTTTTTTGCCGATGCGCGGCACATCGCAATGGCGCAGGGACGGCTTGAGGCCGAGTATACCGCTACCCTTGCCGGTATTCCCATCGGACGCGGCACCTGGACCATCGATATTTCCGATGATGAATTTTCCGCGGCGGCTAACGGCGCGACAGCGGGCTTGCTGCGTTTCTTCACCGTTGGCACCGGGATGGGTGTCACGCACGGCACCATCACTGCCGGCCACCCCGTGCCGATGAACTATGCCGCCACCGTGACCACCAAGGATAAAATCGATGACGTGCGCATCGCCTTTGCCGGAGGCAATGTAAAGGGCTTTACCGTAGAGCCGCCGGACGGGCCAAATCCCGAGCGTGTTCCCGTCACCGCCGCCGATCGGCGCAACGTGCTTGATCCAATGACGTCGACCATGAATTTTGTCGGCGGCGGCGGCGACCCGCTGTCGCCGCAAGCATGTAATCGCAAGATGGCGGTATTCGACGGCCGCCTGCGCTACGACCTTACAAGCGAATTCAAGCGTGTTGAGATCGTCAAGGCGCCGAAAGGATATGAGGGCCCCGTGATGGTTTGTGCGGTGTATTTCGCGCCCGTATCCGGCTACATTCCGAGCAGCGCCATCATCAAATACCTCACGGCGATCCGTGACGCCGAGGCCTGGATCGCGCCGATCGCCGGCACGCGGGTGCTGGTGCCATTTCGCTTCTCGCTGCCGACGCCGGTAGGGACCGGGGTGGTGCAAGCGACGCAATTCCTCACGGTTGCGAAACCGCCGCATGCCGCGGCGAACACGAAGGTGCAATGAAGCCGCAATGCGCGAACGGCAACCGCGACGTTCTTCGCGGTGCAGCCCGGATCGGTGTCATAGACGCGCAAGGACGCCGTGCGCGGGTTGAGTTTTGGCGGCCCGCTTCCCCGTTATTCACAGGAGGGTGGCTCTTGACTCGGCAAAACTTCTCGCGTGGGCGCGCGCGTTAAGATTTTTGACCAGCTCGCGATGATTGGAACCGGCTCAGCCACTCGATCTAGTATTGTGTAATCTAGGCGATGCCAGATGTCGCGGTGAACGAATACGAACAAGGCATGAGTCGCCGATTCGGCCGCGATTCGTTCGAGACTCGTTCCACATCTTAAACACAGGACTTTCCCGCGTGTTGTTGTGATACAGATGCAGCCGCCCGCGCGGCGTTCAGGTTCCCAATGCCGATTTCGTTTGCTCCCTCTATCAATCGCGATCTGCGTGCCCGCGGCGCCGGCGTGACCGCCGTACTCGGGCCGACCAATACCGGCAAGACCCATCTCGCGCTCGAGCGGATGCTGGCGCACTCGTCCGGGTTGATCGGGCTGCCGCTGCGGCTCTTGGCGCGCGAAGTCTACAATCGCGCGGTCGAACGGGTCGGCGCCGATGCGGTGGCGCTTGTCACCGGCGAGGAGAAGATCAAGCCGCCGAATCCGCGTTTTTGGGTGGCCACGGTCGAGGCGATGCCGTCGACTATCGACGTCGCCTTTCTTGCGGTCGATGAAATTCAGCTCGCGGCGGATTTCGAGCGCGGCCATGTCTTCACCGATCGGATATTGCATCGGCGCGGGCGCGAGGAGACTTTGGTGCTCGGCGCCGCGACCATGCGGCCGATTATTGAGCGGCTTTTGCCCGGCGTCAGCATTGTCAGTCGCCCCCGGCTTTCACAATTGACCTTTGCCGGCGAGAAAAAGCTGACGCGGCTGCCGCGCCGTTCGGCCATTGTCGCTTTCTCGGCCGAAGAGGTTTATGCGATCGCCGAACTGGTGCGGCGCCAACGCGGCGGCGCGGCGGTCGTTCTCGGCGCGCTTTCGCCGCGCACGCGCAATGCTCAGGTTGCGCTCTACCAGGCCGGCGAGGTCGACTACATGGTGGCGACCGATGCCATCGGCATGGGTCTAAATCTCGATGTCGACCACATCGCGTTTGCCGCCGACCGCAAGTTCGATGGCTACCAGTTTCGCAAACTCAGCCCGGCTGAGCTTGCCCAGATCGCCGGCCGCGCTGGCCGCGCCACGCGCGACGGCACCTTCGGCACCACCGGGCGATGCCCGCCGTTCGAGAACGAAGTGGCGCAAGCGCTCGAGTCGCATACCTTCGAGCCGGTCAAGATCGTACAGTGGCGCAACACCGATCTGGATTTCTCCTCGATCGGCGCCTTGCAGGCGACCTTGGCTGCAGCGCCGACCGAGCCGACGCTCACGCGCGCGCCCGTCACCGAAGACATTCTGGTCCTCGACCATGCGGCGCGCGACGATGGGGTCCGTTCGGTCACCGGCACGCAAGCTGATCTCGAGCGGTTGTGGGACATCTGCCAAATTCCTGATTACCGAAAAATCGCGCCGGCGACGCATGCCGAGCTCGTAGTCACGCTCTATTCCTTCCTGCAGCGCGAAGGCGCCATTCCGACCGATTGGTTTGCCCAGCAAGTGGCGTTCGCCGATCGCGACGATGGCGACATCGACACGCTGTCCAACCGCATAGCTCACATCAGGACCTGGACGTTCGTCGCCAACCGGCCCAGCTGGCTGCGCGATCCCGACCACTGGCAGGGGGTCACGCGCGGCATCGAAGACAAACTCTCCGACGCGCTGCACGAGCGGCTTACCGAGCGCTTCGTCGATCGGCGTACCAGCGTGTTGATGCGGCGTCTGCGCGAGAACGCCATACTCGAGCCGGAGATGAGCAAGACCGGCGAGGTGGTGGTGGAGGGTCACGCCATTGGCCGGCTGGACGGCTTCATCTTCCTGCCGGATGCATCATCGGGCGGGTCGGACGCAAAAGCACTGCAAAACGCCGCGCAAAAGGCCCTTGCTGGCGAGATCGCAAGCCGAGCCGTCAAGCTTGCCGAGGTCCAGGATCGGCAAATCGTGCTTGCGGCCGACGGTACAATCCGCTGGAACGGCGCCGCCGTCGGCAAGCTCGTTGCCGGCGAAGAGCCTTTGCGCCCGCGCGTGCGCATTATCGCCGACGAACATTTGACCGGCGCTCCGCGCGAAGCGGTCGAAGAGCGGCTCGCCAAATGGGTCAGGGCGCATATTGAAAAGCTGCTCGGTCCACTCTTCGGGCTCGCCGCCGCAGCTGACATCAACGGCATCGCTCGTGGAGTGGCATTCCAGATCGTCGAAGCGCTCGGCGTGCTCGATCGCGCGAAGGTCGCCGAAGAAGTCAAGGGATTGCAGCAGCCCGACCGGGCGAGCTTGCGCAAATACGGCGTCCGCTTCGGCGCGTATAACATCTATCTTCCGCTTCTCCTCAAGCCGGCGCCCCGTGCGCTTGCGGCGCAACTCTGGGCGCTGTCGCACGAGGGCGCGGAGAGCGCCGCGCTCGATGATTTGCTGCACCTGGCTGGAAGCGGACGCACCTCGGCTCCGGTCAACCGGCAAATTGACGGCGGGCTCTATCGTGTTGCCGGTTATCGGGTGTGCGGCGAGCGCGCCGTGCGTGTCGACATTTTGGAGCGGCTTGCCGATTTGATCCGGCCGGCGCTCGCTTGGCGTGAAGGCGCCAACGGACAAAAACCGCTCGGCGCGGTCGCCGGCGGCGGCTTCACGGTGGTCAACACTATGACCTCGCTCATTGGCGCCTCCGGCGAAGATTTTGCCTCCATCCTGCGGTCGCTCGGCTATCGCGTCGAACGGCGACCGAAACCTGTTGAGCCGACCGAGCCGGCGACGGCGACATCTGCGCCGGACAGCGAGGCGCCGCGCGAAGAGGTAAACACTCCGGCGGAATCGCACGCGCGCGCCGCCGAAGCCGCCCCTGAGACTTCCTCATCCATCGAAGCGGCACCGAGCGGCGACGAAGCGGAATTAAGCGGCGCGGGGGCTGAAACATCCGACGTTCCGGAAACGCTTGCCCAGTCGATCGCCCCCACAGTTCCTATCGATCCGGTCATTCAGTCCGAACCTGCGGCAAGCGCACTTGTCGAACAGGCGGGCTCCGCATCGTTACCCATGGCCGACGCTGTGGTCGCTTCGTCCGCTGAAACAGGTTCGGTTGCGGCGGTGCCCGTCACCGAACCGGAAATGATCGAGGTTTGGCGGCCAGGCCGTGCTGATGGTCGCCGCCGGCCGCGAGGCGAGCACCATCCGCGCCATGGCTTCGGAAGAAGCGGAGGGGCCCGCAGGCACGGGGGCGCCCCAGCCGCACCGATCGAAGCGAGTACGCCTTCGTCCTCCCCACCTTTGGCGGAAGGCCAACAGACAGCGGCTGCCGAACAGAATGCCGTCGATGCGCCGCAAATGCCCCGTCGCCGGGATCGACGGAGGCACGGTGCCGATCAGCGCTCCGATAGCCATCGCAATGAGCGTCAAGGCGCTCACGCCGCGCGATATGACCGCCATCGGGAAGAGCGGCGCGAAACGCGCGAGAAAGCGGCGGATCCGAATTCGCCGTTTGCCAAGTTGGCCGCGCTCAAGGCGCAGCTCGAAGCCGATGCGAAGGAGCGCCGCTAAAGGTGTCGGCACCCACCGGGCAGCGGATCGACAGGTGGCTGTGGCACGCCCGTCTGGTCCGCACTCGCGGCGCCGCCGCGGCGCTGGCCGGTTCCGGCTATGTACGGGTGAATGGGGTGCGTATTCGGGCGCCGAGCCGCATGGTGCGCAACGGCGATGTCATTACCGTTGCGTTGCACCACACAGTGCGCGTGCTCAAAGTGCGACGATTCGTTGAGCGGCGGGGTAAAGTCGGCACCAGCCTGACCCTATATGAGGACTTGGCTGTAATGCGCGACGAGGCTGCGGGCTCGGCTCAACTTGCGCGCCAATAGGCCCTGCTATAGGAGCAATGCCCGAAAAACAGGGTCCAGAGTGAGCGAATGACTTACATCGTCAACGATAATTGCATCAAATGCAAATACATGGACTGTGTCGAAGTCTGCCCGGTGGATTGCTTCTACGAGGGCGAAAACATGCTGGTTATTCATCCCGACGAATGCATCGATTGCGGCGTCTGCGAGCCGGAATGCCCGGTTGACGCGATCAAGCCCGATACCGAGCCTGGGGTGGAGAAGTGGCTGAGTGTGAACGCGGAATTCGCCAAGCAGTGGCCCAATATCACGGCCAAGAAGGAGCCTCCGGCCGACGCCAAGGAGTTTGAGGGCGCAACCGGCAAATTCGAGCAATATTTCTCGCCAAACCCGGGAACTGGCGACTAATACAACCCTTAATTATGGCTATTCACATTGTCGGCAATGCGACGCTTTTGCAATGCCGTAACGCTTTGATTTTGGCCGAAAATGTGTTATAAACGTGCCATGAAATGAATAACTCCCCTAAATGGCTCCCGCTTGCCGGGAGCATATTTTTCCGGGGTGTTTTCGAGGAACCGTCAAAAGAGGCGTGAGACCCACGCGAGAGCAGTGGCAGAGAAAACTCGTCATCGTCATCGTGCGAAGAAAGGCCCGACCGGCATGCGCCGGAAGATAAGAAAACCGGCCTCCGGCGCAAGCCGGCGGCCCCCACAGTCGACGCGTCGGCCTGTCCGGGCCAGGGTCGCCGCGGCGAAACCCGTCAATCGGCGCAAGCCTGAGGCGGAAGGAGCAACTTTGGGAATGAATGCGAAGAAGACGACCCAGCGGCAAGGCTTCAAGACCAGCGAGTTCATTGTCTATCCGGCCCATGGCGTGGGCCAGATCGTCGCGATCGAGGAGCAGGAAGTCGCCGGGGCGCGGCTTGAGCTTTTCGTCATCAACTTCGTCAAGGACAAGATGACGCTGAGGGTGCCGACTGCGAAAATCGCCTCAGTAGGAATGCGCAAGCTTGCCGAGACGCCCATGGTCAAACGGGCGCTCGAGACGCTGAAGGGCCGCGCCCGCATCAAGCGCACGATGTGGTCGCGCCGGGCGCAGGAATATGAAGCCAAGATCAACTCCGGTGATATCGTCGCCATCGCCGAAGTGGTGCGCGACCTTTACCGCTCGGAGTCGCAGCCGGAACAGTCCTATTCCGAGCGCCAGCTCTACGAGGCGGCCATCGACCGGCTGGCGCGCGAGGTCTCCGCCGTGCAGCGGATCACCGAGACCGAGGCGATCAAGGAGATTGAGGCCATGCTGGCCAAGGGCCCGCATCGCAGCCCGAAGCCGGAAGCCGCCGACGAAGAAGCCGTTGTCGAAGACGAGGCGGCCTAGCACGGTCTGCTTCGGCTAAAGAGACCAACGAAAAATGGGCCCGGCGG
>Ga0335078_10009028_pt1 | contig 14797 bp, 15 predicted proteins | sample Lox_Sample_32_FD_206711 | JGI IMG/M metagenome (GOLD analysis project Ga0335078, IMG submission 206711) | Soil microbial communities from Loxahatchee National Wildlife Refuge, Florida, United States - Lox_Sample_3.2 | ecosystem: Environmental > Terrestrial > Soil > Wetlands | place: USA...
GATATTTCAGCATACTCTCATCCTCCTTCGAGGTAGATGGTAACGGTAGATGGTAGACGGTAGACGGAATAAAGGGAAGACGACAGCGCGGAGAGTGCTATTCCCGGTCTACTGTCTAACTGCCTGCCGTCTACCCTTCCACCGCCTATCCTCCGCCATCTGGGTCTTTTCCCCGTCTACTGTCTACGATCTACCGTCTACCGTACAACCTCACCGCATTGTCGTGCAAATAGCCGCGCGCGAGCTCCCTCGCCTGCACCTCCGTGACTTCGTCCTCCGCCACCATCTCGGCCAGAGCCGCGGCAAGCGCGGTGCGGGCGGAGTGGACGGCGATCCAATAGGCTTCCTCGGCGCCCATGGCTTCCGTAAAGGGGAACGCGTCCGATCCGTACATGATCTTGTCCGGGTACACCTCCAGCCACTCCTTCAGCACCTGCTTGAACTCGGAGGGATAGAGAATCAGTTCCATCAGCGACGAGCCGATGTACACATTCTTCATCGCCGTCAGCCACACCGCGGCGCGTTCGTAAGGGTACCCGCCGTGTAGCAGGACGAAGGTGGTGCCGAGATAACGTGGATCCCGCAGGACGTTCTCTAAGTTGAAGACGTCCCCGTCGCGAAAGTGGAAGTAGTCGCCGATGCCTTCCAGCGTGTGAATGTGAACCGGCAGCCGCAGCCGTCCGCCCTCCCGCACCAGGTACCTGAAGACGTAATCCTGGAACGCCTTGTACTCCTGGGGGCTCGGGGTCCCGCCGCCGCGATATTTCCCGTAGACTGCGCTCGCCTCTTCGACCGGAGGGTCATCGAAACTGAGCGACCGGAAGTAGGCGGCCTCAAACTTGATAGCGATGGCGCCGCGCGCTTTATCCTGCTCCAGGACCTTGGTGATGAACGCGAGGTAGCCCGAGAAGTCCGGCGGCAGCGAGGCGAGCGAGGCCTGCGCCATGTAGCGGTGCAGCACTTTCTCCTGCAAGGGAATGAAAATAGCCTCGTCAGGATTGCGCGACGAGAAATCACGATTATCAAAGGGGAAAAAGAAACTGTCCACAAACACCACCCAGAGGAAGCGGGCCGGGTCGAGATAGCCGGGCATGGCCACGCGGTTGGCGGCGGAAGCCTCGATGCCCAGTTGGTCGAGGATGCGATTGAAGTATTCCCGGCCGTCCGACTTCTTCAGTTCTGCTTTCTTGGCCAACAGCCAGCGCGAGTGTTCCGGCGAAAGATCGTGGTAGGGGTAGCCGAAAAGCGACTTGGCCGCCACCACCAGTTCCGGGTTGTCGTCGCGCAGACGGAACGGGGTGCTGCCCGGGGTAGCGGCCATGGCGTCCACGTCGGGATCGTCGGCGTATCCGGGGTGGGCGTGGTTGTCGAAGATCTTGATCTTTTCGATCTCCGGCAACAGGCGCTGATAGATTGCCGTCACGTCGCGCTGCGGCAGCGGCGCGGATTGTGCGCCAGCGGTTGCCGGCAGCACCGCCAGCGCGACGGTTACCGCGCTTGCCAGCGACCTGCGCACCCGCCCGATGTTCTCCGCTTGACGGGCATAGCTCACCTGATCTCCGCTTCTTTCTTTCTCCACCTTCGAGAACAGTTCCACCGTCGGCCCATCACAGCTTGACAGTCCCCAACCGCACTTGGCACGTTTTAATAGATCGGTCCGTAAGAATCCGTATTTTCTGCCATTTTTTGGCAGGTCTTGGCAGAAACTGGCAGCATTTTGCCACGATCTGCCAGGAAAAAACAGGCCCAAAACGGCCTTCATTTCAAATATCTCCTTTGTTTTTAACAAGCGTTCGGCACCAGGAAGGGGAAAAAATTAATTAATTCCGTTGTTAATTTTATCTGTTGTACCATACGAGTAATCAGGCAGACCTCCAAGTCCGCCCTGCGGATTCATGTGGGTATTTAATATTGCCATTGTACCGTAGGAGTAAACCGCCTGCTTGTCTTATACCGGGTACCTGGATCATACAAATCGAGGCTACCATAGGCGTAGGCAAAAGTCAAGTCTGTTCTTGAGTACCGAAAGGGCTAAAGAAGAGAGATCAACCACGGAGGCCGCCGCGGTACACGGAGTCCTTCACTGAGCGCGAGGCGCTAAGACCGAGGTCTGGAGGGCCGAAACAGCTCAGCCCAAGGCGCCCCCGAGTCGGCGAGAACCGCATCGATTTCCTCCAGGCGCGTTACGGCTATTGAATACCTGAAGCCCACTGTTACCTGAGTGGGCGCCGCCATCCCGGACGACTTCTGCTACAATTTGTCGTGATGAGCGGAATGGATGAGGACATTCAATCGTGGTTGCGCTATGCCGAAACCGATATGGCTGCTGCCGAGGGGCTCCATCGCCTCCGTCTGGATCCCAGCACTCTCTTTCACCTCCAGCAGGCGGTAGAGAAGACGCTCAAGGCGCTCCTGCTGAAGCAGACCTCATCCGAGCCTCCACGCATCCACAGTCTCCGACGGCTGGCAGAGCGATGTAAACTCAATCTGAATTCTGACCAGACCCTTTTGCTGGAGAAGCTGAGCAACTATCATGTTGAGTCCCAATACCCAGGCGATTGGGAGGTGACCCCGCCCGAGGTGATCGGCGAAGAGGCCGAGGCGCTTATGCCTGCTGCCCGGGAATTCATCGAATGGCTACGGTCACAAATTTAGAAGAAATCGTTGCGGAAAGTTTGGGCCGCGTGCGAGAGCGTGTTCGCATCCAGGCGGCCTACCTTTTCGGCTCACAACTCAACGGCGAAGCCGACGCGGACAGCGATATCGACCTGGCGGTGTTTTCTCCAGACATAGACGGGTTGAACCCCGTCGAGCGGGTCCACTTGACGTCCGAAATCTCCGTGCGCTGCGACCCTCGTTTGGAACTGCACCTCTATCCCTCGAAGGCCCTGGCCAATGCCCGACCTACGAATTTTGCCGGCTATATCCTCGCCCATGGCAAGCGCCTCGCGTAACTGCCCCCGAAACAGGCTTAATTCCTCCGTGAACACCGGACGCTGGGCCAATTGTGTCGTTAGAAGCCCGTTTCCGAGGGCATCAGATACGTTGAGACAAGGCCCGGAGGGCCGAAAGAGTTTAGCCCAGGGCGCGATTTCTGGGTACAGCAGGTCCTAACGTGCGCGGGCGCCTTATCGCCGGGTCTAAAATGGGGTGCATTCCTCTTCACTTCGAGCTAATGTGAGTCTATGGTTGACCTGAAGCTTGAGGTGCCAGTCACCGAGGAAGTCGAGCTGGACGCCAACACCCTGGCGGCCATCGACCGCGGCATCAAGAATGCCGAGCAGGGCCGGACCGTACCCATCGATGAGGTCCGGAAGATGATTCCCCAGTGGATTTCCAAGTTCGAATCACAAAAGCCGCGCTAGCAGACTTTGAGGAAATCCTGGCCTACTCCTGGGCTAACTTTCCAGCTACCGCCGAACGGTTCGGCAACGCCATATTGAGCCACCTCGATCTCCTAAGAGGCTTCCCCTACATCGGTAGTCCCTGTTGCGGGGCGTCCCGGCGTGCGCCAGTTGGTGCATACCCCGATCTTGATCTACTACCGCGTGAACGAAGGGCCGAATTTCGTGGAGATTCTCCATTTCTGGCACAGCTCGCGCCAAGCTCCAAGCCCAAGGTGAAGGCCTCCCACGCGGGTGAACCGAACGCGTGGCGGGGGTGCCTCTCAACATTCCCTCAGCATTGATGTCCTCGTCCACTTCCCGGCCAGCGAACGCCTTCGCCGTTGCCGATGAGTTCCCAATGTGTTCGCCGCTCGGGAGTGGCGCCCGACAAACGCCGAGACCATTCCAGCAGGACAGGGACGATTCGGCAATCCGTGAGATGCGCCATGAAGGTCTCGTAAGCTCACCCCCGCTAATCTTCAATGAACTGATCGAAGCTATGATAGATTTCGTGAGTAAATGTGTCCCGGAACTTCGCCTTGGCATGTAAGAGATAAGAATAGTCAGACTCCTTCGAGAGATTTGCTCTTTTCTGCAGAGCTTCCTTCACGACCACGTATCCACCCACTGCTACACCAGTCAAGGTTAGGAATTGTGACAATTGGGGATCTAGCTTTTCGAGGGTGGAGACGAGGGCGGACGCTATAGGGAGTGACAGCGCAACGATTCCACAAAACGCCTTCACGTTCAAGAAAGACAAGGCCTTTCGCAGTTCTTTGGTTTTTGAATCCACGTCCTTCTTTAAGTCAGTGATCAAGTCTTCCACGATTCTCTGGTCCGTGCATTGGGCGATCTGTTGAGCAGCCTTCTTGATCGCCTCTATGAATTTGTTCCGCTCATCACGAAACTTACTCCTAAACGCCAGTATATCTTTCGGCCTAAGTCGGAGAATCTGAGCCGGAAGGAAGTCTGAGAGAACGATGGCGGCGAGATCCACCTCAAATGGCGCCCCATGCAATCCCATTTGGCCATAAGGTTGAACATTGGCTGCCACCTTCCACGTTTCCATTTGGCCATCGTGCCGAAAGTAGGCTGCCGCCGTCCACGCATGTAATGAATCTGTAGTGACTTCTAATTTGTTCTTCTCTGCGATGTTCCTCGCCAGATAAGTCATGTATGTAGCTGCGAACTGTCTGGAGACCGGAAGGAATCCGTCCACCGATGAAGCGCCGCGTCTCGCGATGATCATTCTCCGGAGGGCTTCGTCGCATTTGTCCTGATGAAGCAAGCTGTAATCCTGATCCCCGGCGCAAGACGAGACAGCGGCAGCGGTCCACGTCTTCGATTCGATCTTCTCCATGAAAGCGCGGCCAATTTCGGCCGCATACGCGTCGGGATAGATGGGGGCGCCGATTTCACCGGTCTCGCATAGCTCCTTAATATTCCGTGGCTCATCAAGGTGGTAGTTGCGCGGAACGATTCGGTAGATGCGATCGTACAAGAGAGATGCCCGCCACAACCATGCAAAGTCATGGAACTCGATTGAGGGATAGAATAGAACGTGGTTATTCATTTCATAGCTCGCTAGAGCGGATCAGCCGCGACGGGGCGTTTCGCTTGCCAGTGCCCGCTCGCCAGTGGGCTCAACTTGCTCGGCAGCTCCGGATTCCTTAGTCTCAGCTACGGCCGCTGGCAAGGCTGCCCCTTCCGGTGTGTGAAGGTCCCGCCACAACTCCATGGCGCTCGCCGTTCGGTAAGGCACATGCCGCCGCAAGGCCTTCTCCAGAGCGAAGCTTAACGGGGGCGAGAGCGCGAGGGCCATCTCCCTGGGACGGCCTGCCAAGATTTCCTCTTTGGAGAATTGTACCTCGCGCGAATTCGCCAACTGAAGCAAGAGCAGACCCACGTGGTAAATGTCAATCCGATAATCCAGGGGCCCGAACTCGGCTGGCTCAAATGCCTCGGGCGGAAGCATCCACAGCGCACGAGTGTTTGTCGGGTTCAGGTCCCCGAACACCTTGGCAACGCCCAGGTCCCCCACCTTGAACTGGATCGCACCGGGCTCGGCGGGATCCATCTCATCCTTCGCGAACGCTGCGAAGACGTTGCCTGGATGGATATCCTGGTGAGCGTACTGGTTGAGGTGAATGTAGTGGACCGCCTGCAGTAGGCAACGAGCAATGGGCATTACCCATCCCTGGCCCTGAAAGTCTTTCCAGTTCAGCAGATGGGCGAGCGGGCAATAGCAGCGCTCCGTGATTATGTAGAACGCGTCCCTGAACTCGAACGCATCGAACACGTAAGTGATGTTCGGGTGACGAAGGAGGAGCAACTTCTGCATCTCGGCCTCGGCTGACGCGCGGAGCTTTTCATAGGGGGCGATCGGCTTGAGTACCTTTGCTGCCAAGCTGTTGCCCCAGAAGTCGACGCACCCGAAGACGACACCGAAATTGCCTTCACCGATCTGCTCCTCCATCGTGTAAGAGTTTCCCGTCGTGAGGCTGGTGATCACCTCGCCGGGCTGAGGTGGAATAGGTACTTTGGCAACTGGACTTGGTGGCTCGACCTCTGGCGGTTGTGGGGCCGGCGGCGGTGCTTCCGGGGTAGGTATGTGCGCCATATTATTTGCTGCCTAATTCTGCCGACTCGGCAGCCGTTTAAGAAGAGGCTCGACCACGGCGCCGCTCCCTTCTCTGAACCAACTGATTAACATGCTATGCGCCTTGTCTTGGTTGCGTCTGCATCGACCCGCACCGCTAAGAACCAAACCTGCGCTTATCATTCAATGCTTGATGACGAGGACTGAAACGCCCTCCTCCGATTCCAGGTCCCTGCGAAACTCGACTTCGTTTCTTATGGAACCAATGTCGTACACGATGAACAGAGCGCTCCGATACTTCTTCTTGTATGCACGTATGTCAGCATTGATCTCGTCGATGATTTCTTTCATTCGGCCGGTGTCCGAGGCCAGCTTGACCTCCAGAGCCAGGCCAAGTTTTGGGAAAACAAAATCAGGTACAACTTCCTTGGCGGACACTTTGACGCGGCCCGTTTCGCGATCGTAGTCCTGTCCTTTGAGCAACCCACGCCCAATCAACAATTGCTCAAGGGCATTTTGCACTTCGATTTCTCTCGCTGGTCTTTCGAACACCGCACTCCGAAGTCGTGCTTCAAGGAAATCCTGCAAAGAACGCAGTTCGTCGGAGTCAACTCCGGAGATGCTCCGGAGATAGGCGCGCAACATAGATGCATTCGCATGCACGGACTCGAATACCACCTTCTGTTGGAGCGCAATCGTCTCCATGGAACTAGGGATCTTGTCAAGGTTGTAATGGTCGAAGATCGGTGGAAGGTCGACTTTTGTTGCGATCTGGTCGACGAGGTCATTGAACTTTCTGGCAAACTCTTTATACGCACCGTATTTCCAGACATTACTAGGGTCGTCTGAGCGAAGGCAGACCTCCATTGAGGTTACGAGAGCATCTGCCCATAGCCAATATTGCCGAACGTCGCTTTCGCTATTCATTTGGGTCATGTCGCTAGTGGCATTGCTACCTCAAAAAGCCGGTAGCGCAGACAGGGGCATTTTCCGTCCGTGGGCCTTTCAGTGCAAGACGAATCTAAGGCGCGATGACTGATTGGCACGGTTAATCTTTCTTTGATTGACTGGCGCACGATTCAAAACCCCGCCTTCTGAAACGCTTAGACTGCATTCAGATGGTTGATGCCGGGGAGCTTGCGCATGAGTCAGACGGTTACTTCGACCTCCCTTGCGTCGGCTTCTCGAAGAGTCTCTTTGACAGCCTCCAAGTACTCCCGAATCGCGTCCCGGATGTTCTCGAGCGTTTCCTCTTCCGTCTGCCCTTGTGACCAGCATCCGGGCAAGCCGGGACACGAAACACTGTAGCCTTCTTCAGAACTTTGCAAGACGACTCTGTATTTCATGTTTGATCCTCAAGCTACATTATACTCGCAAAGAGCTCATCCCACCCTGGGTCAAACCCGCGCCCCCACGCATTTCGCGCACCACCGGGGCAAGGTCGATATGGTGCAGGGTGCCTGCGAATGTCCGCCAATAGGCTAGGCTCTTGTGGGCATGCCGCCCGACGATTTCGTACGGCAGTCGCGTCTCATAACCCCGACTCTTTGAGGGCGACGGATGGACGTTCTTGCCTTTTGTCGTCCTTAAGGATCGTTTCACCCTTGGTAAGCCAAGAGACGCCGAATGCGACGACGGCGAGCGACTCAAGCCAAAATACTGGAGCAAGCCACTCGACACGGGTTTTGACTGGTGGTAGCGACACAACAGCAATGGAGAGAATACAAGCAAGGATGGTGTATCCGCAGACGCGATAGACGGTGTTTCTCTGGAGCTTTTGACGGGTGGGTGTTTTCTCCGGATCGGTCTTGGTGAACAACCTGAGGGAGAAGTAGGCCAGCGTCAGGAAGAGCAGGGCTGCGAGCGTCAGGTGCAGGGTACCGATATGTGTCTCTTGCGGCGTGGCGTCCACGGAGGGAGTGGTCGGAAAACATGCCACGCCAATGGCGAAGACACAACCAAGATACCCAGCTATGGTATCCTGGCGGCCGTATCCTCGGTAGGACATGAGGAAGACTCCGATTGCGCATAAGCTTCCCACGAATACGTTCCGCAGGTCAGTGTAATAATAGCCGCTGATCGAGCCTTCTATTCCGGGGCCTTGCAAGAGCATCTTTCCGAAGGCCAACACGAAGGGAAGCGCGAATCCGATGATCCCTACGGCCTTTCGCAGCTCGAGGTAAGAGAGTACCAGCGATCCTTGGGGGCCGGACTGCTGGTTCATGATGAGCCTCCGATTGATTTGGCATTGGGGGAAGAAAATGCCGCTCAGGACGAGCGCACCCACTTTTCGCCCGCCTGGATAAAGCCGGTCTGCGCCAGATTAACATAAAACCGCTGGCGGCGAGCGGGACGGCAACCGCTCCGATCGTAACGGCAAATTCGCGGACCAGCCGACTCGCGCCTGCGTAACCGGACGGCACTTCGATTCGTCGTTTGCCTCCTAACCCGGCATAGCCGGAACCAAAAAGGGCAAAAGTCAAACGTCGAAAGTCAAAGGTTGGACCGATTTCAAATCGCCACCGCAGCCGCATAAACACGGGGCGAAACCAAGGTGGCCGAGAATATCCTGCCAGGAAACGGCAGAATTCTACGACAAAGGTTCTAAGGGCTTTTCAATGGCAATTCTTCGGCATCACTTCTCCCGAATGCTACGCCCGGTCTTGCTCTCACTTCTGATGTCGCTTTTCGCGTTTTCCCCTGGGGCCGCCTGGGGCGGCCAGGGTGCCGCTACCCACGGCAGCCTGGAGTTGATTTCAGAACAGCAATCCATTGAACCGGGCCGCGAATTCTCGATTGGTTTGCGATTCCATCTCGAAAAGGGATGGCACATTTATTGGGTGAATCCTGGTGATTCGGGCGAGCCGCCCAAAGTCAATTGGGAGTTGCCCGCCGGCTTCCGCGCCGGCGATTTGCAATGGCCCGCACCCCAGCGCCTCGATCACCCTCCACTCACTGATTTTGGATATGAGGGCGAGGTGTTGTTATTGGCTCAGGTTCATCCGCCTGCCCGGTTCGCGGGAGGAGGCGGAAATGCTACGCTGGCCGCCGACGTGAAGTGGCTCGTCTGCCGCGACATCTGCGGTCCCGCTCACCAGCGCGTCACGCTGTCGCTTCCCATTAAGACCGGCGCGCCGAAGGGCGATCCCAACTGGCGCTTGCTCTTTGAACGCACACGCGCGCGCCTGCCCCGACCCGCTCCGCCCAACTGGAAATCGACGGTGCTAGCGGAAGGAAAAGATTTCGTTCTTTCCATCGACTGGGGAGCTTCCCAAACAGGGTCCAACCAAACGGGTGCCTCTAAAACGCCGGCTACGTTTTTCCCGCTCGAGCCGCTGCAAATTGAAAACGCGGCGCCGCAGCGCGCGAGCGCGGTGCCCGGAGGCATTCGGCTGACTCTGGAAAAGTCGGACCAACTCTTGAAGCCCATCGCGAATCTTAAAGGAGTGATCGTTTTGGGGAATGGCCGGGCTTACCTGATCGATGCCCCGGTAATCCAAAACAAAAGGAGGACATGATCGTGAGACGGGTCATGATACGGTTTCTTTCTCTCCCTTTGCTGACCGCAATTCTCCTGCTGGCGTTGCCGGTTGCGTGGGCGGCGCAAGTCGGATCGCCGGCACCGGACTTCACCGCCACCGACAGCAACGGCAAGGCCCATCACCTTTCTGAATACAAAGGCAGGTTCGTGGTGCTCGAATGGCACAACCGCGATTGTCCCTACACACGCAAACACTACGCCAGCGGCAACATGGAGCGCCTGCAAAAGGAGTGGACCGGGAAGGGCGTGGTTTGGTTCACCGTGATCTCTTCGGCGCCGGGGACGCAAGGCTATGTCACGGCGGATGACGAGAACGCGTACGTTGCCAGAATGCATGCCTCGCCGACGGCGGTCCTGCTGGACCCGGAAGGGAGCCTGGGCCGCTTGTATGGCGCCAAGACGACGCCCCACATGTTCGTCATCAATCCGCAAGGAGTCCTTATTTACAACGGCGCGATTGACGATAAGCCGACCACGGACCCAGCCGATATCTCCACCGCCAAGAATTACGTCCAGGCGGCACTCGAAGAAGCCATGGCGGGACAACCCGTTTCCGCGCCCACTTCGCGCCCCTATGGTTGTTCGGTGAAATACGCCCATTGAGCTGGAGCGCCCAATTCGCTACTCAAGATTTGAGAAGTCTCCCCCGGCCCAATTGAACTTCGTCAATCCGGCCAATCCGACCGGCATGGTCGCCGGCCCCGCAGCAAACGTAGCGCCGGGCTCGCAGTCCAAGCCCTGCGGTTCTTCGAGGTCTTTCTTGCGTGCGAACATGCAGCCTCGAAAAACTGCAGGGCTAAGGAACAGGCCCTGCGCTACACTTGGTGTGCGCTTGCTCGCGCTCGGCGAGCGTTGGTTGAGTTGACACGTGGGTCGCAAACTTGTGCGCTGGGTGACAGAGGCGATAAGGCCGGAGGTGTAATGACGGTTAGGGTGGTAATAAAACAAGGAGACGATGGCTATTTTGTGGCGAGCTGTCCGGCCCTGAAGAGCTGCTGGTCGCAAGGCAGGGATAGGGCAGAAGCTCTCGAAAACATTCGGGAAGCCATTGCGCTTTACCTGGAGCCCCCGCCCCATGACGTTCGCCAGGACGAAACCCAGGAAGTGGTATAAACCAGATATTGGCTACTGCCTTGCCAGCGCCGCTAATTCGTTGACGCGGCGTACCACCTCGCCGCGGTCCATCGCCCGGTATTTTTCCGGCAGCAGGTTCTTGCTGGTACATTCGAGGACCGCCACCAGGTTTTGAAGCTCAATTTCCGTGGGGTAGGACGGAGGGATAAAGTCTTCCAAGGCCGCCTTCAGATCGTCGACGTTCACCGCCGCCTCGTTTGCCATCGCGCTTTTCATGCGCGCCCGGATCAGGACCGCCTCGATGTCCGCACCTGACATGGTGCCCGCGCGTTCCAGAAAACATTGCTCCACTTCCGCCGAGGCGATCTCCGTGCCCGTCTTCTTTTGCATGGCACGCAGCAGTGCCAGGCGCTCGTCGTTGGTATCCGGATAGAAGAGCGCGATGTGTTCCTCGGCCCTTCCCTGGCGCTTGAGATCCACGGGGAGCAGGTCGGGTCGGCAGGTGAGTAGGAACCAGATCACCTTCCCGCGCAGCTCGGTGTTACCCATGAACTGGGCGATCTGGGCGAAGACGCGGTTCGAAACGCCGCTATCGCCCGAACTGGAGCGGTCGCCCAACTGCGCGTCCGCTTCGTCGACGATCACCGCGATGGGACTCATGGCTTTCAGCAGGTTCAGCACCCGTTCCAGATTGCCCTCGGTGACCCCTTGCCACATGCTGCGGAAGTTCTTCAGCACCACGGCGGGAATGCCCACTTCGCCGGCGAAACAGGTGGTGAGAAAAGTCTTGCCCGTGCCCACCGGCCCGCAGATGACGTAGCCCATCGGCAGCACGTCGGTCTTACCGGCGCGAATGGCGGCGGCGGCGTTTTGCAGTTTCTTTTTGGCCTGATCGTTCCCTGCCACCAGCGAGAGGTCGAAACGGGTCTGGATGAAATCCAGCATGCCGCCCCCTTCCGCCTCGATCAGTTCCTTCTTGCGCTCGTTGAGGAACTTCAACGTGAGCGGCTGGCGATTTTGCACGGCGGTCGAAATCAGGGTCTGCAACTGGATACGCTTCAACCCGGCAGTGAGCTTGGCCAGCGTGGTATCGGTGACGTCCGAGCCGGCGGGCAAGGGCGTCGCGGCGAGTCGCGCCGTCAGGAATTCCAGCCGCTCGCGTTCGTCGGGCAGAGGCACGGTGATGGCGGCCACACCCGAATTCTGCACCAGGCCCTGATTGAGATCGGTCTGGTTCTCGGCGATGAGGCAGATGGTGACATCCGCCAGCAAGAACGCCGGATTCATGGCCCACCGCTTCAGAATCACGACGGAGTTGCGGTCTTCGGCACACATGCTGGAGACGTCGCCGGCGGGCGCGATGGTCTCCGCGAAGTCGATCACCAGGGAAATCTTCTTGCCCTCGGTGATGCGCAACCGCAGATAGTTATCGAGAAGATTCAGTACGGCGTCGGGATTTCGCGGCAGGCCATGCGAGTAGTCGGTACCGTGATACGTGCCGTAAGCCTCCAGGGCACGGCGGAAATCGGCCTGCATGTCGGCGTTGCCGAAGGTGAGCCCGCCGCCGCGGTCGAAGGTCAAGACCAGATCGCGATGCCCAAACAAACCTTCGTTCAGGAAGCGGAGCATGGGGAGAAAGTCGGTGGAGGTGCCGCGCTTCAGAGGGACGTAGTCGCGCACGTTGCCGCAAAGCACGAACATGGCAAGAGTGCGCGAGTAGTATTTCTCCGAGAGCTCACGCGCCCATTCGGGGAGCGCATCGAGATACGGAACGCTGTTCTTGGCCGGTGCTTCCATATTGATTCGTACCTGACAAGAATAAGAGTTTAACCCAACACCTCCTGTGGCCGCAACCAATGCGACGCGAGGTTAGGGTCCCAACTTGCTCGCGCAAGGCGCGAAGCGCCTTGGAGTGCGGCGGCTTAACGCCGCCTTGCCATTCTGATGGGACGCCGAGCCGCCTGCCGAGTTGATGGGATGCCAAGGCGGCGTCAAGCCGCCGCACTCCAAGGCGCTTCGCGCGGCCCTTTCCATTGCTGGCCAGGGGGCCGAGCGGCTGGTCTGACCTCGTTCAAAGCGTAATTCGACCAGTTTGGCACGGTTCCCAAGTGCCCTTGAATTCGAACGTAAGGGCCGTAGTATAAAAAAGGAGTTGATGTTTGACTATACATATGCCAGGCTATCTTTTGACGAAGAGTCGAATGCGAAAGGCGGAAGGCGGCAGCCGATCGGCAACGCGGGAAGGTTGCGCACGACCAAGGATCCGAAGCCGAAGGCTGATGGCTGAAAGCTGGGTGCTTTTTTGAAAAACGAAGCCACCGATTTGCTTGATAATAAAGGATCGGGTTCCGTGGAAATCAGGAACGAAGCCACCGTTGGCGGACAAAAAGCGGAAACCACTGGGCGGAAGGCGGTCGGCGGTATCCGACGGGCAATGGGCGTAAGACTGTGGCACAACCCGGTGGTTGAAAGCTGGAGCTGACGGCTGATGGATGAAAGCTGTGAGTTTTTTTGAAAAACGAAGCCACCGATTTGCTTGATAATAAAGGACCGGGCCCCGTGGAAATCAGGAACGAAGCCACCGTTGGAGTGCAGAAGGCGGAAACCAGTTGCCCGAAGGCGGTCGGCGGTATCCGACGGGCAACGGAGGGCGTAAGACTGTGGCACAACCCGGTGGTTGGAAGCTGGAGCTGATGGCTGATGGCTGAAAGCTGTGAGCTTCGATGGCGAGGTTCCCATGCCAACGCCCTCCTCTTTCGAGTTGGCAATTGGCAAATCTTAACCCGGAAACAAGCACAACGGCGGTCGGCAGCGGGAAGGTAATCATTGATTTTTTCACGGACCGAACCCAAATTCTACTGAAATCAAAGGAGATCTTGGGTTGGGTTTTCGGGACGAAGCCAAAAAGCCACGATGTTAATGAAAACAAAAGGCTTACTTCGTAGAAAGCCACCATGTGATTGAAAAAATGGTAGTTACAAGCCATCAGCGATCAACCAAGCTCGTTGGTCCTCCTGATGGCTGACAGTTGATAGCTGAGGCTGATTCCTTATTGGGATGGGACAACGTTTCAAGCTTGGACGAGTGCCAGATGATAAAAGCCGCACACCAAACTGAACCAAGCCTGCTCTCGACGGAAGAGATCCGGGCCCATTTCCCGGCGCTCGAGCGCCGCTACCAGGCCCACCCGGTGGCGTACTTTGACGGTCCCGGCGGGACCCAGGTGCCGCGCCAGGTGGTGGAGGCTATGGCCGACTATCTCTACCATCACAACGCCAATACGCACTGGGCGTACCCGACCAGTGCTGAGACGGACCAGGCCATCGAGCGGGCACGGGCGGCGTTGGCGGACTTTCTGAATGCCGCGCCGGCGGAGGTCGCCTTTGGGGCCAACATGACCACGCTCACATTTCACCTGGCGCGGGCGCTGGGGCGCGGGTGGGGCGCCGGGGACGAGATCGTGGTCACCGAACTCGACCACCACGGCAACGTGGCCCCCTGGCAGGCGATCGCCCGCGAGCGCGGCGCGACCCTACGCAGGGTGAAGATGGTTCCTGCCACCGGGCAGCTCGATTGGAGCGATTGCGAGCGCACGCTAGGCAAGCATACTAGGCTCCTAGCGATGGGCTCCGCATCGAACGCGCTGGGAACCGTCAACGACGTGCGGCGGGCGGGAGAGATGGCCCACGCCGCCGGGGCGCTGATGTTTGTGGACGCCGTCCACTCGGCGCCGCACGCGCTCACCGACGTGCGTGCCCTCGATTGCGACTTCCTGGCCTGCTCGGCCTACAAGTTCTACGGGCCGCATATCGGGGTGCTCTACGGCAAGCGCGCCTGGCTGCAATCGGTGGATTTTCCCAAGCTGATTCCGGCGTCCGACGCTGCCCCGGAGCGCGCCGAAACCGGCACCCAGAATCACGAAGGGATGGTGGGCGCCGCGGCCGCGGTTGATTTCCTGGCCTCGCTGGCCCCAGTGGCCAACACTGCCACCCGGCGCGAGCGGCTGGGCGCGGCCTTTGACGCGCTCCACCTCCGTCACACCGCGCTGGTGAAGCAGCTCTGGCAAGGCCTCTCGGCGATCGAAGGAGTAACCCTCTACGGACCGCCGCCGGCAGCGGCGCGTACTCCGACCGTCTCCTTCACGGTGAGAAATGTCCCCTCCAGCAAGGTGGCGGCGAGCCTCGCCGAGCGGGGAGT